>ENA-OUOG01000640-OUOG01000640.1-marine-metagenome-genome-assembly--contig:-NODE-640-length-45043-cov-5.861340_pt1 | contig 45043 bp, 28 predicted proteins | sample MGYA00248635_ERZ508505 | MGnify/ENA primary metagenome ERZ508505 (study PRJEB26176, sample SAMN06267871) | marine metagenome | isolation source: Saanich Inlet, British Columbia, Canada | place: Pacific...
AACTGGGTCCCGCCGGGCACGCACGAGTTTTCAAAGTTCGTCGCCCCGGACGAGCTGGCGACGCTCGCCGCGCGCGCAGGCCTCGAGACGCGCGAGGCGGCGGGGATGGCGTACACGCCGCCTCTGCCCGGTTCGGGCGCGGGCGCGACCGGGGGAGAGTGGCGCCTCACCGCGGACGACATGGGCGTCAACTACATCGCGTACTTCGCCAAGAAGCCGACGTGATCGAGAGCGACGCGAGTGAGACTCACGCGTCGAGCGAGCTCGCGTCGCTCTCCGACGCTCCGGATACGAAGGGTCCGACTTTGCCCACCTTCTACGGCGCGTGCGGGTGCGACGACGACGGATCGCCGCAGTGTTACATCTGCCTCGAGGAGTTTCACGGCGGCGAGGAGATCCGAGAGCTTCCGTGCAGGCACGCGTTCCACCGAAAATGCGTGGACAAATGGCTGCTCCGCTCCAGCCGGAGGTGCCCGACGTGCCGCGCCGAGGTGCCGCGCGTCGCGCGCGCCGAACGCGCCGAGCGCCGAGCGCCGGGTATCGGCGCGGACGCGAACCCGGACGCGAACGGCGCCGTGGCTTGGCGCGAGCCGCCGAGAAGTGTGTTGGCTCTGCCCCCCGCGCGGCCGAACCTGTTTTTCCTCCCCGCGCCCGAGGGATTCGAGGCGGCTGCCCCGGAGCGAACCGCGTCGCCGGTGCCGCGCGCGACGGCGTGAGCGCACGTACGTCTACGTTGTAACTTGTACCATCATATGTTTTTCTCTTCTTTTTCATCGCTTTATCGGTATAACGACAGACACGGATCACATCACGCGCTAACTAGGCTCGCCTCCTCTTCTTCATGGCGTTTTCTCCCCTGGCGGCGGCTTCTCCGGCTTCGCCGGCGTCGAACCGCGCGGCTGTTTTCTCGCGGACGCCGGCGACGTCGTCATCCTCGGCGGCGCGCTCGACGACGAGTCGTCGGCCGTAGAGGTGCGTCCCTTGTAGCGCCTCCAGCGCCGCGGACGCCTCGCGCTTGGTGGAGAGCTCGGCGAACGCGAACCCGCGGTGCGCGCCGTCGAACTTCTTAGGCAGCCGGCACGATTTCAACACGCCGAAGGGGTTGAAGAGCTTCTGGATGTCGCGACGCGTCGCCTCAAACGCGACGTTGCGCACCACGAGTTTCGTCGCGCTCAGACCCTTCGGCACGCGCTCGCTTTTGCTTTTGTTCGTCGCGTCGTCGCGATCACCCCTCGAATCGTCACCCGGACGATTCAAACCGGACGAAGAGAGTTCCAGCCTTAGCGCTCGGCCTTCGAGCTCCTTACCTTGCATGGCGCGCTTCGCCGCGCGCGCCACCGCCGGCGCGTCGAACTCGACGAAACCGAACCCGCGGCTCAGCGTCGCGCCGCCGGGACCGCGCTGCGTGGCGACGTTGGCCGCCAGAACGCGACCGCCCGCCGCCGACGCCGCGCGAAGGAAGTGCGCGCGCAAAGCCGCCTCGGAGGTTTGGAACGACAGACCCTTGACGAACAATCGAGTGGCGTCCTCGTCCTCGTCCTCGTCCTCGAGTTTCGGGAGCTTCGAGAGCGCGTCGCGAGAAGAACCGACATCCGCGCGCGGCGCGGAGGTCGGTTTCGCGCTTTTCGATTTCGCGTCGGCATCTTTGCGGGACGCCGAGATAAAGACGCCCTCCGGCGCCCACTCGACGTAGATGGGCACGTGCTTGTACCTCTTGTACGCGAGGCCCTTGAACGCCTTGCGCGCGTCTGGCGCCTCGAGGAACTCGGCGAGCGCGAGCGTGCGCGTGTCCGGCAGAACCAGGCGCGACAGAGACCCGAACCGCTCGCACATCGCGCGCAGTTCGTCTTCGTCCGCCTCGTACGGAAGGTTCTTCAGCAAAACGCACACGCCGCTGCGTTTGACGCTCTTCTGCGCGCCTTTGCCCGTGTTCGCGCCCCCCGCGGCGGCTGACCTCTCCAGCGACGCGACGTCCACTCCGTGAGACTCGAGTTGCGCCTTGGTGTCGGCGATGATCTGCGCCTCGCCGAGCGCGAGGCGCACGGCGACGTCGGCGTCGCCCGACTCGAGCAGGTCGGCTTTCGAGACTCCGTACTTCGACGCCACCGCCGCCGCGACGGTATCCTGGCGCATGAACAGCGAGTTCCACGCCGCGCGGTTCGTCCCGGCGTCCGCCTTTAAACGCGCGTCGCGGTTCGCCTTGAAACCAGCCTCGCGTTCGGCTTCGGTCTCGTTCGAAGCGCCGTTCGTCGCGTCGGCGTCGTTCGCCGAGTCCAGGCGACCGACGCCGCCGAGCGTGTCGGCGGCGTTGGGCGGCCGCTTCGCCGGGAGGAGGTGGATCAGGCGGCCCTGGAAGATGGTGCCGTCCAACGCCTCCATGGCGGCGACGCCGTTCTCGGGAAGCGCGTACGTCACGTACGCCAGACCCTTGCTTCGCCGTGTCGTCTTGTCCACGAGGACGTGCACGGCGGTGAGCGCGCCGAAGCGCGAAAAGTGCGCCGCGACTTCCTCCTCCGTCGCCGTGAACGGGAGGTTCCGCGCGAACACCCGGCCCGTCTCCGCGATCGCCTCCATGTCCTCCGCGGTCACCACCCGCGCTTTCGTCTCGGTCCCGTTCTCGTTCTCGTTCTCGTTCGCGCCTCCGGAACCGTCCGTTCGTCGCGCGTCCTCCTCGTCGTCGTTCTCCTCTTCTTCGTCCTCCTCCTCCTCCTCCTCCTCCTCCTCGCTCGCGTCCTCGCCCTCGTCGCTCTCCGAGTCGCTGAACGCCCCGGCGCGCTTCTTGAGGTAGTCCATGTCGGAGACGCCGTCGTCGGCCGCGAGCGCGTCCACGCCCTCGTCCGTGTCGCTCTCGCTCTCGTCGCTCTCCGAGTCGTCGTCGTCGCTCTCGTCGCCGACGTCGAAGCTGTCGCTGTCCGAGTCGCCGTCCGAGCCGGTCCCGCGGAGTCCATTTTTTTTCGCCGCCGCCGGCCGGCGTTTGACGCGCTTCGCCGCCCCGGCTTTGCCCATGTCGTCGTCCAAGTCCTGGTCGTACGCGTCGTCGTCTGACCCGTCGTCCTCGAACGCCGGTTTCTCGTCCTTCGCGGCGTGGAGGTCGCCGTCGCCGTCGCCCGCGGCGCCAAACGCGGTGACATCCTGGTTGTCCCAGATCTTCTGCTTGGACCGGGGCGCCATGAGCTCCATGAACTCCGCGAGCTTCGGGTCCGCGGCGATCATCGCCTCGAGCTCGCGCTCGGCGGCGTGCTTCTTGGCGTTCTTCATCTTCTTCAGCTCGCGCACGCCGATGAAGCGGTCGGGGTCCGGAGGCTCGGGCGCGTTCGGGTCCGGCGCGGGCGCGTTGGAACGCGCGTGCGCCGAGGAACCCGCCGAGTGCCGCGACCACGGCCGGGGCAGCGCGGCGCTCTTGACCGCCCTCGCGTACTCCACCGAGATCTTGGACGTGTCCACGAACGTGTTGTTGAAGTACTCCAGCGCCTTCGTCGCGTCCTCCTCGGTCTTGTACCCCACGAACGCCATCTGGCGACTCTTCCCGTCGCTGGTCTTCATGATTTTCGCATCCGTCACCTCGCCGCGCTCCGCGAAGTGCTCCCGCAGACGCTCCAGGGTGAGGTGCTTGGGGATGTTCTTCACGCACAGCCGCGAAGAAGGCGGCGCGGGCTCATCGTCCTCACCCCAGTAAGGCAGCGAGGACGACGGCGCGTCGCCGCCGCCGGGAGGCGGTTGCGCCATCGAAATGTGTCGGCGGCAGCGGCGAGCCGCCGCCTCGTCTCGGCGCGATCAGACCGCGCCGGCGTCGGCGCGTCCCGCGAATTTCCTGTCAGACAGTCTCGCCCTTTTTGCCCTTAAATGGGAGCGTCCGCCCATTCCCTCCCGCGCGTCTCCTCCGCGATGACCGACCCGGAACCCTCCTGGCCTCTGTGGGTGGACCTTCCCCTTCGCCGCACGCACGCGGACGGTCGGCCGCGCACCCCGCCGCGTGGAAGGCAGATCCTCATCGTCTTCGGTCCGCCCGGCTCGGGCAAAGGCTCGCACTGCCCCCGCGTTTCGGCGCTTCTCGGCATCCCGCACCTCTCCACCGGGGACATGCTCCGCGCGGCGGTCGCGGCGGGCACGGAGACCGGTCTGAAGGCCAAGGAGGCCATGCAGACCGGCGCTCTCGTCACGGACGACCTCGTGGTGGCCGTCGTCGTCGACCGGCTCGCCGAGCCCGACTGCGAAAACGGATGCGTCTTGGACGGGTTCCCGAGGACGACGGCGCAGGCGACGGCGTTGGACGACGCGCTCGCTCGTGTGAACGGCCAAAAGGTCACCAAGGTGATCGCGCTGGAGTGTCCCGACGCCGCGCTCGCGAAACGCGTCGGAGGCCGTTGGGTCCACGCCGAGTCGGGCAGGTCCTACCACGTGGACTTTAAGAAGCCGAAATCGCTTCCTCTCGACGGCGCGGTCGCGACGCCCGAGACGATGCGCGACGACGAGACTGGTGAAGCGTTAATAAAACGCGCGGACGACACGGAGGAGGCGTTAGCGACGCGTCTTTCGGCGTACCACGCGCAGTCCGCGCCCGTCCTCGCGCACTACCACACCACCGGGTGCGTCGCGCGCGTCGACGGAAACCAGACGCAGGAGAGGGTGTGGGAGGCGATCGAAGACGCCTTGGCCGCGTAGGCGTTTTCGCGCGCGGACGCGTCCGCGGTGTTGTACAGTATAACTTCATGAACGTGAAAAAGTCACGCACATGAGCTGAACTGCTTTCGTTGTCTACTTGTGGTCTGTTGTCTAAAAGCTCTCACGGGACGGGCCGAGAGTCGCGTCGCCGCGCGGCGTCGATCGCGGCGCTCGAAACCTTCGTCTCGACGCGCTGCGACCGCGCTCGGCACTGCAGACCGCGCGACCCGCACGGACGCCGAAGAGCACCGGACACTCGCGCGTCCGAGAAAACATGCCGTCTGTGGCGAGTTTCATGATGCCCGCCGCGAAGTGCGTGACCGCCATGCCCGAAGACAAGCTGTCGAGCGTCGTGACGTCCCTGGTGAACGAAAAAATAGGGTGCGTTGTCGTGGTCGACCCCGCGGCTGAACGCGCGGTCGGCATCGTCACCAAGCAAGACGTCAACAGGATGTTCCTCAACCAGGTGCGCACAGGGGTTCGTCGTGGTCACCGACACCGAACGCCTTCGACGCGACGCGGCGGCTCCACGCGGTTTCCGGGGGGGTGCTTCCCGCCCCACGGTTCCGTCGCGCCCGAGACCACGACCGCGACGCCCGCGGCCTCGAGCGCGGACGAAAGCTTCGGCTCGGCGCGTCCGAGGCGAGCGGACGACGACGGCTCGACTTTTTCTTGAAGAAAAAAGACGAGCGTTTCTTCTCCAGACGACTTTTTTCCTTTCGCTCTGACCCGCGACGACGTTTTCACGCTTCACGCGTTTTAACACTACACGCGCAGACCCCCCTGGAGACGCCCGTGAAGGACGTGATGAGCACGACCCTGTACCCCGCGGCGCCCGAGATGAGCCGGGACGAGGCGGCCGAGATTTTGCAGAAGCGCAAGATCCACCACGCCGTCGTGCAGAACGTGTCCGGGAAATTCGCCGGGCTCCTCTCGTCGTGGGACATCGCGCGCGAGTGCGCGCTTGACGCAAAGGTAATCAACGTCCGAGACGTACAGTGGGTCACGCACAAACGATGAGTCATTCGTGAAAATACGCGTTTTCTACCGCTCGCCGGCAAAAATTTGACGTTCGCTCCTTCTCGACCGAAAGGCGTTTCCGTACTCGCGCGACATGCTGTTCTGACTCCCCGCCGAGATCCGCAGGCGTGGCCCTACAACCGGAGCGTGTGGAGCAGGTACGACGGCGCGCCCAAGAACGGCGCGTGAGGAACCGGGGACGCGGGGACGGCGAGACCGATGCGACATGCGAATGAAGGCGACGGAAGTCTTATGCGATCGAGAGACTACACGACAGTCGAGCGAGCTTTTGGGGGATGACGCGGAGAACGACGGGACGAGCCGACGACGAAAAAAAAAAGAGCGCCGCGAGAATGTTTTGTTTTCAAGGAAGAAAGACACGTAAAGACACGCGCGTCGTCCTCACGTCGCCCTCCGCCGCGCTCCCACGGTCTCCGCGAGCCGCTCGAGGTCCGAGACGCCCAGGCGCATCTCGGCCGCCGCCGCCGCCACCACCGCGCGCCGCCGCGCGTCGGCGGCGCTCGGGTCGGTCTCCGCCGCCGCGTCGGCGCGTTCGCTCTCTCCGCTTGCGTTTGCAGTCGGAACAAAGAGCGGCTTCACCAGCTCCGGCGCGAGCATATGCGCGAGCTCTTCGTCCGTCCAGTCCTCGAACCCGTGCGCGTTAACCACGACGCGGAGCTCGCGCAGTCCGAACGTGGCGTCCTGCAGGTTCAAAAACCCGCGACGCACAGCAACCGACGCGGAGGGCGCCAAGAACGCGAGAAACGCGTCGCGCGCGGCTTTTTCTTTTTCGTCTTCGTCTTCGTCTTCGTCTTCGTCTTCGGCTCGTCTCTCGCCGCGTTTCGGTTTCGGTTTCGGTTTCGGTTTCGGTTTCGTCTCGCCGTCGCGCGCGTCGCGCTCGCGATCCGCGACGCGTCCCTTCCGCGCCGGGTTCAAGACGGGGCACGCGTTTGGACGAGTACTCGACGGTCGAGACGCGTCGTCGTCGTTCGACGCGTCGCGAGAGACGTTCGACGCGAAACTTTTTTTAGCGCCGCGCGCGCGCGCGGTTTGTCGTCGTTTTCGTCCTCTCCCCTTCGCGTCGCCTCCAAGCTCCTCCCCGTCCTCGTCCAGCTCGACGATCTCGGGCGTCTCGACGCGCGCGCGCACGACACGCGCGTCCTCCTCGTCCTCGTCCTCGTCCTCCGATCCCCCGGTTTCGGACCCGGACGAGAGCGACTCGGACTCGGATCCGGAGAAATCGGCGTCGGCAGCCTCCTCCGCGCGCGCGCGCGCCGAGTCCGACCCCGCGTCGCTCTCGTCCGACGCCCGGTCACCCGAGTCCTCTCCAGGCGCGTCCGCGTAAGACTTCACCTTGCGCGCCTCCGCGCGGCTGGACCGGCGCGAGGGCGCGGTCGAGGCGGACGCGCCGGCGCGTCCGCGGCGACGCGACCCGTCGGCGGTCTCGTCGGCAGCCTCTCTCGTCTCCGCCGCGAGCGAGGGGATGGAGAGCGCGGCGAGCACGGCGCGGTTCTTCGCCAGCCGCTCCTCGCGGTCCATCTCGTACTCCGTGAGGCTATCTGGCATCGCGTCAGGCATCGCATCCGCGCGCGACCCGCCCCGCGGCGCCATGGGAGGTGGACCCGCGCGCCGCGACGCGGCAAGTGCTGGACCCGTCGAATAGGCACACGCTTGGCAATGCGTCGACTCGAGGTCATGTTATTCGAGGCGAGACGAGTGACCCGAGATGTCAGCGGCTGAAACGCGTGTCGGTTCGATGACGTCGACACCATTCGTCGCCGCGCGCACCGACGCACATGGCGTCTTCGGTCGCCCCCCTCGCGTTCGGCGTCCGCGCGCCGGCGCGCACCTCGCGCGGCGCGTTCCGCCTCCCCGCGCGCGCCCCCCGCGCGGTCTCCGTCGGCCGCGTCGCGCCGATGCGTTCGCGCGGCGGCACGACGCTCGGCTCGCTCTCCTCGTCGTCCGCGCCGGCCGCGGCGGACGCCGCCTCCGGCGCGAGCTTCGACCTGCTGGGCCTGCGCGGCGGCGGCGCGGACGCCGCGGCCGCGGCCGCGGCCGTGTTCGAGCGCGTGGACGACGTGGTGATGGGAGGCATCTCCAGCAGCACCATCGCGCCCGACCCGGCCGGCAGGGAGTGCCTGGTGTGGGCGGGCAAGTGCCGCGCGGAGGGCGGCGGCTTTGCCGGCGCGCGCTCGGTGTCCCTGCAGACGCCCCTGGACCTCTCCTCCTTCGACGGCCTCGCGTTGACGTGCGGGTTCGAGTCCGACGCTGAGCCGGAGCGACGCACCTGGAAAGCGACCGTGCGGACGCAGAACGACCGCGGCGAGATGGTGTATCAGGCGACGTTCACGCCCCCCGTCGTCGCCGACGATAAAAAAACGCCGCCGGAGACGCGCCTTCCGTGGAACGCGTTCCGGCTCGTGCGCGGCCCCACGGTCGTTCCGGACGTCCCACCGTTATCCGCGGAGCAGTGCGGCTCGGTGTACGGCCTGGGTCTGATCATGTCCCGCTTTGGGGCTCGAGGCCCGATGCCTGAGTTCAGGGAAGGGCCGTTCCGACTCGCCGTGCACGCGTTCGGCGTCTACTGCGAGACGAAAACTTTCGACGAAATTCCCGAGACGAAGACGTTACTGGACGCCGCGTCTTCGAATTTAGGCAAGCGAGCCAGCGAGAACCGAGGCACGCGCAACGTGGTGACCTTCCTGCTGTCGCCTTTGATCAAGCTGGCGTTCGACGAGAAGCGTCGAAGGCGGAAAAGAGCGCGGGACCTGTTGAAGAAACGGTTCGGCGTCGGCGCGTTCCGCGCGCGCTTTTCTTTTGGCCAAAAGTTGAAGACTAAACGCAGAGGCGGTGACGGGCTCGGCGCCGCCGCGGAGGGCGCGCGCGAGCTTATTGGGGACATCGTGGCTTCGGGACTCACACTGCCTCTGCGCCTGGTGTTCATCCTGCTCGCGAAGTTCGCGAGGCTGGTCAGAGCCGTCAAGGGGCAAAAACAGTTGCCCAAGATGCGGTGACGAAGCGAAGCGATAACGTCGTACAGGGAAGGCTTTTTAGACTACGTAAGAGCTATTTACGACTCGTCACACGCGGTACCTCTCTTTAACTCTTTTCTCAGTATCACGTACACGCAGGACGCTTCGGTGGGCGTTTCCGGGTCGGTCTCGTATCCCATAGCTTCGTAAAACGCGCGCGCGCCGGCGTTTTCTTTCAGAACCGTCAAGACGCTCCGCGTACACCCCGCCGTCGCGCCGGCGGCTTCCGCGGCGCGCATCAAAAAACGTCCATAGCCCTTTCTCATCGCGTCTTTTAAACCGTCGCACTGCAACTCGTACGCGTACACAACAGGTTTCTCGTCCGCCTCCACCTCGAAACGCACGTGCGCGAACGCGAGCGCGGATGATGACGCGTCTCGGTCATCTCTTTCGTCGTTTTCGCACGCTTTTTTCTGGCGGCTTTTCACCACCCCGTCCTTTTCCCTCTCCTCGGCGACCGTGAGGTTCTCGCGTACGTGCGCGACCAGAAACCGCGCGTCCGCGTGCGCGAGCTCGCGTCGTTTCTCCCGGTTGTTCCACCCCCACGTGCGCTCGTACGCGTCAAACATGTTCCGCTTGGTCAGGTCGAACGCCCACCGACGCAACGACTCGGGCATCGTCGACACGCGGTACCCCACGAGCTCGGCGCCTTCCAGGCGCCGCAGGCGCTCGGGGACCAGTCGCAGCACGTCTCGCTGAGCGTTCGCGGCGGCGACGACGGACTCCGCCGCCTGCTTCGCGGAGACGCGCGGCGGAGACGCCGAGACGCGCCGCCGACGACGCTTCCGAGTGGTCGGCTCGACGCCCATGGGTGTGCCCACTTTGGCCACGAAAGACGCGCGCTTTCCGTCGGCATCGGACCACGCGAAAATCGCGGAGTCACTCTCGAACGTGGGCCTATAGGTTACGTATGCGCAATTACGCTCGCGGTCGATCAGAATCGACCGCGAAGGCGCTCGACGAATCAAAACGCCGGGAAGAAATTCTCGACCTACGAGCGCACCCCGTTTGCTTCGCCCACTTTGGCTTTTCAACGCGCCCGCGCGCGACAGGCGCTTCATAAAAGCACACAACCCATCAACAACATGGCTGCTATGATGTCCATCAACGCCGTGGCTCCGGTGCGTACACTGCCAAGACACCCTCCCCGTGTCTCGCGCGCTTCTCCGGGCGTCGCGCGGGGCGCGCGCGCGCCATTGCCGATTGGCGAGAGATGTTAACGGGAAATCATCGGAACGCCATCTGGCCCGAACCGTGGGGTTTTCGAGACGCGTCCGTCGCGCGTGTCGCGCCGTGGCGCGGCCATCCGGCCGTGCCCGGCGGATGCGATCGACGCCGTGGGGTCTTCGGAACCCGGCACAGCGTTCGGCGGCCGCGGCGCGTCCAATCGACGCTCGCGGCGACCGCGGCGCGGCGGTTTCCGCCGCGCGCGTGATCCGGCTTCGCCCAGACTTATCGAGTCCCCGTCGCCCGCGCGAGAGACTGACCTTTCCCCCCGATCCGTCCCCGCAGGCCAAGCTGTCCTCCAAGATGTCCTCCGGCATCAAGGCGCAGCGCACCGTCGTCGCCAAGGTACGTCCGCGCGAGATCCGCCCTATACGCCCCACGCCGAGAGAGCGACGATCGCGCGCCGTCCCCCTCGCCCACTGTCGGGCGTCTGGATCTTCGATACAGTCACCGAGCGATATTTCGAAACGCGGGCGATCGTCGCCGCGCTCTCGGCGATCGCGATCGGTCGCCGAGGCGGGTGTCGTGGAATCACGCACGACGAACGGAAGACGTTTGAAAACACGAAAGGCGCAAGCTTGTGTGCTGACGAAACCTTCCCGTCTTCTCCTTTGTCGTCTCGTCTCGGTCCCGTCAAAAAAAAAACAGGCGTCCGTCGCGCCCGTCTCGTGCTCCGCCGCCAAGGATGCGTCCGCGAAGGTTGTCTCGCTCGCCGCCGCCGCGGCCGTGGCGCTCGCCGCGCCCCTGGCGATGCCCGAGGAGGCGTACGCGCGCGACGTGCAGCCCTACGCGGGCCTCACGCCCTGCAAGAAGAACAAGGCTTTCGCTAAGCGCGAGAAGGCTGAGCTGAAGGCTCTCGAGAAGCGCCTGAAGAAGTACGACGCCGAGTCTGCGCCCGCGCTCGCGCTCAAGGCGACCATGGAGAAGACCAAGACCCGCTTCGCGAACTACGGCGAGGCTGGCCTGTTGTGCGGCGCCGACGGCCTGCCCCACCTGATCGTGGACGGCAACCTCGAGCACCTCGGCGAGTTCGCCGTCCCCGGCCTCGGTTTCCTGTACGTCGCGGGGTGGATCGGCTACGCCGGGCGCTCGTACGTGATGCTCAACAAGGAGCAGGCGTCGAAGCCCACGGAGGGCGAGATCATCATCAACGTGCCCATGGCGCTCGGGCTGATGATGGAGGCGGGCGCGTGGCCCGTGAAGACGTTCTTCGAGCTCAAGAACGGCACCCTCACCGCGCCCGAGTCGGAGATCACCGTCTCGCCCCGCTAAACGCCCGTCGATAAAACGGCGGCGTCGTCGCGTTCGTCTCGCCCGTTCGCGTCGACGACGGCGGAAGATCGTGCGAGTGTGATTCCACGTGGTGGCCGGTTCCCGGTCGGGGCACGCGCCCCGCCGGGGAGGTAAAATAGTTTAGTGAAGCGCGCGAGGAAGGTCGCGGCGCGGCAGCTTTTGTCTGTTCATGAAAAATCCAAAAAACACGACGATCGTCTCTTCGCTTTCTTTTCGTGCAGCAGACTGTTTGCCCGTGCGTAGGCGTGAGCGAGTAAAGCGCGCAGAGTTATCCGTGTTCGGAGCCAGGTGAGCGGCAGAGCGCGACGCTCCGCACTTTTCGCGCACCGCGACGTGTCGACGGGATGCGGCGACACGACGCGTTGTTGTCCGCGCTCCGGCGCGGCGCGGGCGTCGCGCTCGCGCCCGAGGCCGTGGGGAGCCGAGGCCTGGCGTCGTTCGCCGCCGCCGCCGCGGCCCGCGCGTCGTGCGTCCCGCGCGCGTCGCGGCCGGCGCTCCTCCTGCACGACCACCATCTGGCGCGGTGGCTCCCCCCCGCGCACCGCCGGTGGTACGCCACCGGCCGCGCGGGCGCCTCCGGCTCGTTCGCCGTGCCCCACCCCACGCGCGCGGATACGCTGCGCTACCCCGCGCGCGCCGCCGGCGCGGCCGCGGCTCTTGACCCCAAGCTCAAGGGCGCGATGGTGGGCCGACCGGATCCCCTGGCGTCTCGAGGCGAGGGCGGTTCGGGCGGCGGCCGCGCCACCGCGTTTGACCGGCTGGTGTACTACCCCATCCTGTTCCTCGCCGCGGTGGAGCTGCTGGTGTGGTACTCCGTCGCCGCGACGGCTCCCCCGAGCGAGCAGCAGACGGTGGAGAACTGGAGCGCCACCAAACAAGTTCCCTGCGAGCGGTACGTGCAGCCGGAGACGATGGGCGCGGTGAAGGATGCGGTGGAGTGGGCGCACGTGCACCGCAAGCGCCTCAGGCCGGTGGGCAGCGCGCTCTCCCCGAACGGCGCCGCGTTCAACGAGGACGGCATGCTTTCCATGGCGCTTCTCGACAACGTCGTAGAGGTGGACGAGGAAAACATGACCGTCACCACGCAAGCCGGCGCGCGCGTCGCGGAGGTGACGGAAGCGCTACGATCGAAAGGCCTAACGTTGATCAACTACGCGTCCATCCGCGAACAGCAAATCGGGGGTTTCACGCAGGTGGGCGCGCACGGCACCGGCGCCACCGTGCCTCCGTTGGACGAAACAGTCACCAAACTGAAACTCATAACTCCCGCGAAAGGCGAAATCACCTTGAGCCTGTCCGACCCCGACGGCGGCGAAGCGCTTCGCGTCGCGCGGTGCGGCGTGGGCGCGCTGGGCGTCGCCGCCGAGGTGACGATGCGCGTGACCAAGGCGCATCGGCTTCTGGAGAAGACTTGGACTGCGTCGCGTGCGGAGGTGCGCAAGAAGCACAAGCAGTGGCTCGCGGGCCACCAGCACATCCGGTACATGTGGATCCCGCACACGGACTGTGTCGTGGTGGTGGGCTCGAATCCCCTTCCCGAAGGCGCCGAGCCGCCCGTCGTCGCGGAGGACACGCCGGAGCGCGCGCGAAAAAAGACGGAGCCCATGCGCCGGCTGCTCCAGCAGTGCGCGCCCGAGGTGGACAGCGCGGACATGGGGTTCGGGCAGCTGCGCGACGAGCTCTTGAAGGTGGCGCCGCTGGACCTCGAGCACGTCAAGCGCGTGAACGCGGCGGAGGCTGAGTTCTGGCGGCGCAACTCTGGGCGGCGGTGCGACTGGAGCGACAAAATCCTCGGGTTCGACTGCGGCGGGCAGCAGCACGTGTACGAAGTCGCGTTCCGCACGGGGGACTCCGTGGAGACCAACACCGGGGCGGATTTGGAGTACATGGCAGAGCTGCTGGAGATGATCGAAACAGAGGGCATTCCCGCGCCCGCGCCCATCGAGCAGAGGTGGTCCGCGGGGAGCGCCTCGCCCATGTCTCCGGCGACCAACGTCGCGCCCGACGGCTCGAAAGCCGTCGGCGCCGGCGCGCCCGGTCTGCACAGCTGGATCGGGATCATCATGTACCTGCCGAGCGACGACGCGAAGGAGCGGGACGCCATCACCGCCGCGTTTAAGCAGTACGCCGACCGCGAGACGAAAAAGCTGGGAGAGAAGTACGGCATACGAACGCACTGGGCGAAGATCGAGCTCCCCGACGACCCAGACGCGCGCGCTGAGGCGCGTCGCGCCGTCGAGACCCGCTACGACTTGAGCGGTTTCCGCGAGTTACGCGCGTCGTACGACCCCAAAGGCGTGTTGGGCAACGACATGATCGAGGGGCTGGTAGGCGATCCCAAACGCGTCGAGCGCCGAGACGCCTTCTCGCGCGCGTTCTGGGGACCGCTGGAGTTATACGCGGAGGAACAGGCTGCCGCCGAGGAGGAAAAGGCAAAGGCGGCGGCGTCTGACTCGAGTCCCATAGAGGATCCCGCGCCGCGCCGCTCGTTCCACCGGCGGCTCGAACGCAAGTTCAACCGCGCGGTGGAGGACGGGTCCTTCGTGAACGTGTGCGTGCAGGTGGCGATGGCTGTGGCGTTGCACTTCACGCTCGCGTACAGAAACGTCCGACGCGCGCTCGAGGCGGAGGACGCGCGGCGCGCCGAGGCGAAGAAAGAAGCCGCGAGGCACGCCGACGAGAGGCTACGCGAGACGCCGCCGGCGTCGCCGGCGTGAGCGGGTTTGTATCGATGATACCGTAGTCTACCAAGCGCGGATAATGGTAACAGTAAAGTCTTCTCACGCGACGGCTCACGTCACAGCTCGTCGCCGGCGTCTTTTGAGACGCGCGCGCGCCGCCGCTTCCCGCTCTTCTTCTTCGTCTTCGTCTTCGTCTTCGTCTTCGTCTTCTTCTTCGGGCGCTCGGTGAACGTGCGCGGCCGCGGCTCGCTCTCGCCCTTGAGCCACATCTGCGAGTTCCACTCGAACGCCTCCACGACGTCCTGCAGCCAGAGGAACTCGCGGACCTCCCCGAGGAGCGAGCCGTCCGGGATGCTGATCAGCACCGTCGTCTCGTCCACCGCGTACACCATCTCGGACATGGCGCCCGAGCGCAGGAGCGTCGCCCACTGCGCGGCGATGACGTTCACGTCAGCCACCGTGCGCTTCCCGGTCGGGTCGGGCGTCAGACGCGCGAACGCCAGCTGCGCGCCCCCCTGGCCCGCGCCCATGCCCCTCGGCATGTCATCTCCCGCGTCCCCCTTCGTGCGCCCCCACGCCTTGAACGCCTCGTCCTCCTCGGAATCCACCACGTTGTCCAGGTCGTCGGGGATGCGCGGGCCGCGCTTCGCGGAGGCGAGCGGGAGCAGACACAGCAGAACCAGCAGGCTCGCGGCCTTCAGGAAGACGCCGCGGCACGCGAAGCGCGCGCCGCCGCGTCGGCGTCGCGCGGGATCGCCCCCGGGCACCATCTCTCTGTCGTGCGAGCGAATCGAAGATGACGGAAGTCGGTGGCGTGCCGATTTCCGAAGTTTTGACGAATCGACAGTCGGGCGCGATTCACGAAGACGCGGTCGAGATCGTTCGTCGAACGCGCGTTGGCCGAATCGCGACACCCTCTTCGAAACGCGGACCGCGCAGAAAACCGCGTGTGCTGACTGTGCCGCGATCTGCGAACGGCGCGCGTTTTCGGCCGAGTATTTCGCTTCGACAACCGTTTTCGCGCGTCCCGAGGAACGCGAGCGCGCGCGCGAAACGCGTCGTCGCGCGACACCCCACCGCGCGGCGCACGAGCCCGGCTCGTCCCGCCCTTCGACTCTCCTGCCTCGGCGTCTCTCGACGCCCGTCTCCACCGAGACACCGACCACCGCGCCGTTCGCGCGCGCGCGCGACCGTCCCGCGGAAGCGCATCCTCCGCGAACCGGACGCGGACGAAGCGCTTCCGCGCGGACGCTCAAGAGAGCCTCCTCCTCGAGTCTTTCGGGCGACATCTCCCGCCTCTCACTCGCACGTCGCGGACGCCATGAGTTTCGCGGGCGAAGCCAACCCCGCGGAGCCGACGCTGTCGCCGACGCTCGGCATCTTGCCCCTGAAGGACCGCGTGTTGTTGCCCTCGTCGGCGATGAAGCTGGTGCTGACGCATCCCCGGGACGTCGCGCTCGTGGACCACGCGCTGGCTTCCGGGAACGTCGCCGCGGGCACGCTGTTCGTGGGCGTCGTCCCCCTGCGTCAAAACCCCGAGCTCGACGCCGAGTCCGCGGCGGCCGCCTATGCGGGCGAGCACCACGGCGGGATCCAAACCGCGGATCCCGGGTTCCTCCGCGAGCGGCTGCACGACGTCGGCGTCGCGGCGCGGATCGTGCAGGTGGCGCGCGGGTCGGGTCCCGGCGGCGGCCGCGCGTACACGCTTCTCCTGGAGGGCCGCTGCCGCTTCGAGCTCACACGGCTGGTCTCCGAGGACCCTTTCCTTGTGGCGCAGGTCACGCAGCTGGAGAGCCTCATGGTCGGGCGTCTCGACGGAGACGCGTTCGCGAAGAACGACGCGAAGAACGCGTCTCCGGCGAAAGGCGAAGGCGACGACGCCGAGCTGGCGTCGATGGCGACGGCGTTCACAAAACGCGCCGTCGAGCTGGTGGACAAGCTCGAGCACCGCAAAGGTCACGCGCGTCGTCTGAAGGCCATGCTTTTAAGTGCTCCCGCGCACAGAATCGCTGACCTGTTCGTGGCGTCGTTCGAGGATTCCTTCGAGCAAAGGCTCGAGCTGTTATCGATGACGTGCCCGAAGTTAAGAATGCGAAAAGCGCTGGCGCTCGTCGACGCGCAGCTCGGCGCGCTCGCCGTCAACGCCGACGTCGCGCGACGCGTCGAGGGGAAGCTCAGCAAAACGCAGCGCGAGTACATCTTGCGCCAGCAGATGGCCGCGATCCGCGAGGAGCTCGGCGAGGGAGACAGCGCGGGACAAGACGAGGAAGGTGACCTGGACGCGCTGTTACAAAAAATTCGAGCCGCGAACCCGCCGGAGGAGACTCTTAAAGCCGCCGAGGCGGAGATTCGCAAGTTGCGCAAGATGACGGAGCAAGCGCCGGCGTACGGGAGCACGAGGCAGTGGATCGAGGTCGTGGCGTCTCTGCCTTGGTCCATCGAGGCGAGCCTGAACGCGGTGGAGTACCCCATCGCGGAGGCGCGCGCGATCCTCGACGCCGAGCACTACGGCCTGGACAAGGTGAAGGACCGCATCGTGGAGTACCTTGCGGTGCGGCGGCTGCGGCCAGAGGCGCGGCCTCCCATCCTGTGCTTCCTCGGCCCGCCGGGCGTAGGCAAGACCACGCTGGCGCGCTCCATCGCGCGCGTGCTTTCGCGCCCGTTCCAGCGCATATCGCTGGGAGGCGTGCGCGACGAGGCGGACATACGAGGCCACAGACGCACGTACATCGCGTCCATGCCCGGTCGCCTTATTAACGGCCTGAAGCGCGTCGGGGTGAAGGATCCCGTCATCTTATTAGACGAGCTGGATAAGATGGGCGCCGACTCCAGGGGCGATCCCGCGGCGGCGATGCTCGAAGTGCTGGACCCGGAGCAGAACAACGCTTTCGTGGACCATTACCTCGGCGTGCCCTTCGATTTATCCCGTGTGACGTTCCTGGCGACCGCGAACGACGGCCGGTCCATCCCCGGGCCCCTGTTCGACCGCATGGAGATGATCGACGTGCCGGGCTACACCGCCGAGGAGAAATACCGCATCGCCAAAAAGCACGTCGTGCCGCGCGTCCTGGAAGAGCACGGACTGCTCCGCCCGACGCCCAGGCTGGAGATCCCCATGGACGCCATCGAGACGGTCGTGCGCGGGTACACGCGCGAGGCGGGCGTGCGCGGGCTGCAGAGGTGCCTGGACGCGCTCTGCCGCGCCGCCGCCGTGCACGCCGCCGGCGCGCAGGACGACGCGAAACGTTTCGCAAACAATACCAACGCCGAACCCTCCGTGCACCCCGCGTCGGTTGCTATGGCCAACGCCTCCTCGGCGGGCCTTCTCGGCGCGTCCGGCGTCCCGGTGGTCACGCAGGAGCTCATCACAAAGGTCTTAGGCCCGCCCCGGTACGAGAGCGCCAACACCGACCTGCGCGACCGCGGCGAAATCCCGGGCGTCGTCGCGGGCCTGTCGTGGACCGCCGTCGGCGGCGACCTCATGTACATCGAAGCGGCGGTGATGCCCGGCAAGGGCGACATACAGCTCACGGGCCAGCTCGGCGACGTCATCAAGGAGAGCGCGCTCATCGCGCTCAGCTGGGTGCAGTCGCACGCGCGCGCGCTGGGGCTCGGCGCGCCAGACGCGCCGAGGGGAGGCGCGGGCGGCCCCGGATCCGGAGGCAAAGATAAAGGACAAGGTTCAAAGTCTCGCGAGACGCCTGCAGAGTCTCCGTCTGCCGGCGGGATGTACGCGTCGGGATTGACTACAAACGCGACGAAACCGTCGGCGTCGGTTCGTTCGTCTCTCGAGAGATCGCGCGCGTACGGAGGCATCGTCGCGAACGGCATCGACTCGCTTCCGCTCGCGTCCGGCCCGCTCGGTGGCGAGGGTCTGCTCCGCGGGCGGAGCGTGCACATCCACCTGCCACAAGGGGCCATCCCCAAGGACGGCCCGAGCGCGGGCGTCGCGATGTGCGCGGCGCTCGTGAGTTTGTTCAGCGGACGCCCCGTGCGCGGCGACGTGGCGATGACCGGCGAGGTGTCTCTGCGCGGTCTGGTGCTTCCCGTTGGTGGTCTGAAGGAGAAGCTCATCGCCGCGCACCAGAACGGCGTGCGCACGGTCTTGATTCCCGCGCGCAACGCCGTGGACGTCGAGCACGAGGTTCCCGAGGCGACCAGGCGCGCTCTGGAGATTGTGCCGTGCGTCACCATGGCGGACGTTTTGAACAACGCCTTCGCCGGGGGGTACGACGTGGTCGGCGAGCCGGGAAGGAGAGCCAGGATGTGAAAGCCGCTCGCGGTGAGTGCTTCATAGATGTTTAAGTGCGTGTGAGACGTCTGAGAGGGGGTGACGTTGGGGGTATTCGACGTGACGCGTCTCAGAGCACGACGCGTGAGGGTTCGCGCGCGTACTTTCGTAACGACTCCTTTCGTGGTTCACTTCGTGCGGTTTCGTTTCTGGAAGTCTTCTTCTTCTCACGACATTTCGTTTTTCTCCGATTTCAAAACGGCTCACGGCCGCCGTTTCGGGTTTCGCGCGGACCGCGAAATCGGGTGACACACGCCTGCGTCATTGCTCGAAGCGTTCGTCTTGGATTCGGCGGCACACCTCCGCGCGCGTTGTCCGCCCCGCGCGATGGCGTCCTCCCCCCCCGACGCGGCGGATGACGCGCACCTGCACGACTGGCCCGCGGTGTACGCGCTGAGCGCGGGGTGGGCTCTGTCGTTCAGCGTGGTCACCGCCTCCATCACCGCCACCAACCTCGCCTCATCCGCCTTTTCCCCGAGCGCATCGTGGAACACCGTCCCTCTGGCCTTCCTCATCGTGAGCCTCTCCGCGTGGAGCCTGGCGCTTCCGTCGCTCTTCGCGAGGCTGGGCGGCCGCCTGAACACGTACAGGGTCACGTCCGTGGTGGGCGTCGCGGCGAGCGCCATCGCCGCGGTGGCGTGCGCCACGGAGTCCTTCGGCGCGCTCTGCGTCAGCAGCGCGCTGTTCGGGCTCCCCGCGGCGGCCGGCCAGAGCTTCCGGTTCGCGGTGCTCACGCTGGTCCCCCCCCGCTCGAGGCCGAAGTGCATCGGGCTGGTGCTGACGGGCGGGATCGTCGGCGCGGTCATCGGGCCGTCCTACGCGGCGGCATCGAAGAACGTCTTCCGGGGCGCACCGTTCGCCGGCGTCTACCTCTGCACCGGCGTCGCGTTCGCGCTTCTGCTCGGCATCGTGTGCGCGCCCGGGCTGGTGACCTTCCCGTCCGAGGGCGGCGACGTCGCCGGCGACGTCACCGGCGACGAAGGCGACATCGAAGGCGCTTCCGGCGGTTCTGGCGATGTGCCAAACGGTGTCGTGACCGCGCTCGTCGAGAAGGAAAAGAAGGAAAAGAAGGAACCGACGTCCGCGGTTGTTTTCGCCGCGCGAGACGTCGGGTACGTCTGCGCCGTCGTAATCGCCGCGCTTTCGTACGGCGCGATGTCGTTTCTGATGTCCCCCACGCCTTTAGCGATGCGCGCGCGCGGGTTCTCCTTCGACACCGTCTCGCACGTCATCACCAGCCACATGCTCGGCATGTACGCGCCGAGCTTCGTGACCGGGAAAGCCGTCGGGGTCTTCGGGTGGAGACCGGTCGCGGCCGCGGGCGCCGCGCTCTTCGTCGTCGCCGGCGTCGCGATGCGCGACGGCCAATCCGTCGCGCACTACGCGGGCGGCCAACTCACGTTAGGGGTAGCGTGGAACCTGTGTTTCGTCGCCGCCACCGCGGAGGTGGCGAGAGTTTCTTTGATCGCCGCCGAAAAAGCGGGAGGGGGAGGAGCGTCAAAAGCGAAGAGCGCGCAGAAAACGCAGGCGTTGGCTGACGTGGCGACGTTCGCAGTCGCCGGCGCGGCGAGCGTCGGCTCGGGCGCGGCGCTCGCCGCCGTCGGATGGAACCGAATGCAGATCGTGGGCTGGGCGTGCGCGGGGCTGATGCTCGTCGCGGTGGGGGTCGCGGCGGTGGGAAGGGGAGACGCGAAGACACCGGCGTCGAGCGAAGAAGAAGGGGGAAGCCCCTTGGGCGATAACAAGGCGTAGCGTACGGAAGGTACGTCGTAGTTCTGCTCTGCTCTGCCGTTCTGCGCGTTTCACCAACTTTTAACGAATACACAACCTTTTTAGACTTTTTTCGGCTTTCTCTTCCTCGACGCCGGGAGTGCGCGCGAATCGGCGCCGGCGACGTCTTCGCGCGAAAAGTCGGCGCTCACGCGGCGAGGCCTTGGGCCCAGTCCCCGAGCTTCGCGCTGCACTCGACGGGTGCGTCGTCGTGCGGGCAGTGCCCCGCGACGACCGGCGCGTAGTACGCCTCGGGCTTCATCTCCATGATCCGCTCCGCTTTCGTCGGGGTCATCCACGGATCCTTCTCGCCCCACAGCAGCATCAGCGGGCCTTGGTACTTCTCGAGCAAGTCCCCAGCGGTGGTTTTCGTGCGCCCGCCCGCTAACGACAGCTGGTAGAAGGTGTCTATGGCGCCCGGATCCTCCGCGGCGAGCTCGATGCTGCGCACCAAATCCGCGTCCGGCTCGCTCTCGTACACCGACTGCAGGATGCTCTTGATGCGCACCTTGGTGAAGAAGAAAATCGCCGTGCTCACCGCCTTGCCAAACGCTTCTTGCGCGCGCTCCACAAAGGTCAACTTAGCCGCCGCCTCCAAATCCGTCGGGTCGCGGATCTCGCTCTTCGTTTGCCCCACGGCTCTCTGCGCCAGGGTCTTCTTCTCCGGACCAGGCTTCGCGCCCTCCGCGAAGTTCCCGGCGGAGTTCACCAGGCACAGACCTTTGGTAAAGGCCGGCGCGTTAGCCGCGGCGTACAAAGCCGCCAAAGCGCCGATGGAGTTGCCCGCGATCACGGCTTTGTCGTGTTCAGACGCCCTCGCGACTTCTTTCGCAAAGGCAATCACCTGCTCGCCCCAGAACTCCATGCTGTACGGCGCCTCCACCTTGGGCGACCAGCCGTACCCGAGCATGCACAGCGCGTACACGCGGAAGCCTCTACGCGCCAGGGAAGGTACGGTGTAGCGCCAGTGGTAGGAGTGCGCGCCGAAGCCGTGCACGAGCACGACGATCGGCCCGTCGTTCTCCACGCCCGCGCTGATGTAGTTGCACGCGTGTCCTTTCCAGTTCCACACGTTCCAGCCCTGCTCCTGTAACGTCAAGCGCTCGACGCCGTTTTGGTCGAGCTCGGTGGCGGGCATGTCCGCGACGACGAAAGGACGCGAGAGCTCGTCGCTCGCGGTCGAAGAAGAGGGCGCCGCGGAGGCGGGCGCGCGGCCGACGCGCGCGGCGCGCGCGCCGGGCGTCCGCGCCGGCGCGCGCGCGCGGCCGGCGGGCGCGGCGAACGCGCGGGGGGCGGCTTGCGCGGCGAACATCGAGGCGCGCGGGGGCCTGCGCCGAAAGGGGAAGCGGGATGACGAGCGGCCGAGGTCAGCGGAGAGAGTGGGTGACCCGCGTCGTCCCGCGGGACGTCCGGACGCGCTCGCGCGATGGTCCGCGAAAGGGGTCGGAGGCGGAGTGGTCGCCGCGCACCTCTCGGGCGGGGTCGGCGCGGCGGGTGCTGCGCTCGACGGAGTGAGCGGGCGCGCGTTCGCGGTACCGACAACTGTAAAACACGTGGCGGAACAAACGTGGCCCGCCAGCGAAATGGCTCGCCAGGCTGCGATCGATGGTGACGCAATGCTGACTGGAGAAAAGACTCCCCGATAGACCCAGGCACGTGTTCGGCGCCTTCACAAGCGCGACGCTTCGTCGCGACTGATTCTCGTCTCGAGGCGCCCCGTGTCCGCCCCGCCATACTTTCCGCGCGCGCCCGCCACATCGCGACGCACCCCCGCGGCTTCCCCCCGCCTTACGCTTGTACAGAGGCCCGCCGCGCCACGCCATGTTCGCCGTCTCCGCCCCCCGCTGCGCGGCCGCCCCCGCCGCGCGCGCCGCTTCGACGCTCGGGTCCAAGAGGGCCATCGCTGCCGCGCCCCTGCGCGTGCACCGCGCGCGACGCGCCTCCGCGGTGACCCTCACCGCGCGCGCCGCCGGGACCATCCAGAAGGTCACCAAGGACGAGCTCGAGAAGGTCATGCAGGTACGTGCGCCAAGCTCCGCCGACCCCGGTCCCCCGCGACGAGTCTGAGTCTCTCGCGCGCGATTTACCCTAAACCCCGTTTTTTTCGTGGAGCGAAGACGAGATGCTCTTTTGATTCTCGAGCGCGTAAACGACGCGCGTAGTAAACGACGCGCCGCGTCTGACATTCGACGATCCCAAAAAAAACCGAACCGTCGTTCACCGAACCGTCCTTCGAACTGTTCCATCAGGACCGGTCGACGCCTCTGGTGATCGACTTCTTCGCGACGTGGTGCGGCCCGTGCGTGTTGCTGGCGTCCGAGCTGGAGAAGGTGAAGGCGGAGCTGGGCGACTCGGTGCGCATCGTGAAGGTGGACACGGACGAGGAGGCGGCGCTCTCGACGCAGCTGCAGATCCAGGGTCTGCCCACGCTGGTGTTCGTGGGGACGGACACGGAGAAGCCCGCGCTGCGCACGGAGGGGATGCTCCCCGCGGAGATGGTCAAGAGCATCATCGCCAACGAGTTGTGATTGTTTTTTACTTTTAGAATCGAATCGCGCTGTAGCGAGAGACGAGAGGAGCGCGACGAGCAGGGTTTTGTGTTGGAAGCGACGTAAAGACTTCCCCGGCGCGAGTATCCGCGCGGATGATGATCACCGTCTACTACCGTCTACGTATTACGTATTAGACTATCACCCACCCGTAGTTAGTCTATCACTGACTACCTATAGATAGACTACGAGTCGTCTATATACGACCACCTGACTCGCTACCTCCTCGCTACCACCCGTATTTCCGTTTCGCCGCCGCTTTGTGGCTGGTCCCGGCGAGCCGCCCCTCGAGGATCTTGAGCTCCGCCTGCTTCGCCTCGTACAGCAGCGACCCGATCTGGTTCTTGCTCTTGTGCGCCGCGCTGGGCTTCGCGCCAGCCTCGCGCGCGAGCTTCTCCCGGTGCTCCTCGCCGAGCACGCTCGCGGGGTCGAACGCGGCGCGCGTTTCCGAATTAAAGACGTCGCCCCGCAGAGAAGACATGTTGGTCTCGCGAACGGCGAACCGCGTTTCGTTCCCGCGCGCGCGCTCGGCGGCGAGCGCCGCGGCGAGCGCGTCGTCCACGTCGAAGCCACGAGTGTCGGAAGCGGAAGGTTTTTGATGAGTGTTTCCGTGCGAACTCGCTGGTTGACCGTAGTCATGCTCACGCGCATCATAACTCGCGTACAGGTACTCGCCCCGCTCGTCAGTCGCGTACGCGCGCGACGGATGCGGCGCCGGGCCGGCGGCGACGTCGTCGAGTTCGTTCGCGTTAAATTCGTCTCGTTCGCGCGCCGCGGCTTTACTCTCGCCGAGGTCCACCGCGGTGCCGCCGCCTCCGCCCAACGCGCCGCCTCCGCCGAGAACGGCGCCGGTGACGAGATCGCCGTTCCGAGAGACGTTCACGGGTTTCGGTAAGAGCGACGCCAACGAAGGCGGCGCGCCGGCGCCGCCGCCTCGCCGGTAAGTCTTTTCAACCCGAGCCTTCTCCTCATCCTCCTCGTCCTCGTCGCTGTCCTCGCCCAGCGCGTCCGTCTTCAGGGGCGGGCGGAACGCCACGACGCGCTTCGCGCCCTTCGCGCCCGCGCCCGGAGCGGGCAAGCTCGCGAACAGGCTCCCGGTGGTCACCTTCGGGGGGGGGAGCGCGGCGGCGAAATTCGGCGCCTCCGCGGGTTTCGCGGAGGGAGGGGGGGACGGCGCGCGCGCCTCCGCCGGAGGCGCGTCGTCCGTGAGGAGGGTCACGCGACCGCGCGTGGCGTTGTCGCCGACGTCGTCGTCGTCGTCGTCCGTTCCGGAGCCGTACCCCTCGAGGCCGAGCATGATGCCTCCACCGCGACGCCTGGCAATGGCGAGACGGAAGGGCGAGATCTCGACTTCGTTTTGATTTCGGCTGTCGCTCATCGAAAGCGAGCCGTTGTTCTCGTCTCTTCCCGTGAAGTCGGAAAGTCCCGGGTCACTCTCGGGCGCGCAGACCCGGCGCCCGGCGCGGACGCGACCCGGTCCGCGTATCCGTCGCTGTGAGGCGCCCATGTCGAGCGGCGGCGCGTTCGACGAGGACGCCCTGGCCGGCCTCGGCCGGGGCTCGAAGGTGTGGGTTTCGGCTTCCGGTGGCCCCCCGGGCGTAACGCGCGCGGATGCGGAAAACAACAAGATGGCGGACGCGCGTCGTGACGTCGAGGCGTACCTCCCCGCGACGATCGTGCGTATCGGTGACCAGACGTGTGAGGTGAAGGTCGACGACGAGGTGCAGGTCACGGAGGTTTCGCGAGCATCCGTGTTCCCTGCGAATCCCGAGATGCAAACCAAGGCGCGCGACTTGACCAGCCTGTCGTACCTGAACGAGCCGTCCATCTTGCGTTGCGTGCGCGACCGGTACGTCGCGAACGAGGTGTACACGGACGCGGGGCCGGTTCTGGTCGCGGTGAACCCGTTCAAGGACGTCTCCGAGACGCTGTACGGGGACGCGGTCATCGAGAAGTACAAACGATCAAACTCTCTAAACTCGTCCGAGGACAGAACAGACCCGCACGTGTATAAAGTCGTCGCAAACGCGCACCGCGACATGCTCGCGAATAAAAAAAACCAGGCGCTCGTCGTGTCGGGCGAATCCGGCGCGGGCAAAACCGAAACCACGAAGATCGCGCTGAGGTGCCTGGCGAAACTCGGCGGCGGTGTTGCCGGTTTTGAAACCTCCACGTCGGAAGGAACGCAGACGCGTCTGTTCGATTCCGTGGAGTCGGTGTTGCTGTCGGCGAACCCCGCGCTCGAGGCGTTTGGGAACGCGAAAACGAAACGCAACGACAACTCGAGCCGTTTCGGCAAGCTCGTGGAGGTGGGCTTCGACTCGGTCGGCCGAGTCCGGGGCGCGCGCGTGCAGACGTACCTGCTCGAAAAGACGCGCGTCGTTAGACACGCCCCCGGCGAACGCGCGTACCACGCGTTTTACCAGCTCGTCGCCGGCGCTTCGAAAGAGGAGAGGGAACAATGGCACGTCGCCGACGACGCCGCGCGGTACACCTACCTCAACGCGTCCGAACCAAAGAACGGACGGAAGAGCCCTTCCGAGCTCTCTCGCTCTAAATCTCGCGACGACAAGGAGAACGTTCCGAACGTCTCCCCATCGCCCAACACTACAGACGACGCGAAGACGAAGCCCATGAAAAAGTTTTTAAAAGACGACGCCGACGCGTACGCGGCGACGAAACATTCTTTGCGCGCGATCGGCGCGACGGAAAAAGAGATTTCCGACGTCTTCCGAACGGCGTGCGCGATTTTGTGGCTCGGGAACATTTCGTTCGAGGACGTCTGCGTGGACGGCGAGGACGACGCCGCGCGCGTTTGCTTCGGCGACGCGCGCGCGGCGCTCAAGATCTCCGCCAAGCTCCTCGGGGTACGACCGGACGCGCTGGAGAAGGCGCTCACCACGCGCGTTTTAGACGCGGGCGGCGAATCGGTCACGAAGCGGCTGGACGCGTCTAAAGCGTTTGAAGCGCGCGACGCGTTCGCCAAGGCGACGTACGCGTCGCTCTTCGAGTGGCTCGTGCGACGCGTGAACGACCGCTTTTCGCAACTCGAGAATGTTTCGCGAGAGGGTACCACGTCCTCGTCGTGGACCACTTCCTTCGCTGTTTTAGACATCTACGGGTTCGAGACGTTCGAGACGAACTCGTTCGAGCAGTTGTGCATCAACTACGCGAACGAGAAGTTGCAGCAGCGGTTCAACGAAGCTCTGTTCACGACGGAGCAGGAGGAGTACGCGCGCGAAGGAATCGACTGGACGAAAGTTTCGTTCGAGGATAACCAGAAGTGCGTGGACGTCATCGACGGCAAGGCGGGGAAGGCGACGAATTTCCGAAACGGCGTGCTCGCGCTGCTGGACGAGCAGTGCGCGTTCCCGAAAAGCACGGACGCGACGTTCGCGCGCGCGTGCGCGGACGCGCTCGGGAAGGACGACGCGACGGAAGGGAACGCGTTCAAAGCGAACAAACGCGACCCCGATTCTTTCTTCACCATCAGGCACTACGCCGGCGACGTGACGTACGACGTCTCCGGGTTCATCGCGAAGAACAAAGACGAGGTTCCCGAAAGCGCGCTGGAACTGCTCGAGACGGCCAAGGAGCCGTTCGCGAACGCGCTGGCGGCGACGGCAAAGGCTGGGACGCCGCGGGTTTCGGAAAACGAAAACGAACCAAAAAAAACCTCAAACGTCCAAAAGCAAAAGAAAGTCTCCGTCGGCGCGCGTTTCAAAACTCAGCTCGCCGAGCTGGTAAAGAGGCTGGACGCGTGCGATTCCAAATTCATCCGGTGCGTCAAGCCCAACGATGTTCGCGCCCCGGATTTGTTCCACGACCTAAACGTTCTGGCGCAGATGCGGTGTTGCGGCGTGCTGGAGGTGTGCCGCATCGCGCGACAAGGGTACCCGACGCGGTGGCCTTTCCAAGCCTTCGTCGCGCGTTTCGGAGGCGTCGCGGAGGCGTTGGACGCCGAAGGTGAAGGTAAAGAAAAAAGCGACGCGAAAGCCGCGTGCCGCGCCATACTCGAGCGGCACGGCGTGCGCGCCGACGAGTTCCAGCTCGGGGTCTCGAAGGTGTTCCTCAGAGCGGGCTCGGTCGGGCGCATGGAGGACGCGCGCGCGCGCCAAAACGCGGCGGCGACGACGGCGCAGCGGTTCCGGCGCGGAGCAAGCGCGAGACGCGCGTTTCTCGACTTGCGGCGCGCCGCGACTCGAGTTTCGGCGTTCCGTCGCGGCGCGCTCGCGCGGCTCGCGCTCGCGGAGGCGGCGCGTCGCGAGCGCGCCGCGACGCGAGCGCAAGCCGCTGTGCGGGGGATGCGCGCGCGCGCGGCGTACCGAGCCGAGCGCGCGGCGGTGATCGCGGCGCAGATGGCGGCGCGGCGGTGGTGCCTGCGGCGCAGAACGGCGCGGGCGACGCGCGCGCGGCTCGAGGCGGAGAAGGCTGAGGAAGAGAAGGCGCGAGCCGATGCCGAGAACGCCAGGCGGCTCGAGGCTCTTGAGGCTGAGACGAAGGCTGCGGAAGAAGCTTCTCTTCTCGCCGCGACGCTCGAGCGGGAGAGGATCGCCGCGGAGCGGGCGAGGGAGGCGTGTGCGGCGGAGGCGGAGGCGGAGGCTCGCCTCGAAGCCGCCGAGCGCCTGGCGGCTTCGGAGGCTGAGGCCCGCGCTCGGTTCGAGTCCGAGGCGCGGACGCACCGCGCGGCGGCGGCGAAGGCTCAGGCAGAGCTCGAGGCGTTTCGGGCCGCCGCCGTGCCCCGCGAAGCGGCGGACGCCGAGATCCGCGCCGCCGTCGCCGACGCGCTGGCGTCGCGCGCGGCGGAGACGGACGCCGAAGCAGCCGCCGCGGCCGTCGCGGCTAACAATTCGTGCCGGGACGCGGCGGCGTCTCTGGAGCGGGAAAACGCGTCTCTGCGCGCGCGTCTCGCGGCTGAGACGGAGCGCGCGGCTTCGTTCCGGGACCGCCTGTTCGAGGCGGAGAGCGAGTGGGCGGGCGAGATGGCGGCGCTCCAAGCGGCGCTCGCGGCGGTGCGCGCCGCGCTCGAGTCCGGCGAGCCCCCCGACCCGAAGGTGATGGCCGCCATCGCCGCCGAAGAAACGGAAAATGGAAAACACGCGAAACGCGCTTCCGGCGTTCCGTCGTCTTCCGGTTCCCTGGCGCCGTCCCCGGGGACGCCCGAGGAGGCTCCCGAGACGCGCGACGGCGCGCGTCGGCGCGTCCCCGGGGACGCCGCGCCGGTTCGCGCGCTCGCCGACGAGCTGGAGACGCGCGCGCGCGTCTTCGAGGACGACGCCGATTTCATCGTGGAGGTGCGCGAGGGCACGTCCGAGGCGGACCTCGTCCCGCTGGACGAGCTGAAGCGGCTCGGCCTGCGTTTCGAGGCGTGGAAACGCGACTTCAAGGAGAGGATGCGGGAGACGCGCGCCGCCTTGCGCCGCGCCGACGAGCGCGACCGCGACGCCGAGGAGGACGCGGCGGCGATCGCGCGCGACATCGCCTCGGCCAAGAAGGCGTTATCGTCGCCCCGCCGAGACGAGACGTTCGAAACGTGGACGGAGGTCGAGGACGCTCGCGCTTTGGAGCGCGCGCCGGAGAAGAAGAGGCGGGGCTGGGGACTCAAGCGCGCGCTCGGCCTGAAGCGGTGACGATGGAGAAGTCTTTATCGTCGTCACGGGAAAGGACGGACGATCCGAACGCTTTCACGAACGCTTTTTCAACGCGCGCGGCGTATAGTCATCGTCGACGGTAGTTTGCCCGCGTACATAGTCGACTCGTCAAAAACGAAACCGCGCGTCATCACTCGCACACGACGCTGCTCGACATGAAGCTCGACTGCACGCGCGCGCAGTTCTTCACCTCGAGCAGCTCTATGTCGAACACCTCCCACTGCTTCGCGGAGAAGAACGTGGCCGGTCCGGTGGGCGGTCCGAGCTCGGGAGGCACCACCACGCGGCGTTTCCCCCCCGGCCGCATCCCCTTGAGCCCCTCCTCGAAGCCGGGGATCATCCCGTTGATCCCCAGCCGCGTCGACGCCGGGACGCCCTTGCGGTACGTGCTGTCGATGGTCCCGCCGTTCTCGTTGTACGCGACGTACTCGAACGTCACCTCCTGCCCGTCCTTGGGAAGATCGCCTTTGCCTAAAACGAAATCCTTGTACACTAAGCCGTCGTTTTGCGTCACGAACCCGTCCGCGGTGAGCACCTTGACGTCGTACCCTTCGCGCACAAACGTCGGAAACTCCTCCGGCGCGTTGTTGTACTGCTTGATCTTCTGGTTGTTCTCGATGGCCTTCGCCTCGAGCTCCGTCAGGCCGCGTTTCTGCAGATCGGCCGTGTACTTCACGCGCGCCGCGATGTCCGGCGCGTCGCCCACGGGCACGTCGTCGAAGGGGATCTCCACCACCTCAAGCGACGAATCATCCGCGAACGACGCGGATGATTCCGACGCCGGCGTCGTCGCGGAAACAGCCGCGTCCGGCGCCGCGTCCGCGTCGTCCGCGCGCGCGACGGGCGCGAGCGCGAGCGCGAGCGCGGCGGTCGCGGCGACGGCGCCGCGCGCCAAACGCGCGCGGAGGTCGCCCTCGCGCACGCTCGCGCGCGCGTCGCGCGAGGACGAGGCGGTGACGTCCACGCAGTCTCGGCGAGACGTCATCGCGCGATCCCGCCGACCGGCGACGCGAAGAGCCTGGCCATCGGCCACGACGCGGCGCGCGCTGACATCGCGCGAGGCGCCGGCGGCGCGCGTGACGGTCGCGGCGAGCGAAGACACGCACGACGCTGTCGACATGGTGTTCCCCTGCCCGAAACCTGCTCGAGCGTGCGCTCGGGGTGCAGTCGACGACTGCGGCACGGATAGCGATCGGCTGAGATAACAGAGTGCCAGCGAGACAGCAGGCCACTCGCGTCGGTCGACAACGAGATCCCGCGGGAATTTTCTTCCCGACGCGGGCGATTGTTGGAGCGTTCGCACCGATGGCTTCCGCGCGTCCGGCATCGGTGCGCGCGCGGCGCACGCGACGGCGGCGACACCATGGAGAGCGGTATCGCGGTACACCCGCTGGCGTCCACGGAGCCGCACAGCCCGCTGGAACGCCCGGGCGTGGCCCTCGAAACCCGTGACGGGGGCGTCGTGGAGAATTTAAGCACTGACTCGGCAGTGGCGAAGGGTGGCGAGAATCACCCGCAGCGCGTCCCCGAGTCTGACTCGCCGGACAAGCCCGACACGCCTCCGTCGAGGCTCAGCCTGGACCAGCTCCGCGCCGAGATCGACGCCGCCGTGGGGACGTTGCCGGAGATCCTGCGCGTCTGCACCGTGGAGGCGCTCACAGAGCGCGTCGCCCCGGTGTTCCAAGACGCCGATCACGCGCGGTGCGTGACGAAGACACCCGGATTTCGGTTTATAAACGCGCGACGATTGTCGCGGCGGCGACGGACGAGAGCCCATCACGAGAACCCATCACTGAACGAACCCCTCCTCCTTCCGGAACCCCACGCGTATCGCGATTTCTTCAAAAACGCATCCGCCGGTTCGCCGACCACCCCGAACGCGTCGTCGCAGGTCGCCTTCTCTCGAGAAAGGCGCTCTTCTCGACGGCCGAGTCGCCGAGTCGTCGGCGAAAAGCCAAGAGCGAGGCTCGCGCGCGCCGGCGCGCTGGGAGGCGCTGCGGTCGGCTCTCGCGCGAACGTCGCCGTCGCGAAGAGCGGAGGACCTCGCTTCGTTTCACGAGGCGGCGTGTCACGTGGAACGGCGCATCCGAGCCGCGGATGCGCCCACGCCCGTGGACGCGGACGAGGCTTACGCCGTGTCAAATCCGCTCGGCGTCGGCCTCGTGGCGTGCGGCGAGTGCGGCCGCGTTTTGGCGCGGGAGGCGCTGCGGAGGCACAAGGCTTCGACGTGCGCGCGCGTCGCCGCCGCGCTGGGAGAGCGCGGCGTCGCGGCGAGGCTCAGGGAAGTCAAGGGCGCGCTCGGCAGTTTAGAAAAAACGACGGAGCTTTTGACGTTCGTCAAAGACGAAAACGAAGAGGCGAAACCGGCGGCGGCGGCGCGACAAAAAACGGCGCCCGCGGCGAAGAAAATTCGGGGAAAAGAAAAACCCGAGCCGCCTGTCCCGCTTTCGCCGCCCCGGCCTGTGGTGCCCAAGGAGAAACGCTCGAAGAAGCCGCGCAAGGCGCGCGCGGACCTGGACACGCGGACGCGAGGGCCCGCGGACGCGCTGGCGCGCGAGGCGAGGGAGGTGACGTTCGGGGGGCACGGGTTTCCGGGGTTCCAAACGCACTTCGGGGGGTGGAACGTGTCCCCGTCCACGGGGCTCGGGCCGCCGGGGATGGCGTCTTCGACGGGGACGGGCGCGTCCGGTCCGCAAGGCTATTTCCCCGGCTATCCCCGGGACGGGTTCCATCCCCACGTGCATCCCCAGCACGCGCACCCGCAACACGGCGGCCCAACGCAGCACGTCCCGCAGCAAGCCCCGAACCACGACCTGCACAACCTGCTCCGGCTCCAGCGCGAACACGCCGCGCGCGCCTTCCACCAGGACGCGGCGCGTTTTTTCCCCGGCCAACCCGTGCCGCAGCAGTATTTCCCCACGGCGAGCGCGTACCCGGGCTACCCCGCGGGCGCAGTCGCGGTCGGGGTCGGGGGGGCGCACGCGCGCGTCGCGCCCTTGGGCGTCTCTCCGTCGGGCTCGCACCCCGGGTCGCCGCGCGGGATCCCGCCGGGATCGCCGGCGGCGCCCGGCGCGCGTTTCGCCGACGGCGTTTCGTTCGACGCCGATTTCGGCGCGCGCCTCGACGGCGGGAAGCGGCGACGCGGGGACGAAATGCCCTCTTCGCACCCCTCCGCGCACGCGCACCACATGCACGCGCAGCAGCACATGCACATGCAGCAGCAGATGCACGTGCAGCAGATGCGCATGCACCAGCTGCAGCAGGTGAGGCGGCCGAACGACGACCGCCCGCCGAGCGGCGGGAACGCGTGACGACGTTTTCGTTTTCATCACGCGTTCAGCTTCGATAAACTAGTTTTTTTACTCTCCTCGTTAGGCCTAACCTTAATGATATGACATAGAAGACACATGTAGAGAGCTCCCCAAAAAAGCACAAGCCTACCTCGTCCCTCGAAGCTCCTCGACGAGCTCGCGGAACCGCGCGAAGCGGCGCTTGTACGCCTTGTGCGGTTTCTGCTCGTTGTCGTACGACTCGGCGTCGCCGCCGCAGTTGGCGCACGCGGCGTCCCACGAGTCGCCCAGCCACCACGGCGACCCGCACTCCAGGCACGGCATCTTCGGCCAGAAAAAACCCGTGCCCTCCGGGAACTGCTTCACGTCGGTGCCCTTCGCGGGCGCGACGAACGCCTCCGGGCGCTGCACGCCCACCGCGCCGCCGAACCGCAGGCCCGCGGCGCGGGCGGACGGCGGCGACCCGAGCGTTACGTCGCGCGCCGACGGAGTTTCGGACGTCGACGTCGACGCGGCTTTTTTGTCCGCCTCCTCCGCCGCCGCCGCGTTCTTCTGCCAGGCGTGCAGCCCGCTCGTTGCCGCCATGGCCAGCGCCGCCGAGCCGCGTCCTCTCAGGCGCACGCCCAGCGACGCGAGGTGCGCGGCCTGGTCGGGCCAGGGCGCGAAGCACATCTCGACGTCCCGCACGTCTCTACCAGTCTCCCCCGACGTCGAAAAAACATCGTCCATCTTCTCGCCGTCGAGAGCCTCGAGAGCCTTTTGGCTCGTCTCCGCCTCCGTCACGAGACACGCGTCGAGCGCGTCGCGAATGTTTCGCTCGTCCATCAAACTCGTGCCCTCGAACACGAGCTCGACGCGCCGAGCGCCCACGAAGACGCTCGCGAAGTTTGAGTTCGCGTCGAAAGCAAACGCCGACGAGTCCGAGTCCCAGGCGCCGGCGCACGCGACGGTGACGTTTCCCGGCCGACGCGCGTCGGGGGTGCTCCACGCGCCGCGCACGAACGGCCGGTTCGCGAGCCACGCCGCGCCGCGCGACGACAGCACGCCCGCGAAAGGACCGGTGGGGGGATGATACGGTTTTTCGATACGTCGCGAAACGGTCGCGTTTTTGTCCGCGCGCTCGGAGAGCTCGCCGCGCGTGTCAGCCCCCGCGGGTTCGCGGTCTTCGTCCGCCATGAGACGCGCGAGGAGCGTCGCCGCCGCGGACGCCGCCGACGCCGACGCCGCTGACGCCGACGCCGACGCCGCCACCGACGCCGCCGCCGCCGCCGCCGCGGGATCCGCCCCGCCGGACGCGCCGCGGGACTGCCGCGTCAGCGCGCGAACCATCCTCTCCGCCTCGGAAGCCGCCTCGGTCGCCGCCTCCGCCGCGCGCGCCGCCGCCGCCGCGACGGCGGCGGCGCCTCCCGCGCCGCTCGACACCACCGGAACCTCCGGCGTCGTGTCGAGACGCGCGAAGTGCGCACGGAGCGTCTTCGCCAGGCGCGCGGGGTGGAACGGCCGCGTCGCGACGTACACCACGGGCTCCGCCGCGGAATCCGTCGAATCGGTTTTTTTTCCCGAATCCGTCTCCGTTTCCGTCTCCGGCTCGGCGTCGCTCCGACGCTCGGAAACGTCTCGAGCGTCGGACGCGGTCGCGGCGGTCGGCTCCGCGTCGCGCGAGACGGCCGTCTCTATCCGCGTCTGGTCGTCTCCGAGTGAGTCTCGCGCCGCGTCGGGACCGCAGCGACCCTCTTCTTTTTCCTCTTCCTTTTCCTCCGTCTCGAGCTCTCTTCGCGCCGCGGCGACGGCGTCGGTGACGTTCCGAACCGCCTGCTCGATCTGCTTCGAGTTCTTGTCGTGCTCGAACGTGACGCGCGCGTAGAAGACGGGCGCGTCCGCCGCCGCGAGCCACGCGGGCGCGGGAGGCACGCCGTCGCGCGACTCGAGCGCGCGCGCCGCCGACGCGACGGCGTCGGCGAAACGCGCGCGCCGCGACGTACGCGCGTTTTTTCCTTCTTCTCCGCTCTTCTCCTCCGACGAAAAAAAGTCTTCGTCGTCTTCGCCGTCCACGGCGTCGCGCGCGTCGGCTTCCGGGAACGCCTCCGATAACAGGCTCCGCACGGAACCATGTCCGTTCTCGTGGTTTTTTGAAACCGAATACCGAATGCGGAGGTTCTCCTTGAGCCTCCGCGCGGCGCCGTCGGAGACGGCGGCGCGGACGCCGGCGAGCAGAACTTGTCTCGCCGCGGCGTCGGGCTCGTGGAGCACGACGGCTTTCGCGTTCTCCGCCGCCGACGCGAGCACCTTGAGCAGCACGGAGACGTCCGCGCCGCTCGCCGCGAGCAGCGCGTCCGAGACGTTCAGCTTCTGCAGCAGGCGCGCCGCCGGCTTGGCGACGCGCCCCGGGTACGGCGACGCCAGCTCGGTGGGCATGTCGCCGCACAGCGGGCCGAAGTCGAGGACGTACACCGCGTCGCACGCGGTGCGTTGGAAGAGCGCCGCCGCCGCGTCCGCGGCGCCGAGCACCGCGGCCAGGGGATGCCTCGGCGGGTCGCTCGAGATGTCCGCGCCGCTCGAGGCGTCCGCGGCGCGGTGGCCGTGGACCGTGCGGGGAGGCGCCACCTGCGCGTCCGCGCGCACGGCGCCGCCGCCGCTCACGATGACCACCGCGCGTTCGGCGCGGAATCGAGGCTTGTACGGCCGGCCCCGCGTCACCACCCACAGGTTCGCCTCCACGAACGCGTCGGGGTTGAACCGCCGCTCGCTCGCCTTGCGGCTCATGCCGACGCCGACGCGGGGAGCCCGGACCCCCCGAACCCGAAGCGCGCCTCGCGTCGGGACCTGTGCGACTCCCCGACCGACGGAAGCGCACGTGTTTCGCCGGACACGCCGAAACTGTGCCGACACTCGCGATCGATCGGAACCGCCGACAGTTTTAATCGCGCCGCCGCCTCCCTCGACGCGCCGTCTCCTCCGCGTCGGCGGCCACTGTCCACGGCGCGGGCGTGCGGTCGTGTCGTGACCTACCAGCTCACCGCGTCGAGCGCCGCCGCGACCCTCCCGCGTTCGCGATGGTTTGGTTCCAGTGCGAGGATTGCGGCGACACGCTGAAGAAGCCCAAGGTGAAAGGCCACGCGGGGCACTGCAGCGCATCTCGGTTCTCGTGCGTGGATTGCCTGCAGGTGTTCGACGCGTGGTCCGTGCAGGCGCACACCACGTGCGTGACCGAGCACGAGAAGTACGCGCTCTCCATCACCAAGCCGGGGCAGGAGCACCTGATGTCCGCGGCCGCCGCCGCGGGCGCGCAGGGGGGGGGCGGCGGGCCCATCTCGGGCGCCTCCGCCGTCGTGGGCGAGCGTTTCCTGAACAAGGGCCCTCCGTGGGACTGCCAGTGCTGCGGCGTGAAGTGCACGTCGCAGGAGACGCTCATGGGGCACGCGCAGGGCAAGAAGCACAAGAGCAAGAGCAGGACCGCGATGGCGGCCCTCGGTCTGGCGCTGGACGGCTCGCCGCTGCCCCCGCCGGAGGAGAAGAAGGAGGATGCAAAGGCGGAGCCGGAGCCGGAGGATGGCAAGCGCCGCCGCGACGGCGACGAGGCGGGGGAGCGGAAGAAGGCCAAGAAGGAGAAGAAGGAGAAGAAGGAGAAGAAGGAGAAGAAGGAGAAGAAGGAGAAGAAGGAGAAGAAGGAGAAGAAATAGTGGCGCGGACGTCGTGTTCGGCGGCGTACGCGGAGAGCGCCGCGCGGTTGAAAACCAGACTGCCTTCCAGAACCAGCTGAACTGGTCACTCGCATCACCACGACCACGCTTCAGTCAATAAATGTGTGCAGGTTGCAGGCAACCCCCGTTTGGGGATGACGCAGCAAAAAAAAGTCAATTTCCGAATCGCACATTTTGTCCTCGGGCACAAGTCCGCGCGCACGCCGCACGTCTTGCCACGGCTGCGTCACGCCGCAGTCGTCGTCGTCAGACAGTTTCCGGGCGCACGCGCGACGCGAACCCCCACGTCTGCCGCCATGGACCTCAAGTCCATGATACACGAGGCGAAGAGCAGGGAAATGGGGCTCTACCAAAAGTTCCAAGAATACGACAACAACGGGAGCGGAGTCCTCGACGAGGTGCGTGTGGAGGGCAGAGTCGCGCTCTGGGATGTGCCCCCATATGTCCGCGAGGTGCACCTCGGCGGAGAGCAGCGCGCCTACGCTCGCGCGTGAACGCGCCCGCAGCCCCCCGTCTCGTCCCCGCACGCACGAATCGCTGACAATTCCCGTCGTCCCCGCACGTCACCGAATTCCAGGAGGAGCTTTCCGCGCTGCTCGTGAACCTGCGCATCATGGAAGACCACGGCGACGACCGGGACTTCATCGCGCAGCAGTTTGCGCTCCAGGACCAGAACGGCAACGGCTCCATCGACTTCGAGGAGTTCAAGGTACGTCGTCTTCGTTGCGCCGGTCTTCCCGTCCCGGAATTCTCGGGACGGCACCGTCCGTCCCCTTTCGGGATTTTCGCGACTTTCGGGAATCTCAAGACTGAAAACCTAAGGGGGAAAACGAAAATCGCCGGCGTTTTCTTCCTCCTTTTTCCCCCTCGAGGCGATCGCGCGACGCGAATCGCTTTCGCCGACCGTTCTGCCGCTCACCCCTGATAACCCCCCACCCGTCGACCCGCAGGCTTTCTACAACGCGTGCATCGACTACCGCAAGAGCCTGAGCGCGGGGAGACACTCCCCCGGCGCGAACGAGGGTGTCGAGCGCATCCGCGGGAAAGACGCGAAGCTGCTGACGCCCGAGATTGAGCGCGCGCGCGAGGAGAAGCGGCGGCAGCGCCTGGAGGAGAAAGCCGCCGCCGCCGCGCAGCTGGCGGAGGAGAACCGCGAGCGGAGGCACCGCCTGACGATGGCTCGCGCGCACGGACGCGACGCCAAGACGCTGACCCCCGAGCAGCTCGAGTCGCGCGCGGCGCTCAAGGAACGCAAGGCGCGGGAGAAGGCGGAGATGGAGGCGCGCTTGGAGGCGGAGAACGCGGAGATGCGCCGCCGCATCGAGGCGCAGCACGCGCGCGGCCGCGACGCCAAGGAGCTGACGCCCGAGATCGAGGAGGCGCGCACGAAGGTGCGCCGCCAGAGCCTGGTGGACAAGGAGGCCATGGAGCGACGTCTGCGCGAGGAAAACGCCGAGCAGAGGCGTCGCATCGCCGCCGCGATGAGCCGCGGCCGCGACGCCAAGGAGCTCACTGCGCAGGAGGAAGCCGCGCGCGCGGACATCCGACGCAAGTCGCTTAATAACAAGGCTGCGATGGAGGAGGCGCTCGCCGCGGAGAACGCGGAGATGCGTCGCCGCATCGAGCTCGCGCAGTCGCGCGGGCGGGACGCGAAAGAGCTCACGCCGGAGATGGAACGCGGACGCGCTTTGGTGGCGCAGCGCTCGCGCGAGGAGAAGGCAGCGGCGGCTCGGCGTCTCGCGGAGGAGAACGAGGCGATGCGTGTTCGCATCGCACAGTCCATGGCGCGCGGACGAGACGCCAAGAGCCTGGACGAGAAGACGCGCGCGGCGAGGCAGGAGGTGGCGGAGCGCCGGCGGCGCGAGAAGGCGGAGGCGGAGGCGCAGCTCAAGAAGGAAAACGCGAGGTTGGCGGCGAGGCTGGCAGGCACGGGCATGTTCCCGGACGTCAGGTTCTGAACCGGTCGCGGAGATACGTCGGTTTCTCTCCGGAGCGCGCGGAAGAGACGCTCCACGCGCGCGACGGCGCGCGCGTTGTAAATACGGAGCGTAGCGTCGCGTACCGTCTCGCGTGATAATCTCGTCTCGTCTCTCGCTGAGCACCGGAGAGCGTTTTCGGACGTTTCCGTGATGTCCAGACGCCCAAATCGGCCCAACTCGGAAACAGGTTTGTTTTACCGGTCAAAATCTCCTTTGGATTTTCCCCGAAATGGGTCGAAATTCCAGGATCCAGTGTCACGTTCCGGAGACCTCGGTCAACCTTTGGGTCAAGAAAAATTCGCTACCTTCTATTCGGGGTGTTGAGAAGAGAAATGGTGTTGCGAGAAGCCTGCTCGAGGCGCGGCACTGCGACCGGCGCCGCGGAGGCGTGGCACGGCGCGCAGACGGGCGGCTCGTTCGGCTTTCATCGAGGCGGCGTTCGGGACGCGCGCTCGTTTTTTGGGTCGACGCGGTCGACCCCCGGGTGCCCTCCGCGTCGCGGCGGGCGCGAGCAGGCGCGATGGGGGCGTCTTCGTCCAAGGAGCCCTGGGAGGAGGACATCGAGAGCGCCTCTCCCGGTGGCATGCTGAGCCCCGAGGACGAGATCAAGCGCGTGCTTCGCTTCCAGAACAACTACTACAAGGTCCTGAAGGTGGACCCGAGGACGTGCACGGCGGCGCAGATCAAGAAGGCGTATTACAAGATCGCGCGCGTCATACACCCCGACAAATGTCGAGACCCGCGCGCGACGGAGGCGATGGGAGTGGTGACGAGCGCGCACTCCACGTTATCCAACACCACGCTGCGCACGGCGTACGACATGTACGCGTCGCAGGTGGAGGTGGACGCGCAGGGCGCGGACTCGTTCTCGGAGTGGGAGAGTAAGGGCGGCGCGCAGATGGCGCACCTCCCCCCTTGGCTGGTGAAGGGCCTCGCGAATCCCATCCTCGGGCCCATCATCCAGTTCTTCATGGTGATCTTCCTGTTGCTCCTGCTGGTCGGCCTGTGCGCGCTGTTCCTGGTGTACTTCGTCATACACATGGTGTTCTGGGTGCTGTGCTGCTGCGGCTGCGGCGGGCACTGCTGGCCTAGGTACGGCGAGGGCGCCAGGATACACGCCAAGCGCCAGGAGCGCTTCATGCGCATGCTGCGCGACTACGAGGCGGAAGCCGCCATGGCGCAGGCGAAGGGCGAGCCTCCGCCGGACCCGAACCTGTTCTTCGCGAACTGGAACATCGCGCACCCGGAGGAGCCGGACGACATACCCACCGCAAAGGCCGCGAACCAGTACGGGTCCGTGTCGTGAGAGGGCGTACGGAAAAGCGGCCTTAAGCCGCGCCACGAGAGGGTGTAACGATGAGCGCGTCGCGCGACGGTATGTATTAGACTAAACTAAGAAAACACTACGTGATGAGACCGCGAGACGGCGAAGCTAGCTAGAGCTAGATCCAGAGACTCCTTCTCACCGGCTCGATACATACTCCGAACCTTCTCCGCTCATCTCCAGCGCCTCGAGCTCTTCGTCCAGCCCCAGGTCCGCCAGCGCCTCCCTGAGCTCGGGGTCCGTTAACAGGCGCACGCCGGCGGGGACGTCCCGGGGGTCGGGAACGGAAAAAAACGCTTCGTCGCGACCCGCGCCGCGCCGCGACGACGACGACGACGACGCGCGAAGTTCGCGCAGTTCGCGAACCGCCTCCGCCGGGCTCAGCGGTTTCGGTTCTGAACGGAAGTACGCGTCGCGCAGAGCGTCGTCAGCGGAAGGTCGCAGGTTCGGATCCAGAGCGCACAGTTTGAAGAATAACGCCGTGCCCTTCCCGTCCGGCGCGTCGCCGTTGCGCGGGAGCGCTTTGTCCGGCGCTCGCGGCGCTTTTGGCGTAAAGGCTATTTTTCCGTAATCCGGCAACAAACGCGCGTCGGGCCAGAGCGTGTCGCTGGGCGTCCCGAACATGCCGAGCGTCAAAGAGAGCTGGTCCACGTCGCTCTCGCCCTGTAGAATAGGCCCGTCGTTGGAGAGGAGCTCGCCTAGTATGGCGCCCACCGACCAAACGTCGATCTTTGAGTCGTACGTCTTGGCGCCGAACAAAATCTCCGGCGCGCGGTACCACCGCGTCTGCACCGCGCCCGTCATTTGATTTTGATTCGCGTGACTACCGGAACGGAGATCGTATCGATCATGTCTCACGGAGAGATCCTCGTCGTCTGTCACGCCGCCTCGAACCGCCTCGCGTTTTTTTTCGTTCGGCTTCGGCATGACCCTCGCGAGCCCGAAGTCGGCGAGTTTCAAAGTCCCGTCTTCCGCGACGAGCACGTTTCCCGGTTTCACGTCGCGGTGCGCGACGCCCAACGCGTGGCACGCCGCGACGCCGCTCAAGATCTGCGCCGCGACGCTCTTCGCGCACGCGGCGCTCAACATAGCTTCGCGCGGCTCCACACCGAGAAGTGCAGACAGGTCGCCCAGAGAGCAGAGCTCGAGCACCAACACCAAAGCGTTGCCCTTGGGGTAAAAGTCCAGGAGCTCCACGACGTTTCCTCGATTCGTCTTCGACGCGCCGCCCGCCGAGAGGATCTGCATCGTCTTGAGCTCGCGCAGGAGGTTGTCCGGGATGCCGCGCGCGGGGTCGCGGACGGGAACGCGCTTCAACGCGACCGGCGTGCCGTCCGCCACGCGCCGACCGGCGAGGACCTCCCCGAACGCGCCGCCCCCCAGCCTATGCGAAGAGGTCTCGTAGTGCGTGTGCTTCGGGCCGGTCGGGGGGACCCACCCGCCGAACACGAGCCGACGCAGATGGCGCGCGTCCTCGTCGTCCGAGTCCGCCGGCTCGCAAAGGGGCGGACCGGCGGGCGCAGAGGTGGAAGGCTCGTCGCCGTTTTGGAACGCGAGGGAATCCGCGTCGGAGTCCACGACCGAAGCGCGCGCATCCTCCATCGCACCACCCGCGCCCCACCGCGCGCGCCTCTGTGTCGCGGAAACAACAACGAATCCGTCCGAGACGCGAAAACAGAATCGACGTGTCATCAACATCCTCGGGACTCAGATCTCGTCGCGCGAAGGCGTCGTTTCCGGTGATGTCCGCGACCGCGCACGCCCCTCGCGTGGCTCGCGGCCTCGCGCGCGTCGCGTCCGCGCGCGTCGCCGGCTCGCGCGGTTTCGCGTCCGCCGCCGCGGACGACACCCCCGGCGGCATCTTCCGCGGCAGCGTGGCGAACAAGTCCGGCCTGTCCCACGCGCTGGACGCGGTGATGCGCGAGGGCCACCACGACATGCGCGCGTTCGGGCGGGGCACGCTCGCCGCGCTCGCGTCGCGCGCGGCGTACGCCAGGTTCACCGCCGCGCACTTCCACTTTTACTCCGAGCTCGAGCGGAGGCTGGACGATGCCGCGCGCGGCCCGAACCCGACGCCCACCGGCTCGGTGTGGCGTCGGTTCTCGGAGGATCTGCGTCGCGCGCCGGCGCTCGAACGCGACCTGGCTGTTTTGCTGGACACCACCCCCGGCGACCACCCGGTGAGCCCCGCGACCGCGGCGTACATGCGCGCCATCGCGACCGCCGCCGAAAGAGAGGCGAGCTCGTGTTCCGCGGGAAGCCGCGAGCCGGACCGCGCGACGCCTTCGTTGCTCGCGCACTTCTACGCGCGGTACCTCGCCGATTTGTTCGGCGGATCGATGCTGGGATGGCCGACGCGACGCGCGCTCGGGTTCAAGCAAACGCCGCAGTTCTACACGCACGACGTGTTCGACTCTTTGTCGGGTGGCGTCTCGCGAAAACAGTACGTCGAGCGCGTGTACGAGGCTATCAACGACGCCGGCGAAGACATCGGCGCGAACGCGACGGCGGAGACGGTGGAGGAGGCGCGACGCGCGTTCGCCGCGAACGCCGCCGTCTTCGCGGAGGGATCGGGGTCGTCGCTCCTCGCCGCGACCGTGGGGGGGGTGCGGGTCATGGGGGGGTACGCCGCGGAGCGCATATGGGGGGCGCGGGAGCAGAGGGACCTGTTCGGGAGGCTGGTCAAGAGAAGAGACCCGAAGACGGGCTCCTTCTCGTGAAGAGGTGACTGATGGACTGTTTTTTCTTATTGCAAAAAGAGGAGGCTTATATTCCACGTAACGCAGTCTGTACTTTTGATTTCGCTTTTTCCGTGACTGTTTGCTCAGTGAAAAAGATGCGTGGCACCCCTTCGAAATATGACCGCTGCAAATGCTTCTTGTTCGCCTGATTGTCCACAGCGGGCATACGCAGATCCTGTGTCCTCCGAATAAGGAGGTTTTCAACTCGTCGTCCGTCCTGTTAGCTCAGCGGCAGAGCGCTAGGCTTTTAAGCACTGTGCAAAAGTTTCAGACTAGATACCTAGTGGCCGTGGGTTCGATCCCCACACAGGACATTTATTTTTATTTTTTAGACTAGCTACCCATACGAAACGTATGCATTCTGTATATCCTGACTGAATACACACTGGCAGAGTCAATTTTTTTTTCGATTTCCAATCAAAAGTGTGAACGTATGTGCATTTAGTCAGAACACGCCCCTCAGTAGAAGCACTCGCGTTCGCGACGCCGCGACGAGACGAAGGTAGAAAATAGGAAATCGGCTTGGAGAAGAGTACAACTGTAAGCAAGCGAACGTGTCACCCGCCGCCTAACACCCGCTCCTCCGCCGCCGCGGCGACCGCCGCCGCGTCCCGCACCGCCGCGACGACGTCGCGCACCGCGCGAGACATGCGCGTCTCCGGCTTTGATCCCGCGCGCCCGAACGTGTCCGGGGACGAACGCGCGTCCATCCCCGATTCGCCGGCGAGCCGCTCCAGCGCGGCGACACCCGGCACCGGCGCCTCGAGGGTCTCCGACACCGCGATCCAGCCCCCCACGGGCGCCATCGCCGCCGTCTCGCCGAGCGCCTCCAGGGTCGAACACGCCGCCGCGAACGCGGCGTCCAGACGCGCGACGCGCGTCGACGACGCGTCCGCGAAGCGCGAGTGGTCGCTCGAGCCGAACACGTCGCCGAGCGCGGCGGAGGCTTCCGCGCGCGCCGCGACGGCGACGGCGGCGTCGAGCTCGGCGCGGCACGCCGCGAGCTCCTCGCGGAGCCGATGGGCGACGGCCCACGCCTCCCGCGCCTCGCGCGTCGCCTCGTCCACGCGCCGCTCCGCGGAGGCGCGCACGCGGTCCACCAGCGACCGCGCCGCGCGCTCCGCGGTGTCCGCGCGCTTCTCGGGGGTCGCGCCGGAAGCGACGCGGAGACGCCGCGGCGGCGTCGCCGGCGCGCCTCGGTTTTCGTCGTTCGGCGCCGCCGCCGCGGAGACGCGCAGAGCCCGCCGCGCGGACGGGGGCGTGCGCGGCGGGCGCGGGGGCTTACCTGACGAGCCGGGCGACCGGGGCGAGCCCGACGGCGAGACCCGCGGCGAGCCCAACGGGGACGGGACGCTCGGAACGTTCCCGTCCCCTTCGCGTTCGCGTCGCGCAGGGGATTGGGGATTGAGGGGATCCGCCTCCGCCTCCGCCGCCTCCGCCGCCGTCTCCAGCTTCCTCTTGTTCTTCGCCGCGTCGAGCTCGGCGGCGCGCGCCTTCTCGGCGGCCGCCGCCGAGGCTTTGGCGGCGGCGAGCTCCAGGCGTACGGCGTCCAGCTCCGCCTTGACGGACGCTGTCGCCACCTCCGCGAGCGCCACCGCGGCTTCCTTCGCGGCGGCGAGCTCGGAGGAGGCGTCGGAGACGGAGCTCTTGTCCGCCAGACGCCGTTCCAGAGCCGCCTTCTCCTTCTCGAGCGCGGCGACGCGCTCCTTCTCCACCGCCACCGCGCGCACGTACTCGCCGACGCTCCCCGCGACGTGGCCCGTGAGCGCGGCGCGGCGCCTCGCCTTGTCCAGCTCGCCGCGCGCCTCGTCGCGAGCCGCCTCGCACTCGGCCAGCGCGCGCCGCGCCTCGGCGAGCGCGGCGGAGTCGCCGCCGCCGCCGACAAGCTCGCGCGTCGCCGCCTCGCGTTCGAGGGACACCAGCCGCTCCGTGAGAAGCTGCATCTGCGCGACGCGCTCGTCCCGGTCCTTCGCGGCGACGTCCAGCAGGGACCGCTGCTCCGTCACAACCTCCTCCAGCTGCCTCGCGATGTCCGCGGCGGTCGACGCCACCTCGCGGGTCTCGGCGAGCTCGGCGCGCGCGGAAGACAGCGCAGACGCGAGACGCGCGTGTTCCGTCGGAAGGGCGTCCGTCTCGGCGAGCGCCGGTTTGGTTTTAAGCGCCGCCGCGCCCGCCGAAACCGCCGCCTCGCGCGTCTCGAGCGCGCGCTCGCGTCGCTCGAGCGCTTCCTGTATCGCCTCCAGCGCCTCCGCGCGCGCCGCGCCCGCCTCGCCCACGGCCTCCTGCCTCCTCTCGACGGCGTCGTGCAGCTCGCCGAGCGCCTTCTCGCGCTCCGCCGCCGCCGCCTCGCGCGCCTCGGCGGCGGCGACGCGCGCCGCGGCGTCGCGCTCGAGCGCCGCCGCCGCGGTTTCCCTCGTGGCGAGCGCGGCGACCCGCGCGGAGACGTCCGCGCTGAGCGCGCCGAGTTCGGTCGCGACGCCGTCCACCTCCCGCGCGCGTTTCTCCCCGAACGCGTCCGCCTCGCGCGCCTTCGCCTCCGACGCCGTCGCCGCCGCGAAGAGCGCCTTCGCCTCTTCCTCGTCGCGCGCGAGCGCCGCCTCGCGGCGCGCGCACGCGGCTTCGCGCGCGCGGGTCACGGCGGCGAGGTCGCGCAGCACGAGCTCGCGCGACTTGACGTCCGCCTCTCGGCTTCGCACGGACGACTCGAGAGCCTCGAGCGCGTCCGCGCGTCGCCGCGCGTCGTCCGCCATCATCGTCGCCGCGGCTTCGCGTCGCGCGGCGACGCGCTCACGTTCAGCCACAGCCTCGGCGGTGGCGCCGCGCTCGCGCTCGGCGACGGCGCGCTCGCGCGCGCGCACGGCAGTCTCGCGCCGGTCGAGGTTCGCGGCGACCGCGAGGTTAGCCGCGCGCGCGTCCGAGGCGGCGGAAGCGGCGGAGTCCGCCTCCGCGGCCACCGCGATGGTGTTCGCGGCGCGCGCGTCGCGCGAGGCCCTCGCGGTGACATCCGCCATCGCCAGCGCGGACTCGCGCTCCGCCGCGCGAGCCTCCCTGGCGCTCACCTCCGCCTCGCGGCGCGAGACGCGCGCGGCGGCCTCGACCACCTCCGCGGGCGTGCGCAGGGGCATGGGCGCGCGACCGGCGCCGGCCTCAACGAACGTCGGCGCCGCGGTCGTCTCCGCCGGGACGCGCGCAGCGTTTCCCGCCGAAACTCTCGGCGCAGACGAGACCGAATCGGTCGCTTCGGGAACCGGCCCACCGGCGAGGCTCATGAAGTCCCCGAAGTCCATCAGCGGCGGAGGGTTCGCGCTCGCCGGCGCGGCGGGGGGGGCGCCGGCGTGGTCGTCCATGCGGCTCCGTCGCTCGCCACGTGCCTCGACGGTGTGACGCCGGTCTTCGCCGTTTCGATCGACGGGTCCCAGGCGCGTGCACTTTTTCGAAGCGAGCGAATCCCGAACTCCGGATCTGGCAACAACTGCCGATTACAACAGTCACGATCCGACGTATCCCTTGACAGCCGCGAGACGCGGCGCGTGTCCTCGTACCACGGCGCGCCGTTCTCGCGCGCCCACTTCAGCACCTCGAGGTGGCCATTCTCCGCCGCCCCTTAGCATGTCCCCAAGCCCCGCGGACAACCGTTCTTGCTCGCCCACTGCAGCACCTCGCGGTGGCCTGTTATCGCCGCTTCCGTCCACGTCTGATCGTCCCACGGGCAGCCGTTCGCGCGCAACCACTTCAGCACCTCCAGGTGGCCGCCCGTCGCCGCCCACGCGCACGTCTGCTCGTCCCACGGGCCGTTGTCGCGCAACCACTGCAGGACCTCGAGGTGGCCACC
>ENA-OUOG01000642-OUOG01000642.1-marine-metagenome-genome-assembly--contig:-NODE-642-length-44911-cov-5.400522_pt1 | contig 44911 bp, 16 predicted proteins | sample MGYA00248635_ERZ508505 | MGnify/ENA primary metagenome ERZ508505 (study PRJEB26176, sample SAMN06267871) | marine metagenome | isolation source: Saanich Inlet, British Columbia, Canada | place: Pacific...
CGCCGCCGCCGCGCTTCGCGTCGCGCTGCGAAGCCTGCGCGCCGCGACGCGGAATCCGACGATGACGAATTCCGGAACATCTTCCGATTCCGATTCCGACGCTGAGTCGCGCGCGTTCACCGACCACCCTTTGGTTTCGGCGGCGTGCGCGGAAGCCGCCGCCGCGGCGGACGGCGTCGGCGCGGGCGGCGTCTCCGCCGCGGACGCGCTCGGGTACGCGTTCGTCGGACAAAAAACGTCGGACAAAAAAGACGCGGAGGCGTCGGAGCACAGCCGGTGTCTCGCCACGACGCACCGCGTGCTCGCGCCGTACCTCCAGGGAGGCCGGTTTAGGCATGACTCGCGTCGCGGTGCGTCCGCGCCCCACTTCGCCGTAGCGGCGCTCTTCTCGGAGCTGAAGAGGAACGAAGAAGAAGCCGGCTTTCGCGCGAATGACAAAAGAAAGAGTCTTTGCGGAACGCGTGAGAAAACCTCGTTTTTTTTGTGCGCGCACCTGCTGTGCCTGATCGGGCGGTGGCGGTCCGCCGTCGCGGAGGCGTGCGCGGACAAAGAGGCGGATGAAGATGCGCACAGCGTGTCCGCATCCGCGAGCGCCGCGTCCGAGCTGCTGGGCACGGCGGAGCCGACGCGCGCGATGCTCCTTCGCCCGTCTTTGGAAGCCGTTTTGGCGACGCTCGCGCCGCCGTGGTCGGACGCGCTCGCGCCGTCCACGAAGCTTGTCGGAAGCTTGTCGGAGAAGCGGAGAAGCTCCGACGCCGTCTTCCTCTCGGCGGACCGTTCCGACGGCGACGACGCGTTTGCGACGGAGGCGTCGCGTTTGGCGCGGGCGAACGCCGAGCGCGCCGCCGCGGACGCGCGCGAACGCGCCTTCGAGGCGTTCGACGTTTTATGGCGGAGACTCGGAGCGAAAGACGCGAAGGAAAGACGCCAAGGCGACGAAGGCGACGGCTCGTGTCGTGTGGAGGGGGATCCGGCGGATCCGCTCTCGCCCTTCGCGAATCTCTCCGCGAAGATGAAACACGTCGCCTCGAGGTGGCGCGAGCTCCTCGAGCGCGCGGCCTCCGCGCGCGAGGACGCGAGGAACGAGTCTGTCGAGTCGGCGCGGCGTGGCGAAGAAGCGTGGCGTTTGTTCGCGGCGCGGTGCGCCGAAGCCGGCTTGGGCGACGTCGCGTGGTAAAATACCGAACACGCGCGTTCTCTACGCGCGTGTCTTCGGGCGTAGTCTGTTTGTTAAGTAGTTTATCTGTACCACCATCTCTGTAGACTCTATTATCTTCGTCATCACGTATACCTATACCATTTACAACGCGATCGCATCATCTCTCCTGTACCTTGATGGTGTCGTGCACGGCGAGCGCGAACTCTTTCGCGACGTTCGGGTACGCCACGGAGAGCGACGTCATTTGCGGCGACGCCGCAACCGCCGACCAGTCCCGCCGCGCGCATCGCGTCGCGACTTTCCACAACCCGCTGATGTGCCTCTCCTTGGCGATGCGCGCCGCTCCCGCCGCCACCTCCGCGCGCATCTCCTGCAGCAGCCTCTGCTCGCAGTACGCCGCGAGGCCCTTCACCTCGTACCGCGTCGCGGCGTCGTGCAACTCCACCAGCGACGACAAAGGCGGGTGCAGCGGGATGCGGTACATCCAACGCAGCATCGCCACCAGCGTCGCCGTCGAGACGCTCGCCGGGAACACCAGCGTGATTTTTTTCTTCCCGCCGCCCGTCTCCACGGCGCGTTTGAACGCGAACGTGAACAAAACCGCGATGACGTGAATGAGGTGCACGGCGACGCCGAGGAGCTGCCCGAGCACGGCGCTCCGGCCGCCGAACGCCTTGCACGCGCGGTCCACCAGGTCCTCGCGACGCGAGAGCGCCGCCGCCACCGGCCTCTGTTCCATCAACCGTTTCAAACCCGGGCTCGCCGCCGCCAGCACGTCGGCGTGCGCGTGCAGCTTGACGCGGCCCGCGCCGCTGACCAGCTCGACGTCCCCGGGCGCGTGGCTGCCCTTGCGGGGCACGTGCAGCGACCCGCCCATCAGGCCGCCCTTCTGCCCCAGCCCCCGCGCGTTGAGCTTGCCGAGCAGCTTGGCGTTCATCTTGGGGAATCCCTCGCGCTCAAACGCGGCGAGTTCGGGATCCGTCTCCCTCTTCGCGTCCTCCCCGTCGCCCTCCGCGCGCGCGCCGTCGCCGGGCGCGGCGCTCGCCGCCGCCGCGCGCTCCTCCACCGTGCTGAGGTGCCCGTGCCTGTGCGCGTCGAACGCATCCTCCTCGTCCTTCTCCGCGCCAAACTCGGGGAACACCAGGTACGAACTCAGGTCCACCGCGATGCACTCGCCGGTGTCCTTCGCCGCGTCGGCGTCGTCGTCGTCGCGCATGTACGCCGCCGCGTGCGGGTCGCGCGTGCCGTGCAGCAGCACCAGCGCGCCGTCCACCGCGCTGCCGCAGTGCCCGAACCGAGGGTCCGTGTCGCTCTCGCGGTCGAACCGAGCCCACTCCGCGGTGGGGAAGTGGAACGCGTACGTGTCCCCGAGCGCGCCGTCCCGCAGCAAAACGCGTCCGCCGTGCACGATCCAGTTGTGCCCGTACGTCGCCGTCGCGTAGTCGACGCGCGGCGTCGGCACGTTCCCCGAGCGCGGCACCTGCGTCCATCGCAGTGCGTTCTTGGCGCCGAGTTGTAAGCACCACACTAACATCTCCGTGCACGTCTCCGAGGGAGACAGCACGTACAAAACGCCGTTGGCGCTTGTCATGGCGCACCCGTCGCCGCCCGCCGGCTTTCGCCAGCGCGTCTCGATCGCCAGCCACTCGCCGGCTTCGAGGTCGAAGCCGTAGAGGTCATCGAACGTCACCACGTCCTTCCCCGGCTGCACGTCCCTTCCACCGAAGACGAACATGACGTCGTCGGAGACGCACGCGCAGTGGTTCGTGCGCGGCGCGGGGGGCGCGCCTGTCGCGGCGACCCGGCGCCACTCGCACTCGACGAAATCGAAGCGCCACAGATCGTCCAGGCACCCGAACTGGCCTTGCCCGCCGAACACGTACAGCGCGTCGTCCACGATCACGGCGCTGTGGCCGTACCGGCCGGGCGGCGTGCCGACAGCCGCGTCCGCGGCGCTCGCCGCCACCTCCGAGTTGGAGCCTCTGCCGGACCATCGCTTGAGCGCGGTGAGGAACTCGCCCTCGGGGGTGAGTCCGCCGTAGGTGTACAACTCGCCCTCCCACACCACGGACGCGGCGCCGACGAGGTACGACTCGGGCGCCGCCTGCTCCGACGCGTCGTCCTCCTCGTCCGAAACGTTGAGGTTTTCGTACGTCTCCGCGACGTTCGTCAACGCGGGGGTCTCGCGGCGAGGCGCCGAGGGGGAGGAACGCTCGCGCCCGTCGCGCGTCTCGAGATGAGATTTCTCATTCTTTTCGCGCGACGCGAGCTCGTCCCGCGCGATGACGGCGATGAGCTCGCCGCGCGCGTGGCTCAGCGGCAAGCCACGCGTCGCCGCGAGCTTGGAGAGCTCCATCGTGGACATGCGCTGGAGGGGGACGCCGTCGATCTCCACGTCGTACGTCTTTGACAGATCGTTCAGCGCCTCGGCCTGCGCGAAGACGTCCACGGGGGCGTCTCGCGCCGAGCCGGGGCTCTCGCCGTCGCGGCCTCGGCCCATGGCAGGCTCCGGGAAGAGAGTGAAGCTCCCGGCGCGAAGCGAGCTCTAGCGGCCGTCGAGCCAACCCGAGCGTGCTTCGGGCGCGGCGTGCGGCGCGCGTCTATGCGCCGAGTCTGGCCGAGCCCACTTTCGCATTCGCTTAAAAAATACAGGCTAGCTTTGCGCGACAGTTCGAGGTCGAGTGAGAAATTTAAACCCTGAAATGACGGTTCATCAGAGAGGTGTTACACGAGCCGAAAAAAAGAAAGAAATCCTCGGATCCATCCCCCCGGGCGGTCACAACCGCGCGCGGCCACGGGTCGGGCGGTGACGCGCAGACTCTCTCGCGGGCGCCCGAGGAGTCCGATCGTCATGGCGACGACCACTCTGTACGGCGGCGCGCCGCTCCCGCCGCTCGCGCCCGCGGCGGACCGCCTGGACGCATCGCGAGGCGTGGCTGGCGGTTGGAACGCGCAGCAGCGGACGACCCGACGCACCGCGCTCGGGGTGGCGCTCGCGTTCGCGTGCGCCGGCTTCGCCGCGCTCGCGCTGGTGACCTCCCCCGCGTACGGCGTCGCGCGCGCCGAGCGCGACGCCGCGGGCGCCGCGGGAACCCGCGCGGGCGTCCACCTCGCCTCCTCGGATGGATCGAAAAACGACGCGGTCGCCTCCGTCGTCGCCGCGTCCGCGCTCGGCCGCGCGGACGCCGCGGGCCTGCTGCGCGCGTTCGGGGACGCGCTTCCACAACCGCAGCACGACCGCTTGGCGGCGCTCATGGACGCCGCGCGCGTGATGCCCGAGGAGACGTTCGTTAAGCTCCGCTCTATGGCGGCGACGGCGGCGACGGCGACGGATGCGGGAGAAACGAAAGTCGCGCTGGAGAAAACGACTTCCGCGCTCTCCCGCGTCGCGACGATGGACGAGCGCACCGCGAGTGTCGTCCAGCTGTTTTTCGAGGACGACGAGACCTCCGACGTGGAACAAACATTAACGGAGAGTGATAAAAATAAAAAGCTCGCCGTCGGTGTGACGAGACTCATGGACGCGCTGAGAAGGTTCCCGGAGTGGACGGACGCCGACGCCGCCGCGTTCGAGCGCGCCGTCGTCGCCGCGCGCGCCGAGACGTGGCGCCGCTTCGACGACGCGTTTAGGTTCGCGAACCTCGGGGACGCCGCCGTGACGAAAACGAAAAGGCCAGACGACGGCCTTCGTGTCGTGACAGGCAAAGACGATCAAAAAACGACGCAACCTCTTCTCGGCGTCGCGGCGTCTCGCGCTACGCGTTCGGGTCCGCCGGCGCCGTTTTCGTCGCTCGCCGCCGCGCCGGGTCTCGCGACGGCGAGCGCGCTGGGCTCCGCGCGGCGCTCGTTCGAGGGCGACGGCGACGGCGACGGCGATGGCGATGAAACGAAAACGAAGACGAAGACGTCGGACGCGGCGTGGGGTGTCGGCGCGCGTTCGGACGCGGCGGCGACGCGCGCGCTTCGCGACGCGTTCGACCCGGAGTCGATCGGTCTGCCGCGCGCTTTCGACGCGCGCGAGGCGTTTCCTCAATGCGCGTCGCTCATCGGTTCGGTGCGCGACCAGGGCAAGTGCGGGAGTTGCTGGGCCGTGGCGGCGACGGAGGTGATGAACGATCGGCTGTGCGTCGCGAGCGACGGCGAGCAGAGAAGGGAGCTGTCGCCGCAGTACGCGCTGTCGTGCTTCGACGCCGGCTCCGGGTGCGACGGGGGGGACGTGTTAGCGACGTTTCGCGAGTTTCAAGCGAAAGGCGCGCCGTTCGGGGGGATGGGGATCGAGACGGGCGACGAGGACGACGCGGATGACCCGATAACGAAAAAAGGTCACAGAAGTGACGTGGCGCGAGAGGGAGCAAAACGTCACAGAACCGAAGACGCAATCAAAGAGAACGTCTGCGTGCCTTACGAGTTTGAGCCGTGCGACCACCCGTGCCAGGTCCCGGGCACGCGCGCGAGGAAGTGCCCCTCTACGTGCGCGGACGGCTCAGCGATGGAGCTCGTTTACCCGAAATCGGAAGCGTACGTGTGTCCCCCGGGGGACTGGGCGTGCATCGCGCGCGAGATTGCGGAGTTCGGGTCCGTCGCCGTGACCTTCGGGTCGGTGCGCGCGGACTTCTACGAGCACAAAACCGGGGTGTACCGCGTTTCTGACGTCTCGGACCCCGGGCTCGGGATGCACGCCACCAAGCTCATCGGCTGGGGGTTTGACGAGGAGAAGAGTGACCCGTACTGGATTATGATGAACAGCTGGCGGAACTGGGGCGAGGACGGCGCGGGGCGCGTCGGGGTGGGGGAGATGAACATCGAGTCGGGAATCGCGGCCGTGCACATGTAATAGTGTCTAGTGTTCAGTTTGGCAGTTTGGGTTCTGCGTCGTAGTGTAATAAACGTCGCCATCTCATTTGGCCTTCGGCGTTTCGAGTCTCTCCCTCGCGCCACAGACGCGGGCGCACGATGTCCGCGCTGTCGACGATGCGCGTGAACACGATGGCGAAGGACGTGGAGGCGGCGCGCGCCAAGGCGAGCACGCGGGACGCGGTGGTGCTGCTGCACCGGCACCTGGAGGACAACGGCTACGGAGAGTCCGCGGATGCGCTCGCGAGGGAAGCCGCGAGCGCGCTGGCGGGCACGACCGTGGCGGACGACATCAGCCTGGAGAGGATCTTCCGCGAGCACGAAGAGCACTACGCGGCGAAGCACGGCGCGCCTCCGAAGCTTTACACGCGCGAGTCGAGGCCCGCGGGGCGCGACGGGAGGGCGCGAGACGACGATTCCGAGAAGACGAAAACGGACGTCGTCGGAGGCGCCGAATCGGGCGCGCGCGGCGGGGCGCGGAACGGCGGCGTTCCGAGCGCACGAACCAGCACGGCGATCGCCCCCATCGTCGGTAGCGCGACCGCTCGCGCCGCGAGCGGCGCGCTCCAGGCTCCGGACAAAGACTTGGGCGTCGTGGGCGTCGGCGCCGGCGAGGGCGCGGCGTCGCGAAGTCGCCGCGACGCCGCGTCGACGTCGTCTCGCGTTCGATTCGCCGACGCGCCAGCCCTCGGGCCTGACCCGGACTCCGGAACGCCGGTGGACTTCGGCTCCGAGGACCTCAACGCGCTCGCGCGCGTCATCCTGCGCGACGTGTACGTCGGGTCCCCGGACGTGCGGTGGGACGACGTCGCGGGCCTGGCGGTTGCCAAAAAAATTCTGCGCGAAGCCGTGGTGGCGCCGTTCCGGTACCCCGCGCTGTTCACCGGCCTGCTGCGTCCCTGGCGGGGCGTCCTGCTGCACGGCCCGCCGGGCACGGGGAAGACCATGCTGGCGAAAGCCGTGGCGACGGAGTCCGGACTCCCCGGGGAGTCGGGGGCGAACGAAAAAGAAAAAGAAAAGTGCGTCTTCTTCAACGTCTCGGCGTCGACGGTGGTTTCCAAGTACCGCGGCGACTCGGAAAAACTGGTGCGCGTGTTATTCGACCTCGCGCGCTTTCGCGCGCCGTCCGTGGTGTTCATGGACGAGATCGACTCTTTGATGTGCGAGCGCGGTGGGGCTGGAGGCGAGCACGAAGCGTCGCGGCGCATGAAGACGGAGCTGCTCATCCAGCTGGACGGGCTCGCGGCACACGCGAGCGCGAACAAGAGCACGGACGGAGACTCCTTTAACGACGGAAGAGAGACGAATAGTAAGTGTGTTTTTTTGCTCGCCGCCACCAACACGCCGTGGGCGCTGGACCCCGCGCTTTTGCGCCGGATGGAGAAACGCGTTTTCGTGGGTCTTCCGGATCTCGACGCGCGTCGTGCGATGGTCACCAGACTGCTGCGCGGTCGGAAACTCGCGCCGGAGGTTTCCGTGACGGATTTGGCGGCGAAGCACACCGAGAACTACTCCGGGGCCGACGTCGCGACGTTGTGTAAGGAGATTGCGATGGCGCCGTTACGACGGCTGGTGGCGTCGCTCGACGCGCGCGCCGCAAACTCCGCCAAGGCGGAGGCGTCCGCGATCGGGCCGATCACCGCCGAGGACGTCCGGAACGCGCTGGCGACTGCGAAACCGTCCGCGGCGAACCAGCTCGAGCGGCACGAGCGGTGGAGCGCGCAGTTCGGGCAGACGGGGTAGCGGTTTTATTCATGTTTTATGATGAACGGCGTTCGGAAGACCAAAAAGTCGCGCAAAAAAAAGACGCGCTCTTTTGACCGGCTCCCAAAGAGTCTCTTCGCGACGACGTACGACGACGGCGCTTTTATTTTTTCGACGCTTCGTGCTTCCTTACACCACTCACACGTCTCGCCACTTCGGTGCGGGTTATCCCAACGCCGCACCCACCCCCACACGCTAGCTAAGTGCCTTTTCGAATCTCGATCGTCCAAAATATGACTTAGTTCGCCGCGAAGGACTTGCCCGACTTGGACCCCGCCGCGATCACCTTCAGGGTGTTGAACCTGACGGTCTTGGACAGAGGGCGGCACTGGCCCACGACCACGGTGTCACCCTCCTTGCAGCGGAAGCACGGGGAGATGTGCGCCGCGAGGTTGGTGTGGCGCTTCTCGTAGCGCTGGTACTTCTTAATGTAGTGCAGGTAATCCATGCGGATGATGATGGTGCGCTTCATCTTGGTGGACTTGACGACGCCAGACAAGATGCGGCCGCGGATGGACACGTTGCCGGTGAAGGGGCACTTCTTGTCGATGTACGTGCCTGTTTGTTTTTCGCGCGAGTGACAGTGACGTATAGGAGGGAGAGCGGACGGTCAGGACGATGTGTGCGAAGGGAGGGAACGGCGCGAACGGCGCTCCACGAGGGGATGAGAAAAACCCCTCTCTTGTGCGCAGAGAGAAAGCCCTATTCGAAACCCGCATCCGCCTTTCGCTTTGACGGGAACGCGCGCGCGGGACCGCGGCGACGGCACGCACCCTCGATAGCCTCACGGGGAGTCTTGAAGCCGAGACCGACGTTCTTGTAGTAGCGGGTGCCAGCCTTGCCGGGCGCCTTCTTCTTGGTGGAAGCGGCGAATCTGCGGGTGCGGAAGGGAAGGGAAGGTCGCGGTGAGCGGTGTTTTCGCGGATGAGCTTTTCGTCGCGACGCGCGCCTTCGGGTCGGAACGCGGGCGACGGGAGACGCAGCGAGTGGATACGTACCCGACGTTGACGCCGACCTGCTTCTGGTACGCCTTTTCGGTCTGTGGGAGGAGAGAGGAGAGGCGGGGGATGGTCAGGGGCGCGCTCCGGCGAGGCATCCCGCGCGTCGCGGAGGCACGAATGTGCCGCAGCGATCGCTTCGTCCGTTAGGGTTTTTCGCGTCGCGCGCGCCGGGAACGCGCATCACGGCGCGCGCATCGCGCGGCGACGCCGCGAACGCCGCCGGTCGGGAGGGGGCGCGATGCGTACCTGCTCGGCCGCCATCTTGACTTGCTCTACGTGCTCGAAGCGCGAGAGATAAAGGGCGAGGCGAGAGCGCCAGCGCCGGTTTTCCGCAGCGATGGCTCGCCGAGTCGGAGAGCGAGGCGAAACGCGAAAGCGCGAACGGGACCCGAGCGGAACGAACCGAGAATAGACCGTGGCGATCGTGGGAAATTCTCTTCATTGTCCGAAACGCTACACGCACACGCGGGTTATGACCATTCATTAAATCCTCGACGGGTCGATCAGGACGCGAAAAATTTCGCGCGAAGGGTGAAATTCGATGGCTGTCGTTTCTCGTCGGATGAAGCGCGCGTCGCTTTTCCGCGTGGCGATTGCTTCGAGAGCCTTCGTCGCGGCCGAGCCCGCCACCACTCCGCAACGCACAGTCACACCTTCCCGACCATGTCCGCCACCGCCGCCTTCTTCGCCGTCCGCGCGCCCGTCCGCGTCTCCGTCGCGCAGGTGCGTCCTCGGGTCCCCGCCCGTCCCTCGCGCGCCCCGCAGATCGGCTTTATCGATTCGCGGCTCGACGCGTCGCGCGGCTGTTCGCGCGCGCGCAAGTCTGACCGCCGCCCGCCCCTCCTCGTCCCCGCGAAACCCCGACGATCAGACGCCCAAGCGCTCGACCGCGTGCCGCGCGGCCGCCAAGGAGACCTCCGTCAAGGCGGAGGACTTCAAGTGCCCGCTCGCGTGCGACGCCTCCAAGGATGAGCACGGCGCGGTCGTGGAGATGGCCAAGGCGAAGTGCGTGCACCCCGACCGCCCGGTGGCCAAGGCGTGCAAGGACTGCCCGCGCAAGTGAGCGTTAGTTGAGGAGGCGTCCGACAGAGGCGCTTGACGAGCACCGCGTTTAAGCGTCCACGGCGAACGCGCGAGAGGAGAGAACCGCGTGGAGAGGGCGCCGACGACGACTACAAACGCGGAGTTAGTTTTGTTACGTACGACGACGCTCCTACCTTACGCGCTTTTTTTTTTTTTCGCGCGCGTGAAACGCGCTCGGCTCGCGTCGCGCGCTTTTTTGCGTCTGATCGTCGCGTACACATAGAGCGCCCCGTTTGCGTGTCACCGGAGCGACGTTTTCATCCATCACTCGTACACATCACCTGCGTTCGTGCTTCACGAATCGCACGCCGAGGTAGAAGGTGAGCAGAAACGCGGGCGTGCTGCACGCCGCGTACAAAAGCGACAACCACTTGTCTCGTTTGTCGAGGTCGAAGGACGCCAGGACGGTGTCGCCCAGAACGGGTTCGCACGGTCGATCGGCGCGCGACGAGGCGTACAACTCCAGCCCGCGTGTTTGATCGGGCGTCAAAGGCAACTCACCGACGAGGTCGTTAATGCCGGCGGCGCCCCCATTCGCGACGTCGCCGCCGCAGTGGTCGTAAAACTCGCGTCCTTGAAACTCGTTGGTCATGAGCGCGGACCAGGTCCACTGGATGAACGAGATCCAGTACAGCCAGATCCACAGCGCGTGGATGGAGACTCTGCGGATGAAGAACCCGCCGACGAGCATGTTGAGCGTGGTGAACACCGGAAGCACGACCGCGGGCCCGACCTCGCCGCGGATCGCAGCGGCGATGGAGAACCCGATCAGCATGGCGGTGGAGAAGTTGACGACGCACGCGGTGAAAAAAAACCCAAACGTTTTGACGTCGTCGTCGAAGCCGACGCTCCAGTACAGAACGCCGCAGAACGACGCGGCGGCGGCGACGACCGCGGGCATCTCCACCAACACCCTGTGCGCGACGTAGGTTCCGGCTCGGTAGTACGCGTCGTTGAACTCGCGCGTGTACACCTCGCGGTCGAACTTCATCTCCTCCACGAACACCTGCGCCATGAAGCAGGGCAAGATCACGGCGATGAACAGGATGCCGACGGAGTTGAAGATGCCCACCAGCCGCCGGTCTTGGCCGTAGAAGAAGCTGGACAACAGACCGGCGAGCAGCACGTAGAGTAGGATGCGCGTCGAGACGAAAATCGGGTGCTTGACGCGGGACAAGCCTTTGTACCGCAAAAGCACGAAGAGCTCGCGTAGAGGGCCGTTGGCGTACTTGCTCGGGTTCGACATCCCGAAACCGTTTGGCGCCGATCGCGCGTCGGGGAAGGCGCGCGCGTCGTCGGCGACGTCGGCTTCGTTTTCGCGACGGAGGTTCGAGTCGGCGTAGAATCGCTCGAAGTCGTGCTCGCCTCCACACGCGGTGCTGTGGCTGTTGAGCGTGTCGATGAGGTACTCCGCGACGTTGTACCCGGGCTGGTACGGGAAACCCTGCTTGGCGAAAAACGCCAGAGGCGCGTCGGGCCCCCCGACGCCGAAGTACGCGACTTTGCCGTAGTTGAGCAGTATGAGCCGATCAAACGCCTCGAACACCGTGGGCGAGGGCTGGTGGATGCTGACCACGAACGTGCACTTCGTCTGGTCTCGAAGGTGACGCAAGTTAGCGATCACCTCAAATGCCATCGCGCTGTCCAGCCCGCTGGTGGGCTCGTCCAGGAACATGCACCGAGGCGAGCACAGCAACGCGCACGCCACCGCGGCGCGCTTCATCTCGCCGCCTGAAACGCCTCGGATCAGTCTGTTGCCCATGTACGTCTCGGCGCAGCGGTCCAGGTTGAGCTGGCTTATTACTTTTGAGACGCGCGCGCGCTTCTCCGTCACGTCTTCAACGTCGGAGCAACACACGAGCGCACCGCTCACTCCGTCGCGTCGGGACAAACGCGGGAGCTTGGCCATCGCCGCGAACATGATCGTCTCGCGAACCGTCGCGCCGCCGAAGAAACAATCCTGCTGTTGGATGTACGCGGTGTCTTTTTTAACCAGGCTCGTGCTGGGCACGGCGCCGTCGAAACGCGCCTGGCCCAACACCTTGCCCTCCGTCTTGCGGCGGCTCACGATGTCTAAAAGTGTGGTCTTGCCGGCGCCGCTCGGGCCCATCACCGCGCACATGTCGCCGGGGTGAATCGCGCCCGTCACCTGTAAAGGACGTCGAGGGAAAGTGGAGAGTGGAAAACGCGTGGAAAGGTCAGCGCGCGAACGAGGAAGGTGTTTGAAAAAACTTTTCGCGAAAGGAACGCGACGACGACACGTACGTCCTGCAGCAGGATCTTGACGTTCTTGTCGTCCACGGCGCCCTCTTCGGGCGCGCGTGGGGTGGCTGGAGCCGCGGCGCGCTTGCTCGCGCCGCGACGCGCGGTGATCACCGCGCCGACGCCGTCGAGGGATATCTTGATACCCGTGCGCTCGCGCGGGGCGTCCGCCTCGTCGGGCACGCCCTCGACGGAGAGGACGGAGAGGACGGCGTGGTTCCGCGGCGTGGCGGCCGCGCCGACGCTCGCGGGCGGCGGGCCAGCGGCGGGTGCGGTCGCCGCGGCCATGCTCGCGCCTCGACGAGGCGGGGAGGTCATGCGGGGAGAGCGCGCTCGTCCGCCTCCGCGGCAGGCGCGGGTGGGAGTGAGGCGAGCGCGCGAGACTCGCGTGAGACTCGCCGCCGCGCCTCAAACTCGGCGCTTCCTCCCGCGACGAGGCCCGAGCCCGGCGGCGAGCCACCGACCGAGCCGCCGAGCGTCCCAGAAAGTTCGAGGCTCAGACGACGGAACGAGGCGCGGACACGTCGGTCGGTCCGTCCGAGGGTCGGAGGTTCGCAGACGAGGCACGGAGCGAAAACGTTCGACAATTTTTTCGCGGCGCTTTCGGCTGTCGGCGTTACATGACAACGTGGTCAGGAAAAGGTTCGTTTCGCGCGACCCGACTCGCGTTCACGCCTCCGAACGGTAGAGCATCATCGCACCACGCTCGGGTCCCAGCAGAAGTGCGTCCCGTCGTCCATCTCGTCCAGCTCTCCGAACGCGCCGTCGCTCGCGTTCAAGGCGAGCCTCACCGCGAACGCGAGTCCCTCCTTTCCGACGTTCGCCGCCGCGCGTTTCGGGTCACCCGACTTCACCACCGCAGCGACCACGCCCTTTTGCCGCAGCGACCACGCTAAAAGCGCCTGCGCGGGAGTCACGCGATCGACACTTAGTTCCTTCGCGATTAAATCCGCGCACCGCACCACCCTCGGGTCCGACAGTAACTCGCCGCATCCCAGCGGCGAGTACGCCACGACGCCGACGCCTAACTCGGCGCATAGCGCGCGGAGCTCTTTTTGCTGACATCGCGGATGCAACTCCACCTGGTTCACGCAGGGGAGACTTTTTTGTCTTTGCGCTTGGGTACCCGCGTTTTCTTCTGAAACGTTTTCTACATCGTCGCGCATCTCTTTCAAGTGCGAGACGGTGTAGTTGCTCACGCCGATCGCGCGGACGTAGCCGAGATCACGCGCGCGCTCCAGGACGTGCCACGCGTCGCGGCGCGCGGCGGCGTGCGACGCGTCATCCGGCGCGGCGCCGGCTTTGGCGGGCCAATGGATCAACAAAAGGTCGAGAGGTTTTTGTGGAGCCACGCGCGTCTCCGCGTCCTCGTCGTCGGACCCGCCGTGCTCTCGCGCGTCGAGACAGCCGAGACGTGCGAGCATTTCAAAAAGCGCCTCGCGCGTTCGCGCCAAATCGCCCATCTCGCTCGGTGCCAGCTTGCTCGTCAAGAACACCGCGGCGGAGGTCTCGTCGGCGGCGGAGAACTCGGCGTTCGTCTCGTCGTTCCACGCGTCGATCGCATCCCTGATCGCCGCCTCGTTGCGGTAGCACGACGCGGTGTCGACGTGGCGGCAACCCGCCCGCAGCGCCGCGAGGGTCACGTTTGTCGCGTCCTCGCCGCGGACCTTGAACGTGCCGAGCCCGAGCCGGGGCATGCGAACCCCGGGGGAGATCTCGAACGCGTGCGCGTCCCGGAGAGGAGGCATCCCGAGAAAACGCCCCCTTCGCGTTCGCCCCCGCCGGAAGCCTCTTCGTCGCGCGAAAGCGTCCGGTTCGAGGACGCCTTTCTCCCGGCAGCGATCACGGCACCACGCGCTCGTCCCCCGAGCTACCAGACGCGGTGCGCGCGCCGCATGCGGGAAGGACACGCGGGCGTCTCGGGAGGCACCCGCGCGGTCGATTTTTCGTGGCGAGGCGCCGCGCAAGCCGTTTCGCGTTCCGAGGGTGGCGTCGAAACATTTTAGAGCTGTGTGCGCCCTGTTTTTGCGTGTCGAACAGGAACACTCGAGGGCCTGACTCGAGAATTCTTGAGTCAAGAAAATCCTATGCTGAGGAAGTGACGAAATTTCTGCGGGGTGTTACCGGAGCGGACTCTACGAACTAGCCCGCGGAATGTTTGGAACACCCGAGATGCGAGGTCGGATGGGTCACACGCACGCGCGCACTAGGCCGCGTTGCACCGGACGCGGATCGTCCACCTCGCTCTCGCGAACGCCGTCGCATCGACCGCGCGGTCGTCACGCCACGTGACCTCCAGTCGTTGCGACAGCTCGCGCGCGCACGCTTCTCGGGAGCCGAGAACTCGCCGAGACGTTCTCGAGAGCGCGTGTTGATCGACGGGGCGAACCGTCGGTGACCGTTCGCAGTCGCGCCCGCTCTCCGACGCTCCCCCGCGCCGGAAACAGGCTCGCGTGAACCATGGGTGCCGGGCGCATGGGCGACGAAGGGTGCGTCTCCCCCTCGACGCGCGTCTCCAGCCCCGAGGCCCTCCCGACGATCGAAGGGACCACGCAGTTTTCCGCTCTCTGTCGTCGCGCACGAGAAGACGCGAACACCCACGCGCGGATGGGAAGGGCGGCGGCGCCTCGAGCGCGCGCGACGCCCCTCTCTCCGCGCGGCGCGTCGCGCCTCGTGCCACTCCCCGCGCGGACGCGTCGTTCCGCGGGAACGTCACGGAATCCCTCCCTCTATCGCTCGGCCCTGACCCTCTCCCGTCCTCCCCTCCCCCCGATGCCCCGGCGCGTCGTCGTCTTCGCCTCGGTCCGCGAAAATCGCCTTTCCCCGCTTTATGTCGCCCCGCCCCGCAGCGCCGCGCCGTTGCTGGCGAACAAGGACGCCTCGGATTACGGCGCCACGTCGGACCACGATGACGACCCGAACTACTACCTGGGCGTTCCCAAGTCCGAGCTCCTGAACACGCCCGAGGAGGGCCTGAGCGAGGCGGAAGCCGCGGCGCGCCTCGAGCGGTTCGGCCCCAACAAGCTTCGCGAGAAGGAGACCAACATCTGGTGGAAGCTGTTTTTGGAGTTCGTGCAGCCCATGCCCATGATGATCTGGATGGCCATCGCCATCGAATCATTAGAGGCGTACCTGCACGACTCCATGGACGGCTGGATCGACGTCGCCGTGTTAGTGGTGCTGCAGCTCCTAAACGTCCTAGTGGGCTTCCTGGAGGAGCTCAAGGCGGGTGACTCCATCGCCGCGCTGCGCGAGTCGCTCAAGCCGGAGGCGACGGTGAAGCGCGGGAACAAGGTGTACAACATCGACGCCACGACTTTGGTGCCCGGCGATATCGTGTGTTTGGGTGCCGGCGGCGCGATTCCCGCGGATTGCATCTTAAGAGAAGGAAAGCCCATCCAGGTGGACCAGGCGGCGCTCACGGGCGAGTCGCTGCCGGTGACGATGTTCCCGGGCTCGGACGCCAAGATGGGCAGCACGGTGACGCGCGGCGAGATCGAGGCGACGGTTTCGGCGACGGGCTCGCAGACGTTCTTCGGCAAGACCGCGGACTTGGTGCAGGGCGTGGACGAGCTCGGGCACTTCGAGAAGGTGCTGCGGGAGATCATGATCCTGCTCGTCGCCTCGGGCGTGCTCATCTGCGCCGTCGTGTTTTTCTACCTGCTCACCATCGGCGTCGACTTTTGGGAGGTGCTCGCGTTCAACGTCGTGCTGCTGGTGGCGTCCATCCCCATCGCGCTGCGCGTGGTGTGCACCACCACGCTCGCGCTGGGGTGCCACGAGCTCGCCGCGGAGAAGGCCATCGTCGCGCGCCTCTCCTCCGTCGAGGAGCTCGCGGGCATGACCATCCTGTGCTCGGACAAGACCGGGACGCTCACGCTGAACAAGATGATGCTGCAGGAGGATTTGCCGACGTTCACGCCGGGGGTGGACCGCGCCGAGGTTTTGAAGATGGCGGCGCTCGCGGCGAAGTGGTGGGAGCCCCCTAAGGACGCGCTGGACACGCTCGTGCTCAACGCGGTGAACACCGCGGAGCTGGACGAGTACGAGCAGACGGACTACCTGCCCTTCGACCCCTCGGTGAAGCGCACGGAGAGCACGGTGCGTTTGAAGAGCAGCGGCGCCGGGATGAAGGTTTCCAAGGGCGCGCCGCACGTGATCCTCGAGATGTGCGCGAACAAAGAGAAGATCCGCGCGGACGTGGAGGGCAAGGTTCTGGAGCTGGCGCACAGGGGCATCCGCTCGCTCGCGGTGGCGCGCACGAAGGGCAGCGAGAACGGGCAGTGGGAGTTCCTCGGGATCCTCACCTTCCTGGACCCGCCCCGCCCGGACACCAAGCACACCATCGACTGCGCGAACGACTTTGGCGTGTCGGTGAAGATGATCACCGGCGACCACCGCGCGATCGCGGTGGAGACCTGCCGCGTGCTGGGCATGGGCACGAACGTGCTCGGGCAGGAGAAGCTCCCGCTGATGAAGGCGGAGGACCTGGAGTGCGCCACCACGCTCGGGCGGGACTACGGCGAGCTCTGCCGCGGCGCCGACGGCTTCGCGCAGGTGTTCCCCGAACACAAGTACCTCATCGTCGAGTCGCTCCGCCAGCAGGGGTTCCTGACGGGCATGACCGGCGACGGCGTGAACGACGCGCCCGCTTTGAAGCGCGCGGACGTCGGCATCGCCGTTCAGGGCGCGACCAACGCCGCGCAGGCTGCGGCGGACATCGTGCTGACGGAGCCCGGCTTGTCCACCATCGTCACCGCCATCGTGACGAGCCGCAAGATTTTCCAGCGCATGAAGAACTTCGTGATTTACCGCATCGCGTGCACGGAGCAGCTGCTGTTCTTCTTCTTCATGTCCTGCATCTTCTACCACCCCAACGAGTACAACGAGGACTGGCCCTCGTACTTCTACATCCCGGTCATCGCGCTTGTGACCATCACCATCCTGAACGACGGCACGATCATCTCCGTGGCGTACGATAACGTGCACGCCTCGCAGCTCCCGGAGAAGTGGGACCTGAACATCCTGTACATCGTCTCCTCCTCCATCGGCCTCACCGCGCTCGCGTCGAGCCTGGTGTTGCTGTCGTACGCGCTGAGCTCGAGCGACCCGGACAGCCAGTGGGCGCAGATGGGTCTGCCGCAGCTCACGTACGGTGAGATTCAGACGTTGATGTACCTCAAGATTTCGTTAAGCGACTACTTTTCGGTGTTCAACTCGAGAACCAAGGGGTGGCTGTGGACGCGCGCGCCGTCCGTGGTGCTCGTCGGCGCGTTCGTCGTCGCCACCGCCGCCTCGACGTGGCTCTCCGTGTACTGGCCTTTCGGGAACGGGATGAAGGGCATCGAGTGGAGCCTCGCGGGTTACTGCTGGCTCTACGTCATGTTCTGGGCCATCTTGCAGGACGCGGCCAAGGTGCTGACGTACGCCGCGCTGCAGAGCGCCGGGTGGGTGGAGAGCGTCGACGTCATCGACGAGGAGGCTCTGAAAAAGAGCCGCGCCGAGCTGGACGCCGTCGCCGTCGCGTGATGACGCGACGTACGGGAGGGAACGTTGACGTGGGTGAACGGAGAAGAGATCGAGATGGAGACGAGAGCGAAAAACGCTCTCCGGTAGTCGCGAAGGTGACGCTAGCTAGCCGCCGATCGCGTCGTATTTGAGAAGATGAAACATTCTTTGCGAATCGCCAATCGCCAATCGCGACGCGCTCGAATCGTCAAACCGCCGTTCACGCGGTGCTCTCGCGGTCGTCCCGCGGTCGTCCCGCGGTCGTCCCGCGGTCGTCCCGCGGTCACCGCGACCGTACCGCCGCACCCCGTCCTCTCGCCTTTCAAAAAAATCAACCATCAAGTCTCAAAAGGCCTTTCCCTACGCCTTCTTCTCGCGCAGCGCCTTTTCGAGACGCCCGAGCAGGTCGGGGAAGCTTCCGATGGGGTCGACGATGGGTCTTCGCTCGCGCACGTATCCCACCGCCTGCGGCGCCGACAGGTTCATGAAGTACATCACCAGCGAGATCCCGCTCGTGCCTGCTCTGTGCGCGCCCGCCAGGCAGTGCACCATCACGTTTTCCCCGCGCTTCAACGCACTTTCCGCGAAAGTAAACAGAGGCGCGTAGAACGCTCGCACGCCCGCGTGCGTTTGCATATCAGGCGCTTTCCACCAGTGCGCGATTGGAAAGCGGAGGTAGGTGAACTCGCCGGACTCGCCTTCTTCGCCTTTCGTTCGTTCGTGGAAGTTCTCCGAGTCGAGGTCCTGCGCGTTGATGATGTGCGTGATGTTGTGTTCCCGGAGCGTCTCCAGCGACGCCGCCGCGCGGATGTTCCCGATGAAGAACGTGCCGCCGCCGGGGAGGCGGAAGATGGGCGAGACGTCCTCGTAGAAGCCGCCCGGCCCGGGCTGATCGCTCAGCCTATTCCGGGGAGGGGAGACGAGGAAAGGCGGGAGCGTTTCGACGCGCGCGGAGGACCGCGGTGGCGTCGTGTTCGGAACGTGACGAGGGTGTCAGTCGTGCGTGTCGACGCGCGCGTCGTTTCAAATGGGCCGCGCGCGCTCGATACGGGTGGACGCGGACGCGAGTCCGCGTGCCGAGCGACGGTTCGTCGGACGGGGTGGGGTGCCTAGCTCGAGCGAGTCCGCACGGCGAGAAGATCTCGCTCGCGGTCGTCGTCGGAGGCGGGGCGGTCGCGGGAGGCGATATCGTGAAATCCGAAGGGAGGCGATATCGCGCGGGGACGTACGCCAGGAGCTTAACGCCCTCCGCGTGGTAGTCCGTCATCGCGCCCCGAGGCGAGCGATTCTGGCGCGAACGTGTGAGAGACGCTCCTTTTGAAGCCAAGCTGGCAGGTGATGAAGGCTCCGGAAACTTCTGACGGGGACAATCCGCGTCAGTTTTGCGCCGTGGTGCCGAATTCTAGGAGGCCGCGGCCTCTTCCGAGACGCACCACACACAGCGCGAGACGGGGTGCAGCCGCGGCGGCGCGCGCGCCAACATGTCGTCGTTCTTCCGCATGGGGCGTCAGCCCGACACCTTCGCGCTGGTGGTCGGTTTCGAGGGGTACGTCGCCGCGTCGGATGGCGTGCCCCCTCGTCTGGAGACGCACGAGGCGCGTGTGGAGTGGGAATCGGAGGAACGCGCGGAGGACGTCTTCGCGCGATTGTTGGAAGCCGAACGCGCGCTTCCCTTCGACACCAGCGGGCAGGTGGCAGTCGTCGAGCTCGTCGTGGACGAAACCGCCGCGAGCACGGGCGGGTCGGGGTCCACGTCCCCGGCGGGTGACAATCGGCACAAACGCACGGATTCCGGAGGCTTGCTGGGATCGATGTTCAACTTGGGGAGCACGAGTAATCTGGCGTCGTTCCTGATCGGCGGCGGAGACGAAGCCGATCGCGACGACGCCGACGATTCGATGAACCACCCACCCGGCGGATCCGGGAAACCCCCGCGAAGCGGAAAGGGCGGCGGCGCGCCGAGTCAAACGCCCAAAGGTCAAACGGGACCCGTGTCTTTGCGTCTGGCTTTCGCGTCGGCGCGCGCCAAGCCTCGAAGCCTCGAGCTGAGCCGGCCTTCGAACTCTTCCGGGGTGGGCCCCGACGCGGCGGTCCCCGACTCCGTGTACCAGATCCTGAAAGGCTTAGAGCTGAAACACGTCACTGACGTCGCCCTGAGGGAAGGCTGCGTTCGAGTCCTCGGCGACTTAAAGAGCGCGTGGCGAGAGGGAGGCGTCGCGAAGATCGATCTGAGCGACGCCGGGTTGACGTCCGTGCCCGACGCGCTCTTCGACCACCCACAGGTCGTCACGCTGTTGTTGAACGGCAACAGGCTCGCGACGTTGCCTTCGCTGGCTCGACTGACGCGGCTGCGCCACCTGAGCGCGAACAACAACCAGATTCGCGACCTCCGCGCGGACCTGAAGCTGTGCCGTAAACTGCGCGCCGTGTCGCTCGAGGGCAACCGGCTGACCAAGCCGGTGATCGATTTCAAAGCTCTGGCGTCCGTGCGCGCGCTGCGGCTGCTGAACAACCCCATCGAGTTCCTCCCCGAGATGCACCACGCGCTTGAACTTCGGGAGCTGACGCTGTTCAACGTGCGCATCAAGTGCGGGTCGTCCGCGGCGGACGACGAGAGCGAGTATTCCGCGAGTCGCGCCGCCGGTTCCGTTTCCGATTTCCGCGACGTGAAGGTCACCACGGCGGACGACGCCGCGTCGTCGACGCTCGCCGGGCTGGTGGGCGCGGGCACGCGAGGACCGGGAAACGCCACCGGCAAAGCGTACGCCGATTTTTTCTCGCTGGTGTTCCGCGGGTCCGCGTGCCAGCACCCCCTGATCGCGCGCGCCATCGCCGTGGTCGCCGAGGCGGACCGAGCCAACTGCGAGGCGATGGCGGCGACGGACGCGGGCGTGCAGCAACTTTTGAGCATGGTCCTCTCCAACGACGTGCGCGTCGTGCGCGACGCCAGCCGCGCGCTCGGCGCGCTGGCGGAGGACTCGATCATGGCGCGCAAGTTGATGGACGGTAAGGCGTTACAACGCGTCGCCGCGTTGCTCGCGGACGCCGCCAAGCCGGCGGTTCAGATTTGCGGGCTCAACATCTTATCGAACCTGGCGTTCGCGTCCGACGCCATCGCGCGCGAGGTGTTCAGCGAGACGCTGCTCGACCGGCTGATGCGCGTGGTGCGCGAATCCGCGGAGCCCGCCGTGCAGGCGGCGGGGCTGGAGGCGCTCGGGAACCTTTCCTTCGAAGCGACGAACAGACGGCTCGTCTCGCGGTACGCGCGGAACATGCTCGCTTCGTACGCGCTCGGAAGGGGGGGAGGCGAGCCGTCCGTCGCGGGCGGACGCGTGGTGTACGGCGCCGCGCCGGAGCTCTCGAGCGCGTCGCCGATCGCGTCGCCGGCGAAAAACGCGTCTCCGAACTCGACAGACGCTCAGAACTCGACCGTCGTGGATCCCGAGGTGAAGCGCGCGGCGACTCGCGCTTTGGCGATTTTGGGCGAGAACGAGCTCGTGCGCCGCGCGACCGGGAGGCGCTCGGTTTCAAACCGAGGCGTGCGCGTGTTGTGCATGGACGGCGGCGGTATCCGCGGCGTGAGCACGATCCGCATGCTCCGCCGGCTCGAGCAGGGCACGGGCAAGCGCGTGCACGAGCTGTTCGACCTGATTTGCGGCACGAGCACGGGGGGGATCCTCGCGATGGCGGTGGGCGTGCACAACCACTCGCTCGACCGCTGCGACGAGATTTACCGCGACCTGGGCGCGCAGATCTTCTCCAAGCCAAGAGCGGGCGAGGCTAACGCCAAAGACGCCGACGCCGACGCATCGGCTTCTTGGAGCGACCGCATCGGGAACCTGTACACCAGCGCGGGCACGAACGTGCAGCAGGCCTGGCGCATGGGGTGGCACCTGTCCAAGCACGACGCGGGATTGTTCGAGAGCCTGGTTCGTCGCGAGTGCCGCCTCCCCACGCCCTCCGACCCGGAGGGCGCGCGCGAGAACGCGTTCATCGACGTCGGCGCGCTGGGCGGGCCGAAGGTGTTCGTCGTGAGCACGCTGGTTTCGGTGATCCCGGCGACGCCGTTTTTGTTCCGCAACTACCAGTACCCGCCGGACGAAGCCGACGCCGATTACGTCGGCGACGCGGCGACGCACTTAGTTGGAGCGCTTAACGAAACCGTCCCGGGGTCGTGCAAGCACCGGCTGTGGCAGGGCGTGCGCGCGTCGTCGGCGGCGCCGTACTACCTGGCGGACTACCAGCACGGCGACGACAAGTGGCAGGACGGCGCCGTGACGTGCAACAACCCGGCGATGCTGGGCGTGATGGAAGCCCGACGTTTGTGGCCGGACAAAAACATCGACTGCGTGGTGAGTTTGGGTTCGGGAGCGTATAAACCGCGTCGCCGCGACGCGTCGAGCGCGCTGAGCGGCGGGAAACTGAACGATTTACAGAAAGTCGTTTTAGAGTCGTGCTGTTCCGTGGACCGCGTGGACGAATCTTTGCGCACGCTCATGCCGCTCATCCCAAACGCGAAGTACTTCCGGTTCAACCCGGTCGACTCTAGGTGCGAGATCGAGCTGGACGCCACCGATAAAACGCAGCTCGAAAGCCTGTGCGACGCGACGGATCTGTACGTAAAACGAAACGACACAAAGTTCGCCGAGGCGTGCGACGCGCTGCGTCCAAACGGCGCGCGCGTTTCGGTATCGAACGACGGAGTACGGAACGACGAGAGGAACGACACCAACACGCTGGCTCGCGCGGAGATGGGCAGCCGACGAGGCATGCTCCTCGTCGAAGCACCGCGGCTGGAGGATGAGCGGAACGACCTGCGATCGGACGCGGTGGCGGAGTTTTGCCTCACGCGATCCATCCCGTTCCAGAGGCTGGACGTCGCGCGCGCCGCGTCCCTCGCCGAGCGCGCCGCGCGAGACAAGGACGCGTCCTTGTCTTCGCGAAAAGCGTCTTTGACTTCGCGCGACGAAAACAAAAAGACCGCCTCCGCCTTCGGTGTAGAGGCTGTGCTCCGAACGGCGTCCACGCGCTCGGGGCAGATCGGGGTCGTGCACTTCGCGTGTCGCGCCGATCTCGAGGGACTGGTGTTGCGATGGTCGACGGAAATCGTCGCCGTCGCGGAGCCCAGCGCCGAATCCGTCGCGTTCGCAAAAGGCGCCGCGGTGGACGCCAACGGGTTTTTGTTTCGAAACCCGGCGCCGTCGCTTCGCGCGCTGTGCGCCTCCAAAACGCGCGTCGAGGTCAGAGGCGTGCTCCACGAGGTGCTGGGGGAACACACGCAGAAGATAGCCTCTGCCACGGGCGACGGTGCGGACGCCGGCGCCTTTTCGGATTTCTCCGCGAAGGAAACCGACGACAAAAACGGCGGCGTCGCGAACGACGACGCCTTGAACTCCGACGCCGACGACCGTCGTCGCGTCGGCGCGTACTTGTTCCGACGACACGTCCCGCGCGAGCGACTGGACGTCGACGCGTGCGCGCGCGCGCTGGGCGTGTGGCGCGAGAAAATCGTCGTCTCGGCGACGCCCGTGCCTCTCTCCGTCGTCGAGGCCATCCTGGACGCGGAGGCTAAGGTGGTTGTGGCGCCGGACGCCGAGGCGGCGGCGGCGGAGGCGTCCGCGCGTCCCTTCGGGATACATGCTAACGCCAAGGGCGACAAAGGGCTGTCGGGTTTCTTCGCCGCCTTCTACCACGCGCTTTACGTGGTGGGCGCCGACGCGGTGGCGGCGCTGGGCGCCGCCGCGCTCGTGCACCCCGAGTGCGCGCGGTTCCGGTGCCACATGCGCATCGACGGGAAGCTCGTCGCGCTCAAGGCGGGCGACGACGACCTTTTGCCGGAGGAGTAATAGGCCATTTCGCGGACCGAAATTTTTTCCATCCGCCATAGAGCAAAGAGTACGGAATTTAAGAAAACGCATTCACGTATAGTAGATTACGCAGTCTCAAAAAAATGTTTTGTAAATCGCGTGTTCCTTTCGCTCTCGATGGCGCATCGCAAGTCACCGCGAAGGCGGCCGGCATTGCGGCCCTTCTTACACGCGCGAGAAAGCTCGAGAGTCACCTCTTGAGGACAGCTTTTTAGGACCGCCTCCTAAACAACACACGACAACACACACGATGGCTGAGTGAGTGCACCCGCCGTCCCGAGCGCGCGCGATGTCCCTAACCCTAAAAAAACGTCCGGCGACCGCGACGGGTGTTTTCCGCCGACACAGGCCCGGCGACCGCGTTCCGACGCCGCCGGCGACGTCGCCGCGGGCCGCGAACGACGCGCGGTGCGATCGTCGCGTGTCGACACGTCGTCCCGCAGTCGCCGCGTCTCCCTCTCCCCCGATCCATCGCGTCCCCCCCTTCCAGCCACTGACCGACTGTCCGCGACTGTTCCGCGATCCTTCCCAACCGCAGAGACGAGGCTACCATGGAGGTTGAGGCCGAGACCCCCGCCGAGGAGTCCAACGAGCCCATGGACCTGATGACCGCGCTCCAGATGGTCCTCAAGAAGGCCCTCGCGGAGGACGGCCTGCACCGCGGCCTCCGCGAGGCGTGCAAGGCGATCGAGTCCCGCAAGGCGCTGCTCTGCGTGCTCGCGCAGGATTGCGACCAGGCTGACTACACCAAGCTCATCCAGGCGCTGTGCAACGAGGTCAACGTGCACCTCATCCGCGTCCCCGAGGCGGTGAAGCTCGGCGAGTGGGCCGGCCTCTGCAAGCTCGACGCCGAGGGCACCGCCCGCAAGGTGGTCAAGTGCTCTTGCGTCGTCGTCTCCGACTTCGGCGACGAGTCCGAGGGCCTCACCATCCTCCAGGAGTTCCTCAAGTCCTCCGAGTAAATCGAGAAGCGTCCGCACGTAGGGAAGTCTTCAGCCGACGACGCGCCGCGATGGTGTTCGACGCGCGCTCGGATCTCCGAGCGCGCGTCGAACGCCGCGAGGCGCGATCCGATCGTGCGCGCGCGAGTCGAGGTATCGATCAATCACGTGTGAATGACACGCATGCTTCGTCCGGCGCGAGATTTTTTCGCATCACGTCACACGTCGCGTTTCGAGCAAAAAACGCTAGACTACGTACACGTACGAAACGCGCGAAAGGCGCCTCACAAAGCTCTTTTCTCGTCTTCCCTCTCGCGCGGCGTCTGTGTCCCTTTCAAAGTTAAAAAAGTACCGCGCCGAACGCCCTATCGAATCGCGGATTCCCCCCGGCCGTCCCTGGTGCCCTCCCCGCCGACTCCCCCGCGCGCGGAGACGCTCGCGTTTCGGTACGCCGCCGCGTCGCGGTCGAAGGAGGTGACGCGCTCGCCGCCGCCGCCGCCGCCGGCGCGCCGCGCGTCGCGCTCGGCGCGCGCGGCGTCCCGCGCGGCTCGGAACCTTTCGCTCTGCTCCGGCCCGAACCTCGCGCTCTCGCGCTCGAGCGCGTCCACCTTATCCATCAGCACGTCCACGGTGCTCTGCGCCCACCGTTGGCCGTACCTCGAGCGCGCGCTCTCGACGGCGACAATCAACGCGTCGCGCGTCGCGTCTGCGTTTTCCCATTCGTCTAAAGAGGCGTTGACCTCGGCACGGCGCATCACGAGCGCGACGTGCGCTTCTGTTTCAGGTTCTGTTTCAGTTTCTGTTTCGTCGAACGCTTTCGGCTTGGGTTCGTACGGCGGAAGCTCTTTGACGCGCGCGGCGACGTCTTTGGCGAAACGCGCAAACTCGAACGCGTCGTCGGTGAACGCGCGGTTCGCCGTCTCGACGTACAGTAGGAACACTTCCAGTTTTTTCTTGTGCTTCGCGTTCAGCACGCCCTCCGCGGCGCACGCCTTGGCCGCCGCGAACAGCTCGCGGTACTCGAAGCGTGTCCGCGCGTCCAACGCGCGCGCCGGCGGAGCCATCGCGTTCGCGAGCACGGCGAAGACGCATTTGCCGTGCCGACGCTCGAGCTCGCCGGACCGCATGAGCTCCGCCGCGAGCGCGCTCGCGCGCTTGAACTTGGCGGGGTTGGCGATGTGCGAAGCGAGGCGCTCGAGCGCCTCGGCGTGACTGGGAGCGGCCTTCGCCACGACCGAGGGGTCCTTTGCTCCGTCCGTCCGCGTCGGTTCGGCGATGAGATCGGTCGTCGCATCCGACGAACGCGCGTCCGCGCGGTCGGCGTCCGTCGCCGCCGCGGCCGCGCGTTTGGCCGCGGGGGAATCGTCCCGCGCGGACTCCGGCGCATCACGCTTCGCCGAGGGGAGGTCGTCGAACAAACCCATCGCGCGCCTCGCGCGCGCTCCGCACTGCGGTGTCGTGGTCGTCGTCGGGGCGTTTTGGTTTTCCCGACGTTCATCGACGTTCCTCTCGGCAGTGTTTCGTCGCGCGGCGCAGCCGGGACGGGGGTCGGCGCGGAGGTGGCGCGCGGCCGGCCCCATGCCCCGCGTGGAGCGCGTGAGGTCCGAGGACGTCACCTTGGACGAGGACCTGACGTTCGCGGACTTGCAGCTCTCCGACGCGCTGGTTCGCGGCCTGCGCAAATGCGGGCTCCACACGCCCTCTCCCGTGCAGCGCGCAGCCATCCCCCTCGGCCGCACGGGCGCGGACCTGGTGGTCCAGGCCAAGAGCGGCACGGGCAAGACCATCACTTTCGGCGCCATCCTGCTCGAGCGCGTCGACCGCGCCCGCAAACGCGCGCAGGCGCTCGTCGTGGCGCCCACCAGGGAGGTGGCGCAGCAGTCGCACGACACGCTCGCGAGGCTTGCGGAGGCTTCCGGTTTCGCGGATGGGGACCATCCGCTGCGAACGCACGTCGCCGTCGGCGGCGTGCGCGTCGAGGTGGACCGCGCCGCCTTAGCGACGGGCGCGCACATCGTCATCGGCACGCCGGGAAGACTGCGTCAGCTCCTGGAGGAGGGTTCTCTGCGCGCGGACGACGTGCGTCTCTTCGTGCTGGACGAGGCGGATGCGCTGACGCGCGGCTCGTTCGAAGCCGACGTGCTGTTTCTCCACGCCATGCTCCGAGGCTGCCCCGACGCGGTCGGCGAGAGCCTCGTCTCCGACGGTGCTCCCACCACTTCGCGCGATGATACTGTATCATCACCGCACACGCTGCAGACGCTGGCGTTCTCGGCGACGTACCCGCCCGAGACCGTCGCGCGCGTCGAGGCGATGACGAGAAACCCAGCGCGCGTCGAGCTGTGCACGCAAGCCACAAACGGCTTGCTCGCGGTGCGGCAATTTTACGTGACTCTTCAACCATACGTCTTGGACGCGAATCTCGACGCAGTTAAAGAAGGTAAAGACAAAGCGTTGCTTTCCCTGTTCGCGCGCGTCGCGTTCCACCAGTCGATCGTGTTCGTCAAGAGACCGGCGCGAGGCGAAGCGCTCGCGCGCGAACTCGAGCGGAGCGGCGTGCGCGCCGGGTTCGTCTCCGGCGCGACGCCGCAAGCAGAGCGCTTCGACGCGATGCGCAAAATGCGCGACTTCGAAATGCGCGTGTTGGTGTCCACCGACCTGACCAGCCGCGGCGTCGACCTCGAGCGCGTCAACCTGGTGGTGCACATGGACGTCCCGCCGGACGCCGCCACGTACGCGCACCGCGTCGGGCGCGCCGGGCGGTTCGGCGGGAACGCCGTGAGCGTCGCGATTTTCACGGCGAACGAGTTGGCGTCGCTTCGCGCGATGCTGGAAAACACCAACCACGAGCTGCGCGAGTTGCCCGAGGACCGCGATGCCATACCGGCGGACTGGTACGCGCACGACCTGGACGCGCGCGACCAGGAGAAGGCGGACGCGCTCGCGCGCGCCGGCGCGGAGGCGGCGGCGGCGGCGGAGGCGGCGGAGGCGGCGGAGGCGGAGGCGTTTTGGGAGGAGGAGTTTTGCGAGGAGGAGTTTTGGGAGGATGGGGAACGTGAAGATTCGACGTGGGACGAAGGCGCCGACGGCGGTTTCTCGGGTCGAGGTCTCGGGACGCGCGACGTATCGCACGCGTGCGACGCCGCGTACGACGACTCCTCTCGCGGCGGCGGGCGAGAAAAAGGGTTCGCGACGCAAAGCGACGCCCGCTCCGGTTTCGACCGCGACTGGGCGGCGCGGCGCGCGTGGGCCTCGTGGTGGTGGTGGCGGTGGCGCGACGAGCAGCAGGCGGCGTTATCGGGACCCCCGTGGTTGTCTTCCTTCTCGTTCGAAGCGCCGTCGGTCGGCGCCGGCGTTCCTTGGGTCGTGCCGCCCCTGCGCGAAACCGCGAAGCTCGCGCGGCGGTGAGCGCGGAGCGCGGAGACGCCGAAACCGAGCGGCACCATGCGCAGATATATGGTCGTGTAGTCTGGAAATAATGTTGTAAAACAGCGCAAGCACTTTCGCTTTTCCACTTTTTGCGAGATCTCGCGCGAAAGTGGCCGTCTCGCCCCCTGCGCGTTCGCCCGAAAACCCAAGTCTCGACGCGCTTCCGGCGTCACAGGCACGCGCGCGTGGAGAGTCGGAGGGACACCTCTTACGCGCGCGTCCCTTCGAGACTGGAGGTACGAGGCCAGACGCGAGGTGGCTCGGTCGGTGTGACGCGAGGTGTGTCAGGAGGGTGGGCCCGCGGGTGTCGCGTGCGTAGGGATCTGCGATTGCAGGCGAAATCGCGAAGCAACAACAGGCGGTCGCCTCGGTCGCAATGGAGCCCCCCGTGTCCCCCCTGCGGTCGCACCAGCAGCACCTGCGACCCTTCGACGGCACACACTCCGGCGGGAGCTCCCCCCTCGGCGGCGAGCGGTCTCCTCGTAGCAGCGAGGATGGGACGCGCGAGCGGCAGTCCCCCGCGGAGCTGACGCAGTCTCGCGAGAACTCCGTGCACGGCCCGAGCGCGCTGGGGGGCGCGATGCACGCGATGTCCCCGGAGATGCAGCTGTCGCTGTACCCGCTGTTCTTCTGCGAGGACCGGCATGAGTCCGCGGAGGTGTGCCGCGAGGGCGCGGGCGTTTCGCGCGCCGAGCACGCCGCGGAGGTTTCGCGCTGGCGCATGAAGGAACGCATGAAGACCACGTCGGTGGCGCTGGTGATGTGCCTCAACATCGGCGTCGACCCGCCGGACGTGCTCAAGATCTCCCCGTGCGCGCGCATGGAGTGCTGGATCAACCCGCTCGCGATGCAGCCCGCCAAGGCGCTCGAGGCGATCGGCAAGGCGCTGCAGGCGCAGTACGAGCGGTGGCAGCCGCGCGCCAAGTACAAGACGCAGCTCGACCCCACCGTCGAGGACGTCAAGAAGCTGTGCCAGTCGTGTCGCCGCGCCGCGAAGAACGAGCGCGTGCTTTTACACTACAACGGCCACGGCGTGCCTCGACCGACGTCCAACGGCGAGATCTGGGTGTTCAACAAAAGCTACACGCAGTACATACCGCTCTCGGTGTGTGACCTGCAGAGCTGGACCGGGAACCCGGCCATTTACGTCTTCGACTGCGGGGGCGCCGGCGTGCTCGTAGACGCGTTCCTGCAGCTCGCGCAGCAGAGGGGGGGACTGGCGAAACCGACGCCGCGAACCGCCGCGACGTCGTCGCCGAACGGCGCGGCGTCGGACCAGCTTGGTCCGCGGGGCGCGGGCGACGGCGCGAGCGCTCCGGGCGCGGGAGGCGGCGTCGACAGAAGCGGCGTCGAACGACTCGCGGGCGACGCGGCGGGTCGCGACGCGCTCGGCGTCGCCGCCGTGGCGTCTCGCGCGGACGCGACGATGGGCGGCGCCATGCCTCTCGGCGCGGGTATGTCCGAGGTGATTCTGCTGGCGGCTTGCGGCGCGGACGAGACGCTGCCGCAGAGCGCCGAGCTTCCCGCGGATGTCTTCTCGGCGTGCCTGACCACCCCGATCAAGATCGCGCTGCGTTGGTTCTGCTCGCGCTCGGTGTTGCGGCGCGACGGGGTGGACGCGTCGCTCATCGACAAGATCCCCGGCCAGCAGAATAACCGCAAGACGCCCCTCGGGGAACTGAACTGGATCTTCACCGCGGTGACGGACACGATCGCGTGGAACGCGTTGCCGCGACCGTTGTTCCAGCGGCTGTTCAGACAAGACCTTCTCGTCGCGTCGCTCTTCCGGAACTTTTTGCTCGCCGAGCGCGTGATGCGCGCGTCCAACTGCGCGCCCGTGTCGTGCCCCGCGATGCCCCCCACGTACCAGCACCCCATGTGGCACGCCTGGGACGCCGCCGTGGAGACGTGCCTGCTGCAGATGCCCGGCCTGCTGAACGGCGACGACGGCTCCGGCGGCGGAAACGGCGCCGCCGCCGAGTTCGCGCCCTCGCCGTTCTTCACCGAGCAGCTCACCGCGTTCGAAGTGTGGCTCGAGCGCGGGAGCGCTAAGAAACCGCCGCCGGAACAGCTTCCGATCGTGCTCCAGGTGCTGTTAAGCCAATCGCACCGCCTGCGCGCGCTGGTGTTGTTAGGGCGGTTCTTAGACATGGGCCCGTGGGCGGTGGACCTCGCGCTGTCCGTGGGCATATTTCCGTACGTGCTCAAGCTGTTACAGACCACCGCGCCGGATTTAAGGCAGATTCTGGTTTTCATCTGGACGAAAATTCTCGCACTAGACGCGTCGTGCCAAGCCGACTTGGTGAAGGACGGCGGCCACGCGTACTTCGCGCGGTTCCTGGACGCGCCGGACACGCCGAGCGAGGAGCGGGCGATGGCGGCGTTTGTGCTGAGCGCCGTGTGCGACGGACACCCAAAGGGACAGGCGGCGTGCGCGGCGAGCGGCGTCGCGCGGATTTGTCTGGAGCGGCTGGCGCACGCCGCGTCCGTCGGGCCGAGCGGCTCGCCCTTGCTCGTGCGCTGGCTGTGCCTGTGCCTCGGCAAGCTGTGGGAGAACGCGCGCGACGCGCAAACTGAGGCGTTCGCGTGCGGCGCGCCTGAAGCCGTCGCGTCTCTGCTGGGCCACCCGACGCCGGACGCGCGCGCCGCGGCGGTGTACGCGCTCGGCGCGCTGGTGTACGTGCCCGAGGAGGGCGAGTCGTGCGTGGACGAAGACGAAACCGGGACGGAGACGAGCCGAACGACGACGGGTGAGTCTGTTCCTTCCAACGCGCGGGGTTTCTCTTCTTCCGCCGACGTCCCGGGAACGACTGAGCCGTTTGAGACGGATTCCGAAAAGAATTCCGCGTTCGGCGCGCTCGAGCGCGCCGCCGCCGAACGCGCCGTGGCGTGTCAGATCCTCCCCGGGGTCACGGACGCGTCGCCCTCGGTCCGCGCGGAGACCGCCGTGGCGCTCGGGCGGCTGGCGTGCGCGCACGCGCGCTCGTTCCAGGCGGCGGCGGAGGCGTTCGCGAAGCCGGAGTTTACGGAGGCGGAGGCGGGCGGCGCTCCGCCGCGAACGTCGGCGTCGCGCCGGTCGTCTCGCGACCTGGGCCGGCGCGGCGGGTCCATGGGCGCGCTGGACGAGGAAGCCATCTCGGACGCGACGAGCGAGACGCTCGTCGCCGCCGTGCCAAACGCCGATCGCGCGGTCGACGGCGGTAGTCCGCCGTCGCCTTCCTCTAAAACGCCCGCCTCTGGAGGCTCGTACGGTTCGGGGACGAATCACCACATGGGCGCGTTCGGGTCGAGCGCGTCGCTGGCGAGCGCGGGGTCCACCGGGAGTCTCGGCGCGCTTGTCGGGTCGCAGGGAAGAAACGCCGGGGTGTACGCCGCGTCCGAGCTCGGACCGTTCGAGCCTGTGTTTTCGTCCGGGCCGGCGTACCGCGACCCGAGCGTCGATATCGTTTTGGACGAATCAAGGCTCGCGCGACGCGACGCTTCGTCCGACGGCGAGCGTACGAGCGGCGAGACTGTCGCGGCCGCTTCGACGAGTCACGGCGGTTCGACGAAAGAAACGGTCAGAGACGCGATTCGCGTTCCGGCGACGCCGTCGACGAGCGAAACGCGTACGTTTCACGATGACGAACAAACGAACGTTTGCGCGACGGACGTCAAGACGTACGCGAGCGCGGACGCCGCGCGCGTGGGCGGCGGTTTGTACCGGCACCTGCTCGAGCGTCTGGCGGAGCTGGCGCGCGACCCGTCGCCGCGCGTCGCGGTGACCGCGCAGAGGGCGCTGCTCGCGACCGGCCTGGACCCAAACCACGCGCTGCTGCGGTCGGCGGTGGGTAGAGAGGCGCTTCGCGCCGTGGACGGAACCGTCCCGGGTTCGGGTTTCGGGGGGGGCGCCGGCGGGTCCGGCGCGCGCGACGCCGACGCGCGCGAAAGCGCGTACGGGAGTCGCTCTGACGTTTTCGCAGAGGGTGACTTTCCCGGCGACGCGCGGGAGCCGTTCCGGCGCGACTTTTCAGACGCGCCGCGCGCGGGGGCGTCGCCCTTCGGGCACGGCGGCCGGAGCCCCAGCTGGCACCAGAAGCTGTCAGCGGCGGCGGCGCGTCTGCTCGGGTCGCCGGGCAGAAAGTCGGTCGACTCGCGAGGGAGCGCGGAGAGCGTCTCGAGCCTCGGAAACGATCCTCGCGCGACGGAATCGATTTCTGTTTCCAACGTCGACATGCGTCGGTCGAGCTCGGCGCGGCGGCTGGCGTCGCCCCTGTCGGGACGCGACGCGAACGCCGCCATGAAGCGCGTCGCCACAGCGCACGCACCGCTGCGGCACATGTCGTCTTCCGACGGGTCCGAGCGCGTTCGTGTAGCGGGGTCCTCCGCGGAGACTTCCCTTTCGTTTCAAAACGGGATGGCGCGTTCGCCGAACGCGCCGTCTGAAGAGACGCGCGCCGCGGACGGACCCGCCGCGGGTTCCGTGTCTCCGCGCGCGTCGTTCGTCGCGGACGCCTCCGCCGAGGCTCACGACGCGTCGAGCCTCGAGACGGCGCGGCGTCGTCGCGCGGCGTTACCCGCGTCGCAGGCGTTTGCGCGGAGCCGCGAGCACTTCGGTCGGTCTCTGCTGGAGCCTCCCGCGGGCGCGCAGGGTCACGACGGCGGGTACGACGACGACGACGAGTTGTTCGGCGTCGGCGCGGACGCGCCCAAGCACCGACGTCTGGACCCGGAGAAGCGTCTGGCGCGTCGCCGCGTCGCCGAGGAGCGCGCGACGCGCTCGGCGCGCGCGCGGCGGGACCAGCTCAAGTTTTTGAACCCGCGCGTTTCGTCCCTGGAGACGTTCGCGAACGGCGCGACGCCCTCGTGCGTGGCTCTGCACCCGCTCACGCCGACGGCGACTGTGTGTGACACGCGCGGAAAGGTGCACACCTGGGACTACGAGACTGGGCGTAAACTGCACGCCTTCGACGCGGGTCTTCCCGGAAGGTTCGTGGCGTCCGCGGGCTTGATCAACGATCTCGACGACGCCGTGCTCTTCACCGCCAGCGCCGACGGGTGCGTGCGGGTATGGCGCGATTACGCGTGTCCCGGCCAAGAGTCCCTCGTCGCGGCGCTCCGCGCGTTGCCGCAACCCTCGCTCGGCGCGGGAAGCGCAGCCTTCGAGACGTCCGCTCCGACGCGCTTTACCTTTAACGCCACGCGAAACGCCGGAAACGCCGGAAACGTCGGAAGCTACGGCTCGTCCCACGCGCACCGGCCGCGCTCGCGCGCGGCTGTTGTCTGGCAACAGGAGAGCGGGTGTCTGTACGCGAGCGGCGACACGCGCCCCGTGCCTCTGCTTCGCGTGTGGGACATGACGCGCGAGCTTTGTTTGGAGTCCCTGCAGACGCAGTCGCCGGGGACGTGCCTGGTCGCCGAGGGCGCGCTGCTCATGGCGGGCGCGCTGGACGGCGCGGTGATGAGCTTCGACTTAAGGACGCCCGCGCGTCTGCTCTCCGTCGTGCAGACGCACCGCGCGCCGGCGGTGGCCATCCTGCTCCAGCCCGGGAACGTCGGGAACCTCGTCGTGACGGGCGCCGCGGACGGCGAGATGAAGTTCTGCGACTTGCGGAACGCCGCCAAGCCCTTCCACACCGCCGACGCTTTCGGCTCCCTCACAGGGAGCGCCGAGGGAATCGAGGGAGGCAACCAACACAGGGAAGACGCGAGCATCCGCCGCGGAAGCCTTCGAACGAACTCCCAACGCCAGACGCTCACGTCGCTCGTCGCGCACGGCCACGCGCGTCTCATCGCGAGCGGGTCGACGGACCGAAACGCCCCGGTCAAGCTGTGGGACCTGGAGGGCAACATGTTCGGGTCGCCCGCGCTTGGTTCGAAAAACAGCCTCGCTTCGAAAAAAGTGAGCGGGTTCGGCGCGCCGCGGTGCATGGCGTTCCACCCGAACCTCGTCGCGCTCGCCGCGGGGGGGGCGGACGGCGTCGCGACGGTGTGGCAGTCGGAGCACGGCGGGTCGCGCGCCTCACGGTACGAACCGTGATCGTCTCTTCCGCGAGACGCGGAGGTTTTTTTTTCCAACGACAAAAGCGCCGCGGCGGCGCGACCGCGTTAGAGTGTTCACGATAAAAATAAAACAAACCTACGCCTCTTATACCGTCGTTCCGACGTCTCAAGCCAACCGTCGTCGTCGTCATCGCTGCGACACGAATCGCTCGTAAAACGCCGCCTCGGTGTCGTTCGCTTCGCCCCCCAGCGCGCCGTACATCCGCCGCAAACCCGCGGCGGCGGCGGCGATTTCCGAAGCGGGTCCAAACGCGTCATCCGCCGCGCGCGCGGCGTCTGTTTTCGCCGGCGAGAGCGCCTCCGCAAGCGCCGAGACGTCCATAGAGGACGCGTCGTTAACGTCGTTCGCGTCGTTCACGTCGTTCGCGTCTCCGCGCGTCCCCGAGCTCGAAACCCCGACGGCGACGTCGTCGTGCGCGCGCGCCGCGTGCGTAGTACCGGCGGCGTCCCGCTTCTTCTCCGCCGACTTTCCAACCCCGAACGGGTCCTCGGGGAGAGCCGCGTCGTCGTCGTACGCGAGGTTTTTGCGTTCGCGCGCCGCGAGGTTTTCGAGCGCGCGTCTCGCCTCGAGCGCGACGCGTCGAAACGTCTCGCGTTTCTTTACTAACACGTCGCGCGCCGCGGCGGCATCCTCCGGCCGGCCGAGCGCGGCGACGCCGAGCAGAGTCGCCGCGAGCCGAGCGGCGAGCCGCGGCGCGTGCCGCGCCGCGTCGGGGTCGCCGTCGGCGCCGCCCTCCGTAACTCGGCCCGCGGTTTCGCTCGCGGCGCGCGAGACGGAATCCGCCGCCGACGCGACGACGCTCAGGACGTCCGCGTACGCGTTCCCGAACGCCTCGCGCGTTTTCGGCGCGGCGAGCGTCGCCGCGGCGTGCGCGCGCAGCTTGAAGTGCCTCGCGTCGCGCACGAGCATCAGGCACATGCGGAGCGCGGCGGGGCTCCACTCTTTGAAGCTCTGCGCCTTTTCTAAACTCGCGTTTTGGAAAATGCGTTTCAGCGCGAGACACGCGTTCCACTGCGTCTTGGCGTTTCCCGTGGCGAGGCACGACATCAACGCCTGCGTGATGTCTCGCAGACGCGCCGCGACGCGCCCCCCTTCTTTAGCCAGGTCGGCGGCGGCGAGGACGTGCCCGAGCGCGCGCGCGGCGTTGGCGCGAACCTTGTCGCCCTCCTCCGTCGCCGCCTCAACGCAAGCCTCCGCCAAAAGGCACAACGTCGCGTCCGCGGACGATGTAGAGGTGGCGCGAGCCGAAAAAGAAAGCGCGCCGCACACGTTCGCCACCGCCCACGACGCCGGTAAACGCACGGACTTGGACCCGTCGCGCATCGCCGCCACGAGCAACGCCGCGTCCGAGGCCAACGACCCCGAGACGGTTTCGGAATCCGCGTCGGTTTCGGTTTCGTAGAATCTGTCGGCGGTTTCAAACGACGCCAACGCGCCCACCGCGCGACACGCCGCCGCGCGCACGTTGGCCGAGTCGTCGGACCGGGTCAACACGCGGGGCGTCTCGGTCAACGTCGCGCGGTGCGCTTTCGAGACCCCTCTAAGAGCCTCGAGGGTGAGCCCGGTGAGCGCGCTTAAACCCGACGCGCGCACGAGCGGCGACGCGTGCGCCGCCATCGCCGGGAAGTGCTCCGCCGCGACGGAGGTCCAGAGAGCCACCGACGCCTCTGGTTGTAACGCGAACATGAGCGCCTTTCTCGAACCCTTTCGCGAACCGTTTTGAACGTCGTCCGCCGCCATCCCGGCGCTCTCGTCGTTTTCCACAGCAGCCGAAAGCGCCGCCGCCGCTTTACCGCCGCCCGCGGCGATTAGAAACTCCGCCAGGAAACGCACCGACGCGTGCGCGGCGCGATCCTCCGCGGAGCCTTGATCCTTGTCGGCGACGGGATTTTGTCTCGGCGCGAACATCAAACCCGGGAGCGCGGCTTGCACGCGTTCGTCGCGCCAGTGCGACGCCACCGCGGCGGCGTGCGTCGCGGCGGCGACTCTTAGCGCGCCGAACGCCTCGCAACGCACCGCCACCGCCGCCGTCGTATCACTCGCCACAGACGCCAGGCCGGGAACGATCGACGAAAGGTCCGCCGCGTCGGCGGGTTTCAAGAATGACTCTTTTGTTTTCGACTTGGTCATCGATTCGGAAGTAAAGACGTCCTCGCCGCTCTCTCGAGAGAGCGCGTCCTCGAAACTCGCGGGCGCGCCTTTCGCGCCGAGCGTCGCCGCCAGCGCGGAGAGGAGCGCGACGGTCGCCGAGACGAACTCGGGGTCCTCGTTGGGGCCTCCTGAAGACGAAGGCAAAAGCCGTGTGCCGCTCTTCGCCTGGAGACTCGATATCCTGCGCCACGCCGCGAGCGCGGCGTCCGGCAGAAGGTTCCGCGGCAGCTTTCCGAACGGCGCGGCGTCCGCCAGCGCCGCGCACGCTTTGCACGCGCTCGGCACGCACGCCAGCGCCGGCTCTGAGGCGACCGCGTGTGTCAGAGCCCCGTGCGTCGCGACGGCGAGGTCCCCCAGCGTGGAGGACAGCGATGCGAAGTTCACGCGGCGCAAAGCCAGGCCGGTTTTCGAATCAAGCTTGGTCTCCGCCGCCGACAGGTACTGGCGCGACGCCGGCGCGTCGAAGAGCTGCGCGACGGCGGCGGCGGCGGCGGCGCGCGCGCGCGGGGACGGGTCGTGAAGCATCACGCGCGCGAGCGTTATTGGCGTCTTGTTTTTAACGGTGCGTGTTGCGCCGTACTGCGCCGCGGAGGTGGGGAGAAGACGTGTCCAGAACGGGTGCGCGCCGCGCGGATCGGCGCGCGCCAAACTCGCGACGCACGCGCAGGCGTTGGCGCGGACTTTGCTGGACCCGAATCGGTCGCCGAACCCCCTCTCGCGTTTCGACCCGGAGGGACCCGTCGTCTCGGCGTCGCTCGCGTCCGAGTCCGAGTACGACTCGTCGCGCGCGTGCGGGGGAACGTACCCGCGAGCGGAAGAAGATGAGGATACGATTTTGTCCGCCGAGGCGTCGGACGAGTCGACGCCTCGCGCCGAATTTTCGCCTTCTCCGCCGCCGCCGCGCGCGAAAAAGGGACTCTCGCGCGATTCGAGCCCGAAGCTCAGGAACGGGCGGACGCGTCCGGCGAGGCTCGCGACGACGGGCGCCGGCCACCTTTGTCCGTCCCTGGACGCGCAGAGGTGCGCGCACCGCCACAGCGAGGCGTAGTACCGGCTCGCCGCGACGCTTTCCTCCAGACGCATCGCGGAGACGGTCTCAGATCCGAGGAGAGCCGAGGAGAGCGAGACTTCGTTTGCGACGGAAGAAGGCGTCTTCCTCGAGAGTCCGTCCAGGAGACCCGAGAGCGCCTCGCCTATTTTCGCGTGCGCTCGTTGCGAGAGCGCGCCCGCCGGGACGCGGCTGGCGACGGCGCCGAGCGCGCCGAGGACGTGCCGCCGAGAGTCCAACTTACTCCATAACAGTAAGTCCCCGATCGCGAGATCCACCAGCGCCTCCGTCTCCGCGCGAGCGAAGAAAGAACCGCCCGACGACGACGCCAACGCGGCGACGGTTTTGTACGCGTCGGCGGAGGTCTCGTCGGCTTCGGCGTCGCTCCGGGACGGATCGTCGCCGCGCGTTTTTTCGGCGCGCCGCGAGAACCTGGCGACGTAGTACGCGCACAGCACGGCGACCACCTCGGTGTCGAGCGCGACGGCGTCGAGCGCGACGAGGTCCGCGACGAGCGCGTCGACGCCTCGTCTTAACGACGAAAGATCTTTCGTCGCGGAAAAGCCGTTCACCGCGCGCACCAGAGTCAGCAGGTCCGAGGCGGTTTCTTTCTTGTCCATCTCCGCCGTGGAGGGCACGCCTTTGTTCTTGGCGTCCGCGAAGAAGCGAAGTGTCGCGTCACGAAGCGCGTCCGCGCCGTTTCGACCGAGAGCCGCCGCGTCGCGCACCGGCCGCATCGCGTCGCGCCAGTTGACCGACAGATCGTGCCGCGCGCCGAGCGAGGACCGAGGACCGCGCGCCTCGCCGCGTCGCGAGCGCGCGGGCGACGCGGCGGAAGATGACCCGTCCGCGCGCCAGCCCCCCATGGCGCGAAGGCCAAACGCGCGCGCGCGCGGAGCGCGGTGCCTTCCTCTACCTCCGGGGAGGCAGTCGCGGGGTCGCGCCGCGTCTCAAAAAGGTGCCGTTTACCAAACTCCGACGAACAGCGGCTCGTGCGCGACGCGGTCGACGCGGCGCGGCGCGGAGGCCTCCGCGCGCGATTCCGTCCGAAGACGTCGCCTCGGGGACAGCGGCGGTCGCCTCGCGCGCTCCCTGCCGCCGCGCAGATCCAAGTGGCGAGTGCTGCGCGATCTCGGTGCCTACAGGTAGATCTGCTGGCGACCGTCCAAGAGTTTCGCGCAAATCGAGACGAGAATCGAGAAACGAACAACGGATGAACGCCCCGCCTTTCTTCACCCAGTGCGTCGGGGCGCGAGGCGGGCTCGGCGCTCGACGCGTCTTTCCGCTGCACCGATGTTCGCGCCGTCGTCGAGCGACGATGACGGCGCTTCGCGCGACGACTGCGGCGCGCACCTGGAGACGCTCACGCGCCTTGCGTGTCAAGCGCAGACGCTCGTCGCGGACTTGCTCTTCGCCGCGGATGCGCAGGATGCCACGTTCCAGCTCGACCGACACCCCGAGCGCGCGGACGCGCTGTTCGACTTCGAGTACCTGCGACGCCCGAGCGCGTGCGACGCTCGACTGAGCGCCTCCCCGGCTCTGCGCCGCATGGACGAGACGAGTCGCGCGGCGTGCCGGTCTTCCGTGTGGCGCGCGTACCGGAGCCTCGCGAACGTCGTTCGGTGGCGCACATCGTTCGTGGCGTTCTGCGAGTCGCTTCGCGAGCGCGACGAAAAAAAGCGCCGCGGCGACGCCTCCTCCGACGAGAGCGAGAACGGGTTCGTCGACCGGTCCTACGACAGCGACACGCGGCACGACGTCACGGACGAGAGCGAGAACGAGCGCGACGAAGGAGACTTCGGTGGAGACGTAGTGGACGATCGAACACCCGGGAGAGACGGAGACGGACGACTGACGCGACGCGCGCGAAGGAAGGAGGAGGAAAAAAACAAACACGACGCGCCGACGCCGGCGCCTTCGTTCCGCGCCGCGTCGCGCGATTTTCGGTTCCGCCAGATGATCCGCGAGCTCGTCTCTCTGTTCGCGTCCGCGTTGCTCATCGTCGAGACGCGTCTCGAGCCTCCTTTCCTCGAACGCGTCGTCGTGCAGCGCGCGCGCTGGAGCGAGGAGGAGGCAAAAGCGGAACGAGACGTTTTCACAAAGAAAAACGAAGTCGCGTTCGATCCGCCCGAGTGGGACGACGTCGTCGCGCTCGTTTCGACGCAAACGACGAAATCAGCGAAATCCGGTTCGAGCCGGTGTCTTCGCGCGCGACCCGTTCCCGGCGCCGGCGCCTTCGCACAGTTCGGGCTCCCCGACTTCGTCGTCGAGCTCGTCGTGCGTAGCGGCGGAGTCGTATCGGCGCCGCAAAAGCGGCGCCGATTGCAGAAAAACGTGGCAAAGGACGACGCGGAGGACGACGCGCGCGGCGCGCGAGAAGTTTGCGCGTGTCTTTTTTTCGCGCCGGAGACGCTCCGTTCGGACCACGGGCACATGCGCGACATCGTCGACGCGCACTTCTCCGACGCGTTCGTCGTGCTTTTGTCTTCCGCGGGGGGACTCGTGGTCGACCTTACCACCACCTGGTTCCCGTTCGAAGCCGCCAGGCGCGCGCTCGCGCGTTCGCGCGCTCTCGCGTTCTCGGGTTCGGAGGCATTTGTGTCTCCCGCATCCGGCGTTTTATCGGGAGGACGTTCGGGAGACAGATTTTCGGGAGACTTATTTTCGGACGAGAAGAGAAAGAACGGCGGTGCGTTCGAGGATCTGTCCGACGGGTCGGACTCGGATCCCACCACCTCCGGCTCATTCTTCGCGCACGCGGGTCGGCGCGCCGCCGCGGCAAACCTGGTGGCTGAGCGCGCGGCGCGTTTGACGGACGCCGCGAAAGACGTCGCGACGCGTCTGTCGCGTTTCGCCGAAGAAGAAGCGCGTTTGTCCGACGCCTTTACGCCTTCGTCCGAAGAAGACGTTTTTTTCCATCTTCGCGACGGAGAGTCACTCTCCGCCGAGTCGCTCTCGGCGAGCCTGGTTTCGCTCGAGGCGCTCAATGCCGCCGCCGCGTGGCTCTTCGCGCACGCGCACGCCGAAGACACGTTATTCAGAGAGGCGTTCGCGAACAACGCGCCCGCTCCCGAGGCGGCGGTGGACGCGACGTTGGACGCCGCCGAGCTCGAGCGCGTGCTGCTCGAGGCGCTCGACAAAGCTTTGCGCGTGAAAAACGAAACCTGGACGCGCGCCAAGGCGCGCGCGGCGGCGAACGCCGAGGCGCTCGTAAGGCTGAGCTCTGGTTTCGTCGACGGGCGCGACGGGCGGGACGGGCGGGACGACGTCGTTGAACATCACGAGACGAAAGCCACGTCTTCTCGTGATGACGCTCCGCGCGACGCCGCCGCCGCGGAAGAGTCTCTCGGCGCGGTCGCGACTCCGACGGCCACCCCGACGAAACCGGTTCCGTCGAAAAAAAAAACCCCCGCGACGCCCGCGACGCCGAAGACCCCGGCGAGGGTTCCGCGCCGCGCGCGCTACGCGAAGATCCGCGCGCGTCTCGACGCGCTTCCCGAGTCTGTTTCGCCCTCGCTGGACTCGAGCGCGGCCGCGCGGGAGGTGGCGTCCATCGCGCGCGCGCTCGAGCGCGTCGAGGAGGAGGAGGCGTCGCGCGCGTCGCGCGAGAGGGTGCTCCTCTCGCGACAAAAAGAAACCTCCGTCGACGAAGAGTCGGCTTCGGCGGAGGGGATACACGTGGACGACGAAGAGTCGCGCTGGGCTCGCGCGCGCGCGCACGCCAGCGCTTTGCGCGCCAGCTTGGCGACCGCGCGGCGTGCAGCCTCTCTGCACGACGGCTACGCGCGCGCGCTGGAAGCGACGCGCGATCTGCGGTTCCGCGGCGCCGGACCCGGAGGTATCGACCGCGGCGTCCTCGACGAGCACGTCCCGTACCTGCGGTCGCGGCTGGCGGCATCGCCGGCTTCGGTCTCTAAGAAAGTCTGCGCGCTCGTCGCCAAGCTGGCGCGCGCTACCGAGCGGCGGACGCTTCGACACTTCCACCTCGAGACTCGCGGTGGAGACGAAGAAGACGGAGGCGACGATCGTATTGACCGAGAAGCCTCGTACGCGTCGGCGCGCCGCGTCAGTGACTACTACGCGCGCGACGTCTTGGCGTTTGCCGAGGAGGTCTTGCGCGCCGCGCCGGAGACGGCGCTCGACGCGCTCGACGCCGTTTCCTCGTCGGATCCTTTTGACGAAGAAACCGACGACTGTACATCACACCCCGCCTTTGCCGGAAGTGTTCCTTCCTCGCGCGCGGCTCGCCTCGCGCGCGCCGCCGCGTCCGCGAAGGCGGCGGCGCTGGCGGACGGCCTGCTTCGCGTCCCGCGCGTTTGCGTTTTTTCAAAGTGGCTCGACCCGCGCGACGTCCTGGCGCGGGGGCTGAGAGACGCGCTGCGTCGCCGCCTCACCGCGACGTTTCGCGAGACGCTCACGTTCGACCCGGCTCCGGAGCCTGGTTTGTTCGGGGGCGCCTCGCGACGTACCTCCTCGACGCCGGCGGAGTTTCTGGCGCGACTTCGGCTTTGCCGACGCCGCGTCACAAAGCACAAAGCGTCGTTCGCGCTCGCGGCTTCGTTTTGCGCCGGAGGAGACGCCCACGCGCTCCTCTCCGTCGCCGCCGACGAGGAGTTTAGAAACGCGGTCGAGAGCGATTTAAGCGATGAGACGTTCATGGGGCGAACGCTTTGTGAACTCTTGAGGTTAACGGACCCGCGGCGGGCGTTTTTCCTGGACGCGCGCTCGGGGTACGTCTTGACGAACCGCGCTGATTATTTTTCAGTCGTCGATTTATCGTCGTCTCCGTTCTCGGCGTCCGCGGCGAATCCGTCGACGCGCGGGGTCGGCCCCGAGACGCTCGATTGCCTGGCGGACCTTCTCGGGGACTCGGGCGTGCGTCTCGCGCGCGCGCTTCTCGCGGACCGCGCGGAATCTTCTTTGCAATCTCTGCTCGCCTTTTACGGGGACAAGATGGACGGCGGCGCCGCGGAGGTTCTGACGCGCGTCGTCGCCGCCGCGGGACCGGAGGCGCGCTTCGAGTCGACGCGCGACGCGCGCGTCGCCGCGGACGACGCCATCGCCGAGGCCTTGAAGGTGTTCGAAGAGGCGTCCTTCTTCGCGGAGATGCGCGAATGGTGCGTCGACGTCGGGCACGTCTCGCTCGCGTCGCGAGCCGTCAAGGCGGCGGCGGCGGCGGCGCGGCGGGAATCGGCGCGCGGCGCGCGGCGCGCGCGCGACGCGGCGGCGACGCTCAAGCGAGCGTCTGCGCGAGCGTCTGCGCGAGCGTCCGACGAGGGACCGAACGGCTCTTCTCGCGTCGTGGGCTCGGAAGGCGCGTGGGAAGGCGCATCACACGGCGCCTTAAACGGCGACGTCTCGCGGTGGTCGACGTTGATGTTTCTGTTCGCGCTCTCGTCGTTTCCGTCGTACGGCGCATCCGGAAGACTCGCGCCGACGACTCGCGACGAACGCGGGTTCGCGCCGGACGCCGCCGCGATCACAGTGGGCGTGCTTTCGGTGCTCGCCAGGCTGGATACGGGTGTTTCGTGCGTTTCTTGCGCCGATACGAGCCCTTCTTCTTCGAGAAGAAGCGAAAGAAAAGAAACTCCGATATCGTCGGTCTCGGACTCGGACGACGACAACGACGCCGACTACGCCGGCTTGGAAAAGAAACAAGTCGGCCCGTTCGTCGCCGCGTACCTGGGGTGTTTGGCGCGGCACCTGCGCCGCTTCGCGGCGCGGCGCGGCGCGGGCGGCGCACAACGGTACGGCGGCACACCCAGCTCGATCGCCGACGCGTTGTCCGCGGCGCTCGTCGCGGCGACGCGCGCGAGCCCATCGCTCGGCGCGGGAACGTCGGCGTCGCCGATGTCGCCCCTCGCGGGCGTCTTCGGCGGCGGCGGCGCGGCGGCGGAGGAGGAGGCGTCGACGTGCGCGGAGTGGCTCGAGACGACGTGCCGTGTGGGGCAGATTCCGAGACGCGCGCTGTACGCGCACGCGCCGCCGTACGTGCTGGATAACGCGTCGACGCGCGTTTTGGAAGAGTGAGCGTATGTTTTTAGGTACTACGCCATCGCGCGCTTTTTGACGCTTTTTACACGAATCGTCGGTCTACTGAGTTTCTTCGTCGAACGTCGCCGCCGTTCGAGAAAACACGCGTGTTCCTTCCACGCGCGTCTCACGCGTCCGGATCGATCGAGCTACTGGTGCCTCTCCAGCTCCGCCCTCAGCTGGCGAGTGAAGTCGTCGTTCGCGTCGGTGTCGTCCCAGTCCTCCTCCCACTGCTTGACATCCTCGGCGTCCTCTTCCTCGGCGCCCCACTCTGTCGGTCGGAGACGTTCGCGGGTCGGGGTCGGTCAGAAAGGGGGAGGGATGAGGCGAACCCGACGAGATCTCGGGGACGGACCGGGTCGAGATCTCGACGCGCGCGGGAACTCGAGACGCACCTTCGTTGCCGAACTCCTCGAACTCGTCGTCGCACTCCAGGTCGACGGCGACGTTCTTCGGCTGCTCCTTCTTCTCCTCGGTCATGGCGGCTTCGCGTCTGACGCGCACACGGAAGTGGCGGGGCGCCCGCGCTTCTTCGGGGAAACCGCGGATTTTCGAAACCGTGGAAAGCGGGATTCGACCGTTGTAGACGTTTCCTCGGTCTCGGATGTGACCTCTCTCGGACGAGTAAAGCGTGGCACCCGCGGCGTCTCGGCCATCGCACGTCGCGCCGCGGGGACCTTCCACGGTCCTCGACGCGCGCGCAGAGGAGGCGCCCCTCGCCTCGGGCCGCGCCACCGGTCGGAGCCGGGGGTAGCGCCTCGCGGTACATTCGCGAGTCGGCGTGGACGTGAGCCGGAGCGTTTGTAAATCGCTCATCCGCTTGTCGCCCGTGCCATGTCGCCCGCGGAGGACCGCATCGCGGAGGACGCGGCGAGGCGCGGGGCGATGCTCCCGCCGACCCCGCCGGACGCGGTGCAGAGAAAGACGGTGTCTCGCGAGGCGAGCGTCACGCCGGGCAAGTCGCCCGCGCGCTCGCCGCACCCCAAGGCGTGGGACGCATCCTTCGCCAAGGTGCCCGCCCCGACGCTCGACGAAGCCTCCGCGTCTTCTTCGCGCGACCGCGCGGAGCGGGTGAGCAGAGAGAAGCATGCGCACATGGAGGCCAGGGCCGAGCTCCTGTCGCTCATCGCCGAGGCTGCCGCGGACGCGGACGTGCTGGGCGAGGCGTTTCCCGTAATCGAGGGCGACGTTCCGGGCGCGTCCTCGGTCCGCGTCGCGCTGCCTCCGCCGCGGCTCGCCATGCGCGAGATCAAGGAGCGGCGCGACCGCGAGCGCGCCGCGGAGGCGGACCGCGCGCGCCGCGCGGAGGCGCTGGAGAAGCTGCGCAAGCAGCAGAGGGAAACCGCCGCGGCGCTGCGAGAGCGGCGGAGAGCCGACCCCGCGGCGGCGCCGACCCCCGCCGCCGAGAAAAGAAACGGCGGTGGGGCGCGCGGCGCCGCCGGCGCCGCCGGCGCCGCCGGCGAGAAGGAAAACGAGACTGAGCGCGACATCTCGTCTACGGACCCACTCGAGTCCCGCGCCGACCGGGAGGAGGCTGCTCGCCGAGCCGAGGTGCGCGCGTTCATCGCCGAGAGCAAGGCGCGCTGGCGCGTCAAGCTCGCGCAGGAGAAGACTGCGGCGCGGCTGCGCGAGCAGCGAAGGCTGGAGGTTCTGAAACAAGAACGCGCGGCGGCGCGGGAAGCGGCGAGGGAACACGCCGCCGCGCGCGAGGCTGCTGGCGAGGCGGACAAAACGAACGAGCTTTTGTCCACCTCGGGAGCAGCCTCCT
>ENA-OUOG01000643-OUOG01000643.1-marine-metagenome-genome-assembly--contig:-NODE-643-length-44855-cov-6.055362_pt1 | contig 44855 bp, 8 predicted proteins | sample MGYA00248635_ERZ508505 | MGnify/ENA primary metagenome ERZ508505 (study PRJEB26176, sample SAMN06267871) | marine metagenome | isolation source: Saanich Inlet, British Columbia, Canada | place: Pacific...
AGGCTCGAGGGGACGGCTCTGTTCGCGGAGGTTCAAACCGAGCGCGCGAAGTGCGCTTCGTTAGCCGCGGCGCTCGCCGCGCACAAAGTTTTTTCGGCTTTCCCACCCGACGCGTTCGGCGTCGGGAGAATCAAATGGGCGCGCGCGGTGTTCTGGAGCCGCGCCATCGCGCTCCCCCTGGCGGGCTGGGGACGAGGCGGGACGCACGGGTCTCATGATATGAAGAAGAAGACATCCCCGGGGACGAAACGCTCGAGCGGGGACGACGGCGCGCTGACGCCTTTGCTGGACTTGTGCAACCACGCGCCGGGAATCTCCGCCGGTACGAGTCTTCAAACGCGCGGCGCGTCGTGGCGTCTGGTCGCGACAAGACGTTTCGTTAAAGACGAAGAGGTTCGCATCGATTACGGCGGTAAGGGCAACGGGGAACTGCTCACACGACACGGGTTCGTGATTCCGAACAATCCGTTCGACACGTGTTTGTTTCGAGTCGGAAAAGAAAAGAAGTCGTTCCTCCTACACCGCGGCGTTCGCGAGTGGCGCGAGTTTCCCCCCGGCCTACGCGACGCCGCGCGAAACGCGCTCGCCGACGAAGGAAACGACGGCGACGACGACGGTAAACGCCGCGGAGAGCTTTCTTTTCTCGCCGCGACCGCGCGTCGTCTCGCCGACGCGGCGGCGGCGACGGCGGCGCCGCGGGATGACGCGTCGGACGCCGTCGCGGAGGAGGACGAAACAAAAAACATAGCGCCCAAAAGCCGCTTCGTCCCCGACGCCTCGGGGTTCGCGACGAGCACGCCGTTCCTCGCGGAGCGCGCGTGCGTCATCTACCGCGAGTCGCAGCGGTCGCTCCTGCGCGACCTGGGGGACTTGGCGGCGGAGACAATCGAGGCGGACGACGACGACGAACAATGACGGAACGCGTTTTTATCATTCTTTGCATCTTCGCGCGTCGCGCGCGCTGACATGAAAAAAACTCGAGTTCGCCCGAAAAGCTGTCCGAGTCGATCGCGGCAAGATGATTGAAATATCCACTCGACGCCACGTCACGATCGCGTCTCGCGACCGTTTGTGACTCAGACTCACGTTTTCGTTTCCGTATGCGCTTTTTGTGATCGGTTAACGTGATCGGCGACCGCGTTTCCCTGGGTCAACTCTCAGGGTCAAGCCGAGCCCGCGACGCTGCTTTTTCATCGTCGGGATTTCTCCTTCCGCTTCGGGCGCGCGTTCGGATGTGTTTCCGATTGCCGCGACATCCCGCTTCCGGAACCGCGCGCGCGCACAACGAACGACGCGCGTAAGGCCGCGCGCGCCCGATCGACGTCTATCGCGTCGCAAGGGAAGCCCCCCGCCGCCTCGCGCCGCGCTCCGTGCGTTCGGGTGGACACGCATTTCCCGCGTTCCATCGCCCGACCGCCCGACTCGTTTTCGCGCCTTTTCTGTCGGGCGCGTTAACTCGCAGGAAAACCGACCGTCGTCGAGCGTCTCGACCCCGGCATCGACGCGTTCGCGGCTTCAGCGACCGCCGAGCCACTCTCGCGAGTCGCGCGCGGGGTTCCCGGAAGTGCGAAGAAACAGACCCGCGCGACCGACGACGCCGCGATGTCTCCCGGCGCCGTCGCGGACGCCGGGTTCCAGGTCCCCGACACCGTGCCCGGGCATGTCGGAAGACGCGACCAAGATATCCAGCGCGCGACCGTCGCGGAGCGCTTCGCCTCGAGGGCGTTCGCGGACGCGCTGCGGGAGAAGCTGGCGTTCGAGGAGCGCGAGATCGACGCCGCGGTGGAGGTCCTACTCGAGGTCGCGCCACTGCTGGTGAACAAGCAGGTGGTCGCCGTGGACGACGCGACGGTGCGCCCCCCCCCGTTTCGTGCTTTTCGGGATCGGGCGAGCGCGAAAAGACGCGCGCCGAGACGTCTCCCGATCTCGCCCCGCTCGGGACCCGCGAACGACGCCTGACCTCCCCCCCTCCCCCTCCCCCCCGGCCCCGCGCGCAGATGAACCCCGCGAAGTGGCACGCCTGCGCGGCGTTCGTCGCGTCCGGGCTGGAGCACGCCTCCGCGTCCGCCCCCGCGCGCGCGCCCACGCCCTCGCGGGACCAGCCGGAGCGCACGTTGACGCGCGCGTTACGCGTCTTCGACGTGGACTGCGTCGAGTTTTTTCGCTCGCTGCGCAAGTTCATGAGCGCCGGCGCCGCGACGCTCGCGAAGCGGCTCGACGACGCCAAGAAGTCCTCCGGTGACGCTCCCGCCGGAAGCGGCGGAAAGCCGGAAAGGACACGGCGGCGAGCCGGAAAGGAAACGGCGGCGGAGGCTGGTGAAGAAGAAGCCGCGCGCGAAGACGAGGACTCCGACGCGCGTCGCTCGACGGCTTCGCTCGCCGGTCTCGAGTCGCTCGAGGCGGCGCTCTCCGTCCCCGAGCTGAGAACTTCGTTCGCGTTCACGCGCGTCGCCGCGCAAAAGTACAAGCTCTTCGCGGACGTGCACCTGGACGCGAGTGGCTTCGCGGGCGGCGCGGACGTCGCGCGCTTCGGATGGCGGATGTTCCTCGCCGCCAAGCACAGCACTTTACCCAAGTTCCCCGACCTCTTCTCGCTGTACCACGCGTTGGTGGCGGCGGAGGCGTTTCTCCTGGTCAACGCGCCTCGCGGCGCGCTGAGAACGGATGTCGCCAACATGGTCTCCGTCGCCGCCGGCGCGGCGGTGGACGAGAAGACCAAGAGCAAGACCGTGGATGTCCTCGCCGGACTCGCCGCCAGCTCCAAGACCAAGCTCCCCACCCTAAGGCTCGCGCTCGAGGACCTCGAGAGAGAGGTACTCGTCGGGAGCCTAAACGTAGAGCCCGTCCCGCACGCGCCCGACTCGGCGTTTGCCGAGACGGGCCCGCGCGCCTTCAAGGGCGTCTTCGGCGACGGAGGCGCCGCGGCCGCCGCGGCCGCGGCGGCCGAGGCCAAAGACGCGTACGCCTCGGCGGCACGCAAATCCGGACTCGCGTGGCACCTGCGCCTCGACGAGGGCCTGTACTTTGCGCTCGGCGCCGAGGAGGAAGCGGAGGCGAAGCGGGTCCTCGGCGACGTCGGCGCCGCCGGCGCCGCCGGCGCCGGCGTCGCCGCGACGCCGCGGCCGGGCGGGCAGGCGGGCGTCCCCTCGACGCCGTGGCGCGGCGCGGGCACGATGCGGTTCGTGCTAGGCGCGTCCCCCGCGCGGCTCGGTTCCAAGGCGGCGTACAGCCCCTACCCCGCCAGCCGGCTCGGCGGCGGCGCGGGCGGCGTGGGCAGCGCGGCGGCGGCGGCCGCCGCAGCCACCGCCGCGCCCGTGCCGTTCACGCCGGTTTCCGAGGCGATGGCTAGCGCTTCGTGGCTTCACGGCATCGTCTCCGCCTCTGGCGGCGGCGCGGCCTCCCTGCCTCCCGCCTCGCGCCTGGAGCGCTTCCTGGGCGCGGAGAGCGCCGCGAAGCTGGTGGAGACGGTGCACGGCCTCGCCGGGAAAACCTCGGCGGCGCTTCGCGAGGATGCCTTTTTGGTGACCATCAACGGCGTCGCCGCGCTCGCGGGCGCCGGACACAACGTGTCGCTGGACAACCTGGTGAAGCGCAGGCAGGAAGAAGCCGTGCGCGTCTTCGCGTACTTCGCGGAGGGGGTGTTCGAGGGCGAGCACAGAAGAAGTCTGCCGGGCGGTGGCAAAAGCGCGTTGGCGTCGGACGAAATCGACGCCAAAAGCGAAATGCAAAAAAACCAGGCAAATTTCGCCGGCGTCGCCGACGTCGCGTCGCTCGCCGCGTCGGTCGCTCCGACGACGTCCGCGACGCCCGCCGTCGGAAACGCCGGAAGCGTGGTCGTTCCCGATCCCGACGAGTCCGCTCAAGCGAACTTCCGCGCGCTGGCGGGCTCGAGCCGCTTCGTGCGCGCGGTTTTGGCGTGCGCCATGGAAGTTGTGGTGGCGTCGTATAAGACGGCGACGCTCAAGTTCCCCGCCATCCCCCGGCTTCTCGGCCTCGACGCGTTCGACGTGGTGGGCATCATCGAGCCCTTCGTGCGCGCCGACCCGACGATGCCGCGAGAGGTGAAGAAGCACTTCAACGCCATCGAGGAGCGCGTGATGGAGACCATGGCGTGGCAACGCGGGTCCAGTCTGTTCGGGTTCCTGCGCGCCGCCGAGTCCGGCGCGCCGCCGCTGGGATCGAGGCCCGCCGCCGCCGCGCTCGCCGCCGTCAGCAAACGCGCGCCGGCGGAGGCGGGCGCGTCGCCGAGACGCGCGCCGAGCTTCTCCTCGGTGGCGGGCATCGCCGCCGCCGCCGCCGAGGGCGCGTCCGGCGCGGACGAGGAACCTCCTTTGCCCGCGAGTGACACACGCGGCGCGGGCGCCGCCGGCACTTCTAAGAGCGGCTCGTTCGACGAGGACGACGTCACGCCGCCGCGCCGCAAACAGAAGGCTTTCGACGCCGAAGCCACTACGCGCGCCTTTTCGACGCCTGTGCGCGGGAGCACGACGCCGTCGCGCCCCGCGCGGCGCGACTCAGGCGCGGCGGCGTCTCTTTCTGCGGCGGGCGTTGGCGGAGCCGAACCTCTTCCCAGACGGTTCGTGCGCGAGCCCGTGTGTGATTCCCCCGGCGACGCCACCGCGCGCAACTCCCTTAGAGTGTTCTTCGCGAAGGTTATGCGCACGTCGGCGCGTCGTTTAGCGGATCTGTGCGAGCGGCTGCATCTGCCGCAGGAGCTCACGAAAGCCGCGTACGATTTGACCTCAGTCGTGCTGTACGACCACACGTCTCTGCTGTACAACCGCCATTTGGACCAGATTCTGCTCTGCGCGGTGTACGGCGTGTGCAAGGTGAACAGCGCGCGCGGCTCGCTGCTGGAGGAGCGGCAGGTGACGTTCCGGGACATCATCGCGTGCTACCACAAGCAGCCGCAGTGCCGCGAGGAAACGTTCTGGACCGTGAGCCTCGAGCAGACGGACCCGGAGCTGGAGGTGACGCGCCGGGGGGACGTCATCCAGTTTTACAACCAGGTGTTCGTGCCCGAGGTGAAGTCGCGTCTGCTCGCGCTCAAGACAAACAGCAGCAGCGGCAGCGGCGGCAGCGGCAACGGCGTGACCACCGGCGGCGGCAACGGCGGTGTGGTCTCGGCGATCAATCACTCTCAGTTGCGTTCGCCGCGGCGCGCGCTTCCGGGAAACTCGAGCGCGCCGCGTTCGGTGTACGTCTCGCCGATGCGGTCGTCGGCGGCGGCGGCGGCGCAGATGGCGCACATGACCCCGCGGTCCAAGTCTCTGTTCGCGTTCGTGGGCGAGAGCACGCACGCGTACCAGAGCCCGGGCAGGGACCTGCAGTTCATCAACCAGAGGATCAACGACGCCGCCAAGGCGAAGAAGACGAACGAAGAAGCCGGCGTCGCCACCGTCGCCGGCGTCGCCGCCGCGATCGCGCCGCCGTCGACGTCGGGTCGGAAATCGACGCGCGCGCTGGCGTTCGAGGACGGAAGCGGCGCGCCGAGGGGCGGGGGCGAGGAGGACGCGAGGCCTCCGAAGGCTCCAAGGAGGTGATCCTTTGTCGATGCGTGATGCCGTGGACACGTGTTTGGTTCCTTCCGACCTGCGTGTAGATATGATAGAGACCGGCGAGCGCGCGGCGACGTTTTTTTTTCGTCCGCGAGCGCCAAAGGAGAAGGAGACACTGTAAAGAGACTGTAGACTATGTCAGAAACGTCGGACGTCTCGAGACCCGGTTCGGCTCTCGGCCGGGTTCGCGCCGCCGCGCGTCGCGGACGCACACCCCCGCGCGCCGCGCATCCCCGCGGCGGGCAGGATGAGGATGGTCGCGGTCGGCGTCTCGGCGACGACGAATCTACAAGTAGTACTAGTCTACGAACGCGCTTGTCTCTGAAAATCGCCCACGCGCGCCACGTGTGACGCCTTGGCAGCCGTTTATCGCCTCGCGCGAGGTTTTCGTTGGCAGTCCGCACCGCACACGACGATGGCCGCCATCGCCCTGTCGCGCGCCCCGGCGTTCGTCCCCCGGGACGTCGCGCTCGCCTCGCGCCCCCGCGGCGCGGCGCGCGCGGGCGCCGCCCCCCGGCCCCGCGCCGCGCCCGCGCTCGCCCCCGCGATGGGGTGCCCTCCGGTTCCCTCGGCACGGCCGACCCCCCGCGTGGCGTCCCCCGCCGCGCGCGCGCGCGGCGCCGTGCGCGCGGACGCGGCGTCCGCGCTGTTCCAGGTGGCCGTCCCCCCCCCCCCGATGGTGATCGTCCCGCCCACGGTGGCGTTCATGACGTGCATCCTGGCCGTGCTGGTCGTCGCGCTCCTGGGAAGGGACGAGCACGGCATGCTCCTCGCGCAGATCGCGCTCAACGCTCCGTACGCGGTGACGACGTGGTGGCTGGGCGAGACCGGGCACTTCGTGTGCTTCGGCATTTTGGCCATGCGCACGTTCTTCGGCGCGCACTTGTCCGGTCGTTTCGACGCGCTGCTCAACTGCTTCGCCACGCTCGGCCTACTGATCATCACCGCGCCCAACCAGGCGTGGGTCTGGCGCGACACCGTGTACGCGGCGTGGCTCAACGTCGCCATCTGCGTTTACCGCCTCGCCACGCACGCGTCTTCCGGCGACGGCGGCGAGACGGGCTCGAGGAGCAGCAAGGCGTTCATCTTCTTCACCGCGTTCGTCGCGAAAATAGGGCTGCTCGTGCTGGCGCTGCCGGGCATCGGGCTCTTCAACGGCTTCTTCTGACCGGCCGACGCGGCGCCTAGTCATGCGTCTTCGCGAAAAACGCCGATGACGAAAACGAACGAAAAGAGCGACGGTGCCGTTCGCGTCGTGGGACGTTTCGGTTTCGCGCGCGGTGGTTCGCGCGTCGGGAGGCTTTTCCGGTTCGTGACTGAGAGGAAAAAATGTAAAGAAACGCAGACTGATATGCCATAGACGAATTGTTTTTTTTTCACCGGAAAAACGCCTTCCGCGACGTCTCGGTCCCTCGGGGGAACGAACCCGTTTTTCGTGGTTTGAACCAGCTGCCGAAGCCGCGCCCGCCGCGGTCGCGCGCGCCAGTATCCACCGCACCGCCACACGCCGCGCGCGTGTTCGCCGGTCGCGGGGCGCGCACGAGGTCCGCTCGGCTCGCGCGGGTGACCGTCCGTGGAGTCGCGCGCCGCGGTTCCCCCTCGCGCGTTCGCGTCGCGGGCCGAGCGCGCATTGCGAGTCGCGCCGCGAGTCGCGTTCGAGCGACCGGCGGGCGCGATGGACGCCGCCGCCATGTCGCGGCGCGAGGCGCTCGAGGTGACGCGGGGCGATGAGGCGCGCCCCATTCAGCCCAGGCGCTTCTCCATCGTGCTCAGGAAGCCGCTGGCCGCGCGCAACGACGGGGGCGCGCCCAAGAGCGCGTTCAAGTCCTCCAAGACGATGGGCGGCGAGGCGAACGACGCCGCGCGCGCCGGCGTCGCCAAGACCCCCAAGGGCGTCACGTTCATGGCCCCGGACGCGCCGGACACGCCCGCCGCGCGCACGGTCGCGGTCACGCACAGGCGCGCGCGCATGCGCACGCGCAAGGGCACGGGGCGGAGTGTCGCCGCCAGGACGTTCAGCCTCGTGCTGCGCGAGCCCAAGGCGGAGGCTCACGAAGCCGCCGAGCGCGACCGCCGCGCGAAGACGGCGCCGGCGCCGGATTCGGATACGTCCTCGGACCCGAGCTCCGCGAAGCTGGGCTCGCGCGACGGCGCGTCCGAAGTGGCGGGCGCGTCCGGCGGCGAGAGCGACTCCGTCGCGCCCGCGCGGGAAACCGACGACGCCGACGCGGCCACCGTGGAGATCGAGGCGGGCGTCGTCGGCCAGCGGGGCGATCTCTTAGCGTCAAAGCCGCCCGCGTTGGCGGAGGCGGATGGCGGTGTTACCCAATTCGACGGGTACGACGACGACGGCGATTTCGGCGGCGGGTTCGGGGACGACTTCGGGGACGACTTCGGTGCCGACTTCGGCGCGACCCCCGCGCACGGTGGCGTCGGGTTCGGGCGCATGGTGGATGGCGGGAACGACCCGATGACGGGGGGCTTGGATGGTTTAGGGAAGCGCAAGCGCCCGGTTAGGCTGGGTCCGCGGCGGCCGGCGGGCACGCCGCACAAGCTCGAGCGCGCGCGCATGGCGAAGCGTCAGAGCCTGGCGCTCGCGGGCGCGGGCTCGCGGCACGACCTGGAGGACGAGAACGGCAAGCCCGTTCGGCGGAGCAACCGCACGCGCACGCGTCCTCTGCAGTACTGGCGCGGCGAGACGAAGATTTACACGCGCGTGCACGAGTCTCTTCCGACGGTGGCGCAGATGACGCACCGCACGCCCAACCCGGCGTGGCCCAAACACACGCCGTGGCACGGCGGCGGCGCGGTCATCGCCGTGGGCGCGCCCGTGCCCGCGGACTCCGCCGAGCGCGCGCGCAAGGCTGGCGAGGAGGCGAGGAAAAGGGCGCTGCAGCTGGCGGACGTCGCGCACCTCTCCGACTCGGAGGATGACGACGTGACCGAGGAGCTCGCGCGCGCGACGGAGGGGGCGCCGCTCGACCCCTTCGGCTTCTCCAAGAAGTGATGTGAGGATGACAAAGGACTGTACAGATGCGAAACGTCGCCCTCTTGAGAAAAAACACGAAGACTATCCTATACTGTTGTTACCGATTACGATTCGCGCGTCGCGCGCGCGCCCGTCTCCGCTAGCCCAAACTTGGCGGATGCGCGTTTTCGTATCGTCGTATCTTTCTCTCCTCTTCCGAACGCACCGGAAGAACCGTTCTCGGAAGAACGGACGCGAACGAACCTGCCTGTTCTGTGCGTCACGCGCACGCGACCGTGCACGTCCCGCGCGGCGCCCGTTTTGAGAGCGGCGACGTCCAGCCGCGCGTCGGCGACGGCGCCGAGCGCGAAAAGCCATCCCCCGGGACACGACGCGGAAACGCCGGCGGCGTCGAGGTGCGCGCCTACGACGACGGCGGTTTCTTTCAAAGAGAGCAGCGACCTGCAAAGGCCATCCACCGCGGCGGACATCGACCGCGCCGGAACGCGCACGGATTCGAGCGCGGCGTGCACGTCGTCGAAGACGGCGACGAAACGCGCGTCGTCTCCATCTTCGGTTTCGGTTTCGGTTTCGGTTCCGGTTTCGGCGTTCACGAACGCGGAGCCGAGCTTCGGCGGAAGAGCGTCGAGGGCGCGCGCGATGGTTTGGAACAGCGCGCGCGCGGGCGCGAGGTCGCGGTCGATCTCGGAGTTTTGAAAACCGGGCTCTTCTTCGTCTTCGCCCGCGTCCGCGGCGGCGATCGCGTCCAAGGGGGAGGGGGAAAGGAGGTCCACCACGACCAGTCGACCCGACGCGAGGTCGGCGCGCGCGTCGCGGCCGAGCTTCGCGAGCGTCCTCGTGTAGTGCGACGCGGGTTGCTCCGCGGCGATCAGACACACGCGCCCCGGTGGTCGCGACGCGGAAGCACTCCCAGCCTGCGCGCGCCGCGACGCGTCCGCGTCGTCCGAACCCGCCGCCGCGGAGACGAGCGCGCGGCGAAGCAGGTGCGAGATGAGCCACCCGCCGGAGGCGTCCACCTCGTCCGTCACCAGCACGGCGGCGCCGCGCGGCATGCCTCCCGACCGAATATCGAGCGCCTCATCCAAGTCCATGTCGCTCGAACCCCGCGCGGGCGAGTCGGCGCGACACGCCGGAGGCGCGCGACCCGCAATGTCACATCGGGGCACGAGGTTTTGCGAAACGTCATTGCGACACGGACTGTTTTTTTTTTTAGTGAAACCCCGCCGACGACGAGCGCGACCTCCGCGACGCCGACGCGGGTCGTTATAATATCTACTCATGTGTAATAAATACAAACTAACCTCCTGTCGTCTCATCACGTGAACACACGACAAAGACGTCGCTTTCCGACCGACAAAAAGACGCCTTCTCACACGGCGTCCCACTGCTTCGCGGTGAGCCCCGTGCTCTTCCCCGCGTAATCTTTCGTCCACCCTCTTTCGATTTCCTCGGTGAATCGGCGCATGCGCCGGTTCAACACGCCCCCGCCCGAATTCGCCTCCTCCTCGACGCGCTGCGACGCCTCCGCCCACGCCTTCTCCTTCTCCAGGCGCTTCTGCTTCTCCAGCGTTAGCTGCTCGAGCGCGGCCGCCTCCTTCGCCTCGCGCTCGCGCCGGATGGTCTCCACGTCGTACAAAGACGTGGACGTCGTCGTCGTGCGGTAGCGCGACCGCCGGCGCTCCTGCTGAAGCTTCCACTCCGCCGTGCCAACCTCCTGCTCGTCCTCGTGCGCCTCGTCGTCCGTGCTGTCCTCCTCCGCGACCTGGAACTTCGAACCGACGCCCGCGCGGCGGTTCTTCTGCGCCGCGGACTCCGCGCGGTGCACCTGCATGCGCGAGGAGAGCTCCAGGTCCACTACGCTCTGCCGCGCGCTCTTTGTCGTCGTCGACGACGTCCCAGCCTTCACCACGCGCTGCTGCTGCGTGGTCACAACCACCTGCTTCTTCACCACGCGCCGCCGCCGCACAGCCGCCTGGCCCGCGCCGTCGGAAACGACGCCGCGCCGCTCGGGAGCGCGCTCGGTGGCCTCGCCGAACGCGTCGCGGAAAGGGTCCTCCTCGGGCTCGGGCTCGGGCTCGGGCTCGGGCTCGGGCTCGGGCTCGGGCGCGGGCGCCTTTTTCCCGAGCGCCGCGGCCACCTTCGCCGCGCGCGCGGCTTCCCTGAACTTGTTCACGGGGACCCAGCTCTCGCCGACATCCGGGACGTCCTCGACGGTTTCCTCCTCCTCCTCCTCCTTCCCGTGGTAGTGGTGGTGGTGCACCTCGCGCACGGTCTCGCGCTCGATGACGGTGGTTTCCTTCTCCTTCTCCTTCGCGACGTAGTTGGAGTCGTACACGCGCATCACCTGTTCGTCGAGACCCTTCTCGCCGTCGCGCGGAGATTGCCCGTCGCGCGACGCGCGTTTCGTGATATCCTCGCGCTGCATGGCTCGGCGGAAGGCGCGCATCTGCCGCTCGCGCGGCGAGCCCCCCTTCGCTGCCTCGACCCTGAAGCTCATCTCGCAGAACGCCACCTGGAACCGCGCGAACTTCATGAGCGCCGCCTCGGCGGACCACGGGTCCTCGCCGATGGGCGCCACGGCGCCGAAACGGCACCCCTCCTCCAGCCAAGGGGGCTCGCCTCGCGACGCGCCGACGTGCGTGCGAAACACCAAGACGCCGTACGTCGTCGCGATGTCGTTGTCTTCGCCGGCGAGCCAGATGACGCACGCGCGCCATTGTTCGAGAGACATGCCTGCTTCGGAGTCGTTGGCGAAGTGCCGGTACGCCACCATGGCCTCCTTCGCCGCGCCCGGGCTCGAGCCCTCCGCCGAACGCGCCGCCGCGAACTGCATCAGCACTTCGTGCGACGCGTGCACGTCCACGACGCCGACGCGCATCACGCGCTCGACGAAGAAACGCGTGGCGCGCGCGACGCCGCGCGTCCAGGTTTGCGGAACCCTAAACCCGTACGTCATCCAGGAGAGCATGACGACGGCGGTGATGAACTCATCGAACGCCAGGAAGTCTTTCGTGATGAATTCCTCCGTCCGCCGCGCGAGCCGATTCAGCTTCGAAGGCGCGAGGTGGCCGATGAGCTCGGCTTCGTCCTCGAGAAGGAGACTCATCGTTGTCGCGACGTTGGCGGCGCGCTTGGCGGCGTCGAAGACGCGCGCGACGGGCGCGTCGGGATCGCCGACGCGCGCCGCGCCGGTGAACTTGCCGGCGACGTCCATCTGGCGGCACATGCGCACGAACTGCGCCTTGGACATCAGGAGCTGCGTCGTGACTTTTTCGGTCGCTCGAAGCGCACCACCGGTGCTGCTCGAGATGAACGATGTTCTCTCCGCCTCCGTCGCCGCGAGGCTGGCGTACGTCTTGAAGCACGTCTCGAAAAACGCAAAGTGCCGCCGCACTTCGTGGTACACGAACCGCGGGTCCTCCAGCTCTTCCTCCACGAGCACATCCTCGATGGAGAACACTTTTTTGCGCTCGAGCGTCGCGGCGTCGTTGATCAGCTCCTTGCCCTTGCCGTCGTTGTACCGAAGAATCACGCGCTCGAACTCGATGCCGCGAGCCTCGCCCGCGGCGCGACGCAAATCCGCCACGACGTGTTGCGGCTTGAACTCGACGCGCGCGCCGCGGCCGACTTCGCGAGCCACTCGTTCTCGCGTCTCGATCTGCTTCGAGTTGGTCACGGTGTTCACGACGGTGTTCGTGTGGTGGTGCACGACCGTGCTCGTGTGCGACCCATCGCCCAGCTTAGACAGGTCGTCCCTGAGAACCAGCGTCGCCGCCGAGCGACCGTAGCCGCCGCGCTTGCCCTGCAGCGTGACGTCCGCGCGCCACTTGACGTGCGACGCCGACAACGAGGTTGGCTCGCGCACGGCGCGCGCCTTGTGCACGACGTTGATCTGCTCGGGCGCCAGCGAGAGCACCTCGGGCACGCCGCCGCCCGTCCCGTCGTCGTAGAAGCCCTCCTCGCCGGCGAGACGCATCTCCTCGTACACGCGACGGCGCACCTCCTCGCCCGTGTCCGACAACGAAACGACAACCTCGATCTTCTTGCCGGCGACGTCGCCGGCGCCGATGCCGTCGGCGCCGCCGCCGATGCCGTACTCGCGCTCGATGAGCTCCGTGATCACCTCCGGGTCGGGCATGACGTTGCCGTGCGAGCACACCTCGCCGGGCATGTGCAGGTGGATGCAGCAATTATGTCTCACGCGCGTCTGCTCGCGAATCACGCGCTCACGCTCGATCACCTCGCGGCGATCCTCGCGGCGCTCCTCGCGCTGCGCCGGGGTCAGGCTCGGGTCTTCGGGCTCGGGATCCGGTTCCTCCGGCACGAGAATCTCGTCAGGCGCGATTTCGTCGTCGTCTTCTCGCTCGGCATCCTTGAAGTGCCAGGGGAGCACGGCGCCGCCCTCGACGTCTCCCGCGCCCTCCGGGTCGTCCGCGAGCTCCTTCAGGTCCTTCTTGGCCTGCTCGGCGTCGTCGTGCTTGTCCCACTCGCGGTGCAGGTCGTCGAAGAAGCCCTCGTTGCGCAAAAAGTACACGCGCCCCTCGTAGTCGCGCGCGTTCCAGATGTCCGCCTCAAACTGCAAGTCGACGACGTCGTCGAGTTCCACCTCGGCGCTGCGCGCGAACCGAGCGCCCGTCTTGGGGTCGACGCGCAAAGGAACCTCGCCGGAGGGCTTGCCGATGTTGACGTTGTTCAGGTTGGCGAAGAAACCCCGACCGGTGGACTTTGCAGAAAGCTTCGTCGCGAGGCGGCGGCTGGACTTGGTAGAAGCGCCGCTCGCCAGCGACGCGCGCTGGCCCAAACCGGATTTCGCGCTCCCGCCGGAACCGCCCCGCAGGCTCCTCCGGGGTTTCTCCGCCGACTCCGTCACCGCGCGCGCGCCGGAAGCGTCAGACGCTTCCGGCGCCTCGAGCTCGAGCACGTCGCGCATCTCGAACGACTCCGTCACCGGGCCGGGCTCGACCGCGAGTTCGCCGAAAAAGGCGTTGAACGCGTCGTCGTCGTCGAGGCCGTCGCACTCGCACCGCAGCCACCTCTCGAGGAGGGGGTTCAGGGCATTCTCGGTGGTGAGCTTCTTCTGCACGCGCTTGTAGAACTTGCGGTGCGTCATCTGCATCACGCGAAGCAGGCGCTTCTCCGTGAACGCCATCACCAAACGGTTGTGCTCGGTGTCCTCCAACGCCGCCGACGCTAACATCGCGGCGCGAATCTGCGGCTGAAACAAGTCGCGGTACGCCGCGACCCCGCCGAGGTCCCGCCGCTGAAGCCGCTCGTTGATCAGCCGGTGGCACAGGAGTGACTTGAAGGACCGCGCGAACGCGCACCGGTCCTCTTTGGTCCAGTCGCTCTCCGGACTGTTCTCCCCGTGCGCCATGCGCTCCAGCACCGCCGCCGCGCTCGGCGCGAACACCGACTTAACGGGCGCGTCCTCGTCAAACTCCGGCGTCGTCGCCCACTTCTCGACGCTTTTGATCGCGCCGACCGACGCGCTCGCGCGCGCCGCCGTCTCTTTAAACGTCCGCCGCAGCCACATCTCCAGCCGCTGCGTCTGCGGGAGCTCCTCGACGACGGACCACAAGACGTCCACCAGTATGACGAAGTACGTCGCGCACACGATGCCGAAGACGTAGTCGCGGAACGAAGCCTTGACGCCCGCGGTGATCTCCGTCGTGGTCGGCGCCAGCGACAGCGACGACATCAGCAACGCGAGGCCGTGCGAGAAGAGCACGACAAACTCGAGGAGTTTCTTCCGGTACCGCTTGTACGGCCTGGTGAGCAGGAGCCCCATCGAGAGCGCCACCACCAGCAGCCCGGAGAGCGCCTGGCTCACCCCGCCCGCTTCGTCGTGGCGGAACGCCACCATCTGCAACGCGGCGAAGAGCAAAAAACGGAGCATCTCGACGACCCGGAACCAAAACGTCTCGTCGCGATAGGCGTACGACGACCACCCGACGAGCTCTCTTACCCACAGCTTGCGCCACTTCTGGCTGCAGTAGAAGAACGTCACCGCGAGCGCGAGCAGGATTCCCATGCAGTACGTGATGAGCGCGAACACCGCGCCCGGTAGCAGCTGGTACCACGGCTCGTCCGCGCGCATCAGCCCGAACCGCAACGCGGGCGCGGCGCGCAGGTACTCGCGTCCGTCCGTGACGGAGACGTGGAACACGAACATGTCCAGCGTCGCGACGGTGAGGCCCGCGTACATCACCGTGGCGAGCGAGATCACCGAACGCATCACGCCGACAAACATCTTCTGCAGGCGGCGGATCGGAAGCGTGTTCGTTGCCGCCATCACCTTCTCCTTGCCGGTGAACACGAAGTACGCGGCGAGCGCGGCGGCGACGAGCAAACCGATCACCGCCGGCAGGAGCATCATCGAGCGCCAGCGCTTGACGAAGTCGACGTTTTGCGTGCACTCCAGCGCGAGAATCTCGGGGTTGAGCTGGAACAGAAACGCCCACTTGAGAATGGCGCGCATTCTTGGGGAGTCGTCCCAGTGCAGGTAGTACCGCCCGAACACCGCGATCTCCTGCGAGTACGAGATGACGTTCATCAGGGACACCACGATGATGTACGTGGAGGAGGACTCGGCGATGAACCACGGACCGAGCACCGCGAAGAGAAGCAGCGCTACCATGAAGAGCCCGTAGAGGTAGGGTTGCCACAGCGGCGGACACGCTTCGCAGCGCGAGTTGAGCCGGAAGTACCCGTCCACGCACGTGTCGCAGCCCTCGTTGGTGTACCCCGCGTCGCACTGCGCCTCGTCCGCGCGCCAGTCGCCGAAGGCCACGGCGTCCACCGCGCTGTCGCGCGCCGACACCTTCAAACCGGGGCAGGAGACGTCCGGGAAGCACTGCCGCATCGCCACCGGCTCCTCCAGCGGATTGTCCGCCTGCACGACGTAAAAACCGGGCTGCGGGAGCGGCACACGCAAGTTCGCCTCGACGCAATACGTCCACTTGTGCATCTCCCCCCACAACCCTTTGTTGGGGCACGGGCGGCAGTTCCCGGGCGTCCCGTAGAAGCCGATCGCGCAGTAGCACTCGTCGATGGAAATCGCGCCCACGTCCGAGGTGGACCCGAGCGGGCACGCCTTGCAGAACACCAGCCCCTCGACGTCGGCGTACGTGCCCCCCGGGCACAGCGAGCACGACCCCGCCATCGCGTCCCCCGAGAACATACCCAGAGGGCACTTCGAGCACGTCACCGCGTCGAAGCCGGCGCTGATGCTGCCCATGGGGCACGCCTCGCACACGCCCAAACTCGTGCTCGCGGTGCCGAACGCGTCTGATTCGGCGACGAAACCGGGCGAGCACTTCACGTCAATCGTCAACGTCGCGCGGTTAGAAACCAGAGACCCGTCGCGCGCGCGCATCGCGTACGTCTCGGTCCACACGCCGTGCGATTTCGGCGGCGCCATGTAATACGCCTGGAACGTGCTCCCTACGACCGCGACGCCTCTAAGTGCCAGCGTCGAGGCGTCTACTTCGTCCGTCGGCCTCCCGAACGCGTCCAGCCGCGTGAAAAAGCGCCCTTTCTTCTCCTCCGGACCGCCCTCGCGGCTCAGGTGCATGGTGAAGTTGACGTCGTCGGCGTCGGCGACGACGACGGAAATCGGCGTCACGTCGGCGTCGGCGAACGAGTAGACGTTTTTGTCCCGGTTCATGATCGCGTCGACGCGCGCGTCCTGCAGCACCGGCACGTCGTTCACGGGGCGCACGTCGATGGTCACCGCGTTCGTGTTCAAGGTTCCCTCCGGATCGTTCGAGGACTCCAACCCGAACACGAACGAGTCGTTCCCGTGGAAGTCGGCGTCCGGCGAGTACCGGAAAAACGCGTGCCCGGCGGCGTACGCGCACGACGACGCGTTGGCGGCTTCCGCGCCGCCGCACAGAATCTCAACCTCGCCGTTCGCCGGGGGGGTGATGACTTTGTAACTCAGCGTGGGCAGCAGAGAGAGTAAGCCCGGCGTGCGGTACAGCTTGCCCTCCAGAACGGTGTCCTCGAGCACCCAGAAGTCGCTCGGCATCGCGCGAGGCATCCCGTCCTCCTCGCCAACCTGCACGACGACGTACGCCTGGTCGTATAAGACGTACGCCGCGTCGTTCGAACGCGAGTCGTCCACGGTGTACAGGAAGTAGTCGCTCCCGATAAACCCGGGGTTCGGAACGTAGAAGAAACGGTTCTCGTCGATGATCTCGGCGTACCCGTTCCTCGGCTGGCCGCTGATGGTGTACTTGAGCAAGTCGCCGTCCACGTCCGACCCGACCAGGTTGCGTATCAACCGCTGCGGCGCCGGCAGCTGGTACCGCGTCGCCGCGTCCGCCTCGTCGTTCCTCGTGATGAAATCCCCAGTCTCCGTGAAGTACAACACGGGCTCGCCCGCCGCCGCGACGGGCGCGTCGTTGCGTGGGTCGATCACGATGTTCGCCAGCATCGTGACCGTGACGCACATCTCCTCGACCTTGTTATCGCAGTCCACCAGCCCGGCGTCCGTGAGGCCGCGGCTCGCGGCGATTTCGGGCGCGACGAGCCCGTAGTACGTCATGTAGTCCTGGCCGTGCACGTTCGCCTGGGGCTGGTACGAGATCACGCCGTTGTCCGTCATCGAGTACTGAGACGCGAGATTAGGGAGACACCCCGTGCGGTAGGTCACCGCGTACGGCGCTGGCGGATCCGCGACGTCGTAAAACTCGGGCAGCTGGTCCAGCCACAAAGGCGCGTCTTCCCGGGTGACGTAGAAGAGCGTCGTGTCCGACTCCGTGCGCGTGAACGACACCAAGTCGTCGTACACGTCCCCCCCGCTGCTCGAGGCGCCCGTCGCGTTCTGCAGGTACGCGGGGAGCGTGTCGTTGATGGCCTCCAGCGTGGACATCTCGCCGTGCGTCTCCACCGAAGAGTTGCTCTGCTGCAGCAGCGCCACCGCGACCCAGTCCGCCGGGGGCGGGGGGGGCGCGGGCGGCGGCGGCGGCGGCGACGGCGGCGGGATACTCTCGACGATCATCGGCGGCGGCGGGAACGGCGTCATCGGCGGCGGCGGCGGCGCCGGGCCCAGCCTCCTGTCCGCGTCGCCTGGCCACGCCACCAGCGCCACCACAATCACCAGCAGCCCGAACACGTACGCGGCGGTCACGATGTTATCCTCGGTGAGGTACGCGTTGACCCGCGCGCGCCACGCGTCTCGCTTGCGCACAAACTCCGTCGGCTCGATGGAGCGCAGGCGCATCTTGACGTGCACCGTGTCTCCGCACTGGATCCCGTCCGACAGCCGCCACCGGTTGTGCAGCTCGCTCCCCAGGTAGGACAGCACCATGTCCTCCGGGTCCGGCTGCGACTTGAGCCGGCGCGACAACATGCGCTTCACCCTCCAGAAGTTGTGCGTCAGCGGCACCTCAATCTCCAAAAAGTGCTTGCTCGCGACGTCCATCTCCGAGCGCTTGAAGAGCGACTCGCGCAGCGAGAGCGCTTCCGGCAACCTCGCCACCACGCGGCACGTCGGCGCGGGCGCGGTCTGGCAGTACGCGATCACCGCCGCCGCGACGTAGCCCCCGAACAAACCGGCGAGCACGACGAGGATCACCAGCGTGGTGTTATCCTCCTTGAACACCGGACACTTGTCGCCGTTCGCCGGCGCCAAAACGCACTGTCCGGCGTTGCTCGCCGACGACGGACACGGCTCAAACCCGTACCCGCAACACCCGAGCTCCTTTTCGTACTGGTTCTTCACCGGGTCCGCGAACGGGTACGTCGTGAGCGGCGTCGCGACGCACTCGCAGTTGACCCCCGCGGCGACTGTATCGCACACGCACTTGCCCGTCAACTCGGAGCAGTACCCGCGCCCGCCGCACGTCGTCGCCGGGTCACACCGAAACGCGCACCGGTTGTCGCCCACCCCCACGTACCCTACATCGCACACGCAGTCGTCTAAATCGGCGTCCCAGTCGCCGTGCGCGTGGCACGCGTCCACGCGCGTCTTCAGCGTCTGGCACATCGTCCCCGTGTACAACTCGGGGCACGAGCAGTCCCCACGAGCCGTGCACTCGCCTCCGTTCTGGCACTTGCACGTCGAGCAGTCGCCGCCCGCCGCCGCCTCCGCTTCGCCGCCGTACCCAGGCGGACACTGTCGACCGTACCGGTACGCCCAGCCGCCGGCGCACTCCACACACGGCCCCCCGTCGTACGAGCCGGAGACGCACCGGCCGGTGGCGCCGCACCACCCGCACCCGGGCGCGCTGATGCACGAATCACGTAAACCGATGGCGCCGCATCGCGCGTCGCACGCCGGGAACGGCTGCTCCGGCAGCCGCGGCGTTAGATGCGGCGTCGTCTGCAGCGGGCACGCCGACGTCTCGAACAACGACATGCACTGCGGGTTCCGCGCTGGGTTTATCGACCGAGCGTCACACCACGCGCACCCGTACTCGCTCAAACACTCACCCATCACCGCGCGCTGGTTTGTTTGAATCGTACGTCGTTTTTGTGGCGCGTCGTTTGAAGCGACGCGCGGAAAAAATGTGTTTTTTTGTTTTTTTTCGTTTTCGAAGCGATGAAGACACGATGAAGACGGGTCGCGGTCAGGACGGGAGCGGGGGCGAGGGGGATGGTCGGGGGAGCGCGGCGCGGCGCGTCGTCGTCGTTTCGCGTTCGTGCGGTGCGTCGTGGCCGCCCGGGCGTGGCCACGTCCGGAAACGGGGGCGCGAGCGCCGGACGCGCGCCGGGCGCGGTCGGTTTCGCCTACGCGGATCTCCGCCCGCGCGGCTCGGCGGTCGCGGTGCCGTCCGACGGGCGCGCGGAAGCGACGAAAGAAACGACGCGCGCCTCGGTCTCGTCGCGTGCGCGCGCGGAAGGCGAGAGGAAACGTCGGCGGCCCTCCGCCGGAGTCGTCTCGACGAGGGCGTCGGCGTGTCCGAGAGCACGCACCTCTCTACACTGCGCATTGGTGATGAGCGCCGAGCCGGCGACGTATCCCGTGACGTTGTCGGTGTACGCCTGCAGCTGCGCCTCCGCCCGCGGCAGGAGCAGCGCCGCGAGCGCCACCGTCCACACCGCAGCGGCCATCGCGCGCCGCGCCATCTCTCCCGCAGGCACCGCTAGTCGGCGCCGCTCGGGAGTGGGGCGCCGCGCCGCGCCGCGGTCGTTTCCTCGCATCGCAAAGGCAGACCGAGACGCGACTCGTGGTGTTCTCGATCAAATTTACCGGTTTGAAAGGAATTCGGGTTGTAAGCTGTACGGAGTAGCCTCCGGGAAAAATTCGGGGTTGATCATATGGGGAAACAGTCTCCAGATTCCACGAGGTGGTTACGGGACCTCGCGAAGACATCGCCGCGTCGCCTTCGGGGCACTCTGACTGTGCGAGCCTTCGGAGATTTCAATGAAACAACCTCTCTGGGCCTCGCCACAACGACGCGGAGCGAGCCACGAAGGCGCGTTTCCTCGTCCGCGAACCGCGCGAAGGCCGCGCGAAGAGCACCCGACGCCGTAACCGTCGGGAGGTGTCTTCGCGTTCGGCGCGCGCGCGGGTCGGCGCGTCGGTGAAGGCACCGCGCGCGTCGATTGCGTCGCGGTCGGCGCGGTCGGAGCCGGCCATGGCGTCGGGCTCGATGCGCCGCGGGGGGCAAGGGCCGGGCTCACCGAGACCGGCGCGTCCCTCGCGCGTCGCGCGATGGCGCGCGACCGCGGCGGTGACCGTGCTCGCGGTGCTCGCGGCGGTGACGGTACGAACCCGCGACGCCGGGCGGACGACCCGCGTGCCAGCCACCACGCGGCGATCCGCCGTGTGTTTTCTCGGACGGCACGCGTGTCCCCCGCCCCCCCTCGTACCGCGTCCGTTTCATCGAGCGCGCGCGCGCGCACTCGTCACGTGTCACCGTCGCCGAACTCGCGCGAAGCGTCGCACCGCGCGTCTCCGCTGACCGCTCGTGTCCCCTCCCCCCGCGGGCGAATCGCACGTCATCTCTCACTCGAACCGACGACGGCTTCTGCCCTCCGACGACGCGCTCGTTCGAACAGACGCGCGCCGACGCGGGAGCGGTGAGCGACACGTGCGTCGGCGTTTCGTGGGAAACCGAAGGCGCGCACGTCGTCCGCGCGACGGTGTCTCCGGTGGAGGAGTTCCCCTTGTCGCATCCCGCCGCGCTGGACCCGAACACGAAGACGTGCCTGGGGCTGGGCGCCGGCGCCGACGCCGAGACGTTCGCGCTGCCGGCGTCCGGCCGGAGTTGGGATTTCGAAAAGGGCGCGTGCTCGCTCGCGACGCTGACGGGCGGCGAGCTGCTTTTCAACCCGGGCGGGAACACCGGGTCGTCCTTCGCCAACCTGGGCAAGAGCCGGACCAGCCGCGCGGTGGTCGCGCGCGACGCCGGCGGCGTGTCGTACCTGGTCCTCGTCAACGGCGCGCGCGGCGACGCGAGCGGAGGCCGCGTCGGGGTGGAGATCGCGGGTCGCGACCTGGCGGACGGCTCGTCCCGGTCGAACAACGCGGGGAACACGCGCGCGACGTTGCTGCACCCGAAGACGCCGACGGTGACTTCCGCCGTCGGCGCGTGCTCGCTCAACTCGGCGTCCGCGGAGGACTGCTTCGCGTTCGACAGCGTCAACGGCCAGGCCGCGCTGCGCTGGGCGTGGGACGCGCGCGCGCCCGAAGGCGCGGTGCTGGGCCCCTTCCCCGGGACGGGCGCGTGCGTTTCAATGAGATGGGAGCTGGGCGCGGGGGTGGACGCCGTGGAGATTGGCTCGTACGACAACGCGACGGGCGCCGTGACCTGGACAGACGTCACGGCGGCGGCCGTCTCGGAGGGCTCGGGCGTGCGGCTGTGCGCGCGCGCGTGCGCGGACCACTGCGCCGCACGCGCCACGTGCGGCGCGTGCGCGGGAGGGGAGGACGACGCTTGCGCGTGGTGCGCGTCCACGGAGCGGTGCCTGGCGCGCGCGGAGGAGAGCGCCTGCCCGGAGACGGCGGACGCCGTCGGGGAGTGCCTGGAGGCGTGCGGAGACGCCGTCTCTTGCGCGGCGTGCGCGCAGAGGCCGGGCTGCGGCTGGTGCCACAGCACCGCCGCGTGCCACGGCGCGGACGTCGCCGGGCGGATGGCGAAGGGTGGCGACGCCGCGTGCGCGGCTTCCGATTTCGCCGCGGTGGTGGCGTCAACGTTCCACACGCCCGAGGCGGCGGCGACGTGCGAGGCGTCTAGGTCGTGTCCCGGCGCGCGGCTGAAATCGGGCGTGCCCGCGGTGGTGGGCCATCAGCCCGTCGCCGCGACGTGCAACGGGCGCGGCACGTGCGACGCGGCGTCGCGGCGGTGCTCGTGCCACCGGGGCTTCGCCGGCGAGGCGTGCGAGATTCAGTGCAAGGGCCCGAGCGCCTCGTCGCCGTGCGCCGACCGAGGCAAGTGCGACGCGCGCGACGGGACGTGCCACTGCAAGCCCGGCTTCGAGGGCGAGGACTGCAACGTCGTCAAGGACGAAGCCTCGCCGACGTGCGCGTGCGGGCTGGCGCGCGTCACGCGCCTGGCGTCCGGCGCCGAGATGCAGGTGTGCACAGGCCGCCCGGAGGGCGAGACGTGCGCGTGCCGCGAGGGCTGGACCGGGGAGAACTGCGAATCGTACTGCCCCGGCGCGGGTCCTCCCGCGCTCGCGGCGGACCCGGGGTCCATCGAGGCTGTGCTGTGCGGAGGCAGGGGCACGTGCCCCCCCCCGGGCTCGACGCTCGCGCAGTGCGAGTGCGACGAAGGGTACGCCAACACCGGGCCCGGGGGAACGTGCGAACCGGCGACGTGCGCGGCGGGAACGTGTCCGCCGTCGCGCGGGACGTGCGCGTTCGACGCGGCGTCCGGGCTGATGGCTTGCGCGTGCCGCGGCGGGTACACGGGCCAGGGGTGCAACACGTGCGCGTGCTCGAACGGCGGGACGTGCAACGACATCACCGCGGCGTGCGAGTGCCCGCCTGGTTTCACGGGCGCGCTGTGCGAGACGGCGGAGCCCGTCACCGGCGCCGTCCGCGACGCGTTCTGCTCCGCGAACGGTGCCTACAACGACGCGCTGCGTCGCTGCGTGTGCGACGCCGGGTTCGTGGGCGAGCGGTGCGACGTGGCGTGCGTCGCGGCCACCGATTGCAACGGCCACGGCGTCTGCGACGCGGCGGCGGCGGCGGCGGATGGGTCCACCACCAAATGCGCGTGCGCGCCTGGCTTCTCGGGGGATAACTGCGAGGCGTGCGCGGACGGGTTCGTGGACTATCCGCACTGTGCGGCGGCGGAGGAGGCGGGGAGCACGGCGTGCTACGACAGCGCGAACCCCACGGCGTACCGCGGGGGCGAGACGCGCACGCTGGATGGGCGAAAGTGCCAGAAGTGGTCCGCGCAGACGCCGGTGGCGCACGGGTTCGATCCCGCGTCGTACGCTGATTTCGGCATCGGCGACCACAACGAGTGCCGCAACCCCACCTCGGACGTTTTGCCTTGGTGCTACGTGGACCGCGACGCGGACGTCGGCATCTCCGTCAAAGAACGGCGCCGCGACGAGCCCATCTGGGGCTACTGCGGCGTGGTGGACTGCTTCGCCATGGACGACGTCCCGGCGCACTCGCCGCGCGTCGAGGCGCAGTGCTCGGTGGTGGGCGAGATGACCGTCTCGGCGTGGACCTCCTCCTACGCTATCCTGGCGGAGGCGACGCCGCGCGGCGAGGGGAGCGACGCGGACTGCGCGAGCGCCGCGCTGGACGACCTGCACGCGGGCGAGGATGTGCGTTTGTACGACGGTATTCTCGTCCGAACGGCGATGACGGCGACGACGGCGGCGCCGTACGTGTCGGCGGTGGCGTTCGAGGAGGTGACGGGCTCGCCCGCGTTCGTGATCTACGCGAACATGACGTTCAAGGTGGACGGGGTCACGACCGCCCTGCCGTACGCGGGGACCACGGACGCGGCGCCGGCGGTGACGGCGTTTGAGCAGACGGCGTTCTCCGCCACGGGCGTGAGCTCGAAGGCGGCGACGGCGACGTGGATCGACGGGACCGTCGTCACCGTCGTCGCCACGGAGTGCGCGGCGTGCGCGGACGCGTACCGCCTCGACGTCAACGTCAAGGTACCCGCCGCGTCGGGCGTCGCCATCGGCAACGCCGCGTGCGGAGGCGCCGGCGGGGACATCGCTAACGCCGTCGTGACGTGCGTCGACGACGCCACGCCCTGGTTCGCGACGTGCCCGACGACGATCAGCTCGGGTACGGCCACGGGCTACTGCACCACCGCGCGTGCCGCGCTGGAGACGCCCACCGACGCGTCCGTCGCCGTCGGCACCGCCGCGTGCAGGCAGTGCGCGCGCGTGGGCGGCGTCTCCGGCGCCGACCTGGAGGCGTCGTGCGTCGCGCAGGTTGCGGTTTTAGGCGGCGCGGTGGCTGGTCCCTTCGCGGACACGTGTCGCGCGAGGTTCGCGAACGAGCGCCTCTACGAGCGCGCGGCGACGCTCGACGCGTCGGCGTCGGCGTGGGACGGCGCGGCCGTCTCCTCTTCGAGCGCATCGACGTTGCGTGACACCGTCGACGTCTTCGACTCGTCGGCGTCGTCGTTCCCGTCGATGGCGGCGTTCCGGCTCGCCGCGGCGGCGGCGCCGGAGTTGGTCGAGGAGGAGTTTGAAGTCGGCGAGGTGCGGTACATCGCGGGGACGTACCGGGACGTCGATCCCGCCGCCACCAAGACGCGGGGCATCCCGTTTACCCTCCAGGGCTCCACCGTGGGCAAAGCCGCGTGGCCGTTCCCGAGCCTGGAGGACAAGTGCCGCGGCGTCGCGGACGCCGCCGCCGGCGGCGGCGGGTTCGCCCTCTACGCCTTTTCGCACGACGTGTCGTACGCGCAGAAGCTGCGCGTGCGCGCGTGCGACAGCGCGTTCCCCGTCGAGGTGGCGCTGTACGTCAAAGACCACATTTCTGTCGCAAGGGCGGCGGTGACGGTGAACGGTGACGGCGCCGAAAGCATCGAGTTCGACTTCACGCCGTGGCGTACAGACGTGGACGCGCGGTACGAGGTGCGCTTCGCGTACGTCACGACGGCGACGAGCGCGGAGACGTACGCGGCGACGACGACCGTCTCCGGCGGCGCCCCCGTCCCCCTCGGCGACTGGTCGTTGCCGTCGCCCGACGGCGGCTCTATGGGCGACGCCGGGTTCGAGACTGGCCGGCTCGCCGCCGGGACGAATGTGACCGTGAAGCTGAGCGCCGCGGCGGGCGAAAACAGAACGGTGACCGTGCTGGGCGTCGTCGTGACGGCGGAGAACGACGCGCAGACGGCGCTGGGCTACCCGCCGTACGCGGGCTGGCGCCAGAGCGCGTGCGGCGCCTTCGCGTCGCGTCTGTGCGGGGACATGCTCTTCGACGCCGCCGCGGACACCGAGTACCTCCTGGCGGTCACGGGGCGCGGCGTCGCCGAGGGCACGTTCGACGTGCAGATGATGAAGCTGTACGGCACCATCACCACGCTGCGCGTAACCTCCTCCAACGACGCGCTCTCTCTCGTGGCGACCGCGGACGGATCGGCGATTCGCGCGACGCCGAGAAAACTCGCGCGCGTCGGCGACGCGCTCGCCGTGCGCGTCGAGAGCGGTCGCCCCATCGACAAACCGACGATCGCGGTGAACGGCGTTTCCGTTCGACCGGGCCTCGTGGTGGGCGCCGGTCGGTTCTGGGAAGCCACGTTCGTTCTGCGCGCCGCGCACAACTTCACGGATGGGCAGCTCAACGTCACGGCGTCGGCGCCGGCGGCGTTGACGGAGCCGTCGCGCGGATTCATCGACGCCGACACGCCGCGCGGCGCCGACAAGGCGCTGGTGATTTTCGACAGCACGCCGCCAACGCTGGTGGACGTGCTGGTGGTGAACGTGGCGTACCTCTCGCCGCTGGACGCGCGCGCGCCGGCGACGTGTACGGACTCGGACGACGTCACCGTGACCGCCGCGAAGCGCGCCGCCGTGGGCGACGTCGTCGCGGTGGTGTTCCGCGCGAGCGAACCTTTGTCGACCGTCGTCGCCGAAATAGGCGGGCTCGAGGCGACGGTCTTGATGTCGCGCACGGACAGCGCGCCTGCTTCGGTGAAGGCTGTGTTTGACGCGTGGCAAACCAAGTTCGCGGCGTTTCACGACGCGGACGCGTACCCCCCCACGGACGACGCGTTCGGCGTCGCGTACGCGACGCTCACCGCGGAGACGATCCGACAAGGAACGCTGGCGTTTGAAATCGCCTACGCCGACGCCGCGGGCAACCGCGGGGAACCGGCGTTCGCGGCGACGGGCGCGCCGGCGGGCGCGAGCGCGGCGTCGTCCCTGGACGACCGCCTGAGAGCCGACCCCGTTGTTTTCGACTCGTTCGCGCCGAGGCCGGCGGCGCGCCGGCCCTCGGACGGCGCCGCCACGGCGAACGCCGCCGCGTCGCCCGGCGAGGCGGTGGCGCTGAGCCACGTGTCGGGTTCCGTCGCGTCGGATAACGCGCGCGGCGTCGCCGACTCGTTCCACGGGGTCGAGTTATTGAGCGCCGGCGCGGCGGCGTTCCGGCTGGGCGACGTGGTCATCGCGGACGTCGCCTGGACGGAGCCCGTGACGCGCCCGTACGGCGCGTACTTTCAGCTCGCCTCCGGGGGCCGGCAGCACGTCCGGCAGAGCGACACTCTGATGCGCGCGCTGGCGCGCGCGACGGAACCGGGACTGGCGCAGTGCCGCCAGCGCGAGTTCCGCCCGCGCGCGCAGGAGCTGGTGAGCCGCGCCGCGGGCTGGGGCGGCCGCGAGTCTTTCGAGAGGACGGAACTCGCACGCGAGTGGCGCGTTTTAGCGACGCTGGCGGACCCGTGCGACGTGGTCGGGCGGGGCGCGCTGGCGTTCGCGAGAAGAAACGACTGCCGCGCGGAGGACCGCGGGGACGGGTCGTTTTGGATCCCCCAACACGCGCGGTGGTGCCGCGAAGGCTGGGGCGTGCTCGGTTTGGCGCTCCCGGAGGCGTTTGACGCCGCCGGGAACGCGGAGGAGAGCTACTTCAAGCTCCCCCCCACTTCCATCAACAACGCGCGGGCGAAGAGCGTCACGAAGCGCGTCGCGAGTCACGGGGACGCCGTGATCCGCGCGCCTGTGGTGCTGGCCGGTAAGGCGAACCCTGCGCCGGGGGGTTTGGCGGTTGCGGGCGCCAAGCAACCCAACAACGCCGCGCCCAGCGTGGTGGAGCTCTACGCCGAACCGGGGTCGTTCACGTGGAACATGTACCGCCGAGTCGTGAAGGCTGGCGAGTACGTGGTGTTCCACATGTACTTCGACCAGCCCGTGACGCGCGTCAAGCTGTGGGTCGGGGATTTCCTCACCACCTCCGTCGTGAGGCACGAGCAAATCGCGCCCGCGTACCAAGTGTACAAGCCGTGCTTAAACGGGAACCTCGCTGCGTGGCTCCAGGAGCGAGGTTTGGTGGCGCTCGACGAGACGTTTTTCAAGCCTCCCGACGACTCGTTCGACGCGGACGACGACTTTCTGGACGCCACCATCAACGGTAACTTCGCATCGCGCGTCGTTGTGGCGAACGGCGCCGACTCCGTGCCCTGCACGGGGTTCTGGGTGCTCAAAGGCCCCGGCGGGTTCCGCGTGAAGCGCCTGTGCGCGCGGCGCAAGGCGCTGCTGGACGAGCCCGGGATAACGGTGCCTCTCGCGACGTGCTCGGACGCCGAGGACCGCGTGTACGTGAACGCGGAAGGGCACGTGTACCACCAGGCGCGCGTCACGCTGACGGACGCCATGCTGGACAACTCCGCGGGCGCGCAGCCGGATGGCCCGATCCGGATCAAGTGGCAGGCGATGGGCGCGTACAACGGTTTGTGGGGCCCCGAGACGGTTTCGCACACGAGCGTCGCCGGGGAGGGTTTCTTCGGCGCGGCGACGACGACGTCGGCGGACGTCGCCGACGTCGTCGCGCGGGTCGGCCCCGCGTTCGCGCCGGCGCGCTCGTGCAACCGCGACGGCGTCGCCAACTTCGACCAGCCCGGGTCCTCGGTGTGGGTCGCGGTGGACAGCACGCCGCCTAAAACGCTCGTCGCCGCGAACGTCTCGGTATCCGTCTCCTCGCCCCAGTCGGACGCCGTTAATCTCGTCGCCGCGCGAGGGGACGTGATCGTCGTCACGGCGACGTTCGACGAGCAGATCGACCCTTCCGTCGCGCCGGCGTTTCACACCGCGACCGGCCTACGGATCGAGCCGAAACAGGTGTACTACAACGTCGTCACGTACGAGCTCGTCGTCGGGAGCACCGTCCCGGCGGTGGACGGATTGTTGCGCGTCACGATCGGCCCGGTCGCGGACGTCGTCGGCAATACACAAACGAGCGGGTTCGACACCGCGGTGTTTAAAGACGGCGTTAGTGTCACCACGCAGTCCGCCTCTGCGGACGCGGCTCTGTCTTTGATGTGGGGCAACGGGTACGACGTCGGGTACTCGTGCGTCACGAACTCGGACAACGCGCTGGACGACCGCGTCGCCGGCCCGGGGCACACGTTCACGCTCGTCCTGCAGGCGAATACCGCGCTGGCGGTGGCTTCGGCGTCCGTCGCCGGCGTCGGCGACGCCGACGACGGCTCGGACGTCGCCTTCGTGGTCGGCGCCAGCGACGCGGGCCTGGCAAACGGCAAGGTCACGGTGACCCGCGTCGTCCCCGCGGACGCCACGCCCGCGGACGGCTCCGGGTTCGTGGACGGCGCGTCCGTGAACTGGAAGCTGTCGCTGGTGACCTCCACCGCGTGCCTCGGGGACGCGGCGTCCACGTGCCTGGTCAAGTTCGACGTCTCGGCGTGCCCCGCCGCCGGCGCGCTCTCCGTCTCCGGCGGCGTCGCGACCGTGACGTCGTGGGAGGAGCGCGTGTACGTGGACCTGAGCCCGCCCGTTATCACCTCCGTGAAGCTCGTCTCCACGTCGAGCCCCGCGGACGGGCCGGTGGTGCGCGACGGCGAGACCGCCGCGGTGACTTTCGTGGCGACGGAGCCTCTGGTGAACGGCGGCGCCGCGTCGGCGCTCGCGCCGGACGCGCGTCTGGTGGCGGAGTCGTGCGGGCCGTACGCGGCGGCGAGCGCCGAGGTGACCACCAGCGTCGTCGCCGTCGTGTCCGGCAACGGCGTCGCCGCGAACACGTACACCGCGTCGTTCACGCTGAACGACGCCTTGGCCATCGCGGCGGCGACGCCGGCGAGCTGCCAGACGTCAAAACTGTGCCTGGACTTTCCCGACGACGCCACGGACTTAGCGGGGAACTCTTTGGCCACGACGCGGTACTGCCTCGGGTTCGGCGATTTGCTCACGCGGCGCGAGCCCGGGTGGCTCTTCTACGACAACACAGTCGCGCCCACGAGCGTCGCCGTGGCGAAGGTTCCGCACAAATGCGCGGACTCGTCCGTGAGCGCCGACGCCATCGCGGCGTGCGCGGCGGATTCCGCGGCGGCGGCGACGCACCCCGGTTCGTGGTTCACCGTGACGCTCTCCGCCGCGACGCCGACGGCGCTGGCAAAAATATCCTTCGGCGGCGTCGATCACGTCACCGAGCTGCCCGGCTCTGGGGACGCCTTCGTGCTCTCCGGGTGCGCGGACCTCGCGCCGGTGGCGCGGTGCGAGGCGTTCGCCGCGCGCCGCGGCGCCTGCGAGGCGTTCCTGTGCCCGGACTGCGAGTGGAGGCACAGCTGCGACCGCAGCTGCGGGTACTGCCAGACGGGCCGCGGCGCCGGCACCGGCGCGGCGCTCACGCTGGCCACCTCGGAGTTCCCCGGGCTCGCCGCCAACGCGGCGCACGCGGTGAACGTGGAGGTGCGCACGGCGGGGAAACTCGCCGCCGCGCTCCCCGGGGACGCGCCCCTGGCGTACGAGGACTTCACGCCCGGGCTCGACGCGACCACCTCCTGCGCCGGTCGGTGCGGCGGCGTCGCGTCCTCCGGGTGCGGCTGCGACGCGAGCTGCGTCGTCGCCGGCGACTGCTGCGCCGACGCCGGCTTGTGCTGCTCGGTTTCGTTCGACTCGCCCTCCGAGGGCGCGTCCGGCGTCGCGGGCGGGTGCCTGCTTCCCCCCGCGCTGGCGCTCACGACACCCACCGTCACCTCCTGGGCCGAGCGCGACGACGGCGTCGTGTCGTTCGACGTCGCCGCGCCGGGGTCGACGGTGTACGTCCTGGTCACCGCGAACAAGCCCGTGGAGGTTTCGAGCGCCGTCGTCGGCGGCGTCGCCGTCGCGGCGAAGGACATCGCGATCGAATACGACGTCGGCGCGACGGCGCTCGAGCGCTCCGCGAGAGCCGCCGGGCGCGTCGCGTACGCCGCCGGCGACTCCGCCACCTTCGCGAAGCACGCCACGGACCTCCTCGCGGCGCGCGCGCGGCTGCCTAAAGCCGCCGTCCCGTACGCGCCGGGGACGCAAAAGTCGCGCGTCTACCCCGACGTGCCGGCGACGTTCACGTCGCTGCTCCGGATCGACGGCCAGAGGCTCGTGCCGCAGCCGGACGGCGCTCTGCCTTTCGAAGTGCAACTCACGGAGAAGTCGTACAGCCCCTTCTTCACGGACGGGAAGGCGGTGACCTCCATCGCCGGGTTCGGGCCGGAGTGGCGGAACGCGCCCGTGCTGGTGACCATCACCGGGACGAAAGTCTCCGGCGCCGGCGCGAGCGGCGTCGTCACCGTGGGGAGCGAAATCGAGGTGGACGCGACGAGCAACGTGGACGTCGTCGTGACGTACTTTTCCGTGGCGGCCGTGCCGCTCACGTGCCGCGGCGTCCAGTACGGGGGGGACGCGCACGGCACGTGCGCGGTGGACCCGCGCCTGGAGTGGCCCGACCCCGCGAACCTCGCCGAGTACCAAACGGCGTGGAAAGGTACGCGCGTCTTCGACGCTCGCGAGCGCGCGTTTCTCGAGAGCGGCGCCGTCCGCGCGTGCGTGGGCGTGGTGGACGTCGCCGGGAACAAGGCTTCGACGTGCGTGGACCTTCCCGGTTTGACGCTGGACGTCTCGCCGCCGACGTGCCTCGCCGCGCCCAAACTCATCTCCGCCTCGCCCACCTCGGCGACGTTCGCGGTGCGCATGTCCGAGACGGGCACGGTGAAGTGGACGGCGCGCGCCTGCCAGCGCGGCGGCGCCTCCGGCGACGCCTGCGACGCCGTCGACGACTCGGTCACGGAAGTGACCGGCCTGACCGCGGCGGCGGCGGCTCCGGCGGAGACCGCCGTGCGCGTGGACGTGCCCTCCTCCTGGCTCGCCGCGCCGGGCGACGGCGTGGTGCAGGTTGAGTGGGAGCTGTGCGACGACGGCGGCGAGTGCGGTCCGTGCGCGCCCGCCGCCACCGACGCGTACCTGCCGGCGGCGGCGTCGCCGACGCTCGTCCCGACGCTGCTCGCGTCCGAGCCGACCTTCGCCAACTTCTCGCTGCAGCACGGCGAAGGCAGCACGCAGGCGTGCTGGGCGGTGCTGGAGACGGCGGAGGCGACGAACGCGGCGGACGCGCCCGCGCGCACGAAAGCGCAAACCTGCGCGCCGACGTCCTCGCTCTTCACGGGTGACCTTTGGTGCGGCGGCGCGACTCCGGCGGCGCAGACGCACGCGTGCGCGGCTGTGGCGGCGAACAGCGACGAGAACCCCGTGGTTGTCTCCGGCTTGACGTCGGCGTCGCACTACTGCCTGTACGCGGCGCCGGCGACGGGCGCCGACGCGGACGCCGCGTCCGTGGTGTGCTTCTCCACCGCGGACGACACCCCGCCCATCTTCACCGTGGTCCGGGGCACGTCCCGCCGGTGCAACGGGACCAAGATCGTCGGGCCCAAGTGCGGCTTGGTGGTGGGCGTCGTCGCCAGCGAGTGCGTCACGCGACCGACGGTGACGCTCACGTGGGGCGGGCCGGACGGTAACCAGACGACGTTCGACGCGCTCCCCGCGTCGACCAAGCCCGCGATGGAGGTGTTACCGACGTCGGGGCGGTTCGCGACCGACGCGAATTGCGACACGCACTGGACGTTCACGTACGCGCCCGGCCTGGCACCGTACCTGCCGAGCGGCGCGCTCGCCTTTTCCCTCGGCGGGTGCAAAGACACGGCGCCGTTTGGCGTCGGCGGCGCTCCGGCGTCGCTGAGCGCGCAAACCGCCAACGACTGCCCCACGAACACGACGTGGATCGGCGCCGACGTCGCGGACGTCGTCATCGACAACACGCCGCCGTCGCCCACCGCCGTGACCACGGTCAGGGACCCCGCGAACGCCGGCACGTGTTTGCTGGGTGGGGGAGACACGGCGGTAATCACCGTCACCTTCGACGAGACCACTGCTCGGCCGACGTTCACGTGCATGGGCGCGGCGGTGGCGCCCGAGAAGGTCACCGCGCCGGGCGCGACGGCGCTCACCACCTCGCGGTACTCCACCTCCTGGGCGGCGCGGTGCGTGGTGCCCAAGGGGCTACCCGCGAACACCCCGCTGGAGTACACGTACACCCACCTCGAGGACATGTACGGCAACGTCGACGACACGGTGTACGACGAGTCCTCCGTCGCCGTCACCGGGACGGCGTGCTTGATCGAGTCGACGATTCCGGTCTTGACTTTGGCGGACTTTGACGAGCCCGTGCGCCGGCCCGGGCAGACGGTGGTGCTCTCGCTGGAGTTCTCGGAGGTTGTGAAGCAGCCCCCCGTGTCCATCGGCGGCGCCGCCGTGGCGGACGCCGCGTTCGCCGTCGCCGCCGGCGCGACGACGGACGGCACGCTCGCGGACGCGTGGACGGTGACGACGACCGTCGCCGCCGACGCGCTCGACGGCCCGCTGGCGTTTTCCGTCGGGCCGGATGTCGAGGATAAGTACGGGAACAAAAACCCGCGGACGTACGCGCGGCCGGTGGGGCCGAGCTCGGACCGGCCGCTCATCGACGGCACGCCGCCTGTCTTGCGTCTCGTCTCGTTCGTCTCGGACAACGCCTTCGACGACAAGCTCGCGGTTCCCGGGGACGTGCTGCGTCTGACGTTCGAGTCGAACGAGCTCGTCTCCGCGCCGACGGTGACGGTGGGCGCGGCGACGGCGACGGTTTCGCCGACGCACCGCGCGGGCGTCGCGGCGCGCGGGTTCGGTCATCCCGCGGCTCCGTCTGTGTACGCCGCGACTTGGGTCGCGGACGTGACCGTGACGGACGCGTTCACGCCCGCGAGCGGCGACATCGGCTGGGCCGCCACCGGCCACGAAGACGTCGCGGGCAACGAAGGCGTCGCCGGCGCGTGCGACGACTGGTTACCGGCGTGCGCCGCGGTTGTCGCGACGCAATCGTTAATCGAGCGCGCCGCGCACCCGGACATCGACCCAAACTCGGGGGACGCCGTCGACGCGTACGACGTCTCGACGTTCGTGGCGCTGGACCCGTTCACGACCATGTACACGCTGTACGAGCAAAACGCGGAGGTGCGCACGCCGGCTCGCGTCGGGTCGGCGTCCGAGCAGGCGCTCAGAGACGCGCTGGAAAACTTTGACCGCGACGCCGGCGCGTGGTTCTTAGCGCAGCACGTCTCGACGTCGCGGCTTTTGTTCCAGCTCGGCGGCGCGTGCGGCGCGGCGAACGGGCCCAACTGCCGCGGCTCGTGCGGCACGTGCGACGACGCCGCCGTGCGTTCGCGCGTGGACAACCACGTGAACGGCGACGCCTCGAACCTCGCCGTGGACGGCGAGGGCGACCGCGGCGGCGCGTGCGCGCCGACGCTCCGCGTGGTGAATGATCCCGACCCAAAGGTCACCACCTGGTTCGTCAACGCGAGCGACGGGCGACCTATTTCGAAACCAGTCGTCCGCTTCACGGACGTCGCCGGAGGCACGTTCGTGGTCCCCGCCGCGAACGTCACCGCCGCCGACGGCGCGGCGGGGACGACGTTCCGACCGGCGATTCCCCCGAACCCGTGCGACGGCGTGGCGAACGCCGACGGGCGCGTCGGCGACGGCGTCTGCGACGCCGACCTGAACGTCGCGCCGTGCTTCGACGGCGGGGACTGCTGCGAGGACACCTGCGGTTTGGACGCCGCGCGATTAGAGGCGAGCGCCTCCTGCGGCACCAACTCGTACGCGTGCCTCGACCGCGGCGTGGACGCCGTGACGGGTTTGCCCGGCGCCGGCGCCTGGGCCGCGTACAACGACGCCGTCGCGGCGGCGACGGCGCTCGCCTCGTCGTGGCGCGTGGACGTCGCGCTCACCTCCGCGACCGCCACCGGCTTGGCGGACGGCGCGCTCCGCGGCGAGGTGTGCTGCTCGCGCGACGACGCCGGCGACGACCCGTTCGGGAACGAGTTCGGGTGGGTCGACGGGTCGAACGCGGGAATAGGGTCGGGTTGCCTCGAAGCCACGCTCGTTTCAACGCCCGCGCGCGTGTTGCAGGCGACGTACACCACCGCGAACGGTGCGTTCACGATAGGGCCGAACGTCGAGGTGACCCTCGCTTTAGTCGTGAGCGGCGTGCCGAGCGTCGCGCCCAACTGCACAATCGCCGGCGTCGCGTCGACGCCCGTCTCGGCGACGCGCGTCGCCAACGCGGCGGGCGCCGCCGACGACCCCTCGGCGGCCAACTCCACCTGGCACTGCGTGCGCACTCCCGGCTTGACCGAGCTGGACCCCGACATCGCGTACCTGATCGGTTTGGAGGAGCTTCCAACGGACCCGGACGCGACTCGTTCGGCGGAGGACGTGAACCCGTGTCTGGTGGGCGTGCCCGCGCGCTGGGTGGCGGATTTCACGGACGCCGCCGGGTTTGAGACAAAGGGCGCGACGGCGCGTTCGGCGGATCTGAACACGAACGTAATCTGCTTCGATTACCAAAAGCCGGACGTGGAGCTCATCGCGCAGGCCACCACGAACGACGACCCGCGGTTCGCCAAAGCCGGTGACGTCGTCACGCTGGAGGTGCTCATGGACCGCGCGGTGGACTTGCCCACGACGGCGACGCTCGCCGGCGCGGCGTGCGCGCCGGCGCGCGCCGACGCCGCCTCCGGCGCGGACCGCGCGTTTACATGTCCTCTCAGCGTGACCGCCTCCACGCCGGAGGGACCGGTGACGCTGCTCGTTGGGGGCATGGTCGCGCGCGACGGCGCGAAGCTGCCCACGGTGAACGAGACGTACACGAACGTGTGGCCCTCCGTGATCGCCGACCCCGCGGACCCCGACGTGTTCACTCCGAACGCGCCCGTGATCGTCGACGTCACGCCCCCCGTGTTCGAGACGCTCGCCGCCGTCGCGCTCACCGGGCCGGACGACAAGAAGTGCGCGACGTGTTGCGCGTTGCGGGTGTCGATCAAGACGAACGAGCCAACGCGCCGGCCCTCCGTGACCGTCGCCGGCGTCGCCGTCGCCGCCGCGGACGTGGTCGGCGGCGAGCAGGTCTGGACGGCGTCCGTGGAGATGTGCGACGAGACCGTCCCGGCGGGCGCCATCGCCGTCTGCGTCGCCGCCGAGGACCTCGCGGGCAACGCCGCGACGTCGTGCGACGCCGGCGGCCCCGACGAGGGCGACGAGACGCCCGTCGACCGCGTCTACGACGTCGTGCCGCTCCGCGCGTGCCTCCGGTCCGACCGCGACAACTACCCCGGGCTCGCCAAGGCGGGAGACACCGTGTCGCTGCAGCTGGACGTCTCCGGGCCCGTCGCGGTGACCGCCGCGACGGTCGGGCCGGCGTCGTTCCCGACGGATGCGGGAATCGTCGCCGCGCCGTACGCAGGCGCCGTCGCCGACGCCGACGGGCGCGCGAGACGCTGGGAGGTTTCGGCGACTGCTTCTATAAGCTGGGGGGACATCGACCCTGTGCCGTTCTCGGTGACGTACGTGGACGCGGCGGGGGTGTCCACGACCGTCTCTTCAAGCGCCGGGTGTTCGTCCACAGACCCGGAGAAGGTGGTCGTGGACGTCACGCCCCCCGCCGCGCTTGAGCTAACAGTGTCTACCGACTCGCCGCACGACCCGACGGTGGGCGCGCCGTTTTCCATCACGCTGTGCGTCAACGCGTCCGAGCCCGTCAGAGCGCCGGCCACCACGCTCACCGGGTTCGGGCCCATGCCGCCCGCGATGGTCACCGGCGGCGGCGCGCGTTGGTGCATGGGCCCTAGAGCCGTGCTCGCCGAGGACATGGAGCACGTCGACGACAACGGGTGCATCTCGTTCTCGGTTTTATTAACGGACTTAGCGGGGAACGAAGCGGTTCCGCTGACGGCGCTCGTGAACCAAGAGGGCACGGCTTTGTGTCCGACGACGCGCCTCGCGCTGGACTTTTCGCCGCCGACGTTTTTGTGGCTCAACCTGGACGTCGTCTCCGCGGAGGACATGGTGTTCGACGTCGCGCTGAACGAGCCCGCGGAGGTGTTCTTCGTGGCGCTGCCGCAGGGGAGCGCCGAGCCCACCCCGGAGGAGGTGCTCGCCGGAACGGGCGCCGGCGGCGCGGCGGCGGCGTCGCGAGGCTCGCTCGAGTACGAGGGGAGCGACGTGCCTTCGCCCGCCGCCGCCGCCGGCGGCATCGGGCTCGTGAAGTTGACGGTTCCGGACTTGAGACCGGGCGCGCCGTACGACCTGTACTTCTCCGCGTGGGACCGGTTCGGGCAGCGCGAGACGCAGGCGCGCTCGCGGCGGCTCAGCTCGCTGGGCGTTTGGACGCCGTCGAGCTCGGTGGAGCTCGCCGAGGGGGACAAAATCGGCGACGTCGTCGTGCTGCAGCTCACGCAGCCGCCGACTTTCGACGTCTCCGTGACCCTCTCGGCGAGCCAGCCCGAGCAGCTGCTGTTCGCGCTGGAGACGGACGCGCTGGATTTCGCGCCGTCCATGACCGTGACCTTCCCGAAGGACGCGTGGTCCGTGCCGATCGAGGCGAAGGTGCGCGCCGTGGACGACGACATCGTGGAGGGCCCGCACGCGTTGCGCGTCCTCCTCGCCGCGTCCTCGCGCGACAATCGCTACGACGGCGCGCGGATCGAGCCGCTGCGGGCGTCCATTCTCGACAACGACGTCGCCGCGGTGATCATCTCCGACCCGCGCGAGGCGCCGGAACGTCGACGCGAGATGGTGTGCGACGGGCAGGTTCCCGATTCCGTGCTGAGCTACACGACGACGGAGGACACGCCCGTGGACGCGCTGGTCTGGCTCGCCGGCGCGCCCTCGGGCGGCGACGACGTCACCGTGACGCTTCGCTCGGGCGACGCGGCGTGGATGGCGGTGACGGGCGGTGTGACGGGCGGCGCCGGCGGGCCGGTTGTGCTGACGTTCAACCGGAGCAACTACGACACGCAGGTGCCTGTGCGTCTCGTACCCGTGTACAGCGACGTCGCGGACCCCGACCGCGTCGTGGATCTCGTCGTGGACGTCTCCTCGAGCAGCGCGCCGTACGACGCCATCGTCGTGCCGGACATACCGGTGACGATTGTCGACTTGCAAACCCCCGGCGTCGCGTTTTCGAGGACGAAGATTCGCGAGCGCGCCGGCGCGCACGTCGTCGTCATGCGCCTCGAGTCGGAACCTCGAGCGAACGTCGTGATCGACTTCGCGCTGATCCCCGACCCCGGCGGGTCGCACGCGTACGCGTCGCTCGCGATCCAGCCGGCGTCGGTGACGTTCCGGCCGGAGGATTACGGGACGGAGAAGGAGGTGCTTTTCGTGACGGGCGACGACGGCACGTACTTCGGCGACGTCGAGTTTGACGTCTCCGTCGCCTTTCGCTCCGTCGGCGACGCGGCGTACGCTAACCTCGCGCCGCCCGTTCTGTCCGTGGTGGTGCTGGAGGGCGACCCCGCGCCTGGATGGATCATCGCGGACGTCTCCGGGCGCGAGCGACTGGTAGCGCCCGCGGGGTCGCCCCCGCTCGCGCCGGTTTCGGTGCGCGAGCGTTTCGACACGCTGCGGTACACGATTCGCCCCGCCGGGAAGCTGTGGAAAGAGGTGACCGTCGCGCCCACGTTCGCGCCGGGCACCGCGCAACGCGGCGTGATCACGCCCGAGCGGTTCACGTTCACGCCCGGGGGAAACTCGGTGGCTTCGTTTTCGCTCCGCTTCCCCTCCAACAACGCCGTGTACGGCGACCTGGACGTGGTCATCTGGCACGTCGTCGAGGGCGAGGAGGACGAGCCCGGCTACCGCGCGCTCAACCCCGACCTCGGCGGCGGCGCGCTGGCGGTGACCATGCTCGAGTCGGACGCGCCCGGGTTCGCGCTCGGGAACGGCGTGACGGGCGTGATTCTGGTGGAGGAGCCAAGAGACGCGACGGAGGAGGGTGTCCCCACCTCCCCCGGGTCTTTCGGGATCGTCACGGCGTCCAAGCCCATCGGGACGGTATCGCTGCGTCTGTTTGAAGCGATCAACGCCACCGCGCTCGTCAACCCCAACGCGACGGCGACGCGAGCCGACGCGACGCGAGTTTTCGACACGAACTCGGGTATTAACGTCCCGGTTGCCGAAACCGACCGGCAGATCGCCATCGTCTCCGGCTCGACCCTCTCCTTCACCGAGACGGACTGGTTCGTGCCGAAGGAGGTGGTGCTAAAGGGCGTGTTCCGCGACGGCGACCAGGGGCGGCGCACCGTGACGTTGTGCGCGGAGATCACCGCGCCGGACGACCCGGCGTACGCCGCGTTACAACCGCCGTGCTTCAACGTCGTCGTCACGGAGTACGGCGCCGAGACCGAGCCCGCCGCGGCGTGGTCCGACACGGGCATCGAGATCGAGGTCACGGAGGTTCCGGCGTCCGACGTGGCGGCGCTCCCGACGCTGTACCAGCGCTTCACCAAGTACTGGAAGGTGACGGCGTACTTGCTGGACACCAACGGCGCGCGCACGGGCGCCACTCTGACGGCGACGACTGACACGGTGAACATCACGTTCGCCGTGGACGAGTCGTACTTCGGCTCGCGCGACGCCATCGACGCCATGTACAGCGCCGACCCCACGGAGTTCGGGTGGTCCGCGTCCAAGCGCGACAACGACGCGTTCGCTTTGATCTGGGGCGATTACGACAACGACACCGGGTTGACCAGCGTCGTCGGCGCGACGAGAAGAATGGGTACCTACTTCCTGGGTCAGGCGTACCCCGCGTTAGTCGTGAACAACCCGACGACGGCGCCGACGTTTAAAGAAAAGGCGAGCGCGTCGGATGTGTTGAAAGGCCTGACTATCGGCCCGGCGGACGTCGCGGTGGATTACCCGGTTTCCGTGACGCAAGCTAAGCTCAAGTTGAAGAACTACTGGAACCCGGAGACGGACGAGCTGACGTTACCGGGGTGCGCGAACATCACTTTGGGGTGCGTGGTGGGCGCGAACGAGAACATCTTCGCCATCTACCTCCCCGCCGTCGGCGAGCTCGCGCTGATGTCCATCAACGACGACGGCGTGCCTCCGGCTTTCCAGCCCGCGCGGCGACGCCGGCGCGTGCTTCTCGGTCGCGAGCTGTTGCAGGACGCGGAGGACCCGGATACGGACGAGTTCGCGGACGCGCTCTCCGGCGCGCAGTTCTCCGACTCGGACGTCAACCCCAGCGGCGAGGCGCGCGACGCGGAGGTGCAGGTGGTGGACAACGCCAACCAGGTTGCCTCCGGGCCGGAGGTGGAGGTCCCCACCGACCCGACCAACGACTTGCCGAACGTGTTCCTGCAGGCGTGCTTCGTGGTCTCCGACGGCGTCGCCGTCGTGGACGAGGACCTGAACTTCGTCTTCCCGGTGACGTACTACGAAAAAGAGACCGTCTACCTCAACACGGAGACGATCGTGTTCGACCCCGACGGGGAAACCCTCACCAAAGCCGAGGTTTTATTCGAGCCCGCGTTTGAGGCGAACGACGTCATCACCTACGCCGACGCCGAGCGCCGCGCGCTGTACTTGGCGGCGGACGAGACGTGGGAGCCGCCCGACGACCTGGACGACCTGACCGTGGAGATCTCCACCACCAGCACGTCCCCTACCACGCCGAACAAGGTGACCATCACCGGCACGGCGTCCTTCGCGGCGTACGTCTGGGTTTTAAACGCGCTGCAGTTCACGAACGCCGGGCCGCGCATCGACAACACGCAGCGAAAGATCACTTACCTGGTGTACGACTCGCAGGGCGCGGCGTCGGCGACGCCCGACACGTCCGGGTCCACACCGGACTGCGAGGGCTACCTGGTGATGAACTTGATCAACGTCAACGACCCCCCGGTGGCGGATGCCGTGCAAACCACGCTGGTGTTATCCGAGCCGGGGGGCTCGGGTGACGGCCTGATGCTCGCGAGCGACCCCGACTCGGACGTCATATGGTACAACATCACGTGCCTCCCCTCGAAGGGGACGGTTGAGATTTTGGACGTCAACGCCGGTACGTACCGGTACACGCACGACCCCGACAAGCCCGGGACGGACACGTTCGTGTTCTTCGCCTGGGACGGCGAGCTGAGCAGCCGGTTCGCGACCGTGACGATTCGCACCGGCGCTGGCGACTTCGCGCCCGTCGCCACGTCGCTCGAGCTGGAGGTGTGGGAGAACTCGGCGACGACGGGCGTGATGCCGGCGACGGATGCCGACGGAGCGGACGACATCTACCGGTATCAAATCGTCACCGAACCGGAATCGCCGGCGAGTCTGGTTCTGGCGGATGAGGTTTCCGCGCTGTTCCGGCACGCGCCGAGTGGGGCGTTCACGTACACCGCCACGTCGGCGTCCGCGACCGTCGCGCGCGTCGCCGAGGCGATGTCCAACCTCCCGCTGGACTTTGACTTCAACGCGGTGCGAGGCACGGCGGCGCACCCCGGCTACCGCGCCGACTCGTTTGAGTTTAAAGTCCTCGACGCGAACGGGCTCGTGTCGGAGACGGCGACGGTGTACGTGAACGTGCGCCTGACCCGCGAACGCAACACGCCGCCCGTCTCGTCGCCGCTCGCGCTCGTCACTCAAGAAAACGTGCCGCTGAGCGGCGCGTCCGTGAAGTTCCTGTCGGTGGACGAAGAGTCCCCCGCGAACCTGCGGCACGAGATTTTCGTGAACGAAGAGGAGGAGGGGACGGCGGACGGCGTCGACGTCTTCGGGCCGCCGCGCTTGGGCGACGTCGCGCCGTTGAATCCGACGGATGTCAACGACGCGCGGTTCGTGTACACGCCTCTTCCCTTTCACCACGGCGTGGAGACGCTGCGGTACGTGTCGATCGACGCGCACGGCGCGCGCTCGGCGCCGGCGGAGCTCGTGGTCACCATCGAGGAGGTGAACCAGGCGCCCGTCGGCGCGTGCGCGAACGATTCGCCGATGGACGCGAGCGTCAAGACGGCTCTCGGTTTTGGGACGGCGTCTGTCGTCTCGGCGGGCGCCGCGGCGGATATTAAAGACGAGGTGGCACAAAAGCGAGACGCCGACGTCGGGACGCTCCGACAGGAGTTCGTGTCGTACGAAACCGCGATTCGAGAGCTGGAGGCGCTGGCGAACATGTCCGCGCTGGTGAACGGAACGTCTACGGCGTCTTCGTCGCTTCTCGTCGGCGGCGCCGCCGCGAGCACGGCGCTGTCGTGCGGCGACGCGGACACCGTGATCCGCACGCCGCACACCGAGAACGTGGGCGTCGCGATCTTCGCGTTCGACGTGGACGGTCTCGACGGCTTGCCTCTGCGGTACTCGCTCCGCTCGACGCCGGCGCGCGTCGCCGACGGCGCCGAAGCCGGCGAGGTGTTTCTTTGGAAGCCGCCCATTCGGGTGAACGACTCGGACGCCGTCGACGGACACGCGCACGTCTTTGACTCGAGCGTGTTTTTCGCGGAAGACACGAACGCGTCTCTCGCGCTCGTCGCGGACGACGTCTTCGACGTCACGAGCTCGGGCGTGCCCGCGTTCGTGTTCCGCCCGAAGCCGCGCACGCACGGGCTCGTCACCGTGACCTGGTCGGCGCGCGACGCGCTGGGCGCCGAGGGGCCGCCGGCGACGACGACGTTCAAGGTGCAGTGCCCCGGCGGCGAAGTCGTCGTCGCCGACGGCGCGTGCGAACCGTGCGCGTCTGGCTTGTATAACGACCGCGCGCTTTTGGACCAGACCACGTGCACTGCGTGCCCTCCCGGGACGCAGACCCCCGTGCCTGGCTCGACGCGGTGCGAGGCGTGCCCTCCGGACACGTTCGCTGCCGAGGCGGGCACGGGCGTGTGCCCTTCGTGCCCCGCGCGCATGCGTTCCAACTCGGGCGCGTCGTCGTTAGAGTCGTGCCGCTGCGAAATCGGCACCGTTCAAATCTCGGACGTCGAGTGCTGGCCTTGCGACCTGTTCCGGACAAAGTGCGAGGCGCTCGGGCGTTTGCTTCCGATTCCCTTCCGAGGGCACTGGACGGATCCGAACGAGCCTCGCCGCACGTACGACTGCATCCCCGCGGCGGCGTGCGTGGAGAAGTTCACCGAGGACGAGGTGCGCGATCGGCGGTGCGCGGGGCAGCGGTTTCGCAAAAACAAAAACGGAAACGCCGCCGTCGCGTACGTCGGCGACGGGTGTTTCGAGTGCGCTTCGAACCATTACCGGCACGCCGGGCACTGCCACTCGTGCGGCTCTCCCACGCGCGCGCGGTGGCGCCTCGCGGCGCTCGTGTTGCTGTACGCGTTGTTGGTCGGCCTTCTCCTGGAGGTGGCGGGGTCGCCCGCCGCGGGCGCTTTAGGCATCCTGGTGACGTTTCTTCAAATCTCGGCGTCGATGAAGTACCTCTCCGTGGAGTGGCCCAGAGAGCTCTTCGCGTGGCTGACGGCGACGTCGGTGTCGTACCTCGACCTCGAACTGTGGGCCGCCGAGTGCGTGTTCCCGAAAGGCTGGACCTACCTCGCCAAGTACCGCGTCGCGATGCTCCAGCCGCTCGTGTGGCTGTTCGTCATCTTCGTCTCCGTCTTCGCGCGCGTCGCGCGAAGAGTGCTGGCGGAGTACCACCGCCGCGCGCGCGCCGCGCTGCGCGCGAAAACCAACGTCACGAGGCGGTGGCTGCACCAACAGGTGGACCCCGACGCTAAACGGTGGCGTTCAACGGCGGACGCGAGGTCCGGTTTGCCGCTGGACCGCCCCGAATTACGAGACGAGTCGGACGAGTACACCGCGGCGGAGAAGCTGGATTACCAGAACGCGAAGGATTTCGATCGCGCGATGGACTACGCCAAGCACAAGGGCGTCGACGTCGACGACGTCGCGGAGCGCTTGGACGGCGTCTCCGAATCGCGCGCGGAGACGACACCGATTGGAAAACGTTCGCTTTCGTCTTTGATTAAAGTCTTTTCTCTTGAGACGGTGGAGCGCGCCAAGCCGACGTGCATGCTTTTGTTCCAGTGGGGCTACTTCTTATTAGCGCAGCAAGCCGTGGCGTTCTTCGACTGCGAGAGCAACAACGACGGTAAGCGGCTTCTCAGAGCGGACCCTTCCGTGGTGTGCTACGAAGGCGCGCACCTCGCGCACCTGCCGCTGGGCATCTTGGGGGTGGTTGCGTACCCACTCGGCATGCTTTTGTTTGGCGTGTTCTTCGTGCGCCGGTACCGCGCGGACGGCCCTCGGCCTAGGGTCAACGCGCGCATGTCGCTCATCCTTAATGGCGCGGACGAGAAAGCGTTACGACTCGCCGAGCGGTTCGAGCACAACTTCGGGCTCCTGTACACGGACGCCCGGCCGGAGTGGCTGTACTGGCACGTCGTCGACATGGGCAAAAAGCTCTTCGTCGTGTTGTTCCGCGCTCTGATTCCGTTTCCCGTCTCGCAGACGCTGCTGTGCACGGCGCTGCTGATGGGCGTCGCGCTGCTCGCGGCGAAAGCCGAGCCGTTCAAGTACCGCTCGCTGAACCGCGCGGAGATGCTCTCGTGCAACGTGAACGTGCTCGTTCTGATCTTCGGGTACTTCTTCCAGCTCGGCATCTGGGACGACGCGACGACGCGCGCGGTTGCGATTTTCGTCAACCTCATCGTCGCCGTCACCATCGCGCTTCTCGCGTTCGCCGTCGCCATGGACACGTTCCCGTGGATCCGGCGGTTCATCGCGGCCGTGATGAACCACGCGAACGCGGCTGACGCGGAGGGGACGGTGATAAAGCTGGACACCGCGGTCTCCGGACCGCAGGGGTACGCGCTGTTCGTGATCCCGCCCTCCTCGGCGTTCCGCCGGCGGTGTTGGGACGTGATTAAATCCTCCTTGTTCGACCGGTTCATCATGGTCGCGATCGCGATGTCCACGGTGATCACGTTCGTGGAGTTCGTGCCGTTGGCGCCCGGCCCGGCGGCGCGCGTGAACGTCATCAACGACTTCTTCACCGTGGCTTTCGCGGCGGAGTCGGCGCTGAAGATCATCGCGCTCGGGTTCGTGCTCGGGCGCCACGCGTACCTGCGGGACACGTTCAACTGCCTCGATTTCGCCGTCGTGCTCATGTCGGTGATTTTGTGGATCGCCGAAAACGGCGGCGACGCGCTCGGCGGGATTCGCGGCGCGCGCTTCTTCAAGTACCTCAAGTTTTTCAAGCTCAAGTACATCCGGTTCCTGCGCATCGGCCTGCAGCTTAGGAACATGTCCGGCGGGCACCTCGCGGCTATCTACCGCAAGGCCATCGAGCCGGACAGCGCCAAAGTAAAAGCGACGATGCGCAAAGCGCGCGCGGTTTTCGCCGAGCGCTTCTGCGAGACGATCCACGCCAACTTGCGCGATCTGCCATTGCCCGTCGCCGACGGCGCCGCGGACCTCATCGAGGAGCTGTGGCGGGAGGGTTATGACGCCGAGGCGATCATGACGACGTCGCAGCACATGCACGCGGTGCGGCACAACGTGAACCCGGAAAACCTCGAGCTCGTCTACGAGTGGCTGGCGTTCCGCGCGAAGCACGGCGAGAAGACGGCTTTTTTAGATGCCATGATTTTCGCGCGCGACGCGATGGCGGAGCTCGGGGACGACGGCGTGCAGAGGCTCACGCGCGAGTCGCTCCCGGCGCGCGCCGAGACGTTCACCATGCTCCCCGAGGAGAGGCAGTTCGCGCGGGACGTCGCGGGCGAGCTCAGGCGGCGCAAAGCCGCCAACTCCGTCTCGGGGTCGACGCACGACTCCACCGAGTCCCTCGAGGACTCGCGGCGGCGCCGCGGCGGCGGCGGCGCTGAACTGACGCTGGACGACGGCGGCGACGACCCGGGGATGCGCTACGGGCGCGAGGGGCGCAAACTCCGGCACGGCCACGGCGTCGACTCGACGTACCAGACCGCGGAGGAGCGCCTGGCCGGTGAGGAGCTGGACAGGCGCGGCGAGAGGCAAATCGCCGGCGCGTTCGGCGGCAAGAAAACGCGGTGAGATGACTCTCTCCGCGAAAGCTCTTCGTTTCCGAGTCGGAGCGAGGAGACTCACACAAAAAA
>ENA-OUOG01000654-OUOG01000654.1-marine-metagenome-genome-assembly--contig:-NODE-654-length-44575-cov-4.851387_pt1 | contig 44575 bp, 35 predicted proteins | sample MGYA00248635_ERZ508505 | MGnify/ENA primary metagenome ERZ508505 (study PRJEB26176, sample SAMN06267871) | marine metagenome | isolation source: Saanich Inlet, British Columbia, Canada | place: Pacific...
CCATTTTGATTCTGCAATCACTGCAATCAAAGGAGATCAAAAAATACAGCAAGCAGTTCTGAAAAATCTAAAAACAGATGAAGAAACTACTCACCATTACCGCAGCAATGCTGTTCCTCTTCAACGCGGCCAAAGCCGATGAAGGGATGTGGTTGATGCACATGTTGAAGCGCATCAACGAAGCTGAAATGCAGAACCTCGGACTGAACCTCTCAGCCGAAGAAATTTATGACATCAACAACGCCAGTTTGAAGGACGCCATCGTTCGTTTGAACGGAGGAATGTGCACAGCAGAAGTGATCTCTTCTGAAGGATTGGTATTGACCAACCACCACTGCGCTTATGGTGCGATTCAGTCTTTTTCTGCTCCCGAGCACGATTACTTGACCGACGGATTCTTCGCCATGTCGTTGGGGGAAGAGATGCACATCGAGGACTTTGAAATCAGTTTCCTGGTGCGCGTGGACGATGTGACGGACCAAATGTTGGCCAACGTCACCCCCGAAATGTCCGAGAACGAGCGCTCCGAAGCCATCCGCGAGGCCCGCGGTACGGTCATGGAAGGCCTGGACCCGGAAGGCGCAAAGGAAATTGAAATCAAGAGCTTTTACTACGGAAGCGAATACTACGCCTTCGAATACAAGACGTACTTGGACGTGCGCCTCGTGGCCGCTCCGCCTGAAAGCGTAGGCAAGTATGGAGGGGACACCGACAACTGGATGTGGCCGCGCCACACCGGCGATTTCTCGATGTTGCGCATCTACGCAGACGGAGACAACGAGCCCGCTGAATTCAGTGAAACCAACGTCCCGTTGACCCCCAAGCGCCACTTGAACATCAACACCGCTGGCGTCCAGCCTGGTGACTACACGATGGTGATGGGCTACCCCGGTAGCACGGACCGCTACCTCAGCAGCTACGGGGTGCGCCAAGCCCTCGACGCCTACAACCCCTCAGTGGTGGCCGTTCGGGATTTGAAACTCCGCACGATGAAGGAGCACATGGACGCCGACCTCGGCGTGCGCATTCAATACGCGGCGAAATACGCCCAAACCGCCAACTACTGGAAGTACTACATCGGCCAGTCGAAAGGCCTGACGCGCCTCGAAATCGAGCAGAAGAAGAAGGCCCTTGAAGACGCGTTTTCGGCCTGGGTGGCCCAAGACCCTGCACGTGAAGCCAAGTACGGAGAAGCCCTCGATTTGATCGCATCGTATTATGCTGAGACGGACGCCACGGTGAAGGGCGATGTGTATGCGCTGGAAGCGGGCCTCATCGGAGCCGACTTGCCATTGTTTGTCTTCCGATTCACCCGAATGGCAGCCGGACTGTTCGCTGAGGATGCCGAGGAGGTGGAAGCGACGCGGGCTGCATTGACGGATCTGGTGCAAGGGCACTTCAAGGAATACGACCAAGCCACGGACCGCGACGTCTTCGTGCGCCTCATGACGAAGTACATGGACGACATCGCTGCTGACCAACAACCGAGTTTCTTCAGCACCGTGCAGAACAAATACGATGGGGATTTTGATGCCTTCGCAGAAAAGATGTACGCGAAAAGCTTCCTCGTCGATCAAGAGCGGTGCATGGCGTTCCTCGCCAAGCCGTCCGAGAAAACGCTCAACAAGGACCTCGCCGTTGAAGTGGGGCGCAGCCTCGCAGAACGCTACTTCAGCACGATGAACGCGGGGGCTCAGGAGTCCTTCGATCGCGGCTACCGCCTGTTCGTTGAGGGCTTGCGCGAAATGCAGTCGGATGAGCTGTTCTACCCGGACGCAAACTCGACGATGCGCGTGACCTTCGGCCAAGTCGGAGCGTATGACCCGGCTGACGCGGTCCACTACGACCACTTCACGACGGCCAACGGCATCATGGAGAAGAAGGACAATTCGAACCCTGAGTTCGTGGTGCCTTCGCGTTTGGAGGAGCTGATCCGGGCGCGGGACTTCGGTCGTTGGGCGGACGCCGATGGTGAATTGCACGTGTGCTTCATTCACGGCACGGACATCACGGGCGGCAACTCAGGAAGCCCGGTCATCGATGGCAACGGCAACCTGATCGGCCTCGCCTTTGACGGAAACTGGGAAGCGATGAGCGGCGACATCACCTTCGAGGAGGAGCTTCAGCGCACGATTTCTGTGGACATCCGCTACGTGATGTGGGTCATCGACAAATTCGCAGGAGCCCAAAACCTCATCGACGAAATGGACTTCGTTTCGGAGCCGGGCCGCGGAAGCCGTAAAAAGAGCCGCAGCAACAACAACCGCGATTCCGAAGAAACGAAAGCCAACGAAGAGCGTGGCAACAGCAACAAGTCCCCCAAAGACCGTTCCCCACGGGAAGAAAAGGACGATGAGAAGCGCGAGCGCAAGTCCGAAAAGAGCAAAAAAGACTGAGAGGTTGCTTTGAGCACACTCACATGGAAAGGGAGTCCCGCGGGACTCCCTTTTTCATGTCATTAAACTGCGTTGCGGCTCGCGTTGATGATGCCGAACATGGAACGGATGATGAGCCGGCGCAGCGTCTCCTCTTCCCAGCCGTTCGCCTGTGCCCCCTGCCCTCCGGCGCGCTTCATCAACGCGAAGTGCTGAATGACGAGCAACGGCTTGATGAGGCTGTCGCGCAGCCCGATGGACTCGCGGATGGCGGGGTTGCGTTCCATGAGTTCAGATTGGCCCGAGATGGCCAGCACCAGGCGCTTTGTCCGCTGGAATTCATCGTGGATGGCATTCCAAAGGGCGCCGAATTCAGGGTGGTGGGCCAAATGCGCCGTCAACCGGAAATCGCATTTCAACATGCTTTGCATGCTGTTCTCCACCAACGCCCGGAAGAACGCATTCCGCTCATAAAGGGCCGCGGCTTCCTCCAACCGGCCCTCCGACTCCAACGCCTCGAGGGCGGTGCCGAGCCCGAAGTAGCCGGGCACGTTTTGGCGGAGTTGGCTCCACGAACCGACGAACGGGATGGCCCTCAGGTCGTCGAGGGTCAGCGGCCCGCCCGACTTGCGGCGCGTCGGCCGGCTTCCCACGTTGGTTTCGCCGTAAAAATGCAAGGTGCCGTAGGCCTCGAGGTACGGCAGGAAGGCCGGGTCGGTCTTGAGCGCCGTGTAATGGGCGAAACTCGTTTCGCTCAACTCATCGAGCAACGCAGCGTCCTGCTGAATCGATTCACCGTCCATCGGCTCATCAAAGAGCCGGTTTTGCAGGCCTGCCGTAAGGAGCAACTCCATGTTGAAGGAGGCGCTCCGCGGGATGCCAAAGTTGGAACTGATGGTTTGGCCTTGAATCGTGGTTTGGATTTCCCGGTTCTCAATCCGGTCGCCCAACGACGCGTAAAACCGGTGGGTGTTGCCGCCGCCTCGTGCGGGCGGCCCTCCCCGACCATCAAAAAACAACACCGTCACGCCCGCGTCGCGGCTGGTTTGCGTCAGGCCTTCCTTCGCCCGGAAGATGGACCAGTTCGCCCGCAAGTAGCCGCCGTCTTTCGTGCCGTCGGAGAAGCCGAGCATGATGGTTTGGCGGTGGTTGCGCCGCGCGAGGTGTGCGCGGTAATCGGTTTGGTCATACAATTTGCCCATCTCCACTTCCGCCCGGGCCAAATCATCGATCGTCTCAAACAGCGGGACCACGTCCAGCGTCAACGGCCCCTCCCACCCCGCCGACCGCGCTAGGAGCACCACCCCGGCCACATCCTCCGCGCCCCGGCAATTCGAAATGATGAACCGGTGACACGCCGCTTCCCCATTCGAACGCTGGATGTCGCGCATGGCAACCAACGACTCCAACGCGTCCCGGTGGCGCTCCTCGTCCAACACCACCGGCCCCGTCGGCATCCACGTCAGCAACGCGTGCATCCGCCCTTCCCAATCCATCGCCTCGAACGCCTCAACTCCGCCCTCCCAGTGCGCCTGCAGGACCGCATTGCGCGCCGCCTTCAACACGCGGCTGTCCTGCCGAATGTCGATCGAGGCAAAGTGCATTCCGAACAGCCGCACCTTGAACTGGAACATCCGTATGGCCTCGAGGTACAGCCCGTTGTAGTGCTCCTCCACCCAATCCGCCACTTCGTCCAAGGGCTCGAGCAAATCAACGGGTTTCAGCGGGTGGGTATCGGGGTGCAGCATCGCCGCTTCGACTTGATCCTGCAAGGCGTCGAGCAGGTCGGTGGTGTGCTTGAACGTTACGCGGCGGCGCAAGTCCCGCAAGTCCCGGCGGTAGCACCGGAGCAAGGACACGCGCAACCGCTTCGCCACGTTGCGGGTCGTGTCCGCATCAACGTACGGGTTGCCATCCCGATCGCCCCCCGGCCAAAACCCAATGGTAATCAGCCCGTTCGAAATGCCCTTCGCCTCCGGATCATCCAAGGACTGCGCTACGCGCATGAACAGTTCAGGCGCCGCAGTGTAAAAGACGTTCTCGAGGTACCACGACTGGCGAACGGCCTCGTCGAACGGGGTCGGCGGTTCGCTTTGGAAAAACGGCGTGAGCCCCAATTGATGCAACAGCTTTCGGATGCTCACGAGGTCGTTTTCCTGCATCGCATGAGCCAAATCCGTGATGATGGCCAAGGCATTGCCCGGATAAAACTGGGTGGGGTGAGCGGTCAGCACCACCCGCACCGCATAGTCCTGCATGATGGCCTTGAGCTCTTCCGTCAGGCCGTGCCGCCGGGTTCGCTGCATCAGGCTTTGGAGCGATTCCGCACCACCGAGGTCGTTCAATTGGGCATACCGTGCGTCCTCCAAGGCATCCACGAGCACCACCTGCCGCTCCACGTACTGAATGATCCGGAACAGCAACGCCACTTGGTCATCGCGGTCGGTCAGGCCCTGCGATTGAAAAAAGCGCTCGAGGATTTCCACGGGCGATTGGCTATCCTCAAGTCCCAGCTCGCACGCTTCTTGCAGGAGCGGCACACGCAGGCCCGTTTGGCGGATGCCATCCAGTGGGAGGGTCAGGAAAATGCCGTTGAATACTTGAAACGGATGGCTCACCACCGCCTGGTATTCTTTGCGTTCGCGTGCGTTCATAGTTGGGGTTTCTCCGCGCAAGTTACCCGCCCTTCAGGACAAATCACAGGGCACGCGCTACCTTTGTCCCCGATGGAATACCGCAACATGGGCAGGACCGGACTGCAGCTCAGTGAGCTGTCCTTCGGCAGTTGGATCACCTTCGGAAACCAAATCGACTCTTCCGTCTCCGGGCGGTTGATGGACATGGCGTATGACGCTGGCGTGAACTTCTTTGACAACGCGGAAACTTACGCGAATGGGCGTTCCGAAGAAGTCATGGGGGCCTTGCTTGCGGAACGCAATTGGCCGCGCGATACGTGGTGCGTGTCGTCCAAGGTGTTTTTCGGAGCCGGCGGCAAATTGCCCACGCAACGGGGATTGAACCGCAAGCACGTGGTGGAAGCATGTGAGGCGGCGCTGAAGCGGCTTCGCGTGGAATATTTGGACCTCTATTTCTGCCATCGACCGGATAAGAGCACGCCGATGGAAGAAACGGTTTGGACCATGCACCAGCTGATTCAACAAGGCAAAATCCTGTACTGGGGCACCAGCGAATGGAGCGCGGCCGAGATCATGGACGCCCACCGCATTGCGGAACGCCACCACCTCATCGGCCCGGTAGTGGAGCAGCCGCAGTACAACCTGTTCGTGCGCAATAAAGTGGAAGTGGAATTCGCCGATGTCTACCGCACGGTGGGCCTCGGAACAACGGTTTTCAGTCCCCTTGCTTCGGGCTTACTGACTGGCAAGTACACCGACGGCAGCCGTCCGCCTCAGGCACGGCTCCAGCGGGAAGAACTGAACTGGTTGGCCGACGCCATCCTGGAGGAATCGCGCTTCGAAAAGGTGCGGGCGTTAACGGACTTGGCCTCCGAGTTGGGTATGACGACGGCGCAGCTTTCGTTGGCCTGGTGCTTGAAGAACCCGAACGTGAGCACGGTGCTCATCGGCGCTTCGAAACCGGAGCAGCTTGCGGAAAACCTGCGCGCCGCCGAATTCGCCGCACTCCTCACGCCCGACGTCCTCGACCGCATCGAAGCCATCGTGGCGAACCGGCCTCAAGCTCCGCAGTACTGATGACGCGCATCGACATCTTGACGGTCGTTCCTCGGCTCTTGGACGGTCCGTTTGCGGACAGCATCGTCCAACGGGGCGTTGATAAGGGCCACGTGGAAATCCACGTCCACAACATCCGCGATTGGAGTACCGACAAGCACAAAAAGGTGGACGATGTGCCGTTCGGCGGTTCGGCAGGCATGGTGATGACCATTCAGCCCATCGCCGACGCCATCGCCGAATTGAAGGCCCAGCGCGACTACGCCGAAATCATCTACCTGACGCCCGACGGGGAACGGCTGAGCCAACCGCTGGTGAACCAACTTTCCATCGCGGGCAACCTCATCTTGCTCGCTGGCCATTACAAGGGCGTGGATCAACGGGTTCGGGATCACTTCATCACCCGAGAAATCAGCATCGGCGATTACGTGCTGAGCGGTGGCGAGTTGGCGGCTGCGGTGCTAACCGATGCCATCGTGCGGCTCATTCCCGGGGTCATCGGGGACGAGATGAGCGCCTTGACGGACAGCTTTCAGGATGGTTTGCTCGCGCCCCCAGTGTACACGCGGCCTGCGGTTTATGGCGAATGGGAGGTGCCGGAAGTGCTGCGTTCGGGCGACCACGCGAAGGTCCGAGCTTGGGAAGAGGAGCAAGCGCTGGCGCGAACTCAGGCGAGGCGTCCGGATTTGTTGGAAGAATAAATGCGAGGAACGGGATTTCTTCGTAATATTGCACCCCGATTTAAGCTCGGGATAAAACAGGTACCATGGATCGCATCAAGGAAATCGCCAGCAAACTCGTCGAAGTTCAAGACTGGCCCAGCTTCCAAGCTGGTGACACGGTGGAAGTTACCATCAAGATCAAGGAAGGAAACAAAGAGCGCCTTCAGAAGTTTCAAGGCGTGGTGATCCAACGCCGCGGTGAAGGGCACACCCAAACGTTCACGGTTCGCAAGATGGCGAGCGGCGTGGGGGTCGAGCGGATTTTCCCGATCGCTTCTCCGTTCATTGACGAAATCAAGGTGCTGAAGCGCGGTAAAGTCCGTCGCTCACGCATCTTCTACCTCCGGAACCTCACGGGTAAAGCTGCCCGCATCCGCGAGAAGCGCCACTTCAAGGCGAACTGATTCGAGCGCAACATCAGCGCATGAAAAAACCCGGCGGACATCCGCCGGGTTTTTTCGTTTGGACGAAATCCTCGGGAACGACCTGCGTCCCCGAGGCTTTTCCCATCAGCTCTTCAACACCTGAGCGACGCCCTCGCGAATGGTGCGCTCTGCCGATTCTACTTCTTCGGTCAAGCGGTCGCACTCCGCCAGGATTTCCTCCACGTAAGAGCGGTCCTTCAGGTCCTTTGCGTTCACTTGAGCGTTCAAGATGGCTCCGAGCACGGCGGTGCGGGCAGCCATGGCCCCCACGCCCGCGTCCGTTACCGAGTTGGGGTTGCCGCGTTCAACCATGTCCGCTGCGATGGGCAGAACGGCTGCTGCGGTGCGAGCCACCTGCATCGGCACATCGATGGCGTGGCGGGTGGCCGATTCAATCGCGGTAGCTCGGGCCGCCTTGGCTGCTTCATCGTTCTTCGGCAAGCCGTAAGCCTCCATGATTTGGTTGAACGCTGCGGTATCCGCATCCACCAGACTCAGCAATTTGCGTTCCAATGCCATGCCCCGCTCGGCCACCTCAGAGAATTCCTCCCAACGATCGTCCCATCCGCGTTTGTTCGCGCTCAAATTCGCCACCATCGTGGTAAGGGAAGCCCCGAGGACCCCGCAATACGCTGCAATGGAACCGCCTCCCGGAGCCGGTGACTCCGAAGCCGTCTCGTCGGCGAACTGGCGGAGGTTCATGGCCAACAGCGGTTCGCGCGTCGCGTCCGCGATGATGTATTCAATGACCCGTTCCTGTGGATTGAAGGGCGCCAAATCGTCTAAGCCCAACGACTTCACCGCGATTTTAACCTTCTCCGCCTCGGAAATGCCCAGCGAACGCGCTTGCTTCCGCAAGTAATGATCGGCCGCATCCGTCAACACCCGCAATGGCAACAGCCCCACAAGCTCGCTGCCCGTGACGCGAATGCCCCGGTCTGCAGCCCGCGCGCAGGCCTCATCGAAGGCGACGTGAACTGGCGTGACTTGGATGTCGGTCAGGTTCATGGAAAGTTGGGCGATGCCGTACTCCTCGATGTACCAGCCGATGCCCTTGACGGCCTTTAGAGACCCCGGAATGCGCACCGGTTCGCCGTTGGCATCCTTCACAACCGGGGTTCCCGGACCGTTTTCCGTCTTGACGCGCCCGGATTCGCGGATGTCGAACGCGATGGCGTTCGCGCGGCGGGAACTCGTTGTATTCAGGTTGATGTTGTAAGCAATCAAGAAATCGCGGGCTCCGATGGCTGTCGCGCCCGTGCGCTTGACTTGGGCGTTGAGTTCAGCTGGACCGAAATCCGGCTTCCACTGCGGTTCGGCGATCTTGGCCAGGCCTTCGTATTGGCCTTTGCGGCAATGTGCCAAATTCTTGCGCTCTGGCAAAAGCGCCGCCGACTCGTAGAAGTAACCCGGGATGCCCAACTCCGCCCCCACGCGCTGGCCCAATGCCCGCGCCACCTCGATGCAATCTTCCATCGTCACCCCGGCCACGGGCACAAAGGGACACACGTCCGTTGCCCCCATCCGCGGATGCTCCCCGCGGTGCTGGGACATGTCGATCAGTTCGGAAGCCTTTTTTATGAGTCGGAACGCCGCCTCCCCCACCGTTTCGGGCGGCCCCACAAAGGTGATGACCGTCCGGTTGGTGCTCCGACCTGGATCCACGTCCAACAGGCGCACGCCTTCGACGGTTTCAACGGTGGAAGCAATGGCTTGGATGATGTCATCCCGGCGACCTTCCGAGATGTTGGGGACGCATTCAATGAGTCGTTGCATGGGTGTTTGAGGTCAAATGATTCGCCCCAAAGGTAGCAACGCGCACACGCCTTCAGTGCGGCAATTCCACCCCGTTCATGAACACGCGCTCCACAGGGTCCTCGCCAAATCGGTAGCCGATTTCGATCAAATCGTCCATCGGCCTCGTCAGCAGCAAGTTCGCACGGTACCCCGGAGCGATGGCCCCCACCTCACCGGATACGTCCATGGCCGCTGCCGCGTTCAACGTCGCCGCAGCGATGGCCTCGAGCGGGCGCAACCGCATCTTCACGATGGCCAGTTGAACCGCAAGGCGCATGCTGCCACTCGGAGCCGACCCCGGATTGTGATCGGTGGCCAAGACCAGGGGCAATCCCGCATCGATCAGCTCCCGACCAGGCGTGTAAGGGATGGACAAAAAATGGGAGCATCCCGGCAAAGCCACCGGGAACATCGGTCCCTCCGGTCGATTGAGCGTGGATTGCAAGGCCGGAATGTCCGCCTCGTTCAATTCCTCCAAGTGATCGACGCTCCGGGCGCTCCATTTGGCGCACAACTCCACCCCGCCGAACGCGTTGAACTGATTGACGTGCACCTTGGCCGGAATCCCCGCTGCCGCCCCCGCCGCGAGCCACGCCTCCGTTTCTTCCAGACCGAAGTAGCCCTGCTCGCAGAACGCATCGATGTAGTCCACCGAGCCGGCGGCTTGGGGCAGGAGTTCTTCGATCGCCAGGGCCGTCCATTCCGCGGCCGTCATCCCGCTCGGCACTGCGTGCAAGCCGAGCAGGGTCGCCTTGATGGGGATCGGCGCCTCCCGCTTCAGTCGGCCGATGACGCGCAACATCTTCAGCTCCGCTTGGACGGTCAAACCGTACCCGGTTTTAATTTCCAACGCGCCGATGCCGTCGTTGAGCGCGCGTTCAAGCCGTTCCCTTGCCGCCGCGTAGAGCGCGTCTTCGGACATGGACTGCAGCCGCTCGGCAGAATTCAGGATGCCGCCGCCGCGCTGGGCGATGGTTTGGTAAGACAAGCCATTCAGCCGATCCAAAAACTCGCTCGCCCGATCAGCCGCATACACCAAATGCGTGTGGCTGTCCACCCAACTCGGCAGCACAAACCGCCCCTCGCAATTCACGACCTGCAAGCCCGACCAATCCGCGATGCCCTCGAAATCCGCCATCCGCCCGAAGTCCGCGATGCGCCCGTCCTCGACCGCGAGCCACGCGTCGTCGAGCACGCTGAATTCATTCATGTCAGCACCTGCGAGGTAGGCGGGGGCTTGCTCGTACGCTCCGACGAGGCCTTTGATGTGGGTGAAGAGGATGCGCATGGGCACAAAGCTAGCAAGCGGTGTAACTTTGGGGACATGGCAGGCAATTCCTTTGGGGACTTTTTTCGGGTCACGACGTTCGGGGAGTCCCACGGTGTGGCGATCGGTGGGGTCATCGACGGTTGCCCTGCGGGGTTGCCGTTGGATGTGGCGGCGGTGCAAGCGGCTTTGGATCGGCGGCGCCCGGGGCAGTCGGAGCTGACGACGCAGCGGAAGGAATCGGATCGGGTGGAATTCCTGAGCGGGCTTTTCGAGGGAGTGACGACGGGGACGCCGATTGCGTTTTTGCTCCGGAATGAGGATGCGCGGTCGCAGGATTACGAGGCGATGAAGGCGGCGTATCGGCCGAGTCATGCGGATTTTACGTACGATGTGCGGTTTGGGCGGAGGGATCCGCGGGGGGGCGGTCGGGCGAGTGCGCGGGAGACGGCTGCGCGGGTGGTCGCGGGGGCGGTGGCGGACCAAATTCTGTCCCGCGCAGGCATCTCCGTCTCCGCCTATGTGGAGCGCGTGGGCGACATCGCTTGGGACGCGGAACCGGCCTTTGTGCCGCGGGCGGAAGTGGATGTGTACGCGGTGCGTTGTCCGGACGGGCCCACGGCTGAGCGCATGAACGCGCGCATCGCGGAGGTGGCGCGGTCCGGTGATTCGCTCGGGGGCGCGCTGGTCGTGGTGGCGCAGGGGGTGCCTGCGGGTTGGGGGGCGCCCGTGTTTGACAAACTCCAAGCCCGCATCGCCGCAGCGCTCTGGAGCTTGCCCGCCGTCAAGTTCATGGAAATCGGCAGCGGCATTGCGGGGACTTACGCAACCGGCTCCACGCACAACGACGCCTTCATCCCCTCCCCTTCGGGCGGCATCGCCACCGCCACCAACCGAAGCGGGGGCATTCAAGGGGGCATCTCGAACGGCATGCCCATCGTGGTGCGTCTCGGCTTCAAGCCCACCGCCACGATTCAACACGCCCAAGCCACCGTTTCCCCCGATGGCGTCCCCACCGAACTCGCCGCCCGAGGCCGGCACGATCCGTGTGTCCTTCCACGTGCTGTGCCCATCGCGGAATCCATGCTCGCCCTCGTGCTCGCCGATGCGTGGCTCGCCCCCCCTGCCCGGCTCGATCAACTCCATCCATAAACTCCCGTGCCGCGGAGGTGAATCGGCTTGGCGAAGGCGCACCCTCCGCCGTACCTTGGCGGCATGAAGGGAATTGCATTGCATTGGCAAGTCATCATCGGCCTCCTCGTCGGCGTGGTGTACGCGTGGCTCAGTGTCACGTTTGGGTGGAATGACTTCACCCTGGATTACATCAAGCCGTTCGGCGACATCTTCATCAACTTGCTGAAGCTCATCGCAGTGCCCCTGGTGCTTTTCAGCATCATCTCCGGCGTGACCAGCTTGGGCGATGTAAAAAAACTCGGGCGCATGGGCGCGAAAACCCTGCTCACCTACCTCCTCACGACCGCCTTTGCGGTGGTGGTGGGGCTCGTGTTGGTCAACCTCATTCGTCCCGGTGACGCCACCGCTCCCGAGCTCCTCGAAGCGAACCGCATTCGCTACGAGCTTTGGCGCGACGCGAATGGCATCGAAATCCTCGACGACCTCCAGTACGCCCAAGACCCCGACCGCGCCGAACTCACCGCGCAAATCGCCGCCGAAACCTCCCAAGCGAATCCGTGGGTGGAAGACAAGCTGAATAAAGCGAATTCCAAACAGAAGGCAGGCCCCCTGCAACCCCTCGTAGACGTCGTGCCCGTGAACATTTTTGCGAGCTTGACCTCGATGAGCATGTTGCAAATCATCTTTTTCGCAGTCTTCTTCGGAATGGTCCTCGTGGGCTTGCCTGACGATAAAAAGGCTCCGCTGATTCGGGCAGTCGACTCCCTCAATGAGGTGTTCGTGCGCATGGTGTGGGTGGTGATGAAGGCCATGCCCGTGTTCGTATTTGCCCTGATGGCAGGCCAAATCGTAAAGGCCGCAGGCACCGACCCCGACCTCTTCCAACAACTGCTGAGTTTCCTCCTTCGGTACAGCCTCGTGGTGGTGATCGGTTTGGCCATCATGGCCTTTGTGGTCTACCCTACGCTCGTTTCTCTCATCGTGAAGCGGGTCTCTTTCCGGGAATTTTTGAAGGGCATGCGCGATGCACAAATCACGGCGTTTTCCACCTCGAGCTCCGTGGCGACGCTTCCCGTCACCATGGATTGCGTTCACAAAAATCTCGGCGTGAGCACGCGAACTTCGAGTTTCGTGCTGCCCATTGGCGCCACCGTGAACATGGATGGCACCAGCCTTTACCAAGCTGTAGCCGTTGTGGCATTGGCGCAATTCCACCTCGTTGACTTGTCGTTGGCCCAACAAGCCGTAATCGTGCTGACGGCCACGTTGGCTTCCATCGGGGCGGCTGCCGTTCCGAGTGCTGGGCTCGTGTTGATGATCATCGTGCTCGAGAGCGTCGGGCTCAACCCCGCGTGGATTGCACTCATTTTCCCGGTCGATCGCATCTTGGACATGTGCAGAACCGTGGTCAATGTAACGGGAGACGGTGCCGTTTCGACCATCATTGCGCACACGGAAGGTGAAGAACAAGCCGCTTGATTCACGATGGCATTTCTCTGTTTGAAACGGTGGTTCCTCATCGGCGTATTCGGGAGCTTGTCCACATGGAGTTGGAGCCAAGTTGATTCGTGCTTGCCCTTTGAAGAGCCCAAATCGGAAAAAGCGCTCGAGAAAGCCGAAAACTCCAGCAAATACAGCTTGGAAAAGCGAACGGAGATCCTCCGGGAAGCCCTGGAAATGGACCCGGCCTGTCACCAATGCGCTCAGGAGCTGGGGCATTTGTTGTTTCATCAATTTCAACGAACGGGTACACGTGGAGATGAGGCCGAAAACGTGCTCCTGGATTTGGTGGGAGAATGCCCCGAATACCATTCGGAGCCTTGGTACGAACTCGGTGCTTTGGCTTATGCCCGAGGGGATCGGTCGGTAGCGGTGGAGCGGTTTGGGCGGTTTTTGGCGTTCCCGGATGACCGTCCGCTGGGCAAGCGTTATGACCGCCAGGCAGAAGAAGCACGCGAGGTGTTGGTGGGGCTGGAATTTGAACTGGCGTTTTACGCCCATGAGCGCGAAGTGCAATTGGTTCCTGTGGCCACCGTCAATACGGCTGCTGACGAATACTTGCCCGCGCTTTCTCCGGACGGATCGTTGCTATTTTTGACGCATGCTGAGCGGGTCAAGCCGAAAGGCGATGTGGTGTCTCGCCTTGTGGAGCGGTTCCAATGGGCTCATCGCGGCGCGGGCGAAGTAGCGTTCGAAGTGCCGGAAGATTTGGAGCGGCCGTTCAATGATGGCACGCACTACGGAGGGGCTTCCATTTCGGTGGATAACCGGGAATTGTTCATTGCCGCGTCCAACCCCGTCCCGGAGAATCCCGAAAACATCGACTTGTTCGTGGTCAAGTACGAAGTGCTCGGCGCACGGCCCTCGGGGGGATTTGATTACAGCTGGGGTCCGTTGATTGCCTTGCCAGACCACATCAATTCTCCAGACGGCTGGGAGGCCCAACCCGCGTTCTCGGCCGATGGAACGGAATTGTTTTTTGCTGCGGTAAAGGCGACCTCGATTCCGGACGAAAACGGCAACCCAACCATGGACTTGATGCGAGCTCAGCGCTCGGGGAATGGGGAATGGATGCCTGCTGAACCGATTGCAGGACTGAACACTGCATTCAACGAAAAAAGCCCGTTTCTGCACCCCGACGGGAAGACGCTCTACTTCTCGAGCGATCGCCAACCGGGGGGAGGCGGATACGACATTTGGTACAGCAGAAGGGACGAGGACGGTTCGTGGGGTGATCCGGTCAACGTGGGGGCTCCCATCAACACAACCGGTGATGAGCACGGATTGGTGGTGGCTGCGGATGGGTTTCAGGCCTACCTCGGGAGTCGGCGAACGGGGACGCGAGGACTGGATATTCTGGGCCTTCGCTTGCCTCCGCCACACCGTGCCACGGAGGTGACCATCGTCAGGGGGTCCGTGTTGACACCTGCCGGGTTGCCCGACTCGACCATTCAAGTGGGCCTGCTCGACCCCGAATCCATGGAACGGACTTACCTGGAGGTCAATCGGGATGACGGAACCTTTGCGCGTGCCATGGAGGCTTCCAAGGCGGAGGAACTCGTGGTTTTTGTGGAGGGTCCTGAAACCGCCTTCGATGCGTTGCTCATCTCGCCTCCCGATTCCATTAAACTCACAGAATCTGCTAGTGCGCCGTCCCTTCAACTGAAAGCCCAGTCCGCAGAGGAACGGACGGCTTATGAAATGAGGGACCTCAACTACGCGACCAGCAGTGCCGACATTTCTGAGCGTTCCTACCCCATTCTTCTGGCGTTTGCAGACTACTTGAATCGCCATCCGAGAATTGAAGTGGCCATCCACGGTCACACCGACAACGCGGGGACATTGGAAATGAACATGCGGCTCTCCGAGGAACGGGCAGCCGCTGTGAAAGCGTTCTTGGTGGAAGCCGGGGTTGATGGAAATCGCTTGAGCTCGAAGGGATTCGGTCCCAATCGACCCCGCGCCTCGAACGACACCGAAGCAGGACGGGCTGCAAATCGCAGGACAGAATTCGTCATCGAGAACTGATGGGCGTGTCGTTAAAAGATGGCATTCGTGTTTATTTTCGCGCCATGAACAACTTGAAATTCATGGCCCCAGCAATGCTTGCGGTGGGCCTTTGGGTCGGATGCGGAACCGCGCCGGAAACCCAGCCAGCACCATCAACCCCGGGTGACGAATGGACGAGCTACGGTGAGGCCTTTGAAATTGATGCGCCTCAGGCCGTTTCGGACGTGCCTGCATTGCTCGCTGCCCATGGCGAGGCGGAGGGGCAGTTCGAAGTGGAAATCGTGGAAACCTGCACCAAGATGGGGTGCTGGATGTCCGTGAGCGGTCCGGAAGGAGAACCGGTCATGGTGTACATGAAGGACCATGCGTTTTTCGTGCCGAAAAAGGGCATGGAAGGCAAGCGCGCCATCATTTCGGGAACCGCCTACAACGACACGGTTTCAGTGGATTTGCAGAAGCACCTGCTCGAAGATGCGAACCGCAATCAAGAAGAAATTGATGCGGTCACGGAAGTGAAGTATGAGTTGGCGTTTTCAGCGGCTGGGGTGAAGATCCTGGGGCAAATTGAATCGGAAGAAGACCATGATCACGAACACGATCACGAACACGATCACGAACACGATCACGAAGGACACGTTCACTGAATTGCATTCTTTCTCAGAAAAAAGCGGCCAAGGCCGCTTTTTTTTTGCCTTTCACATCGTCTGTTAATTGACGGGCAACGGGCATGAAATAGGCACATGAGGGCGTTGAGAACTTCGTTCATTTGGCCTGCGCTGCGCGCGCCACCACGCTAATTTCGTTCTATGCGCATTTTCGCCCTTACCCGACTCAAATCGCCCCTTCTTGGAGGCGCTTTGCTGGCCTTGTGCAGCTGCTCCCTGCACGTTTCTGCCCAATTCGCTTTGGGAGAATCCCCACAACGGGTCGCTTGGGAGTCGGCACAAGACGCCTTCAACAAAGAGAAGTACGCCCTTGCTCTTCAAGGATTTGAGGCGTTATTGGATGAAATGGATCAGGGGGAATTGCGGAGCGACGCGCACATTGAGGCCGCCTTCAAGCGGGCATTGTGCGCCGTTTACCTGTACCACCCGAACGCCGACCACCTGATTGCGTCGTTCGTAGAGGAATTCCCGGACAGCCCGTTTGCCCAAACCGCGCGATGGGAACTCGCTGATCTGTACTACGCGAGGAGGGATTGGAAAGAGGCCCTCGAGGCGTTCGAGTCGGTGGAAGAGCGCAAACTTAATCCCGCTGAATTGCTGGAACTGAAGTTCAAGCGCGGGCACGCCCAATTCGAGCGCGAACAATACGACGCAGCCCGCGTGGATTTGTTTGAGGTCGCCGAGTCGGCCGGTCCATTCCAGGATGCGGCCCGTTATTACTTCTCGCACATTGCGTACCTGCGGGATCAACCGCAAGTCGCCCTCGATGGCTTCCAAGCCCTGCAAACGAAGCCGGACTTCGCGGATTTGGTCCCCATTTACATCGCCCAGTTGCTCCACGAAACCGAGCAATACGAGGAACTCATCGCCTACGCGCCCAAGTTGTTTGCGGAGGATTCTCCGTTGAAGGCGAACCGTAAGCCGGAGGTGGCGCGTTTGTTGGGCGATGCGTATTATCGGAAGCAACGGTTTGCGGAGGCCTTGCCGCATTTGGAGATGGCTTGGAAAGAGACGCGGGGGGCAGAGCGGACTCGGGATTTGGCTTACCAAATGGGCTTCGTTCGCATGCAAAGTGGCGACTGGCGCGACGCCTTGAATGCCTTCGCCCTCGTGACGCGCGAGGAGGATGAATTGGCCCAAAACGCGCTCTACCACATGGCCAACGCCTACCTCGAATTGGGCGAGAAGGACAAAGCGAGGACCGCATTCCGGGAGGCATCGCTCCTCAACTTCGATGCGCAAATCAAAGAAGACGCTCTCTTTAGCCATGCGAAACTGGCCTTCGAACTCTCCTACAACCCGTTGGACGATGCCATCACGGCGTTTGAGCGGTACCTCGACGAGTTCCCCAACTCGAGCCGACGCGACGAAGCCTATGCCTTCCTGCTCGAAGTGTACATGACCTCAAAGGATTACACCCGGGCACTGCAAGCACTGAATCGCATCGATGAAAAGAACGCTCGTGTGAAGCGCGCTTACCAGCTGTTGGCCTACAACCGTGGCGTGGAGTTGTTTCGAGCGAACAAGTACGAACAAGCGGATCGGTATTTCGAAGACGTGCGCACGTACCCTGTGGACGCACAGCTCGCTGCGGAGTCGCATTTTTGGCAAGGTGAATTGCGGTATTTTCTCAAGCGTTATGCTGAGGCCACCAGCCACTACAGCGCTTTCCATTCCTCCCCGGGGGCCTTTCAAAGCCCGTATTACGACGATGCGGAATATGCGCGGGGTTATGCCTTGTTCAAGCGCAAGCTGTACGTCGACGCCTTGAGTGCCTTCCGTTCCTACCTCAAATTGGACGATGGAACCGATGCCAAACGAACCTTGGACGCCACCCTCAGAACCGCAGATTGCTTCTATGCAAATAAATCCTTTGACCAGGCCGCGGATGCGTACAAGCAGGTGATCGAACGGGCTGGTGAAGGCTCGGACTATGCGCGTTTTCAACAAGCGCTTTGCCTCGGCTACATGGACAACCTGGAAGCCCAAGTCGCCGCATTGAATGACCTCATGCTGAACGAGCCCAATTCGAGCTACATTCCAGAGGCACGCTACGAAGCAGGGCGTGCACTCATTGAATTGAACGAACTGCAACTGGCGCGAGAACAGCTCGAAACGCTTTTGAACAACCACCCGCAATCGCCGAAGACGAAATACGCCCTCGTGGACTTGTGCCTGATCGGGGTGAAGCAAGGACGGGATGAAGATGTGCTCAAATTGTGGGACCAAATCCGAAACGACTACGGAAACGACCCGATTGCTGGGGATGCGTTCAACGTGCTGGAACCGTTGCTCATCGAAAACGGATTGTTGGACGAACTGCCTTCCGGCGTGGGATTGGATGGTGCGGAAATTGAGGACCGTTTGTACGATGCCGCTGTGGGATTGGCGCTCGAAAAAGAGTGTGGAAAGGCTGTGGTGCGTTTGACCGAATACGTGCGCCAGTATCCCACTGGCCGGCACGTCACGGAAGCTCAGTATTTCAGGGGGCAATGCGCGTTGGACTTGAACCAAACCGAAGAGGCGCGGTCAGCCTTTGACGCCGTCTTGAGCACCCCGACGAATGATTTCACGGAACTCAGCGCCCTCGCGGCGGCAAGCATCGCATGGAAGGCGCAAGATTTGGTCGGAGCGCAAGGCTATTACCGGACCTTGGAAGCCGTCAGTGTGTTGCAAGAAAACCTCTTGGAGGCGCGCATCGGTCTGATGCGATGCCATTACTTGCTCGGCGAGCAGGCCGAGGCGTTGGCTTACGCCGATCAGGTCATCGCGGATCCCGGCACGCCGGACGACATCCGGCGCACGGCGCACTATTGGCGCGGAAAATTGCACGTCGATGCGGGCCAATGGACCGCTGCGCGACCGGATTTGGAGCAGGTGGCAGAATTCGGCGGAGCGCGCGGTGCCGAATGCAAGTACCTGCTTGCAAAAATCGCATTTGACGACGCGGCATTTGACGCCGCAGAGCTCGAGATTTTCGAACTCATTGACGGCTTTTCCGCTTATGAAGAATGGAAGTACAAAGGCTTCATTTTGCTCGGTAAGGTGTACTTGGGCATGAACGACACCTTCCAAGCACGCGCCACGGCCCAGCAAATCTTGGACTACGTTACGGTGGATTGGGTGGTTGAAGCGGCGAAGGAACTGTTGGCCGAAATCGATGCCGCAGAAGCGCAGGAGGCGGAAACCGAACTGCCCGTGGATTCCCTGAACACCCCTACACCTTGATTGCGATGAACACCGGAATGAACCGAACGATGCGAAAGCTTGCACTTGTGAGCCTCTTGGTGGCTGGGGGGTGGACATCCACGCTCCAAGCCCAAAATCAAGGTGACACCTTGAACCTCGACGTGACCTTCATCGGCAACCGCGAAATGCTGTTGCAGGATGCGCATAAGTTGTTGGCTTGGCCCACTTTGCGCGAATTGGGCGTGGACAAACCCGTGTTCAACTACGAACTTTTGCCGAAGCGCATGGTGGTTGAGCCCACGTTTGAATACGTCGAGGCGAAGCGGGTGGACGTGACCCCTCCCCTCCCGCTGCTGTACCGCGGGTACGCGCGCTTGGGGTTTGGCATGTACGTCAGCCCCGTGGCAGAGCTGTCGTTCACGGATTTGAGGAACCGGAAATCGAACTGGGGCATCCAAGGGACGCACCGTTCGTCCAACGGGGGCTTCGACGTACGCGACTCGATTCCGGAGCGTTTCAGCAACAGCGAGCTGAATGCTTGGGCAAAGCGCTTTTGGAAACGAGAAACGTTGACGTTTCGGGGATTTGTCGGGCAGCAAGGCATCAGCTATTTGGGGTTGGACTCGTTGACCGAGGTGCCCGCAATGGCGGATGACCGATTGCGGGAGCGCTTCGGGAGCTGGGGGGCTTCCGTTCATTCGGAATCCACTCGGAAGGACAGCGGAGATTGGGCGATCGAGGCGGATTTGGCTTACCGCCACTTGTGGGCGCAATCGGGAGTGACCGAGCATACGGGATTGACTTCGGGTTTGGCCTCCACCTACCGCGAGGGATTGGAAATGCGGCTGAATTGGGAAGGTGTTTACAACCGCCGCCGCGTCGACTCCGTTTCCTCCACCGACCAAGTGGTGTTCAATGTGAACCCCGAAGTGGTGAAGACTTCGGGGGCGTTGCGGACCGCTCTGGGAGCCGCAATCGTCGTCGATGCACGAGGAAACCGTCCATTTCAAGTGTTCCCCACTGCGGAAGCGTCGTTGCAGGTTCTGAAAGGAATCATGGTGCCGTATGCCCGCATCGGTGGAGACGTTGAGAACAACCGGTTGGCCACCGTGCTGGCAGACAATCCGTATGCAAACCCGGAGCTGGAGTTGCAGAACACCTACCGCCGTTTCGACTTCCGAGCGGGCTTGCGGGGGCACGTCACCTCCCATTTCCATTACCACGCACGGTTCTCGGTGGAGCACTTTGAGCAATACCTCTACTTTGTGAACGATTCGAACGCAATTGGGGGATCGCAATTTGCAGCCCTCTACGATACGTTGACCGTTTCTACGCTCGGAGGGGATGCCCGCCTGATGATTTCCGATGAATTCACAGTGTTCGGCGGGGTGGATTTGAAGACCTATGCGACGCGCGGCCAAATCGCTGCTTGGAATTTGCCCAACATGGTGTGGCGCGCTGGGCTCCATTACAACTGGCATGACAAATTCACGGTGGATGCCAACGTGGAGGTCGTCGGAGCGCGCAGTGCGGCTTCCCTCTCAGAAGACGCAACAGGTGCCGGCGTTGACTTAGGTGCGGCAGGGTTGGGTGCCCAGCGGGATTTGCCGGCATTTGTGGACGCCAACCTCAAATTGGAGTACCTTTACAACAAGCGCATGAGCGCGTGGATTACCTGCTCCAACTTGGTGGGAAGTCGGTACCAAATGTGGAACAATTACCCGGTCCAAGGCTTCCTGGCGCGATTCGGAGCGACCTACGCATTCTAAGGTGTGGAAAGGTGGGGTTTTCTGTGGATAAATACCCCCCTGTTTTCGCTCCAAATCCCCCAATCGTTGCGGCTTTCCGCGTATTTTCGTTAGTCGAGTGCCGTGCGATAGTGATGCGGCATCAGGACGAAGCAGAAAGACATGTCGGAAGAGCATCCTATGGACCCAGTCCAGAATCCAGATAACGCCCCTAAAGGCGCGAATTACAACGCCAGCAACATCCAAGCCCTCGAAGGCATGGAACACGTGCGCATGCGCCCATCGATGTACATCGGCGACGTGGGGGTACGTGGCTTGCACCATTTGGTCTACGAAGTCGTGGACAACTCCATTGACGAGGCGCTTGCAGGACACTGCGACCACATCACGGTCACCATCACGGAAACCAATGGAATCCGAGTAACGGACAACGGTCGCGGCATTCCCGTGGACATCCACGAGAAAGAAGGCGTGTCTGCATTGCAAGTGGTCATGACGAAGATCGGGGCCGGCGGTAAATTCGACAAAGATTCCTACAAGGTCTCTGGCGGTTTGCATGGGGTCGGGGTTTCTTGCGTGAACGCACTTTCTGTATCGTTGCGGGCGGAGGTCCACCGCGATGGAAAAGCCTACGAGCAGCATTACTCACGCGGGAAGGCCACCGCTCCGGTAGCCGAGATTGGAACGGCGGATGACCGCGGCACCACGGTGGAATTCCAGCCCGACCACGAAATCTTCGAAACGCTCACCTACAGCTACGACACGTTGGCTGACCGGATGCGCGAATTGGCCTTTTTGAACAAGGGCATTACGATTCAATTGACGGACGAACGCACGCTCGTTCAACCCGAAGAAAACGGACCGGAAGTCTACAAGCAAGAAGTCTTCCATTCCGATGAAGGGCTTCGTGATTTCGTTACCTACTTGGAGAGCAACCGGGAACCCCTCATCGCCGAGGTCATCCACATGGAAGGAGAACGCAACGGGATTCCCGTTGAAGTCGCCATGACGTACAACACCTCCTTCTCTGAGAACCTCTTTTCGTATGTGAACAACATCAACACCCACGAAGGGGGAACGCACTTGACGGGATTCCGACGTGGATTGACGTTGACCTTGAAGAAGTATGCGGAAACGTCGGGAATGCTCGACAAATTGAAGTTTGACATCTCCGCCGATGACTTCCGGGAAGGGCTGACGGCGGTCGTGAGCGTCAAAGTGGCAGAACCCCAGTTCCAAGGCCAAACCAAAACCAAACTGGGCAACGCTGAAGTCAGCGCGCCCGTCGGTCAGGCCGTAAGCGAAATGCTGGAGGCGTACTTGGAAGAACACCCGAATGACGCGCGTTCCATCGTGCAGAAGGTCATCCTTGCCGCGCAAGCTCGCCACGCCGCCCGCAAAGCACGCGAAATGGTTCAGCGCAAGACGGTCATGAGCGGCTCAGGACTCCCCGGCAAGCTCGCGGACTGTGCTGAAAAAGACCCCGCACAGTGCGAATTGTTCTTGGTGGAGGGTGACTCAGCAGGAGGAACCGCGAAACAGGGACGCGACCGTCACTTCCAGGCCATCATGCCCCTTCGAGGCAAGATCCTGAACGTGGAAAAGGCCATGCAGCACAAGATCTTCGACAACGAAGAAATCAAGAACATTTACACGGCGCTGGGCGTTTCGCTCGGCACGGAGGAAGATGAGCGAGCCCTGAACTTGAGCAAATTGCGGTACCACAAGGTGGTCATCATGTGTGACGCTGACGTGGACGGCAGCCACATCGAGACGCTGATTTTAACCTTCTTCTTCCGCCACATGAAGGAGCTCATTGAAAACGGCTATGTGTACATCGCCACCCCCCCACTCTATTTGGTGAAAAAGGGATCGCGATCCGCCTACTGCTGGAACGATGAAGAACGGGATGCCATGATCGAGCAACTCCGCGGCTCCACAGGCTCGGACGCGGGCATCGGCGTTCAGCGGTACAAGGGTCTCGGAGAAATGAACGCGGAGCAACTTTGGGACACGACCCTCAATCCGGAGAACCGAACATTGCGTCAAGTGACCATCGAAAACGCGGCGGCATCGGACCAAGTCTTCTCCATGCTCATGGGCGATGAAGTGCCACCGCGCCGCGCTTTCATCGAAGAGAATGCCAAATACGCCAACATCGACGCGTGATCGCACACGATTACCGAATTGATGGCATGACCTGCGGGCATTGCGTGGCGCGCGCGAAGTCGGCATTGGAAGCCATCCCTGGTGTTGAATCTGCGGCGGTTCAACTGGAGGAGCCACAGGCGGTGCTGCGTTTCACCGACGAGGCGGTTTCGTTGGAACAGCTTCAGACAGCCTTGGACGCGCATGGGTATTCGATTTCGGAGCCCGCGCCACCCGCTCGACCAGGAAAGTGGTCCGAAAAGGTGGTTTGGGTCACGGGGGCAAGCAGTGGAATCGGCCGAGCAACCGCACTCGAATTTGCGCGTCAAGGAGCTCGGGTGATCTTGTCGGCCCGGCGGATCTCGGTCCTGAATGAGGTCATCCAAGGAGCGGATCCCTCTTGGCGCGCTGACATGAAACCCGTGGGAATCGATTTGGCGGATTCCGATGCCATGACCGATCGGGTGAACGAAGCCTTGGCTTGTTTCGGGCGCATCGATGCCGTCGTGCACTGTGGCGGCATCAGCCAGCGGAGCCTGGCGAAGGACACTGCCCTGGAAGTCGACCGCCGGGTAATGGAAATCGATTACTTCGGAACGGTCGCCTTGACCAAAGCCGTACTTCCGCTTTTTCTTAAACAAGGAGGCGGTCAGTTCGTGGTGGTGACGAGCCTCATGGGGCTGTTCTCCTCCCCCTTGCGCTCAGGGTATTGCGGAGCGAAGCACGCGTTGCACGGTTTCTTTGAATCCCTTCGCGCTGAAGTGTACGATGCGGGCGTCCGCATCACCATGGTTTGCCCGGGATTCATTCGCACCGAGATTTCCCTGAACGCGGTGGTGGGCAATGGGTCAAAACAAGGCACGATGGACGAAAAAACCGGAAAAGGACTCACCCCCGAAGCGTGTGCTGAGCAACTCGTCGGAGCCGCTGAGAAGCAGCGACCGGAAGTGCTCATCGGCCGTTCGGAAGTCTTCGCCGCCTACCTCAAGCGGTTCCTCCCCAATGTGCTGAGGCGCATCATGCGCAAGGCAGCCGTGACCTGAATTCAGGCCACGTATTCTCGCCCTTCCACATCGAGCACCCGCGTGCGCTTCTTCAACGTGCGCAGGATGAGGAATACCCCGGCCGCACAGGCCGTCAAGACCGTCCAATGGTCGGATAACCCGGCAGTTCCCTCCACGCGGTAAAGGTGCAGCGCATCGATGAGCGCAAAGCTGACAAACACTGCGAAGAACCCATTGTACTCCCGCTTGAAAACGTTCTTCAACGAAAAGCGCACGCCCGGGGAAACCCAACCGCTGAATTTGGGAAAAAAGGCTGGAGTCGACTCCGACCACTTCAGGTAAACCTCCCCAAATTTCCTCCGCAAAAACGCCTCCTCGGCGAACATGATGCGCTCGTAATACACCCAAAACAGCAAGGTCACAACGAGCGTAAACCACTGGTTTCCAACGAAAAGAACGATGCCAATCCACATGAAGTAATTCCCGAGGTACAAGGGATGGCGAACCATTCCGTAGATCCCCCGAGTATTCAAGGATTCCGCAACCTGCCCTTCGCTCGTGTTCCGGCCCGAGGTTCCCCTCGGAGTGTAGCCGATCGTAATGGCTCGGATGAGCAAACCGAAAAAGCTCACGCCCAAACACGCCGCCCACCAACCCGTCGCTTGGAAATCAGGCGATGCGCCGTCTTGGAACCACAAAGCCACCGGAACGGCCAACGCGTACAAAACCAGCGGAAGGAAACTCCGCCAACGGAACAGCCAGTTTCCGCTTTTTTCCATGGATTCAATCAGCGCCATTTCCTTCGTATTGGGGTTGGTTCCACTTTTTAATGGCCTCATCGCCGTTTAAGCCGCTCAGGACTTCCGATTCCAATCCGTCGGAAAGGCCCAACTTCACGTCCACCCTTTCGTACTGATCCGCAGCGACTTCCACGTCCACGAAAGGACTGCCGTTGTCAAATTGGAGGAGGGACTCGTTGATTTTCAGGACATCAAGGCGCTCTTCCAGCACCACTTCCGCGGTGGCCGAATACCCCGCGCGGAGGAATTCGCCGGGCTCCAACCGAACGGCAGCCTTGATTTCGAATTGGATTGCCCCGCCGTCTTTGATGCCTTTGGGGCTGATGTACTCCAAGTCCGCTCGGTAATCCTCCCCTTCCAACGCACCGATGGTCAGGATGAGCTCCATGCCCGGTTTCAATTTTTCGACTTCGCCTTCATCGATTTGTCCCACGAACAGGAGGTCGCTCATGTCGGCAACGCTCGCAATGGTCGTTCCCTCGTTGAAGTTGTTGGCCTCGATGACGCTGTTCCCCTTGCGCACCGGAACGTCGAGCACCATGCCGGAGATGGTGGATGTGATGAGCGTATTCGAGGTTCGGCCGGAACGGGAAGCCACGCCGTCTTGAATGATCCGGAGGTTATCCTCCGCGGCGAGGACCTCCTCTTCTGCTTGGCGGCGCTGCGTGGCAAAGGGTTGGAACGCCGCTTCGGACAAAACGCCATCGGCGAGCAATGACTCGTTGCGTTCGTAGCTCATGGTCGCGTCTTCGAGGCCAATCCGGGCTCTTTGCAGCCGCGCTTCGGCCGCCGACAACGCCCCCATGTCCGGAACGACCATCACCTCGGCCAGCACATCCCCCGCACGCACCGTGTCGCCTGCCTCCACCCGAACGGAGCGAACGATGCCTGAGATTTGCGGCTTGATGAGGATTTCCTGCCGGGGTTGAATGCTCCCGGAGGCCATGGTGAGCAGCCGGATGTCACCGCGGTCGGGAGACGCTGTGGCGTAGGTGGCCTTCGGTGCTTCTTCTTTGGCCTTCAGGAAAAACAAGGTGTAGATGCCTCCGGCCAAAACCGCGAGCGCAAACACAACCAATGCGATGATCCTTCCTTTTTTCATTCCGATCTGATTGCCTCCACAGGCCGAATGGCAACGGCCCGCAAAGCTGGTAAAATTCCTGCAAAAACTCCCATCACCAACAACACCCCCAACGAAAGGAGTACCACGTTCAGGGAAACCTCGGGGTTGCGGAAGCTTCCCGAGTCTCCCATCCCCGCAAGGAAACGATTCAATCCCTCCAAGGTCCCCACGCCCGCCACCATGCCCGTGAGGCCCGATAGCGCCGTCAGGAACAACGTCTCTCCGATGATTTGGCGCACCACGGTGGCGGGTGTTGCCCCCAATGCCCGGCGGATGCCGAGCTCCTGGGTGCGTTCCTTTACCGTGATGAGCATGATGTTCACAATGCCGATTGCCCCCGCAAACAACGCCAGCCCCCCGAACACGAACGACACGATGCGAAACGCCCCGAACACCGTCTCCATTTCCTCGAAGTCGTCCGCCGTCGTCCAATACCCGAACGCCCGTTGATCGTCGGGGTGGACGTGCAAGCGCCGCTTCAGCAAGGTCATCACCTCCGCGGCAGCCGAATCGGCGTGCACGGATTCGTCGAACATCAGGCTGAGCCAACCGATTTGGTCGCCCATGTGGAACGCTCGATTGAACGTGGTGAACGGGATGAAAATGCTCTGCTCGGACTCGTCGGCGTCGTCTCCGGTGAGCGGCGAGCCGTAAACGCCAACCACCGTGAAGAAGACGCCGGAAATTTCGAGCCGTTCGCCGATGATGCGCTCGCCTGGGGCGAACAGGAGTTCCGCCACGCGCTCGCCGATGACCGCCACCTTCCGAAGTTCATCGAGATCGGCTTGATTCAAGTAGCGGCCTTCCCGGATGATGAGCGGCTCCATCTCGATGAACTCGGGCACGTCGCCGTAGACGTTGAACGCACCGGTGCGTAAGCCGCGGCTGACGTTGTTCGCACCTTGCCAGCCCCCGAGTTGGTTGCGCGGGGCGACGACCTTCATGGTTTGGCTGTTCGCGCGCAGGTAATCGGCGTCGTCCACCGTCATTTCCAGCCAGCGTCCGCGGCGGTAGCCCTCGTAGGGAATGCTCGTGGATTGCGTCCAAAGGTACATGCCGTTGCGTACGAAGCGGGCCAAATCACTGGACACCCCAGCCTCCAAGCCGTTCGACGCCCCGACCGTAATCAGGATCATGAACACGCCCCACCCCACTCCCAGCCCGCTCAGGAAGGTGCGGAAGGGGTTTTGGACGAACACCGCCATCAGCTCGAGCCACGCGTCGCGATCCCACCACCTCATTCCGCTCGCAATGCTTCGACCGGACGGATGCGCACAGCGCGCAAAGCCGGTCCCATTCCACTCAACACGCCCACCACCAACAGCAACCCCAGCGCCGTCAACGACACCGCCAAGTCCACCTGGGGCGCCTTGAAATACTCGTGGTCCACCTGAGGCGCGGCCCACTCCAGCAACCACACGCCTCCCGCCAATCCAGCAAGCCCCGACAGCAGCATCAACGACAAGGCCTCCTGAACGATCAACCCGATGATGCTCGCATTGGTGGCTCCAAGGGCCTTGCGCACCCCGATTTCCTTCGTCCGCTCCTTGACCACGATGGCCATGATGTTCGCCACGGAGACGGCTCCGGCCAGCAGCGTCATCAGGCCGATGGCCCAAATGAACACCCGGATGCCGTCGAAAATGCTGGCATAGCGCCCGTACGCTTCGTTGTTGTTCGAGACGTTCAGGCCGCTTTCGTCCTCGGGGTGGATGGCGAGTCGGTCCTTGAGGAAGCCCGAAACGGTCGCAGTCAGGTCGCGGGATTCGTCGAGGCTTTGGTCGCCAGTGCTGAACACGATTTGGCCCACTTCATCGCCCCAGCCCAAACGCCGCTGCATCGTCGTGAACGGGACGTACACGGCGTTGTTTTCCCAGCGTCCTCCGGGATCTTCGAACGTCCCGATGATGCGGTAGTTCGACCCGAAGATGCTCAACTCGGTGCCGAGGTCCACCCGACCGCCGAACAATTCCCGCAGCACGTTCGCTCCGATGACCGCTACCTTGCGTTCATCGGTCAAATCCCGTTCCGAGAGGAAGCGGCCGCTCGTGAGTTGGGTTTTCTCCAGCTCTTGATAAATCGGATCGACCCCGCGGAGCATGAACTCGCCTTCCTCCCGTGGTCCCGCCATGTTCACGCCCCACATTTGCAAGCGACGACTGGAAGGAAGCGGCTCATTCGTCAAGGCCTGCGCGCCAGCATAATCGCCCGCATCCAAGGCGATGCGCCGGTTCGGCTGGCGGCCGCGATACGGCAACGTCGTGCGGCCTCCACGGATCCAAACCGAATTGATGGCGTCGTCATCGAATTGAGCGGTCACGCCATTCTGCAACCCAAATCCCAGCCCCTGCATCACCACCAGAATGAACATGCCCAGGGCAATCGACAAGCCGGTCAGTCCCGTCCGAAGTGGATTCGACAGCACCGTGTGCGCAATCTCCAACCAAGCGTCCCGATCAAACATGCGCACCCGTTGTTTCCACCTTTCCGTCCCGCAACCGAATGGTCCTGCCGCACGCATCGGCAATTTCCTGTTCGTGGGTGACGATGACGATGGTTTTGCCCTGACGGTGGATGCGCTGAAGCAATGCCATCACCTCTTCGGACGTCGCCGAATCCAAGGCTCCGGTCGGTTCATCGGCCAGGATGACTTGGGGGTCGGTGATGAGGGCGCGGGCGATGGCGACGCGTTGCTTTTGCCCTCCGCTCATTTGGCTGGGCAAATGGTCGGCCCAATCCGCGAGCCCCACCTGCTGCAGGTATTCAAGTGCACGGCGCTCCCGCTCCTTGCGCGCAATTTTTTGATAATAAAGGGGAAGCGCAACGTTATCTAACGCCGTTTTGAACGAAATCAAATTGAAGCTTTGAAACACGAATCCGAGGTAGCGGCTGCGGTAACGAGCTGCTTGGCGTTCGCTCAATCCGCTCATGTCCACTCCACCCAAGGTGTATAGCCCCGAATCAAAGCCATCGAGCAGTCCCAACACGTTGAGGAGCGTCGACTTCCCTGAACCCGAAGACCCCATGATGGCCACCAGTTCGCCCTCCGCAATGTGCGCGTCAACGCCCTTGAGCACCTTCATGGACTGGGCGCCGGACCGGTAAGACTTTTCAATTCCGCGCAGTTCAATCACCGCGCGAAGATAGGCGGTTGACCGGCGTCGGCTTCCGCGTTAGCGCATTTTCACAAGTTCTGCCCCGGCGCCTTCGAACAGCCACGACCGCGCCTCCAGCATCAACGGCTGCATGAATGCGTCTTCAGAAAGGAACGGAACGCACTCCCGGAAACGGGCCTGCAAATTCGCCAACCGCGGCGCCATGCCATCGGTTCCACGCAAATCGCATGCCTGGGCTGCGCACATCGCTTCCACCGCAAGCACCTGTTCGGCGTTGTCGAGGATGCGCCAGAGCTTCAGCGCCCCGTTCGCGCCCATGCTGACATGATCCTCTTGGCCGTTGCTGCTGTCGATGGTGTCGGCGGCAGCGGGCGTAGTGAGTTGTTTATTCTGCGAAACGAGGCTGGCCGCGGTGTATTGCGGGATCATGTACCCGCTGTTCAGGCCCGGATTCAAGGCCAAAAACGGAGGCAGTCCCTGCCTTCCACTCAGCAACTTGAACACGCGGCGCTCGCTGATGCTCGCCCATTCGTGAGCCGCCAGTCCCATGGCCTCGAATTGCAATGCAAGCGGCTGACCGTGGAAGTTGCCTCCGCTGATGATCTCCCCCGTTTCGGGAAAAACGAGCGGGTTGTCGGTCACGGCATTCAACTCGCGCTCAATAATTGTGCGCGCTGCGGCGACGGCGTCGACCGAGGCCCCGTGAACCTGCGGAACGCAACGGAACGAATACGGATCCTGCACTTGCGTGCGCGGCTCGTCCATTTGGGTGCTGCCTTCGAGCCAGGTCCGAATGCGCTGGGCCACAGCGATTGCACCCGCTTGGTGGCGGACCGCGTGAACGGCCTCGGCGAACGCATCCGAACGGCCATGCCAAGCCTCCAACGACCACGCTGCCACCGCGTCCGCGGCTTCGGCGAACCGTTCAAGTCGCGACAAGGCCGCTGCGCCATAGGCCAGCATCAATTGGGTGCCGTTGATGAGGGCGAGCCCCTCTTTGGCCCCCAACTCCAGCGGCTTCCAACCATACGCGGCCAGCGCATCGCCGGCCGGCACCGCCACCCCATTCACCTTGACCTCACCCTCACCGATGAGCGGAAGCACCAAGTGAGCCAAGGGGGCCAAATCCCCGCTCGCGCCGAGCGAACCCTGTGACGGGACCACGGGCAAAAGCCCCGCATTCAACAGATCGAGCAACCGATCCACCGTTGCGGGCGCCACCCCGCTGTGCCCTTGCGCCAGCGCCTTGACCTTGAGCACCATCATCCGGACGACCACCTCGTCCGGAACATCGGAACCCACACCGCACGCGTGCGAAACCAAAATGCGGCGTTGAAGCTCCGCAAGTTGCTCATCGGGAACGCGGGTGTGGGCCAAATCCCCAAACCCGGTATTCACTCCATAAATAGCTCGTTCGCTGCCCGCTGCCTTGCTGAGCAAAAAAGCGTGGCACGCCTCCACGGCGCTTCGGGCTTCGCTGGACAGTTCCCAAGCTCCCGGTTCGGAAAGCAGTTGGTCCAAGGTGTGAATGCCCCACCAAGATCGATCGATTTGCTTCATTTGGCTCGCAAGATACAGCGAGGGATGCGGCTGCGCGTTCCCCGCGAAATCTGACTTAACTTGCGCGCCTAGAATGAAAACCATGCGCAACTTTTTCCTCCTGTCCGCCAGCACGTTGGCCGGGCTTGTTGCGGTCCATTCGGCTACGGCACAAGTCGACTTCGCCGAATTTGACCTCAAAAATGGGCTGCACGTCATCTTGCACGAAGACCACAGCACGCCCATCGTCGCCGTTACGGTCATGTACCACGTGGGTTCAAAAAACGAGAACCCGGAACGCACGGGCATGGCTCACTTTTTCGAGCACCTCCTGTTCGAAGGCAGCGAACACATCGCGCGGGGCGAATTCGATGGCTACGTAGAAGGTGCAGGGGGCGTCTTGAACGCCAACACCACGCAAGACCGCACGTTCTACTACGAATTGTTGCCATCGAACCAACTCGAACTCGGGTTGTGGTTGGAGTCGGAGCGGATGCTGCATGCGCGCGTCGATGGAACGGGCATCGAAACGCAGCGTGAAGTCGTCAAGGAGGAAAAGCGGCAGCGATACGACAACCAGCCTTACGGCCAAATGATGCCCACGACCTTCGATCGGGCCTATGCCGAACACCCCTACCGCTGGACGCCCATCGGCTCCCTCGATCACCTGAACGCCGCGTCCTACGAGGAGTTCATGGACTTCTATAAAACGTTTTACGTCCCGAACAATGCCGTCTTGTCGATTGCGGGGGATTTGGACATCAAGGCCACGAAGAAGCTCATCAAGGCGTATTTCGAGGACATTCCTGCTGGCACGCGCGAAATCCCGCGTCCAACCATCGAAGAACCCATTCGCACCGAGGAGTTGCGCGACACGATTTTCGGCAAGGACGCCCTTCCGATGATCGTTCAGGCCTACCCGGTTCCTGCGCAGGGCACCGACGATTACTACGCGGTGGAAATGCTCAATCAGGTGCTGAGCGGCGGGGAATCGAGTCGATTGAACCGCCGGGTCGTCGATGAGGAGCAACTGGCCTTGTTCTGCGGGGCGTTCAACTTCGGGTTGGAAGATCCGGGATTGACGTTTGCGTACGCCATGGCGAGCATGGGCGTGGACCCGGGAGCAGTCGAAGTCGCGATGAACGAAGAAGTGGAGCGGATGCGGGTTGAGCTGATTTCCGATTTGGAATTGCAGAAGTTGAAAAACCAAATGGAGGCACAGCTCATCCGCTCGCAACGCAGCATGGCATCCATCGCCGAATCGCTGGCCAACTACCACCTCTACTTCGGCGATGCGAACCTCATCAACACGGAAATCGAGCGCTACCTCGCCGTGACGCCTGAAGACATTCGCAAAGCGGCCCAAACCTACTACGCACCAGAACAACGCGTCACCCTGTACTTCCTGCAAGCCCCAACCGCTGAAACCTCGAAGCAATGAACCGATTGAACACCTTGCGCACCGCGCTCCTCGGGGGCTTTTTGGCCATTGCAGCGGGTTTGGTCGCCCAAATCGACCGATCGAAGGCGCCTGAACCGGGCCCCGCTCCCATCATTGAATTGGGCACGTACGACCTGACGAAGCTCGACAATGGCTTGACGCTGATCGTGGTGGAAAACCGCCGCCTCCCGCTCGTTTCTTGGAACTTGACCCTCGACATCGACCCCGTTTTTGAAGGCCGAAAAGCGGGTTATTTGGGCTTGGCGGGATCCCTCATGTCCACAGGTACCGCAACGCGGTCGAAAGCGGAAATCGACGAGTCCATCGACTTCATCGGGGCGAGGATTGGGACGAGTGCCGATGGCGCTTATGCTTCATCGCTCTCCAAGCACACGGATGCCCTGCTCGATGTTTTTGCCGATGTGATCCTGAATCCGGCCTATCCCCAAGAGGAATTGGAAAAGGCGCGCAAGCAAGCCCTCAGTGGCCTGCAAGCCGGCATGACCGACCCCAACAGCATCAGTTCGAACTTGCGCGCGAAGGTGCTGTTCGGCGACAAGCACCCGTACGGCGAAGTCGAAACACCGGCGTCGATTGAAGCCATTGCGCGGGAGGATTTGGTGAACTACCACGCCACGTATTTCCGCCCGAACGTGGCGTACCTGGTGGTCGTGGGAGACATCACGCCGGAAGCGGCACGGGAACAGGTGGAGGCCCGCTTCGGATCGTGGGAACCGGCAGCCATCGAAGACCGGTACCAGCCCATTCCTGCTCGTCCTGAAGGCAATCAAGTGTGTTTCGCAGACCTCCCCGGTTCCGTGCAAAGCGTCCTGCAATTGACGCACGTCGTCGATTTAAAGCCCGGTCATCCGGACGCCATCGCCGTTTCCGTGATGAACAGCATCCTCGGAGGCGGCGCCTTCTCGGGCCGGCTCATGCAGAACCTGCGGGAAGACAAAGCCTTTACGTACGGCGCGCGTTCTGCGATGTCCACGGACCCCGTCGCAGGCCGATTCACGGCATACGCCAACGTCCGCAACGAAGTCACGGACAGTGCTGTGGTCGAATTCCTCTACGAAATTGAACGCATGTCCACGGAATTGGTGGACGGCGAGGACTTGCAGACTACCCTGAACTACATGACGGGCAGCTTTGCGCGCTCGTTGGAACAACCCGAGACCATCGCGCGTTTTGCGCTGAACACGGCGTTGTACGACCTGACGGAGGATTATTATGCCACGTATTTGGAACGGCTCAACGCGGTCACCGCGGAGGATGTGCAGCGCATGGCACTGACCTACTTGCGGCCGAACAACCTGTACATTACGGTGGTGGGCAACCGCGCCGAAGTGGCCTCCACCCTCTCCCGATTCGATGCCGATGGGGAGATCACCTACTACGACGCCTTTGGGGCGGAAGCCAAAGCGCTGGATGCTGCACCAGAAGGCATGACCGCACAAACCATCATCGACCTGTACTACGCTGCGCGAGGTGGCGCAGAGCAGCTCGACGGACTGAAGGGCATTCGGATGACCGGAATCATGGAGCCGGCGCCGGGCATGTCCTTTGAAGTCGTGCGCGAAACCCTTTTTGGCAAAGGAACGCGCCAAGCCGTTTCCATGGCCGGCAATGAAATGATGGCCGAGGTCGTCACGCCCAACGCCGGCATCACCCGTTCTCAAGGGCAACAAGCTCCAATGAACGGCGCGGAGCTCGCGGATGCGAGCCAGGATCTGTACGCGGCGTACTTGCTTCACTTGCCTGAACTGGGCATGACCGCGACGCTGGAAGGCATTGACGGAACGAAAGCGTCGCCGGAGGTTGTGATGACGGTAGAAGGCGCTGGCGGCAAGAAGGAGCTGCGCTTCGATTTGATGACGGGGCTGTTGGTTTCTGAGCGGTCGACGCGGGAAGGTCCCATGGGATCGGTTCCGGTCACCATCAACTACTCGGACTACCAGGCCGTCAAAGGGATGCAATTCCCGATGGTCGCCGAGCAAATCGCGGGCGGTCAGTCGATGACCATCCAATACAGCCGCATTGAGCTCGACCCGAAGTTGGACGCGAACGCATTCAAGATCGACTGATGCCAGCAGCGGATGGCCTGCCCCTCATCGCGATGCATGGCGTGCGGCTTGCGCGCGAAGAGCACGTGGTGATGCGCGACGTGAATTTGGCGGTTCAGCCGGGGGAATTTGTTTACCTGCTGGGGAAAACCGGAAGTGGGAAAAGTTCGTTGTTGAAGGCCCTGTACGGCGAATTGCCGCTGAACGCGGGCCGTGGAGAGGTGTGCGGTTTTGATTTGGCCCAAATCACATCCAAGAACGTGCACACCCTTCGGCGACAACTCGGAATCGTCTTCCAGGATTTCGCCCTCCTGCCCGATCGCACGGTGAACGCGAACTTGGAGTTCGTGTTGAAAGCGACGGGATGGAAGGATGCTGCAGCTCGGGAACGACGGATGTCCGTGTGTTTGAAGGATGTGGGCTTGGCCGAGAAAGGCTATAAAATGCCGCACGAGCTTTCTGGCGGTGAGCAACAGCGGGTGGCCATTGCGCGCGCCTTGCTGAACGATCCGCCCCTGATTTTGGCGGATGAACCGACTGGAAATTTGGACCCCGACACGACGGAGGGCATCTTGAACCTGTTGCACGGATTGGCGCAAGCGAACCGATCGGTGGTCATGGCCACCCACGACCACGAAGCGGTGCAGCGCCATGCAGGGCGGGTGCTCGTTTGCGAAGCGGGCGAACTCCGTGAGGCGGTGATGGGATGACGCCCCTGCTGAGCGTGGTGATTCCGGTTCTGGGTGCCGAAGATGCACTCGCGAGGACGCTCGCGTCTTGGGAAGCGGCGCGCGCAGCGGGATGGGTTGAACTCATTGTGCAGGACGCCACACCAGGGGCTGCATCGAGTCAGGCCCCCGGATTGCATCGCTGGGCAGAACCGGACGGGGGCATCTATGACGCGATGAACCGCGGGCGAGGCCGCGCCCGGGCGACCTGGATCCTGTTCGTTGGGGCGGGCGATGAGTTGCTCAACGGGACGAAATTGAAACAGGCCTTGGAGAACGGGCGCGCACCGCTCCAGGTGTTCGGGACGTGCCTCGCTGCACCGCGTGAGCCGGGGGTTCCGGAAACGTACCCTGCGCGCTGGGATGCGGGCCTGCGTTGGCGCCACGTGGTCCATCACCAAGGCGTGTGTTATCGCGTGGATGCGCTGACTCGCGAGCCGTTCGATCTGCAGTGGAAGGTCTTGGCAGATTACGCCCTTCATTTGAAACTCTGGAAGGCCGGAATCACCGCAGAATGCTACGAATTCAACGCGTTGGAAGTTGCTGCTGGAGGCATCTCTCGGCGATTTGACGCGGCGCTTTACGTGGAGGAATGGCGGATGAAGCGTGCGGTGTTGGGGGCGTTGGATGCGGTGATTCAAGCGCCGTGGTTGGTGGCCAAATGGGCCTACAAGCGCACCGCGCGGTGGCGGTGAAGGGGTTTTGGTGTAAATTTGAGTAAGCATTGTTGCCATGAACGCACCCCATTTGTCCTTCCCCTGCTGCTCGGTAGAAACCGAAACCGAGGAAGCCGTCGCGCTCGAAACCCACATCGGTGAAGAGTGGCACATTGTCCTGTACAACGACGACGAGAACACGTTCGACCACGTCATCGACATGCTCGTGAAGCACTGCGGCCACGACCCGCTGCAAGCCGAACAGTGCGCCGTGATCGTTCACTTCAAAGGCAAGTGTCAAGTGAAGTCCGGATCCTACGAACTCCTCGAACCCATTTGCACCAAGTTGCTCGAAGCCCAGCTCAACGCGGAAATCGAGCCGTAGAATCAGCCCTTCATGGCCCGGATGGCGGCGTGCGGATCTGCAGCGCGGAATGTGGAAGAACCCGCGACGAGCACATCCGCACCTGCGGCATAGAGGGCAGCTGCGTTTTCAGCGTTCACTCCCCCGTCGATTTCAATGTGTGCAGTGCAGCCTGCCTCGTTCAGCAACGCGCGCATTTGTCGGGTTTTCTCGTAGGTGCGTTCGATGAATTTTTGGCCTCCAAATCCGGGATTCACGGACATCAAGCACACCAAATCCAGTTCCGGCAACACCTCCGATAGCACGGAAACGGGCGTGTGCGGATTCAAGGCCACGCCCGCCTTCATCCCAGCGGCGCGAATGGCTTGCAAGGTCCGGTGCAAGTGGGGGCACGCCTCGGCATGCACGGTGAGCACGTTGGAACCGAGGTCGGCGAAAACCTGAATGTAGCGATCCGGATCGACGATCATCAGGTGCACGTCAAGGGGCTTCTTTGCGTGCCGGGCAATGGCCTCAATCACGGGCATGCCGAAGCTGATGTTGGGCACGAATACCCCATCCATGACATCCAGGTGAAACCAATCCGCGTCCGAGGCATTGACCAGTTCGATGTCCCGCTGGAGGTTGGCGAAATCGGCAGCCAACAGCGAAGGGGCAAGGAGGTGTTTCATGGTGCAAAGGAAAGCCGAATCCGATTTTTACGACCTTCGCACCATGGGCGAGTTTCCCACAACGCATCCCCGAATCATCGGGTTGACTGGCGGCATCGGATCGGGCAAGTCCACGGTCCGCCGGGTGCTGGCAGCGTTCGGTGTCCCCGGATGGAGCGCGGACGACGCCGGTCGGGCGGTTTACCGCAATCACCCGGACCTCCGCCGCTGGGTGGCGGACACTTGGGGTGCCGACTTGTTAATCCGGGATGACGCGGGCCGCGATGTGGACGTGGACCGGAGGGCGTTGGGCCACATCGTCTTCCAAAACCCCGCCGCCCTCGCAGCCCTTTCGAAGCGGATTCATCCCCTGGTCGCAGCGGCCTTCGCCACGTGGCGCTTGGCCCAAACCCAACGGGAGGCACCGCCGACTTGGGTGGTTCGGGAGGCTGCGATTTTATTCGAATCGGGCACCGACCGAGATTGCAACGTGACGCTGAATGTGGAAGCGCCCGAGTCCGAACGCATCGAGCGGGTGGTGCGCCGAGATGGCGTTTCGCGAGAAGCCGTTCGCCATCGGATGAACCAACAATGGACCGACCTCCAGCGCCGAGGGCACGCGGATTGGACCTTGCACAACGGAATGCGCGACGAACTGCTGCCCCAAATCGAGGCCTTCCTTGAGGGGCTGCCTGTCGATACTTTGTGAACAATTCCATTGGGGATGTTCCTTTCAATTGGATTAACTTGAAAACATGTTTGAAAACTGGAACCACGTTGAAATCTGGGCCTTGTTCGCCTTGCTGCTTTGGCTGGCCGAGGTGTTCGTACCGGGAATGATTTTGGGGTGTTTGGGAACGGGAGCGCTGGGGGGGCTTGTGGCTGCTTGGTTGGGAGCCGGCATTGAAATTCAATTGATTGCCGCATCCGTGGCCAGTGTTTTGGCCTTCTTGTTCCTCCGTCCCCTGGCCCTGAACAAATGGTTTCGCGGTTCGGAAGTCACCACGGGGGTGGATGCTTTGGTGGGCCGAGAGGCCGTCGTGACGGTGGCGTTTGACGCACAATCCGCCATGGGGCGTTGCAAGGTGGATGGGGACGATTGGTTGGCCCAGATCGAATCCGCTTCCCTGCCCTACCCCCAAGTGGGCGATCGGGTCCACATCCGAAGAACAAACAGCAACACCTTGATTGTCAACCCCAAACCTTTAGCCTCATGAGCGCTGGCACCATCCTCTCCCTCCTTCTTCTGTTCATCGCCATCGGCATTGTGGTGAAGGGCGTCCGCATCGTACAACAGAGCGAAACCATGGTGATTGAACGCCTGGGCAAGTACCACAAAACCCTCAGCGCGGGCATCAACATCATCATTCCCATAGTGGACCGACCGCGGGCCATTGCTTGGCGTCAATTGCGGGAGCATGCCGGTCGTCAGGTCATCCAGTACACCAACAAAGAGCGGGTGGACATGCGGGAAACCGTCTTTGATTTTCCCAAGCAAGGTGTCATCACGAAAGACAATGTGGTGACCGAGATCAACGCGTTGATTTACTTTCAAATCGTGGACCCGATCAAGGCCCTGTACGAAATCAACAACCTTCCCAACGCCATTGAAAAGCTGACGCAAACCACGTTGCGGAACGTGATCGGCGAATTGGAACTCGACGAATGCCTCACTTCGCGGGACACCATCAACATGAAGTTGCGGACCATCCTCGACGAAGCCACGAACAAGTGGGGCGTGAAGGTGAACCGCGTCGAGTTGCAGGACATCAACCCGCCGACGGACATCAAGGAGGCGATGGAGAAGCAAATGCGTGCTGAACGCACCCGTCGGGCCCAGATCATTGAGGCCGAGGGCGCCAAGCGTGCCGCCATCCTGAAAGCTGAAGGGCAACGCGACGCGGAAATCAACGAAGCGGAAGGAAACCGCCAATCTCGGGTGCTGCGCGCGCAGGGGGACGCCGAAGCGCGTTTGGCCATCGCCGAAGCAGAAGCCGAGGCCATTCGCCGCATTGCGGATGCCGTTTCGCAAACGAAGGCCGATCCGACCCAATACCTCATTGCCGTTCGCTACATCGAAACGCTTGAGCAAATCCTGCGCGATGGTGGAGCGGGCTCGAAAACGGTCTTCATGCCGTACGAAGCTTCGGGCTTGATGAGCAGCGTCGGTGGATTGAAGGAGTTGTTGGATTCCAGCAAATAAGCCCTTTCGGTTTGATCCAAACACACCTACCCCGGAAACTTTCAGGCGCTCGTTACGACCAGTATTTGGCGGCAGGCTGGTTTCGTGGTTCGGTGATGTTGTATAAAATGGACCTGCTCATCATGGATCGCGCCTTGTGGTCCGTGGTGAACATCCGATTGAAGCTATCCGACTTTCAGCTGCGGAAGAGCCAACGGAAGTGCCGGAGGAAGGTGGAATCCGACTTCCAAGTCATCGTCCAAGCGGCTCAATTGGACTACCGACGGGAGGCGCTTTACCAACACCATAAAAAGCGATTCAAAGGATTCGTGCACAACACGTTGGGCGAGTACCTCCATGCAGGGTTCAACCGGACCGTGTTCAACACGATGGAGGTCGGCGTCTACGATGGTCCGAAATTGATTGCGGTGAGTTTTTTCGACTTGGGCGACCAGTCGATGGCCTCGTTGCTCGCGTTGTACGATGAAGGGTATGCGGCTTACAGCTTGGGGCGGTACACGATGCTGAAGGAAATTGAATTTGGCCAACAACAGGGGTACAAGTGGTATTATCCTGGCTACGTCCTCGATCGTCCCTCGCTATTCGACTACAAAACGGAAATCGGTGCGATGCAATACTACACGCCCAACAAACGATGGGGCGCGTACGTGAATTACCGAGCGGATTCGAGCCCGGCGTTGGCACTGATGCAGCGAACCGAACGGACGTTGGCGGCGCTTGAGGGGGCCGGCATTCCTTATGCGAAGCGGTTTTATCCCTTCTTCAGCATGGCGTATTTGGGCATCTGGTCCCATGCATTTCTGCCGTTGCCCTTGGTCATTGAGCTGGGCATCGATGCCGATGGCATGTTGGTGATGGGCTTCGATCCGGTGAAGATGGAATTGGTCCTCGGCCACATGCATCCTTGCCCCAACGAACATCAATTTCTCAACCGGGACCACGCCGAAGAGTACGATGACCCGACTGCCTATTTGACTCATCTCATGGAGTTCTCGGCCCTCAGCGAGCGGCCCGAAACCCTTGAAGAAGCCATGGATTTCATTTTGCATTGGGGCCAAACCCGCGCCCTCTACTCCCCTCATCCTACCGAATGAAACGACTTGTCAGCTGGAACGTCAACGGCGTGCGCGCCATCGTCCAAAAAGATTTCGACGCACAAATTGCAGCGCTCGCGCCCGACATCCTTTGCCTCCAAGAAACGAAAGCCCAAGACGATCAGGTGGCGGATGCCCTCGCGGGCATTTCCTCCCTGACGGGCTATCACCAAGTGGCGGCTTCGGCAGAAAAAAAGGGGTATTCAGGCACGGCCGTGTTGAGCAAATCCGCACCGTTGAGCGTGCGGCGGGGAATCGGCGTTCCTGCATTGGACAACGAAGGGCGCGTGATTTGCGCCGAATTTGAGGACGTTCACGTCGTGACGGTTTATACGCCCAACAGTTCGAGCGGGTTGAAGCGGCTGCCATTCCGGAAAGAATGGGACGTGGCGTTTACTCGGTACATTCAGGCCTTGGACGCAGTGAAGCCCGTCATCGTCTGCGGGGACTTGAACGTCGCGCATGCGCCGATTGATTTGGCTCGCCCGGACGCGAATTACAACAAAACTCCGGGCTACACCCAAGATGAAATCGACGGCCTGAGTCGGATGCTCGACGAAGCGCGCCTTCAGGATGCTTGGCGCGCGCAACACCCGGACGAAGTGCGATACAGTTGGTGGAGCTACCGCGGGGGCGCGCGGGAGAAGAACGTGGGGTGGCGATTGGATTACACGTTGGTAAGTGAACGCTGGATGGACCGAGTTCGCGCGACGGACATCCGCACCGAAGTGACGGGCAGCGACCACTGCCCCGTGGTCATCGAGTGGGAATGACGCGGGCGTAAAGTATCCGCGGACGCGCGTGAATCGAACGCGGTGGGGTGGGAATCCGGGGCGTTAATTCGTCCTGAAATCCTTTAAACCCCAGTCATGAGACAGTTGAGTTTGCGCATCGCTTTTGCGGTGCTTGCGGTGTCGGGTCTCGGCATCGAATCGTTGTTGGGCCAAATCGCGCCCCCGTGTACCACCTGCGCCGGAGACCTCGACGGCAACGGCCAAATCGGCCTGGAAGACTTGTTCGGTATCCTCACTTGGTACGGTTCCTCGTGCCCCGTGGACTCCACAGCCCCAACGGAACCGGCGGCCACGGTGTACATCTCGGAAATCCATTACAACCCCGCGACCAGCCAAGGCTCCGATACCGACTTCGAATTCATTGAGCTTCACAACCCCTCTTCCACGAACGCACAGCTTTGGGGCTGGACGGTGGAAGGTGCCGTCACCGTCACGTTGCCCGCCGATGCGACGCTCGCACCGAATGGGTTTCTGGTCCTGGCACGCAACCCCGATTCGCTCTGCGTCCACGTGCCCATCGGTTCGCCTTGTTTGGGATGGAATTCAGGAGAAAGCCTGAACAACACGGGGGAAACCATAGAGATCCGGCGAGGAGACGGCTCACTGAGCGACGCCGTCTCTTACGAGGACAACGACGGTTGGATGACGGCACCCGACGGGGGCGGTCCCAGCCTTGAATGGATGGACATCGGACTGGACAACGACGATCCCGCCAGTTGGGCGGCTTCCTTCATCGAGGGCGGAACCCCCGGGGCACCGAACAGCATGTGGGGACTGAGCGACCCGGAGTGAATTCAGGCGGCGGGGTGAAGCGACTTCACCTCGCCGTCCACGTTCACGTTCAAGGACGCGCCTTCGAGCAAGGTCACGTCCGTTCCTTTGCCCGTTACCGTTATGCCCAACAAGCGATCACGGAACCGGACGCTGAACCGGAAATGGCTCCACCCTGCTGGCAATTGGCCGCTGAAATGCGGGACCCCGTCCCGGACCCGGAATCCCCCGAAGCCCTCCACCACGGAAAGCCACGTTCCCGCCATCGACGTGATGTGCAATCCCTGGTAGGCTTCCGCATTGTAGTCGTCCAAGTCCAAGCGGGCGGTCCGCAAATACAATTCGTACGCCTTTTCGGGTCGACCGAGTTTGGATGCCAAAACCACATGCACGCAAGGAGACAAGCTCGACTCGTGAACGGTCCGGGGCTCGTAGAAATCGAAGTTCTCCGCGTGGGTGGCCGCATCGAAATCGTCCTCGAAAAAGTACAGGCCTTGCAGCACGTCCGCTTGCTTGATGTAGACCGAACGCAAGATGCGATCCCACGACCAATGCTGGTTGATGGGGCGCTCCGCTGGGTCCAATTCCTCGACCAGCCGCTGTTCCTTGTCCATGAAGCCATCCTGCTGCAGCCAAACCCGCGTTCCCTCCAACTTCGGCAAGTGCATGCCCTCCGCCTTCGCACGCCAGTCCTTCAACTCGTGCTCGGCATCGATGCCATACTTCCGAGTGAACGAAGCCCAAACTTCAGGATGCTCGGCTTGCAACTCCTCAGCGACGTTCGCGGTGTAACGCAAGCACCACGCTGCGAGGTAATTCGTGTACCAGTTGTTGTTGACGTTGTTCTCGTATTCGTTGGGGCCGGTCACACCGAGCATGACCCACGCATTGCGTGCTTCGCTCCAGTTCACCCGTTGCGCCCAGAATCGGGCAACCCCGAGAAGCACTGGAAACCCTTTGTCGGCAAGGTAGCTGCGGTCGCCCGTGTACCGGACGTAATTCGCGATGGCAAACGACATGGCCCCGTTCCGGTGAATTTCTTCAAAGGTGATTTCCCATTCGTTGTGGCACTCCTCCCCGTTCATGGTAACCATGGGATACAACGCTGCACCGCCTTTGAATCCGAGCTTTTCGGCGTTCTCCATGGCACGCTCGAGGTGCGTATAGCGGTAGGCGAGCAACTGCTTCGGCACTTCTACGGGGTGAGTAGCCAAGAAGAACGGGAGGCAATAGGCTTCCGTGTCCCAGTAAGACGCACCACCGTACTTTTCACCCGTGAAGCCCTTGGGGCCGATGTTGAGGCGTTCGTCGTCGCCGCGGTAGGTTTGGTTCAGGTGAAAGATGTTGAACCGAATTCCTTGTTGGGCCGCATCGTCCCCGCCAATTTCAATGTCGCCCGTGCTCCAAATCGCTGCCCACGCCGCGGCGTGCTCCGATTTCAAGGCATCAAACCCCGAGTCAGCAGCCGCTTCCGCAGCCGCCTCCGCCGCCAAGTCCACTCGGCTGCGCTCGTGGTGAAGTGTGGACTCCAAGCCGATGAACTTCTCAACCCATGCGGATTGTCCTTGGGCCAACCGTGCAGTCCTCGCAACGGCCACGCGGTTGCCGAAGTGGCGCAACTCCGAATGCTCAGCGGCCTCGCCATCGGTGCCATGGTGCGCCAGCATGGCGGTCCCCACCGTGTAGGCCGTCTTCAACGTGGTGTTCACCACCAACGCCGTTCCATCCGCAGCCGAGGCCTCCACCGCATCCACCTCCCAAAACGCATCGTCCCAGTTGGAATCCTCGTTGAACACGTCCCCATCCAATCCCGGACTCAAGGTCACCTCGAGCCCCTCCGAAAGCGCAGTCACACGGTACCGAATCGCAGCGACTTCTGGACGGGCCATGGAGCAAAATCGCTCCGATTCGATCCGAAGGCGAGCACCCGATGGAAGCGTCAACTCGACTTCCCGCATCAGCAGCCCGGCCTTCATGTCCAATTCCCGGCGGAAGTGCTCAATGGAGGCCGCACGCGCCAAATCCACCGCCTCGCCGTTAACCTCCACGTCGATCGCGATCCAATTCGTCGCGTTCAGGACCTTGGCGAAGTATTCGGGGTAGCCGTTTTTCCACCAACCCACTCGGGTTTTGTCTGGATAATAGACGCCCGCGACGTAGCTCCCCCGCAAGGAGTCGCCCGAGTACTGTTCTTCGAAATTAGCGCGCTGACCAAAGCGGCCGTTTCCAATGGAAAAAATGGATTCAGAGCGGCGAACGTCCTCGGGGTTCCACCCCGATTCCACCACCGACCACGGGTGCACGTCAAGGTAAGGTTTCATGCTGCTTCAGTTCAATGGTTCAACTCGGCGGGCTCAGTCGAGCAACCCCGGGATGGCTTGCCAATCCAAGCCTTCGAAGCCAGGAACGACCGAATCAGCGGCCCCTAGCACACCGGGATTGCCGATGCCGATGACCGGAAATCCGCCCGCTCTGGCCGCCTCCACCCCCGCTACCGCGTCTTCGAACACGAGGCATTCCGAGGGGTCGAGCCCCAGGGCTTGGGCGCCCAAGAGGAAGACTTCGGGATCGGGCTTGGAAAGTGTGATTTGGTTCCCGTCGATGATGGCCTCGAAGGCCGGCTTCAGGCCGATGAGCTCCAGGATTTGGGGCGCGTTCTTGCTCGAAGATCCTAGGCCGATGTGGACCCCATTGGCCTGCGCGTCCGCGATGAACGCCGGAACGCCGGGCAACACGTCGTCGGGGCTCATCGAAGAGACGAGTTCGAGGTAATGAGCGTTCTTCTTGTCCATCAGCTGGAGCTTGGTTTGGGCATCCAACACCAAGTTGCCTTTGGCCAAAATGACCTCCAAGCTGTCCACCCGAGACAGGCCCTTGAGCCCTTCGTTGTCCTCCGCTGTAAATGGAATGCTCAACTCCTCCGCCAACCGGCGCCACGCCACGAAATGGTGCTTCGCGGTGTCGACGATGACCCCGTCGAGGTCAAACAAGCATGCACGCAACGTGGCCATGGTCAGGCTTGTTGTACCCCGGGGATGATGTGCTCAAGGTGGTACTGAGCAAGGCCATCAATGGGGCGCTTGGTGATCGATCCGACCCGGATGTCCTCCCGATCGCAAACGTGCCGGAGCACTTCTTGGAAGTGGTAGGCCACCGAACCGACGAAATTGACTTGCACGTCGCGGTAGTTCGCAAAGCACTTGATGTGGACGTCCACGAAGGCTTGGAAACCCTCCTCGAGCCAGGAGATGACCTGGGTTTTATCTTGGTGACGACCGAGGAACGTCATGAAGCTCGCCAGGAAGACGTTGGCGTTGGGCTCCTTGTACACCCGATTCACCAGATCGTCTTTCGTGAAACCGAATGTGTTCACGAAATCCTCCTCGATCACTGGGTCCAACTTCTTGTACAAATGCGTCGCAATCAACCGCTTGCCAAACCACGAACCGCTCGCTTCATCCCCGAGGATGTAAGCAAGTGCTGGCACTTCTTCGCTGACGGTCTCGCCGTCGAAGTAGCAGGAATTCGAGCCGGTGCCGATGATGCACGTGATG
>ENA-OUOG01000655-OUOG01000655.1-marine-metagenome-genome-assembly--contig:-NODE-655-length-44545-cov-8.106099_pt1 | contig 44545 bp, 34 predicted proteins | sample MGYA00248635_ERZ508505 | MGnify/ENA primary metagenome ERZ508505 (study PRJEB26176, sample SAMN06267871) | marine metagenome | isolation source: Saanich Inlet, British Columbia, Canada | place: Pacific...
CGCATTACCCCATATTTTCATTTGATCTTCATATTGCTCAAAACTTTCATAAACTTGAACAAAAGCATGGGTTGGTTTTGATTCGTCATCTGTTCTTCCATAAAGTCTGAAAAATGCGGATGCTAACATATTTCCGTTATCAATAGCATTTTTCTTTACTTTAGACCAATGTTCTGTTTCCAAAGATTCAAATTCTGCTTCATTCTCGGAAGCAACATACCTATATTGTATGTGAACAATATTTTGAGCAAACATTGACGTAGTAAAAACAAGTGCTAGTAAAAAGAATAATTTTTTCATCTTAAATTTCATTAATTAGTTTTCGAAAAGGAATTTACTCAAAAAATATGAAATTGCAATGTCATACTTAAAAACGCAATGCATCTATTTATTCTATAATGAAAAAATAATAGAATAGATGTGAGAAGTGACTTTGAAGTATTTTTCATAACATAATCGGTAATGAATTTCAAAATTCTCAAGCTCTTGTCAAATGAAGATAAGATTTGAATTTTATTCTCACGAATAACCCTATATATTTTGATCACAAAAGTATCCGAATGAAAATTATTGCCATCGGCAGAAACTATGCCGACCACATTGCAGAATTGAACAATGAAAGGCCCTCTGAGCCAGTCATTTTCATGAAGCCTGATACAGCAGTATTACGCAACAATGCTCCTTTCTATTACCCTGACTTTTCTAAAGACATTCATTATGAGGTAGAAGTCTTATTGAAAATCAATAGAGAAGGGAAGTTCGTTGACGAGAAATTTGCGCATAAATACTATGATGAGATCGGCATTGGGGTTGACTTTACGGCTCGTGACATTCAAACGCAATGCAAGGAGAAGGGTCTGCCTTGGGAAAAGGCTAAAGGATTTAATGGCTCTGCACCTATTTCAGAATTTTTACCGAAAGCTGATTTTGACCTCTCTAACCTTGATTTCTCACTTAAAAAGAACGGAGAAAATGTACAAAGCGGTAATACTAGTCTGATGCTTTACTCATTCGATCAAATCATTGCATATGTATCACAGTTTTTTACGTTGAAGAAGGGAGACATTATATTTAGCGGTACTCCCGCAGGAGTTGGTCCTATAGTTGTTGGTGACACCTTAGAAGCGTATATTAAAGATAAATTATTACTCGAAGTTGAGATTAAGTAAACCTTTCCTCTTTCTACTCCTTTTATTCCCTATTGGCCTTATGGCTCAGTATCAAGGAATTGACAAAAACTATTACGATTTCCCCATTCAGCCCGATAAAACGAATTTCCTAAGCGGAAACATGGGGGAACTGCGCTCTAGCCACTTTCATGCTGGTTTAGACATAAAAACAGCAGGAAAAGAAGGCCTTAATGTATTTGCTGCTGCTGAAGGTTATGTGAGTAGAATTCGAGTTGCCACTGGTGGCTATGGCAACTGTATTTACATTCAGCATCCAAATGGCACAACAACTGTCTACGCCCATTTGCAGAAGTTCAATCCTGTGATCGCTGAGTATGTCCTGAAAAATCAATACAAAAGAGAATCGTTTACTGTTAATCTATTTCCTAAAAGGAACGAATTTATCTTGAAGAAGGGTGAAATACTTGGCTTATCTGGTAATTCAGGTTCTTCTACTGGCCCACACTTACACTTTGAAATTAGAGGGCTTAATCAAGAAGTATTAGATCCGCTTCGGATTAGCAAGTTCACACAAATTGAAGACGACATCGCTCCTGCAGTTCAAAGTGTGGCGCTAAAAGCCATGGATATGGATGCCAGAGTTAAAGGCCAATTCGGTCGATTTGAATTCCCGTTAATCAAGAAAAATGGTTCATATGTAATAACAGATACTATTGAAGTCTCAGGCAAAATTGGGCTCGAAATTTATGCTTACGACCAGCTTAATGGTGCTACTAACAAGAACGGAGTTCCCTTGATTGACGTCACCGTCAATGACCAACTCTATTTCAGTCAAAACATCGACTCCATCAATTTTTCTACACAAAAGGACATCCTCATCCACACCAATTATCAGGCGCAAAAAGAGTCTAGAATCAGATATAACAAGCTCTATGTCGATGATGGAAACACGCTTGAATTTTATGATGCGAAAGTCAATGATGGTTTCATCTTTGTAGCACCGCAGGAAATCAAAAAAATTGGCATGAAGTTGCAAGATGCCTTTGGCAATACGAGTACAGTAGCGCTGACTTTGAAAGGAATAGAAAAAAGTGAAGTGATCCAGAGTGAAATACCCACCAAAAGAAGCACTTATGTGCAAGACAATACCCTAATGATTTTCCAACCGAAGGATTCGGTTAACAACAACATCACCCTTTATAACCAAAAGGGATCGTTCATCGCTGAACCCACCTACCACAATGATCTATCAAATGTATACCTCATAGACTTAAGAAAATTTCTTCCTCAGGAAGTGACCTTCAACAATGGTGGAACAGAATCCTTACAGTTTACCGACCGAATTCCTGCGGCTAATGAGCACTCTTACCTGAGCGATACTTACTCTTTGAGGTTCTCAAAGAATGCGCTATTCGATACAGTATATATCCGTGCGCGCCATTTTATTGATGAGGCTCAAATGGAAGTATTGGAAGTAGATCAGGATCGTTATCCGCTAAAAGGTTCGGTGTATGCAGAGTTCACTCCGATAGCAGCATATGAGGACATTGAAAAATACCATGTCTATAGCATCAAAAACCCTAAATACCCAGGCTTTGTTGGTGGGAAATATGATGAAGGAAAGTTCGCATTTAGCTTCTCAAGCTTTGGCAAGTTCACTTTGCTAAAAGACGATGTAGCTCCTGTTATTGAGAAGCGTAGTGTGAAAAACGAAAGAATTACCCTAACCATTAGAGATAATCTATCTGGAATTAATAGTTTCGAAGCCAAGTTGAATGGTGAGTGGATACTCATGAAATATGAACCAAAAAGAAGTTTAATCTGGTCTGAACGATTAGATAAAAACAAACCTCTCATTGGTGAGTTTGAATTGAAGGTGGCAGATAATGCCGGCAACGAATCATTGTTAAAACTAAAATTAGAATAACATATGGCTTTACAAGTAGGCGACAAAGCTCCAGCATTTGAGGGCATCGACCAAGACAGCAATCCTATCAAACTTTCAGACTTCAGTGGTAAAAAACTCGTGCTTTACTTTTACCCTAAAGACAATACTCCGGGGTGTACTGCACAATCATGTAACCTAAGAGATAATTATGATGCACTGCTAACAGCAGGATACGCGGTCGTTGGCATCAGCTCTGACTCGCCAAAAAAGCACCTCAATTTCATTGCTAAATATGACCTTCCTTTCCCTCTTATTGCGGACGAAGACAAAAGCATTCATGAACAATACGGCACTTGGGTTGAAAAATCTATGTATGGAAAGACGTATATGGGCACCGCAAGAACTACATTTGTAATCAATGGCGAAGGTGTGATCGAAGAGATTGTAGCCAAGGTGAAAACTAAAGATCACACTGCCCAGATATTAGATTAAATCACAACCTTATAATTTTTAATAGTGAGTAAACCAACAACAGCAGAACTTGAGCGCATCGCTTCACAAGTTAGACGTGATATTGTGCGTATGGTTCATGCAGTCAACTCAGGCCACCCAGGTGGCTCACTTGGCTGTACCGACTTTTTAGTAGCCCTTTATTTCCATGCCATGAACCGTAAAGACGGATTTGATATGGATGGCAAAGGCGAAGACCTCTTTTTCCTTTCTAATGGACACATATCTCCAGTTTGGTACAGCGTACTGGCAAGGGCTGGCTATTTTGAAGTTTCAGAATTAGCTACATTCAGAAAGATCAATTCTCGCCTTCAAGGGCACCCAGCTACTGAAGAAGGTTTAGAAGGTATTCGGATTGCTTCAGGATCACTTGGGCAAGGACTTTCCGTTGCTTGTGGTGCTGCTCAGGCCAAGAAGTTAAATGGTGACAAAAACCTCATTTACGCCTTAATGGGTGATGGAGAATTAGAGGAAGGTCAAGTTTGGGAAGCGGCTATGTATGCTGCTCACTGCAAAGTTGATAACCTCATTGCTACTGTTGACTTTAACGGTCAGCAAATTGATGGCCCTACAGAAGAAGTAATGTCACTAGGGAATATTAAAGCGAAGTTTGAAGCCTTTGGATGGACAGTGATTGAAAGCAATGGCAATGACATGGCTTCCATAGTCTCTAGCCTCGAAGAAGCTAAGAAGTTAACGGGTCAAGGTAAACCTATCTTGAACTTGATGACCACTGACATGGGCTATGGCGTTGACTTTATGGTCGGTACGCACAAATGGCACGGTGTTGCGCCAAATGATGAGCAACTTGCTGATGCACTAGGTCAATTGGAAGAAACTTTGGGAGACTACTAAACTAGAAACGATGACTAAAATTACTTATACAGAAAAGAAAGACACGCGGTCTGGTTTTGGTGCTGGTTTAGCTGAACTCGGTAGAACTAATCCCAATGTAGTTGCACTATGTGCCGACCTTGTTGGATCACTGAAAATGCAGGAGTTCATTAAAGAGAACCCTGAAAGATTTTTCCAAATTGGTATTGCAGAAGCCAACATGATGGGTATCGCTGCAGGCTTAACGATTGGAGGCAAAATTCCTTTCACTGGTACTTTCGCTAACTTCTCAACTGGTCGTGTATATGATCAAATCAGACAGTCAATTGCTTATTCTGAGAAGAATGTGAAGATTTGTGCTTCGCATGCTGGACTAACCCTCGGTGAAGATGGTGCAACTCATCAGATTCTTGAAGACATCGGTATGATGAAAATGCTACCCAACATGGTAGTCATTAATCCTTGCGATTATAATCAAACCAAAGCAGCAACCATTGCTATTGCCGATTACCATGGCCCAGTATACTTAAGGTTCGGAAGACCTTCTGTCCCTATCTTCACTCCTGCTGATCAGAAGTTCGAGATAGGTAAAGCCATAAAATTAATCGAAGGTACTGACGTGACGATCTTCGCAACAGGTCACTTGGTGTGGGAAGCGATTGAAGCTGAAGCTGTATTGGCAGAGCAAGGGATTAGTGTAGAGGTGATTAACATTCACACAATCAAACCGCTAGATACAGAAGCGATCTTAGCATCAGTTGCTAAAACTGGATGTGTCGTCACTGCCGAAGAGCATCAAATGAATGGTGGCCTTGGAGACAGCGTTGCTCAAACACTCGCATTGAATCACCCAGCACCGTTAGAAATGGTTGCGGTGAACGATTCATTTGGAGAAAGTGGTAAGCCAGCTGAATTGATGACCAAGTATGGTATCGATGCGGCTAACATAGTGAAAGCGGCTCAAAGAGCTATTGCAAGAAAATAGAATAACATAACTATTGAATGAAGCCCTTTTCGAAAGATTAGGGCTTTTTTATTTCTATTAGAAAGACGGGTTCCCCCGAATAAGAAAACTCACTATGCTGAACATAATCCATGTTTTTCGGAAAGTCTCTGGCATAACAGAAGTAAAATCCAGGTTCGTATTCTGACTTTTGATATAATACTTCTTCCCTAGTAGCTTCAATATAAAAAACAATGGTGAGCGACATGCGAAGATCTCCATATCGATAGAGCGGTTGGTCTTGCGTCAATTCAGCTATTTCATAGCCCAAGCTCCTGTCTTCAGCCGCACCAGTATTCAATACCCTAGTTACGGGTAAGATGCAAGAAAAGCCAAACTTGAGGATTGCCATCACAGCTATAATGACAAGGTACGGCCTAACATGTTTTGATAAAAACATATAGCCTAGCATCAGCACTAAAATCAATACAATTGATAGTATGAGGTTCAAATTCGTAACCACCGCTAATTGTCCTGGAAAAAAACCCACCAAAGGCACTAAGGCAAAAAGCCCAACAAATACTAAGGCCATAATTTTAAGCACCTTCTTCCAAAGCATTACACTAGATTGAAAAGCAACATAGACCAAAGGGATAATCAAAAATGGAAATAAGGGATAGATATATCTTGACTTAGCTTCTGTTGAAAACCAATACACTAAGAAATTGAACACAAAGACTAAAACAGCATACCAAACCACCGGGTCCTTCTTCAGTACTTTTAAAATGTCTTTCCTAAAGAGTACTGGAATCAATAATCCTGCAGGCAAAATATTCTTAATCGTATCAAGTGGAAATGATACAAGGTGTCCCAACCATTTGACGAGTCCGCCATTAGTTGCTTTATCTGCTGACTCAGCAAACAATGTCGTCCACCAACTGCCTACGTCCTGATATTGACTATACATATAGAAGTATCCGCCTACTATGATTGCAAAAAGGCCTATCCCCGCAAAGTGAGGTACTTTAAGAAGCGCTTTGAACTGTCGCTTATGAATGAAATAAACCAGAAGAGTAATAGCCGCATAAGGCAGTGAAGTCAATCCTTTCGTTAAAAACCCTATGGCTGTAAAGAGGTATACCACCAAAAAGAGCTTCCAGTATGCTCCTTTTTCTCCGTAGTGATAAGTAGCGAAGATTGGAATGGCTGTGATCAAAGCATAGAACAAATCGATCTCACCGAGTGTACTGAAGTAAACGAGGATATCAGCTGCTACCAATAGGCTCATCGCTACAAAAACTGCTGTCAAATGACCTAGGTACTTTCGAGTAAAAAGAAAAGTTATTAGTGAAAGCAGCAAATGACTAAAGACAGAAAAGAAACGTGTGGCAAACTCTGTATAACCTCCAAAAAACTTGTAGGAAGCGATCAACACCCAGTTATATACAGGTGGTTTCCTAAAATACAAGTCTCCCGTTTGGGTGGGCACCCAAAGGTTATCTTGAAATATCATTTCTAAGGCAATGAGTCCTCTTCTTGGTTCTTCCAAAAAGAGTGGGTATATGCCGAGTTGATAAAAAAAAGAGAAGATCAACAGCAACAAACAACCCACAACAAGTTGGTTTTCGGACCTAATTAAGGGCTGTTGGCTGATCATTCATCAAAACTAACAGATCAAGGCATTTGAATAAGCATATCTTCATTAATTTCGCATATGCCTTCAGCTTCAGAGACATTCTTAACACACTTAGCCCAGACCTCACCCCATCCACTTCAGTTGGAGGTAAGTCATGCGGAGGGCTCATATATTTTTGATCAATCAGGCAAAAAGTACTTTGACTTAATTTCAGGTATTGCTGTTTCTAATATAGGGCACCGCCATCCCAAGGTAGTTGATGCTATTAAGCAGCAAGTTGATAAATACATGCATGTAATGGCTTATGGTGAGTTTATTCAAAACCCACAAAATCAGCTAGCCTTAGAATTGACTAAACTCCTTCCCTCCACTCTAAACTCTTGTTACTTTGTTAATAGCGGTGCAGAAGCAAATGAAGGTGCACTAAAATTAGCCAAGCGTATTACAGGAAGGACTGAACTTATCGCTTGTAAGAAATCCTATCACGGTAGTACACACGGAGCCCTGAGTGTATCAGGCAACGAGGTTAAGAAAAATGCCTATCGACCGCTTTTACCAGGTGTTAAGTTTATTGAATTCAATAATACTCTGGATCTATCTCAAATCACTGACAAAACAGCTGCTGTTATTATAGAGCCCATTCAAGGAGATGCTGGTGTAAGAATACCTTCAGAAAATTACTTGAAGCAACTGCGACAGCGCTGTACAGCGGTGGGCGCACAATTAATCTTTGACGAAATACAGACTGGTTTTGGTAGAACAGGTAAACTCTTTGCTTTCGAACACTTTGATGTTATCCCTGATATTTTGACTATCGCAAAGGCATTCGGTGGCGGTATGCCCATTGGCGCTTTTGTCAGCGATAAGCTCCAGATGGACTTATTAACTCACAGCCCTATGCTAGGTCATATTACTACCTTTGGTGGCCACCCAGTCAACTGCGCTGCCGCATTAGCCAACTTAAAAGTAATTCAAGAAGAGCACCTTATCGAAGGTATTGAAGCCAAAGGAGCACTCTTAGAAAAGCATATCAATCACCCAAGTATTAAAGAAATAAGACGGAAAGGTTTAATGTTTGCTGTAGAATTCGAGTCTCCAGAAACGGTACAAAAAATTGTCCTCAAGTGTTTAGAAGAAGGGATCATTACGTTTTGGTTCTTGTCGTGCCCAGAGAGTTTCCGACTAGCCCCACCAATTAACATGACGAATGAAGACCTGATACATACAGGTAAAATCATTTGGGAAGTCATTAATACTTCTATATAAAAAAACATCCAACCTAAGAGATTGGACGCTTATATAGTAAGTAGTTGTTAAACCTTAATTCTTTTTGGAAATAACGGATTTCGAATAATCGCTTTGCCTTAAAATTTTAACATTTTCGTCCCCCACTAATACAAAGTCTACTCTGAACTTTGACATATCTTCAATACTTCCATAGCAAATTAATAGTTGAGCATCACAACCTATAGTTATACATCGCTCTACCTCTTGATCTCGAATAGCAATATTAATAGGTTCTGCATTTGCTCTGGTGAGAACAATTCCTGAATTAGCAACTTCTGCTTTTTTGAATGGGTAAATATGGATATTCAGGACCTAAGCGATCGACTTGGAATTTTGTCAAGTCAATTTTCTCCATTGCATCTCCAGCCAGAAGGGTTACAAAACCGTCTTTAATAGCCAAAGCAGCATTCTCCACTACTTCATCATTACCTAGGTGCACAGTAGCCCCTAACAGAAGTCTGCCTTCACTTACTTCACGATAGGCCGTAGATATCGGTGCTTCTGCACAGGAAAACCCTAGCAATACAATTAAAGAGAATATAATATATTTGAAATTCTTCATGCTTTGTAAAACAATTGGAGAGACCATAGTCTCACTTCAACGGTGTATTTTAGCTTATGAAGGTTGGTGGTTAAGAAGTTGGTTCGAACCTTTCTTCCTTATACAAAATTACGAAATTCTCTCTATAATCAAATTGTGATTGGTATAGATACATATGTCTGCGGCTATTTTAAGACTCTCTTCTACAATTTGTTTACTATCTAGATGAGTCGCATGCTGTAGTAATGCTTGGGCGGCAGCTTGGGCATACATACTCCCCGAACCTATTGCAGCAATACCATTATCTGGCTCTAACACATCACCGGTACCAGATAATATGAGTATGTCATCTTTATCTGCAACAATCAGCATGGACTCCAGTTTTCTCAAGTAGCGGTCCATCCTCCAATCTTTGGCCAATTCAATGGCCGCTCTTTTCATGTTTCCTCCATAGGCGTTTAACTTCTCGTCAAACCTTTCTAACAGCGTAAAAGCATCTGCTGTTGAGCCAGCAAATCCAGTGACGATTTTACCTTCCTGAAGCTTTCTAATCTTCTTTACATTGCTTTTGGCAATTGTATTGCCCATTGTCGCTTGGCCATCTGCACCGATAGATACTGAACCATTATGCTTCACTGCTAGTACTGTGGTTGATCTTATCTTAGTCATTTTTGTAATGTCTTTTAAAAACAAAGTCCCGTATGACTACGGGACTTTGATATGCTTTGTTTTAAACCAAAATCCTCACAGGATCTTCTAGCAATGACTTGAAGGTCTGCAGGAAGGCAGAGCCAACAGCTCCATCAACTACTCTATGGTCGCATGACATGGTAACTTTCATGATATTACCAATAGCCAACTGACCATCTTTAACGATTGCAGTCTGTTTGATTCCTCCAACGGCCATGATACAAGCATCTGGTGGATTAATGATGGCTGTGAATTCCTCAATACCAAACATTCCCAGGTTGGAAATAGTGAAAGTATTACCTTCCATTTCTTGCGGTTGCAATTTCTTGCTCTTCGCTTTGCCTCCAAGGTCCTTTACCTCAGCTGAGATATGAGACAATTGTTTGTTATCTGCAAACTTAACCACAGGGACTAAAAGTCCTTCTTCTACGGCTACTGCGACACCAATATGAACATGGTGGTTGGTTCTAATCCTGTCTTCTAACCAAGATGAGTTTACTCCTGGGTGTTTTCTTAGTGCAACGGCTGCCGCCTTAATCACCATATCGTTGTATGATATTTTGACTGGAGACACCTCATTCATACTCTTGCGCGCTTCAATAGCCTTATCCATGTTTATTTCCATGGTTAGATAGAAGTGTGGAGCAGCAAACTTACTCTCCCCTAGTCTTCTGGCAATTACTTTGCGCATTTGACTCAGTTTCACATCTACAAAGCTTTCCTCACCTACTACAGTTGGCAATTGAATAGGAGCCGATTGTTCTGTTGCAGGAGCCGAGGTCGGTGCAGCTTGAGCTGCTGCAGGTACAAAACCTTCTACATCTCTTTTTACAATTCGTCCACCCTCTCCGCTACCAGGTACTTGACTAATATCGATTCCCTTATCAGAAGCCAATCTTTTTGCTAATGGTGAGGCTTTTACTCTACCATTAGATGCGCTGGATGTCACTGGAGCAGGTGCAGGAGCAACCGCAGATGGTGCACTTGCCTCTGGTGCAGCACTTGCCGGTTCAGCGGCAGGCGCATCGTCACTAGTTCCTTGCGCTTCTGCCTTGATCAATGCTTCAAAATCAGCACCTGGCTCTCCAACAATCGCTAGGATTCCGTCTACTTTGACAGCTTCTCCTTCCGCAGCACCTAAGTAAAGCACTGTGCCATCATTGTAAGACTCGTATTCCATAGTGGCCTTATCTGTATCTACATCGGCCATTAATTCACCTGACTCCACATTATCTCCTACTTTCTTATGCCATGCCGAGATGGTACCTTCTTCCATGGTATCACTCATTTTTGGCATTCTTACAACTTCAGCATTAATGCTGCTTGTATCTATCTTTTCACTAGTATCAGCCGCGATTGGGGTTGAGGCCGATGCTTCAACTTCTTCTTTTGGTTCACTTGTGGCGGTTGCACTCCCATTCAACAAAGCTTGAAAGTCTTCTCCTGCGTCTCCGACAATGGCTAGAATACCATCTACTTTAACTGAATCTCCTTCTTCAGCACCTAAATAAATCACCGTTCCTTCGTTGTAAGACTCATAATCCATCGTTGCTTTGTCCGTTTCTATCTCGGCCATCAACTCTCCCGAATCAACCTTATCTCCTACTTTTTTATGCCAAATAGCGATAACACCTTCTTCCATGGTATCACTCATCTTCGGCATTCTAACAATTTCAGCCATAAATCTCTCTAAAATTTGAGCCCCAAAAATAGTTTTAAATCGCTCTATATTCAAATTTAAGACATGCTATTCTGCACTACCATTTTGAACATGTTCTTACAAACGATTGTAGTTCAACCACATTGACAATTTGACCACATTTTGAATTAGCTTTTTTACCCAACATAAAGTAACTTCCTTAAAAATTATTACATGCAAATCAACTACTCTATTGCTTCTCAAGGCCAGTTAATCGCTGATCATTTCCATATAGAAGTAACAGATCAATCCCTTCCCACTTTCAATGCCCAACCGAGTCATTTACTTCCAGTAATTACGAGTGAAGACCCAGAAAACTTGTCGTATTTCTATTGGGGTACCAATCCATCCTTCTCAAAAAGCCGTGGTGTGAGTGACAAGTTATTATATGCACCTGTTGAGGACATACGGACTAAACCAAGCCTTAGAAAGCCACTGCAATTACAACGATGTGTCATTGTGGCGGATAGTTTTTATAACTGGAAAGAAATTGCTAAAAAAGAGAAAGTCCCCTACCGTTTCCACCTAGAGAACAATGTTCCTTTCGGCATTGCTGGTCTTTGGGATTCATTTGAAACTGAATCAGGTGAGGTTGTGCATACGTTTATGATGATTACTACACCTGCATCTACTGAGGTGAGGAAAGCAAGCGACAGAATGCCTGCCATTTTGAATGAAGATTTAATGCTAGAGTGGCTCAATGAATCCAATACATCTGATAGCATTCATGAATTTATAAAGCCGTACAGCGAGCAGCATATTTTTCAGCATACCATAAACCCGAAGCTTTCGGACCCCAATTTCAATAATGAAACTTTATGGAAAAATATACCTACTGCCAACCAGTTTGGAAAACTGACCTTATTCAGCTAAGCTTACCTTAACGTTATCTAATACGATTTCTGAAAGTAATTTGAGCTGATCAGTCTGAAAAGCGTAGTCTAACTCTTGCGCAGGGAAGTCTTTGTCAATGGTGTAATTTCTATAGTCTTGAAAACGAATACCATTAACATCTCTTTGATTATAAGCTTCTCGAAACCGAACTCCTCCGCCATTGATATTAAAACTATAGGCTAAATAGTCTATTGTGAAGTCATCCTTATTGATCCAATACACATAGACGTTTTCGAAATCCTCACCTCCGGCATTTTCATCATAAGTCATTTCAACTTTATAATAAGTCTTGCCTTTAATCTCTACGGACCTCATCAATTGACGATTGACTACTGGGTCATCTAGATGGAAAGGAAGTAACGCAAAATATATTACTGAGTTGGTGGCTGTGCGATAGGTCCGAAGGTTTTGTTGATCAAGCTTAATTTCCTTTTGATCAATCATTCGTTTGAACTTGTCATTTGACCAAACATCGGTTACCAATCCCTCAGTGCCTCTAAAGGTTCGCTCATAGACATATTGCCCGCTGCTGATTTTTGCTCTAAAATGACGCTTACGAAAGTCAAATTCAACTTCCATATTATCATACTTTTCTCCTCCGTGACGTTCAATCGTTTTTTGGATTACCTGATCTACAGATAGCTTCTGCTTCTCATCCCCACAACTAACTAAACACACAAGTCCGGCTAAAACCAGACTATAAAGACTGTAATTTCTCATTCGTTGAAAAAACTCTATCATGACTGTTACGCAGACTTAAGAAACAGGTTACATAAATTTTCAATTAGCCCGACATCTAACTTTATCATTACTAAACCTGAGCGATCTGAATTGTTAAGAATTCTCTAACTTCGACCGCAATACATGTTAAGCGAGCCTCCCTATGGAAATGGATATGAGCTAACACGAGAACTTAAAGCCGAAAGCGTGAAGAAATCAAGGATTATTGGAGTTGGACACTATGTTCCCGAAAATATAGTGACCAATGCTGATTTGGAAAAGGTAATGAATACTACCAATGAATGGATAGTTGAAAGAACTGGTATCGAGGAAAGAAGGTGGTTCGATCCTGAAAAAGATACTGTTTCCAATATGGCGACTAAGGCGTGCAAGATGGCACTTGAAAGGGCTAAGCTCGATGTCAAAGAGATTGACTTCATTGTCTTTGCTACCATTACACCTGATTACTTCTTCCCTGGCGCTGGAGTACTTCTTCAACGAGAGCTCGGACTTCAGGGCATTGGTGCATTAGATATACGGAATGCTTGCTCAGGCTTTATTTATGCGCTTTCCATAGCTGACCAATTTATTAAGACCGGGATGTATAAGAACATTCTAGTTGTCGGTTCAGAAATCCAATCTTCAGCACTAGATAAGTCTGATGAAGGTCGTTCTAGCTCGGTAATCTTTGCAGATGGCGCTGGTGCAGCCGTGCTTCAAGCGACAGATGAAGACAGAGGCGTGCTTTCAACTCATCTACATGCCGATGGCGATTTTGCCGAAGATCTATATGTACGTGATCCAGGGTCAAGTCGAAAAACGAGGCTGTCGAAAGAATTGCTTGATGGAAAGACCTTCAACCTTACGATGAATGGAAATACAGTTTTCAAACATGCGGTTGTAAGGTTTTCAGAAGTAATCAATGAAGCCTTAGAGCAAAACGGATACACCAAAGAAGACATTGACCTACTGATCCCCCACCAAGCTAATCTCCGGATCAGCAACTTTGTACAGAAGCAATTTAAGCTTCCTGACGAAAAGGTCTTTAACAATATCATGCATTACGGTAACACCACAGCTGCTTCTATTCCTATAGCCATGAGCGAGGCATGGGAAAAAGGTAAAATAAAGGAGGGTGATTTAATTTGCCTAGCAGCATTCGGTAGTGGGTTTACCTGGGCTTCATCTTTGATTCGCTGGTAAACAATGTTGTCCGATAAGCAGAAACAATATATTTCCGATCCTGAAAGCTTTCTGCTTAAGAATGAAGTGGATGATCAGATTAATAAATTACTCTATCGATTTCAGCAAACGCTATCAGGACTTATTGACCAAAATGCGTACAACTTCCCTGACAAAATTGGCAAAACAACCTTCAAGGTAAGTAAAGGGAATAACCATAAAGGATTTCCTTTTCAGGTCATAGACTTCCCTGCTTCCCTAGGGCAAGAGCATGCATTTAGCTTTCGTTCAGTGATTTGGTATGCCAATTTTTTCTCTTTTAGCTTAATTCTTAAAGGGACACCAAAAGAAACCTATACCCAGCAACTCGTTCAATTAGTCGATAAAGATTTTATCTTACTATGGTTCGACAACATTTGGGAATCGGACATAGCCACAGAACAGTCTATGGAGATAACGAAAAATCAACTGAGTGAATTGACTAAGATTTACCAAGAAAAAGAAGCAATTAAAATAATCAAATCATATAATTTGAATCAAATTGAAGAGTTTGAGCGTTTAGGAACTGAATGCTTCAAAGAATTATTTAGAAAGGTTTAATTGGCTCAATATTTGGGATTTAGCCAGTGTCTCAACCAAGCATCAGATAGAATATGACTAACAAAAGACTACTACTTTGCTTCGTATTAAGCCTATTTACGCTAAACATATCACTCGCTCAAGAGAATGACTATGAATTGTTGTTCCCAAAAGACGATGAGTCATTCACCACAAAAGGAGAATATACCGAGGGAAAAAGATCAGGAACTTGGTCTGTCTACAACTCAGATAGCTCATATTTTCATACGGGTGCCTACAGAGACGGGAAAAGAAATGGGCTTTGGTTAGTCTATATCAACAAACTCGAGAGAGCACGCTTATTCTATGAAGCAGACACAATTGCTGGCCCCTATATCCTTTTCCATCCGAATGGTGCCTTGTCGGTTAGGGCTAACTTTGCAGGCAATCAGCTCGAAGGTGAATGGAAATCCTATACCCGTGACAAAGCTTTACTTGACAATGGTAACTTTGAAAACGGACTAAAAACAGGAGAATGGATATCCTATTTCATAAATGGTAACAAGGCAGTTGTATCTCAATACAAGAATGGAGAGCTTGATGGGCCTTATTCAGCGCTCGATGAGTATGGGACTAAAACAATAGACGCATTCTATACAAAAGGTCTGTTAAACGGGAGTTGGAAGAAATATGACTACGATGGGTTTGTGATAGAAGAAGGGATGTTCATCAATGGTCTCAGAGACGGTAAGTGGGAATACTTTTTCATGCCAAAAAAGATGTCCGCAGTAGAATTCTATAACAATGGCAACAAAACAGGGAAGTGGGAAAGTTTTCATTTCAACGGACGAATTGCCTCTGAAATCACATACATAGATGATAAGCCGGTTGGTGAAGCTACCAGCTGGTATCCAAACAGAAAGATAGAATCAAAGTCATTCTATCGACTTGGCTTAATGGATAGCATTTTCGTTCAATACTATGAGAACGGTGCTAAAATGATGGAAGGTGATTATAATCTAGGACTGAAGACGGGGCCATGGAAACTCTACCATGAAAATGGAATGATTAACCAATTTGGTGCTTTCAACATTGATAAACGCACAGGCAATTGGAAGTTCTTTAATGACTCAGGCACGTTAATTAGCGAAGGGAATTATAAGCTTGATCAAGAGGTTGGCCAATGGTTTGTCTATTATTTTAATGGAAAATTAGAATCAATCGGTTCCTATGTTAATGGCGAAAAAGATGGTTTATGGGGCTACTTCCATGTATCAGGTACGCCAATGAAAGAAGAGACTTGGGTCAAAGGTAAGTTGATGGAAATATCTTCGTTCACTACGGATAAAGGTAAAGTCATTGAAACTGGTGACTTAAAAGCAGGAAATGGCGTAGTCACTAATTTCTATGCTGATGGAAACTCCTTCTCTTCAGGAAATTATGAAAATGGATACCCTACTGGCACTTGGACTTTCTTCGATACAAAAGGCAGAAAAGTTACCGAGGGAGAGCTTGTTCAAGGAGTGCGCACTGGAGTATGGAAAGTGTTCTCACGTCAGGGAAGGGTTATCAAAATTGAAGTTTATGAGAACGGAGAGCTAATTGAAGAACTTTAAGGTTTATCTCTCTCACTAAGACGAACAATCGGTCGGTTTTAAGGTTAAGATAAAAACAGATAACTATGGGTTGGTTCAGCAAAAAGTCAGAAAAGGAAAAGCTTCAAGAAAAGTATGAGAAAATGATAGGCGAAGCCTACAAATTATCACATACGGATAGAAAAGCGAGTGATTTAAAAACTGCCGAGGCCGATTCACTCCTAAAGGAGATTGAAAAATTACCTTAAAGTATCCCCTTTTATTTGCTTTAGCATTTCAAGAATTTTCTTTTTGACCAAGTCACTATTACTCCAAGGGATAAAGTGATTGCTTTCCTCTAAGAAAACAATGTCTTTCGGTGCATTCACCAACATGCTATCTGCAAAAGCGGCATTCCCAGGATCCACTAACATATCTTTCCCTCCTTGAATGACCATACTAGGCATGGTGAGGTCTTTCCAAAGCGGAAGCATAAGCTCGAGCTCTTCATCTAGAAAGACTAACTCCTCGTTTGAAATTCGGAAAATCTTTGGTGCGAGTGCTCCTATCACAGGCCAGCGCATCGGTATTCTAAACCAATCCTCATTCGGCTCAAGTGCAGGGGCTAAAGCTGGTGCAAGCATAATAATACCATCTACTAATTCTGGGTAATCCATTGCCATCCTAGCCACTACTGGGCCACCCAATGAATGCCCAATAAGTACCCTAGGGGCTGGTATGGCTTCAAGCATTGGCTTGAGCAGAGCCGATTGTTCTTCTAAGGACCTTATTGGTTTTCCATAACTAGATTTACCAAAACCTGGTCTATCTGGTGAAACAATATTCGCCCGATCAGTCAGCGTATCTTCTTTGAAATAAGAAATGAAAGCATCCCATGATCCAGGAGTACCATGCACAAAGACCAGACTTGCGTCTTCCCCCATGTCCTGATACATGTAGTGCATGGCGTAACCATCCACTTCATAAAACTTACTTATTGGTTTATTAGTCTCAGATTCAAAGTATTTGTCCACTTTGGTATCAGACATGGTAAAACTCACACATCCACTGACAACCTGACTCAGAACAATAAACAGTACAAAGGTGGATAAACACCCAATTCTCATTCTCTTACGCCACTTACCCATATTATTGAGGTTTTATTGAAGCTAAACAAAAAAACCACTCTGATAGCAGAGTGGTTTCAATTCTATTGTCTTTCTGAAGAATTATCTCAAAAATAACATTTCTCTATACTTCAATAGAGGCCAATCTTCGTCATCTAGTGTAACCTCTAGTTTATCTACTGACTCTCTGATCTTATCAAAGTACTTAGTCTTAATTCTATCACAGTAAGCCTGAGCCTTGTCTTGAGTTTCCTCAATTAAGTTTACATCACCTCTTTCAACATTCATAGCCAAAATCTGTGACTGTATAATACCAACATGCTTATTCACCTTTTCAAGCACTGACTTTACATGAGAATTATCCAATCCAAATTCAGCTAAGCCTTTGGCATTGTCCATGAGCTTATTCTGGTATTTGAGCGCAGCAGGAACAACCTGTGTCATACCCAACTCACTTATTAACCTAGCCTCAATCTGAATTTTCATAATGTAATTCTCAAGCTTAATTTCGTGCCTAGCATCTAACTCGAGACCAGACATTACGTGAAACTCTTCAAATACTTCTTTCGATTCCTTAGATACATATGCATTTAAGGCCCTAACTGAATCTTTTATATTAGGCAAGCCTCTTTTAGCTGCTTCATCAGCCCAATCCTGAGAATAACCATCTCCTTCGAAACGTACTGCTTTAGAAGATTTGATATAATCTCTCAACACATTTACTATTGCGATTTTCTTATCCTCACCCTTGCTAGACAATTTCGTCACAGCAGCATGAAATTCTTTCAATTGCTTCGCCATGATTAGATTCAAGACAGTCATTGGCTCCGCAACATTCTGATCAGAGCCTACCGCTCGGAATTCAAACTTATTACCTGTAAAGGCAAAAGGAGACGTTCTATTTCTATCTGTATTATCCAGGATGATTTCAGGAATCTTATCGATACCCAATTTCATATACATGTTATCCCCTTTATCAACCTTGAGGTTACCGTTACTTTCCAGTTCGTTTAATACTGAAGTCAGTTGTGAACCTAAGAACACAGACATAATTGCTGGAGGTGCTTCATTTGCCCCTAACCTATGGTCATTACCTGCTGTTGCAATACTAGCTCTTAATAGTCCCGCATTGTCATGAATCGCCTTTACTGTGTTCACCAAGAATGTTAAGAATTGCAGGTTTTCTCTAGCGCTAGAGCTAGGCTGAAACACATTGATTCCTGTAGAAGTAATCAAAGACCAGTTGTTATGCTTTCCACTTCCATTCAAACCAGCAAATGGCTTCTCGTGAAAGAGAACTTTTAAAGAATGTCTCTCCGCAACACGGTCCATTATGTCCATCATTAAGGAGTTATGGTCAGTTGCTACGTTAATGTCCTCAAAAAGTGGCGCTACTTCAAATTGAGATGGGGCCACTTCGTTGTGACGGGTTGAAACAGGGATACCCAATTTCAAACACTCAATCTCAAAGTCTTTCATGTAGTTATACACTCTACTTGGGATTGATCCGAAGTAGTGATCATCTAACTGCTGACCTCTTGCTGGATGGTGACCAAAAACAGTTCTACCCGCCATTACCAAATCAGGTCGGGCATTGTATAGTGCTCTATCTACTACAAAGTACTCTTGCTCAACTCCTAACGAAGCACTTACTCTGTTGACATTTCTGTCAAACATTTGACAAACCTTAGTGGCCGCTTTGTCTACAGCTTCGACAGCCTTCAGCAACGGTGCTTTATAATCTAATGCCTCACCAGTATATGAAACGAAGATTGTCGGAATACAAAGTGTACGTCCCCAGATGAAAATTGGAGAACTTGGATCCCATGCAGTGTATCCTCTAGCTTCGAAAGTCGAGCGGATACCACCATTTGGGAAAGAGGAAGCATCTGGCTCTTGTTGAATCAATGCAGAACCTTTGAGTATCTCTACGCCTTTCTGAGCATCGAAAAAAGAATCATGCTTTTCAGCAGTGGAACCTGTCAATGGCTGAAACCAGTGCGTGTAATGTGTAATGCCTTTTGATGTGGCCCATGTTTTAACGGCTGACGCTATTTGATTAGCCGTCTCCATATCAATTTTTCTACCCTTGTCAATGGCGCTTTGTACTTTCTTAAATGTGTCTGGTGCAAGTGCGGAACGCATCTTGTCCAAGTTAAAAACATCCTTAGCAAAAAAATCCGAAATTTTATCAGATGGCGCAATAACTCTATCTGTAGTCCTGTTCTGAACTACGTTTAGTGCGCGTTGGCGTTGATTAGACATGTCTTGTTGATTGTTTGGGTTTACTTTGAGAGCAAAATTAACAGAATTACGTGATCGAAACTAAAATCAATCAATTTTTCTCTCTTAAAACTTAGGTTTTACAAAAAATTGAAAAATACAGCGTAAATATTAGGTCAAACAGTACTCAAGGGCATGCCTTTTAAAAAGTAGAAGGTTTAACAGAAAGAGATACAAAAGGACTATTTTTTTCTAAATTTGCGCTCCGTGAATCATCAAATGAAGAAAGTAGCTTTCTATACCCTCGGTTGTAAACTGAATTTCTCCGAAACCTCTACTATTGCCAGAGGTTTTGAGGAGAAGGGCTACACGAAAGTCCCATTCTCAGATTCACCAGACATCTTTATCATAAACACGTGTAGCGTCACCGAGAACGCTGACAAAAAGTGTAAGAAGATAGTCAAAGAGGCACAAAAAATTAACCCCGAAGGTTATGTGGCAATCATTGGTTGCTATGCACAACTAAAACCAAAGGAAATCTCTGAAATTAAAGGTGTTGATGCAGTTCTAGGGGCTGCCGAGAAGTTCAGGTTATTAGAACTGCTTGATGGTTTTATCAAAACCCCTGAAGCCAGAGTGCTTGCCTCCGAAGTTAAAGAAGCTAAAGCGTTCAATAATGCTTATTCTATTAATGATAGAACTAGAACCTTCTTAAAGGTTCAAGATGGTTGTAATTACCATTGCGCTTTCTGTACTATTCCCCTAGCCCGGGGCAAAAGCCGAAGTGACACCATAGAGAACATTATCAAGTCAGCCAATGAGATTGCTGCCACCGATGTCAAAGAGGTTGTATTAACGGGTGTAAATATTGGTGACTTTGGCATTGTAGAAGGAAAGCGTGAAGAACGATTCGTTGACCTTGTCAAAGCCATTGACAAAGTCGAAGGTATTGATAGGATTCGTATCTCTTCTATTGAGCCCAACTTATTGACGAACGAAATTATCGAATACACAAGTCATTCTGATCGGTTTGTGCCTCACTTCCATATACCCTTACAGTCGGGTAACAACAAAATACTTCGCGCCATGCGCAGAAGATATTTGCGTGAACTTTATGAAGACAGAGTCAATAAGATCAAACATCTCATGCCAGACTGCTGTATTGGAGTTGATGTAATTGTAGGCTTTCCTGGAGAAACGCATGAAGATTTTCTAGAGACTTATAACTTCTTGAACGAATTAGACATCTCCTACCTACACGTTTTTACTTATTCGGAAAGAGCAAACACGACTGCAGCAGAAATGGATGACGCTATTCCATTGAAAGAACGTCAAAAACGATCCAAGATGCTCCGAATTTTATCGGAGAAGAAGAGAAGGCAATTCTACGAGTCACAATTAGGCACTACACGAACAGTCCTTTTCGAGGATGATATTGTAGATGGCATGATGCATGGTTTTACCGAAAACTATGTACGCGTGGCTGCAAAGTATGACCCACTGCTCATCAATGAGCTAAAGACTGTCACGCTCCACTCAATTAAGGACAATGGTACTGTCGCTGTTGAAGAGGCCGAGATGGCTTTAGCACCACACTAACCAAGCACTCAGTAGCTTCTAGAGTCTGTGAATTGAAGCAGGTAATAGTTTTACTATCATTTCAAAAAGTTTTACTATGATAAATGAAACTTACTTAATCAAGCCCCGTAAGAGTAGGTAGCATTTAAATATAAAATTATGGGAGCAATTTCATCATCAGGATCATTCAGTACGCACAGTTCAAACCAATCCTTTCTTAACACGAGAAGAAACAAATCATTCCTTTACAAGGGAGCTACAAGAAGGTTTGAGAACACAAATCTAAAGTTAGAAACAGTGCCAGTTTCCGCTTCAAGAATGAACAAATTCAAATCTTGGTTATCGGCAGATATTGCTCAGGAGAGAAAGACCGATATTCTAATCCTTGTCATCTCGGTACTGTTGGTAAAAGTGGCATTATTGGTCATTACCTAATCCAAACTTGTAGCATATAAAAACAGAAAAGGCCTTCCAATTGGAAGGCCTTTTCTGTTTTATCTATTCAAACGGAATATTATTTTTTATCAGAAAGCGGGTTTTTGTTTTTCTCAGCACCCATAAAGATTGCGTTAAAAATCATTCGGTAAGTACCTCTTGATTGCCCTCTAAATTGTGGTCGGAAAGCAAACATGACTAAATCTCCAGAGCCACGCTTTGCATGCACCATTGCAGATGTATTTGCCAAATGAGTCTCCTCACCTAAGGCCCATCCACTCAACAAAATGTTTTCTCCAGCATACTTCGCTACTTCCATAACGCCTGGAGCATTTGCATCAATTTTGAAGGCACGGCTTTGGTTAAATGAGGCAGAAGCTTCCGCTGGCATTCCTATTGCCAACCTATTCGTATTATCAACATCCATCCGCACCAAAGAACCAGGGATAAAGAAGTCATTAGGTTCAATTCCAGCCGTTACGTTTTTAACTGGTAAGTTGAATTGCTCAATTGCAAAATCGCTTGCTTTATCGTAAAAGATAATGGCTCCACCTGCAGTAGCATAAGCGTCTAAGGCAGCAACACCTTCTTTACCAATTCCTCCTACAAACTTCTCAGGAGCTCTTCTGGCTGAATTACCATTCATGATGCCAGACGGTCTTTGATCCGGCATTATGATAGCGGTATACTGACTCAAATTGCCACTTTTAATGTCCTCATTATGTAGTGTATCTAGGTCAAACTCAAATTGCTCTAACATCCACCTGCTCCAGCCTTCATCCATATTGGCTTGCCAAGACTTATATATTCCAATTTTAACTTTTCTCAGCTCATTATATTCCGCAGAAGGTTTTTTAGCTATACCTGAAAAATCCAATCCCAAATCATCACTCAATTGTTTAATATTGGCATCTAAGCCTCTTTTTGTCCTAATCAAAAAGGAACCTGCTTCAACACCTTCTTCGTTTGTTGTGAATTGACTCACGGTATAACCAGCCTTCTGCAATCTGTTTATTGCAGTCGCACTTTGATTATCTTTATTAGAAAGCACATAACCGTAGCGCGCATTACCAGATACAGTACCTGCATCAAAAGTCATTTTCTCCTTAATTGGATCAACGCTAGCCATAAAATCCTGCTCAATCCTATCAACAGTGACGCCCATCTGAATCGGCAAAGTCCAACCTGCTAAATCATAAGGTGGTTGGGGTGGGCCTCCTGGGTATAAAAACTGATCAGGGTATTCTTGCACCTCCATTAAATCAGCTAAGTAAGGTCTGAAAGACTGAGCACCATAAAATATGATTGAACCAGCCTCATAGTTTTTACCATTAGCACTGAAAGCTTCTGTTGCTCTATGCGCCTTCAATCCACCTTGCATCAACACGTTTGTTAAGTTGATGGCTTCCGATGGGTTGTATTGATCTTTTGGAATCACATAGGCGAATGCTCCTTTTCCATTAGCATTGGTAATGGCATCTCGGCCCATGCTGTAGATATTATAAAGGAATTCATCTTTTTTATCGGCTGCCAAATCAAGCACTGCCATTGACGCAGTGATCATATATTCAACCGCATCTCGAAACTTAACCTCTCCTCCTTCAAATGGGTAAGGATAGAATATCTCAGAACCGTTAGAAGGTAAACCTCTGATGCTCTCTGGCTTATCCTTTGGGTCGTACATCGTTGGCGTTGGCGAAGGCTGTGCCACCTCTGTCAAAATACCAATCTGATTATGATAGTAAGGAGCCGTTCGCATTCCTCCATTCCAAAACATGCTAAATCCTACATTAGCAATCACACCAGGCTTTTTTTCCATGGCAAAGCGTTGCGCCATGGCTGTCCCAACGAGGTTCACGGAAGTAGTAATTCCAGGGTGAATCTGCGGATTAACCGGACTACGAAATGGCGGTAAAAAGATCATCGCCCACCTTGGTGCAGTTTGATGGTGATTATGAATAATCTGCGGATACCACTCATTGTACAAAACATTGGTGATTACTTTCGTTTCCTGCATGTTATTCATGAACCAATCTCTGTTGTTGTCATGACCTACATACTTTTGATACAATACAGGAGGCCCAGAACTTTCGAATGGAGTGCCGAGGGTCTTTCTGTACCAATCGACAACAATATCAACGCCATCAGGATTTATGACTGGCACTACTAAAGTGATTACCTCGTCTCTGATCTTCTGCATTTCATCAGACTCTTCGGAAGCAATCTTCCACATTAACTCTGATGTCATTTGAGCATGTGCACGTTCTGTAGCATGCATTCCTCCATCAAACCAAACAATGGCTTTTCCTTCTTTAGAGAGTTTTCTAGCTTCTTCTTCGGTGATTTCGGCCCTTGCGAGTTTTTCAGAAATTTCTTTCCATCTGTCCAACTGCTTCATGTTTTCCTTATTGGATATGAAGACTAACTTCACTGGTCGGCCCATTGAAGACTTCCCAATTTCAATCATTTGAACACGATCAGTAGATGCCGCTAATTTTTCATAGTACGCAAGCATTTGATCATAATCAGCTAACTTGTAATCGGCTCCTACTTCATGACCAAATGTTTCTCTCGGGTGAGGAATTTGAGCATAAGCATCATAGCCCATCACAAAGAAAAGGCACAGTAATAATCGGATTGAATGTTTCATGTTACATAAATAGGTTTGGCTCAATATAAGGATTAAGACCAAGGTTTAAAGACAGTTTTTATACCACCTGATAATTGTTAAAACAAGCGGGTAATTTTGGTGGGTTTTCTTTACTTTAGTTGACTAATCGAGGCCCAAAATCAACAAATCTATCTAAGTACTTATGTATCTGATATTTGATACTGAAACCACTGGTTTACCACAGAATTACAAAGCTCCCTTAACTGATTTTGATAATTGGCCGAGACTCGTTCAAATCGCATGGCAGCTTCACGAACCTAACGGTAAATTAGTTGCCGCTAAGAACTTAATCGTAAAACCTGAAGGCTTCACGATTCCTTATAACTCCGCTCAAATACATGGTATTACTACAGAGCGTGCCTTAGCTGAAGGGCATGACCTCAAAGAGGTACTTGCCGAGTTCAAAGAAGATATTGATCGAGCTACTTCAGGAGTAGGTCATAATGTAGAGTTCGATTACAACATTGTTGGCGCTGAGTATTTAAGAACTGAATTAAAGAACGAATTAGAAGATCTTACCCCTTTAGACACAAAATTAGTAGCTACTAATTTTTGTGCAATACCAGGTGGTCGTGGCGGGCAATTTAAATGGCCTACGCTCACCGAATTACACACCAAGCTCTTCGGTGTACCCTTTGGAGATGCACACGATGCAGCCTATGATGTAGATGCTACAGCTAAATGTTTCTTTGGCTTAATCATGGAAAGCGTCATTCCTCATGACCCTTCACTAAAACTCTCTGAAGTAGTTTACGAAGCTCCTGAATTAGACGCAGCAAATTTTGCGATTGAGAACGAGGAGAATTCCGGTACAGGTAAGTCAAAAATAGATTCAGAAGCACTAACAGCATTAGAAGAAATACCCTTCTCACACCTGCATGTGCACTCACAATTTTCCATCCTTCAGGCAGTATCTAAGATTCCTGAAATCGTCAATACTGCGAAGGAATTAGGCATGCCCGCTGTGGCTTTGACGGATCACGGCAACATGATGGGTGCCTTTCAATTTGTGAGCTCTGCACTAGCGGCTGGCATCAAGCCTATCGTTGGGTGTGAATTTAACATCTGTGCTGACCGAACAAATAAAAAAGTACAGGACAACGGTTTTCAAACCGTCATCCTCGCAAAGAATAAAAAAGGATATCACAACCTGGTTAAGCTATCGTCCATCGCTTTTACTGAAGGCTTCTACTATGTTCCAAGGATTGATAAGAATGACCTTCTTAAGTACAAGGACGATCTAATTGTAACATCAGGTGGGCTTTGGGGTGAAGTGCCTTTCAAAATCTTGAACATTGGAGAAAATCAGGCTGAAGAAGCCTTTGTCTGGTGGAAAGAGCAATTTGGAGATGATTTCTACGCAGAAATTAATCGTCATGGGATCGCAGAAGAAGATCACGTCAATCAGATCATTTTACAATACTGTAAGAAGTATGATGTAAAACCGATCGCAGCCAATAACACCTACTACACACGAAAAGAACAGTCTGTCGCGCATGATGTCTTGCTCTGCGTAAAAGATGCTGAATCGATTAGCAAGCCGAAAAAATACATAGGCAAGCGCGGTAGAGAATTTCGTTATGGCTTCCCGAATGATGAGTTCTACATGAAGACATCGGAGGAGATGAAGAAACTATTCTCCGATATTCCAGAAGCCATCTCTAACACAAATGAAATAGTTGAGAAGGTAGAAGAATACCAACTGGCCAGAGAAGTCCTGCTTCCAAAATTTGATATCCCCGATGAGTTCATCAATACTGAAGATGAAGCCGATGGCGGTGTGCGTGGCGAGAATGACTATTTGAGGCACCTAGCCTATGAAGGAGCCAAAAGACGCTATGGCGAAATCACTGATGACATTAAAGAACGGCTTGACTTTGAGCTAGCAACAATTAAGAATACAGGCTATCCTGGTTACTTCTTGATTGTCCAAGATTTCACCAATAAGGCAACCGAAATGGGCGTTTCAGTTGGGCCCGGTCGTGGTTCGGCAGCGGGTTCGGTGGTGGCTTATTGTATTAACATCACAAATGTTGATCCCATCAAGTACGATCTCCTTTTTGAGCGTTTCTTGAATCCAGATCGTGTATCATTACCAGATATTGATATTGACTTTGATGATGAAGGTCGTCAAAAAGTCATCGATTATGTCATCGAAAAGTATGGCAAGAACCAAGTGGCTCAAATCATCACGTATGGTACCATGGCGGCTAAGTCCTCGATTCGAGATACTGCACGCGTCATGGAGCTCCCTCTCCCCGATGCGGATAGAATTGCCAAACTAGTTCCGGACATTAAACTCGCCAAACTCTTCTCCCTCAGTGATCAAGAACTAAAATCTAAAATCAGGTCCGAGCAATTCCCTTTAGCCAATGAGCTGAAGAAGATTGCAGCTGGTAATTCTGCTGAGAGTAAAGTGATTAACCAAGCTCGCGTACTTGAGGGTTCCGTAAGGAATGTAGGGATTCACGCCTGTGGTGTAATTATTACCCCTGACGACATTACCAATTACGCCCCTGTTGCGACAGCAAAAGATTCAGACATGTGGTGTACACAGTTTGACAATGCTGTAGTTGAAGACGCTGGCCTGCTAAAAATGGACTTCTTGGGTTTGAAAACTTTGACTTTGATCAAAGATGCCGTCAAGACCGTTAAAGAAAAACATGATGTCGATCTTGTACCGGACGATTTCCCACTAGACGACACCAAAACCTACGAGTTATTCCAGCGAGGCGAAACGGTCGGGATATTCCAATATGAATCTGCAGGGATGCAGAAGTATATGAAGGAACTCAAACCAACTGAGTTTGCCGATCTCATTGCAATGAACGCGTTGTATCGTCCAGGACCGCTCGAATATATCCCTTCCTTCATTCGAAGAAAGCATGGAGATGAGCCGATCTCCTATGACTTGGATGATATGGAAGAGTACCTTTCTGAGACCTACGGCATTACAGTCTATCAGGAGCAAGTCATGCTGCTATCCCAAAAACTCGCTGATTTCACCAAAGGTGAAGCTGATGTGCTGCGTAAGGCCATGGGTAAGAAGCAGCGTGAGGTTTTGGATAAGATGAAGCCAAAATTTGTCGATCAGGCAAAGGCCAAAGGACATGCAGAAGATAAACTCGAAAAAATTTGGCGTGACTGGGAAGCCTTCGCGTCCTATGCCTTTAATAAGTCTCACTCCACTTGTTATGCTTATATCGCCTTCCAAACTGCCTATTTAAAGGCCCACTACCCTGCCGAATACATGGCTTCTGTGCTGAGTAACAACATGAATGACATCAAGCAGGTCACCTTCTTTATGGACGAGTGCAAGCGAATGGGCGTTCCTGTTTTAGGCCCAGATGTCAATGAATCCAACTACAAGTTTACAGTAAATGCCAAGGGTGAAATCCGCTTTGGTATGGGTGCAGTTAAAGGGGCTGGTGAAGCAGCCATTGAAGAAATTATCCGTGAACGAAAAGAGAACGGACACTATCCGAATGTCTTCGACTTCGCGGAGCGCATTAACCTCAGAACTGTTAATAAACGAAATTTTGAATCACTCGCACAAGCCGGTGGCTTCGATTGCTTCGAGCATTACCATCGCAAGCAGTACTTGTGGGCTCCAGAATCAGAGCAGACCCTGATAGAGAAAGTGATCCGCTATGCGAATGCCAAGCAAGCGGAGAAAGATGCTGCGCAAGTATCTCTTTTTGGTGGAGACAGTAACGTAGCGACTCCTTTACCAAGTGTAGCAGACATGGAGCCTTTCAGCCAAATGGAGAAGCTTAAGCGCGAGAAAGAAATCGTTGGCTTTTACATCTCTGGGCACCCTTTAGATCAATTCGAAATAGAATTAGATAGCTTCTGCAAGCCAATCAACGACATTAACAAGTTTCCAAATCAAGACATCTCTATTGGTGGCATTGTCAATAGCGTTAGAAATGGGCAAACTAAGAATGGCAAGCCTTATGCCGTAGTAAGCGTAGAAGACTATAACGGTGCCGTAGAACTGTTTTTAATAGGTGAGAAGTATATCAACCATGCCCAATATTTAAGACCAGGCGAGTTCCTATTCATCAACGGTAGAGTAGAAATCAATTGGCGCAAGCAGAAAGAGATTCGTGAAAACCCTAGCATTAACCCTACACCAGAAGATTGGGAGCTTCAGACTTATACGATGTCACTTTTAAGTGAATTAAGAGAGAAGCGTGGAAAAGGAATTCATATTAAACTAGACGCTAAGCTGGTCGATCAAGAATTGATTGAAAACATTTTAAAGTTAACTGAGGCCAATCAAGGTAATACAGACTTGAAAGTAGAGCTAGTGGATCGTGCTGAAAACCTTACCGTTGAGCTATTTGCAAGGAAGGTGAAAGTTGAGCCAAACAATAAATTGATAGAAGGGCTGAAGCAGTATACCGATGGCGCTCGTTTAATTACAGCCTAGAGGAAAAGTGTAATTTGTTCCAACATCTGTTCGGAACTTTTTAATTACTTTTGATGTCATTGAGAGAATTAGAAATAAAATCAAAGCATAAATAATAGAGATAATGGCAAATGCATTAGAAATTAACGAGAGCAACTTCGAAGAATTAGTGTTGAACTCTGACAAACCAGTATTAGTTGACTTTTGGGCAGCTTGGTGTGGACCATGTAGAATGGTAGGTCCTGTAGTAGAAGAAATTGCTGGTGAATACAGCGAAACAGCAGTTGTTGGAAAAGTTGACGTTGATGCGAACCAAGATATCTCTGTGAAATACGGAATCAGATCTATTCCAGCATTGCTATATTTCAAAAATGGTGAAGTAGTTGATAGCGTAATTGGTGCTGTACCGAAGAACGTATTGACTAGCAAACTAGATGAAGCCATCGCAGCGAAAGCTTAAGGAGTACCTAGTATTGCGTATAAAGTATTGAAAGTAAAGCCCTGACGAGAGTCAAGGCTTTTTTATTGCGGAACTATTCAATTTGAATTGTAAGCGCAACAAAGTAATTTGAGGTATTGGAACAGACGCAAACTACCTTTTCATTTTTTATTACAAGTAAGTACAAATGGGCTAACAGCATAACCCTAGGTACCTTCTTATACTTGTTCATTGCAGTTTTCCTTCCTTTTGGGGTTTCTAATTATAATCCCAATCATACCTACACACTAGAGTTTCTTGGTATGCTGTCCTCGTTTATGGTTGCAACCAGTATCGTTGCAGGACTCAATGAATTCTTTTTAAAACCACTCTTCGTAAAGCGCCTGAGCACAATAAACATCATTGCTTGGTCAGTGTGGCTGATATTCATCTTAGGACTGACCAACTTTTTATTATACAACTACCTAGGCGAATGGCATGACTTCTCATGGTCTAGCGCACTAGATTTCATTCTGAATATAGGGAGCGTACTCATCTTACCCATCACCGGCCTGTTTTTCTACTTTCGCTACAACTCACTAAAGTTTCAGTACGAACAAGTGCTGATTAATAGAGATACCGCTGTAGACCATAAGGCACTACTTCGGTTCCAAGGACAAGGCAACAATGAACACATCTTTATTGCCTTAGAAGACTTTCTGTATGCTAAGTCTCAGGATAATTATGTTGAATTATATTATGTGACGAATCAATCCATTCAGAAGACTCTCGTAAGGGCAACCATGAGTGCGGTTTTAGAGGGAGTAAATGCCAAATGGATTGCTCGCTGTCACCGATCGTATATGATCAATTTATTCAATGTCAGGTCTATCAAAGGGGGGAGTCAAACCCAGCTCCACTTGAATCATATCTCACAACCCATTCCGGCGTCGTCTTCTTTTAAATCTGACTTGTTGAATATGTTAAAGAAGACCAAAAACTTTACCTAATCATCTCATTCACCACAAATGAGCTGATTTCACCACAAGCTCACCTTTTCATGCCTCCTTTTGCTCCTAGCGCCCGTCAATGAAGCAAAAGCATTTCAAACAAAAATTCAAATCATGAAAAATTACATTTATTCGAGAGCGCTATTGGTAGCGCTTACTTTCGGGCTTTTCGTACAGAGCCAATCCGGTCTAGCTCAAAAATCAACACAAGATATACTCGTAAGTTTTGCAGCAAGCTACAAGGCTGACCCTATGGCAATGAATTCAAACTTCGGCATCAAGGTAGCGGAAGAATGGTGGGCAGTCACTGTTGCCCGTAAAGAAGAAGGCTATGCCATGGGCAAGCAAAAGCAATATACCTTTCACAACTATGGCCCGAATGAGGTTACTATAATTCAGGGAAAACCAGCTCAGCCCACTTGGTACTTCAGACTTGCAGACCGAGAAACTTTAGACAAGGTCAATGAGAAGATTTGGACAGCAAGTACAGCGTCAGCTAAATCCACTCCTGCAGATGTGGTCGCCATGGATATTGAAGACATGGAAGGCTTTACGTCAGACCAAGAAGCTACTGCCATAGCCTATATGGCCTTGGAGCATTTCTGGAAAAAGGATGCTGTAGAAGTTACTCAGTTTAGCAGAGGTGGTTCTTTGCCGAGTCATGGTGCTGAAATAGTATCACATTATACCATGAAGGACAAACGAATCGCTTGGTTTAGCATAGGTCCAGAAGAAGCTGCCAATGCAGACCGTGGCTTGGATAAAAGTCAAGTGCCCAATCTATTCATCATCACTAAAGGAAGAGGGAAAGGACTCATAGGAGATGAAGAGATTGAATTAAAGCCAGGCATGAGTGTTTTTGTTGCGCCATACATGAAGCATGTGATCTTTAACCCATATGATGAGCCACTGGAAGGGATCTTAGTGTTATATGGTGACAATATCGACTATGCAACTGGTCAGTCCTATATGAGTTTTCTAGAAGAAGAATACGCGTTTTATGGAAAGAATGAGAAAGCGGTAAAAAAGCAGTCGAGTGACAAGCATGAGAATTGAAAATCGAGATTGTAATTATTATTCTGGTCAACTTAAAAAGAATCGGAAGCTTAGTTAGCACCTAGTATATAGTATTGAGAATGAAGCCCTCACGAGCGTTGGGGCTTTTTTATTAGATACTGATAGTAAGAGCCGATAGAATATTCAAGTTCTTCCAAGCCATCTCTGCATCCTTATATCAGTCGATTAATCTAGATGAACAAGAAACCTGTCTCCCTTAAATGAAGATCGCACGGTAGCTCCTCTACTTGTGGATATAGCCTTAATTTCTTTTCTTCATAGGTGTAAAAGTGATTTTTACATCAATTCAAATGCTATGACAACTACACCAGAACATGATGCCCGAATCGCGAACATGATCTTCGCCTCCGTATATCCTCACTATGTCGATAGAATTGTAAGGAATGGAAGAACCGAAGAAGAGCTACATCAAGTCATAGAATGGTTGACGGGTATTAATGCCAAAAAACTGCAACAACTGCTTGACGAAAAAGTAACTTTTGAGGCCTTCTTTGCACAGGCAAAATTGAATCCAAATGCGCATTTAATTAAGGGGATGATTTGTGGTTACAGGATTGAAAACATCGAAACCCCATTGACCAAAAAAGGAAGATATATGGACAAGTTGGTGGATGAATTGGCCAAAGGCAGGAAGATGGAAAAGATTCTGCGTCAAGCCTAAGCCTTCATTATCACCTGATCCTCAGTTGTAAAAAGAACTCGCCATTTTGCAGGGGGTCAAACTAGTAGTAACTTCTCACCTGTTTAATCATTACTGCATCAAGCCATGAAAAAATTAATCGTATTACTCCTCTGTTCTTTCCTGTCCTTCGGCCTTAATGCCCAAAGTGTTATTGGCGCGTGGGAAACCTTTTCAACTGCCGAAAACGGAGACAAACTGAAAAGCGTGGTGATTTTCGCTGATGGTTATCAGGTGATAAGTACCTATGATAACGCTACTGGAAAATTTCTTGGCACCAATGGGGGTACTTGGAAGTTAGAAGGAAATACCATGACAGAAATCGTAGAGTTTAACTCAATGAATCCTGAAACAGTGGGTATGGAATCAGTCTTTAAGGTTCAGATTACGGACAATGAGATGCAAATTGTGGGTAGTGATATGCAGTTGAAAAGACTGGACAATGGCACGCCAGGAAACTTACAAGGCGCTTGGTTAATGTCAGGTCGCGTAAGAAATGGTAATACCGAAGCACGCGATACAAGCAGGCCTAGAAAAACAATGAAGATCTTATCGGGTACTCGTTTTCAGTGGATCGCTTACAATACAGAAACTAAGCAGTTCAGTGGCACCGGTGGCGGAACTTACACGACTATCGATGGTAAATACACTGAGAATATTGAGTTCTTCTCTAAAGACAATGCCAAAGCTGGATTGAGCTTATCCTTCAATTTTGAGCTGGTGGATGGAGACTGGACGCATACAGGTTTCTCTAGTAAAGGAGATCCAATCCACGAAATCTGGAGTGTAAGGAAACAATAGGATTAGCCCAACAACAAATCAATATATGCACCTGCTCTGAAGCTTCTCCCTCCGCCCTTGCGCCTTCGCTTCACAACCGCTAAAGCTAATGCGGTGAAGCTTCTGCGCAAGCGTACGGGCACTCTGCCTCAAGGGAGGGCAACACAGCAGCAGCCATTCTCCCCCGCTACGCTTTTCCCCGCCATCAGTGTCTCTCAACGAGGACACTGATGTGGGTTTCACCAAGCATCTCTCAGAGTCTCCTTCGGAAGACTCTGATTAAGAGTGACGTAGACGCTATGCGTTTTTAAAAAAAAAAATAACAAAAGATGTGCACAGCATGTTTTACTCGTTACTTAGACTTAATGATTGTTCACCCCTAGCCGTATAACGTGCATAAAAGTGGAAAAGGAACGTTCGGTTCAACGAGAAAATGAAAAAAGATCTGATGATAAATAGAGTTTTTGACAAAGTGCTTTCACTTAAGGTCAAGGAACGCAGTGAGAGAGTAATTCTTTCTATCGCGATCATCAGCTACTTAGCCCATTTGATATTAATACTGTTAGCCAACAATGATATCATTCATATCGAATCGAAGCTACTTACAAACCCTATTGCAGCCATTTATACCCCCTTTTCATTTATTCTCGTCTACGAGGTATATCTGCTCATCTTTTTTCTACCCAAATCAATTTCATTCTATATAGGGAAACAGTATGAAATCATTACTCTGATTGTCATCAGACGAGTATTCAAGGACATTTCAAATTTAGAACTTACCTCAAAGTGGTTTCAATCGAAGAGCGACCTACAATTCACCTATGATACGGTAACATCACTCGCCCTATTTATCATCATCTATTTCTTCTACCAAAATATTCCCAAAAGGGAATACTCAGATAAAGAGTCACTACAAGAGCAGGGAAGCAACATTCATACGTTCATTAAGCTTAAAAAAATTATTGCCACATTATTAGTTCCTATTTTAATCATACTGGCGATATACACCTTGTCAGTTTGGGCAAACACAACGGTAAGTGATTATGGCAACGGAACCCTGGCTTTTAAAAACATCAACAATATCTTTTTCGATGAGTTCTTTACCATTCTAATCATCGTTGATGTGTTACTCTTATTGTCCTCCTTTTTTTACTCGGATAAGTTTCACAAAATCATTAGAAACTCTGGATTCATAATCTCTACCATATTGATTAAAATCTCCTTTTCGACCGAAGGAATAGTAAACAATGCCTTAATCATAGGAGCTGTATTATTTGGGTTTTTAATCCTGCTGATCCACAATAAATTTGAGGATAATGATATCTCTAGTAAGGGATAAATAATCCAGAACATCATTCCACGCCATTAGTCTCTCTTAACGAGGACACTGATATGGGTTTCACTGAGCACATCCCTCCTCCCTCATATAGCAGCACGGATTAACAAAACCTCAAACTGAATTAAGCACCGATCCGACCGATCTGTGCTTCCTTACAAATCGGTCGGATCGATCTATTCAAAAGCCAACGTCTCCTCCACCCGTTACTCAATACGTACTACGCAATACGCAATACTCCCTACCGAACACTAAATCTCCCTTTCCCCTTAAACCTTACGACTAAGGCCTTGTCATTATACCAATAATTTCTTTTCTTCATCACAGAAACACACAGCCTCCCCTTGTCATAAGCTGTGCTTTTCTAAAAAACAAAAGGTGCGTATAGCACACCATATTGATTGGCTATCAGTCATAAAACTACCATTATATAGAAATATCAGTCATAAATATGACTGATACATAACGTTGGCAAACATTAAACTAACATGAACCATTCAATTATGAAACAATTACTATTTACACTAATTATTATTTCAATATTAACTGGTTGTAAAACTGAAAAACAAGAAAGTAAAAAAGGAATTAATCCATTGCCAATTAATACTTATTTTCAAAATAGTGAGCTTCCTGCTGCCATTATGGGATACAGTAACAAAGAGGGGCAAATGAAATGGTATGCATATGGACCATCTGTTTGGGGTGGAAAAGACACAATAAATGAAAACAATATTTTCCGAATTTATTCAATGACCAAAGCCATAGCTTCAATTGCAGCCATGCAACTCGTGGAACAAGGGAAAATTGGACTAGATGACCCTTTAGACGACTTAATGCCTGAAATGACATCTATTCCAATACTAACTAAAGAAGGAGAATTAGTTAAAGGTAGTAAATCAATAACATTAAGACACTTACTGACCCATACTGCAGGTTTTGGTTATGATTTCACGTCATCAAGACTTCAAAGCTTTCAACCAGATAATTGGGAATATGAGGATAAACCTAGACTTTTTGAAGCAGGTACCAATTGGCGCTATGGAACTAACACGGATTGGGTTGGTAAAATCGTAGAAAAAATAAGTGGTAAAAATCTAGAACAGTATTTTAGAAATTATATCACAGGACCACTGCAAATGGATGCCACATGGTTTAACGTACCGGATAATTTGAAAGATAGAATTGTATCATATGGAGTTAAAGATTCAACTGGTTTTAATGAATACCCTCGAATTCCCGAAAAACCAGTGACATCATTTAATGCAGGAGGTGGATTATTTGGGTCACCAAAAGATTATATGACATTTCTACAATGTATGTTGAATTATGGTAAATATGAAGGAGGGCAATTATTAAAAAGAGAAACTTTTGAACTCATGTTAAAAGATAATTTGCCAAAAGAAGTAAGACTGAACTATGAACAATTTGATAACGATGTAATGGGTTATACAGGAGGATTTGGCGATGAATCTGACAGGTGGGGATTAGCATGGGCAATTGAAGCAAATAAAAGCGAATTATTTAGACCCATTGGGTCAGTATATTGGGCAGGTGCTGCGAATTCTTACTATACCTTGGATGTTGAGAATAAAATCGCCATAGTGTATTTCACTCAATACTTTCCATTCAATGACAAAGAAAGTTTTGATTTCTATAAATTATTTGAACAAGAAGTTTTCCAAGGCTTTGATAATTAAAAACGATTTGCCAACAATGGCTATAAGTAATTGCTTGTTCTCGCCTACTTTAGAAATTCCGCAGGAATTTCCAACTTGGTGTGTCCTTGTAAAGTTAAGTGCTAACCCACGCAACTACTCATAGCCGAGACGTTCTCCTAAAACTTATCCCCTAAGAACAGCGCATTAAAGAACAGTTTATTGGTGCCATACCACATGCCCCTAAAGTTCGGGTTGTCCACAAACATAATGACGTTGCCCCTGCCAATACCACTTGCAATCAGTGAGGCAGTCCCTCCTAGTTTTTCAAGGTTGGTGCTGTTTACATAACCACTCAAGAGTGGGTTGGCTTTGTACTTCACCACCGTGCTAAACGGGTCTTCGCTCGGTGCCATAAAGATGGAATGGTTGCGATAGACCGGTAAGTCACGCTGCGTATAACCAAAGGCCAGTGGATGCGTAATGTCCACATCCGTCATATACATAGAGCCACCAATGGAGTTAGAACCTCTATACTCACTAGAGGTCACATAGTCCATGCGCTCTGGCGTATCTCTTTCTGGCTTTTCAGCAAACTTTTCATTGACAAACTTGGAGCTGATCGCCCAGCTGGTTGCGCTGCGCAAGGTAATCACGGTTCCGCCTTCTCTCACCCATTGCTTCATACGGTTGATGGTGCTTTCGCCCAATCCGCTATAGTTGGCCGAAGGTAAAATCAAAGTATTGTATTTCGCCCAATCGATGCGACCGACATTGTCGGTCATTACTTTGGTTACCGGCATGCCGATTTTCGTGTCTAGCAAATGCCAAATCTCTCCAGCTTCTCCGCTACTGACGTTTCCACCGATGAGCATTACTGCTTTTGGCTGTCTGATCGTTTGGAAGCTTCCACTCCCTAAGTCGATGCCGCTGGTGCTATAGCCTGTCTTCACCGAGTAGGCGCGTATTCCAGCCATATCTGTGGCTTCTTCCACTAAACCATGCACCGTGTTGGCATTCATCTCTTGCCTGCTCACAGGAATCATCAGGGTGCCATAACCGAAGTCTTTGACCCCGTCATTCGTTTCAATACCAAAAGGTTTGAAAGCCGCATTCACATAAAGCCCTTTCTCTAACAGGTAATACAAGGCTTTTGGCGCATAGTATTCATCCCACTCAATCAGGTAGGCATAATTAGACTTTGGCACACTTTCATAAGTCGACCCACTGAAGTTCTCGTCAATCGTCCTTCCTTCTAAGGCTGCCTTACCAGTATACCGCTCATAAGGCATATTATAGGTCAAAGCGACTGTCCAAGAAGAGGCATCATAGAAGATACTGTCGTAAAAATTGGTCACCTGCTCAAACATGGTGCGCACCATGCGGTATTGCTTTTGCGCATTGGGCACATAGAAAGCATTGCCTGCCTTAAACTCCTTATCACCGAGCGTAATGGCCTCATTCAGTTGAATGGTCTCAATTTTATGACGATTCAATAGATCGATGAACTCGCCATTTCTACCGTCATCCGTTTGGTCACCAAAGACCCAGCCTCCACCGGCTTTCTTGCCTTCGTCTAGCGCAGAATTGAAGTAGTTCTCCATATGCTTCAACAAAGTCTCCTTCTCGCCTACTGCCGCACGAACAGTCGCCATACTGGAAGTCAAGTGATTCTTAATGGTAAAAGCGAAGGCCACTTTCCCCATACGAGAGTCTTGCAAGTGCCCTCTTGAACTCGCCTGCTCGAAAACAAGGCCTAAAGCTCCATGAATGTCTGGGTAAGTCGATCCGTAACCCGGGTAACTGTTGTCGTATTGCTCTTTGGTAAAGTAAAGCGATCCAATTTCGTCTAGCGCTTCGTGGAAATATCCTGCGAAGAGGTTATTCAAACCATCATAGTTATCGCGGGGCACTACTGGGTTTTCAGAACCAAAAGGTTTTGTGGGCTCGAAGAAGTAAGTCGAATTCGTTCCCATTTCATGGAAGTCAGTCACCACATTCGGATACCATTTGTGGTAGAAATCGATACGCGATTGAGATTCTACATGTGCCAAAGGCAGCCAGTCTCTGTTTAGGTCGAACCAGTAGTGGTTCGTACGTCCACGCGGCCACATTTCGTTGTGCTCAGCATCGATAGGATCAGAAACCATTGGCTCGCCCTTAAAGCTATTCGCCCAAGTACTGTGTCTGTCTCTACCATCAGGGTTGAAGGCTGGGTCGATCAGTAAAACGGCATCATTTAACGCGTTCGTTACCTCCGCACTCATGCCTGCCACATAATAGTAAGCCGTCAACAAAGCCGCTTCCGAACTGGAAGGCTCATTGCCGTGAACGTTATAGCCCAGCAATACGATAGACTTCATGTCATTATAGTCTTCTAATGACTGGTTTGGGTCAACCAGCTTCAGGTGATCTTGTCTAATCTGCTCCAGATTGCTATGGTTTTCTGGGGAAGTCACTTTCAAGACCACCAACTGTCGATGCTCATAGGTCTCTCCTATGGTGTCCAGCACGGCTCTATCCGAAAGCCTAGCCAACTCTCTCATATAACCGACTATCGCATCGTGACGCGTATGTAACGTACCAATCGGATAGCCAAGGTATTCTTCCGGTGTTGGGATCTTCTCATCGAAACGCGCATTTGGCGCGTAGAAGTAATCGCTTTGGGCGGATATCGTACCTAGACTGATGATCAAGCCTAAAAGGGTAAAGAGACTTCTGTTTTTCATAGCGTGTAGAGTTGTGAGCTGCTTGTCATTGCGAGGTACTAAGCAATCTCCTAATCATTTTGGGAGACTGCTTCTCCTGATACAACATCAGGATCGCAGTGACGAATAATATTTTTATTCAACCTTTTTAATACCTGGTTGCTTATTCACTTTAAATTCAAATATATCAGGACGATGATAGTGACCTATCGGATCAAAGTCCAGCTTACTTTGTATGACCTGACCCAAATCAATGTCAGCGGTCAAAATTCCTTCTTCTCCCCATAATGGACCTGCGATTACATTACCCAAAGGGTCCACAATTACAGAACCTCCATTGGCCATTACCTCCGGCTGATCTTCTAAATCAACACCGCCTGGCAGGTCATCGGGATACATGGCTTTGGTGACAAATTGATTACTGCCCAACACGAAGCACCTGCCTTCTAAGGCAATGTGCCGCATGGTCTGTTGCCAGCCGTCTCGGTTGTCGGCTGTAGGTGCCAAATAGACTTGAACGCCCTTTTGATACATAGACATCCGGGCCAAAGGCATATAGTTCTCCCAACAGATAAGTCCGCCTATCTTTCCTAAAACTGTGTCAAAACAGGACAACGTACTTCCGTCATCCTCGCCCCAAATCACTCTTTCTTGGGCTGTAGGCTTAATTTTTCTGTGCTTCCCGACAAATTCACCTTCAGGACTGAAGTAGAACATGCTACAATAGAGCGTTCCAGAAGTCGCATCTTTTTCGTTGACACCTATCACCAAGAAGGCATTGGCATCCTTGGCCATTTGGCCGAGTCTGTCGCAGGACGCGTCACCTTCGGTGATGGAAGAATCCCAATAGCGTTGCCAAAGTTTTCGCCCCTCATCCTTACGACTACCGACCACTGTTCCAAAACTGAGTCCACGAGGATAAGCAGAGATAAAGGCTTCAGGGAACAAAATCAGTCGCACCTGCTTTTCCTTCGCTTCAGCGACTAGGCTTTCCACTTTATCAAGTGTAGCTGCTAAATCGAATAAGACGGGAGCAGCTTGAATAACTGCGACTTTATACTGAGACATATCGGGAAGATAGGGATTATTAAGGGTGTTCGAAACGAGAAATTACACCAGTTGATTCAAAAATTATATGGCTTGCAACGCACTGATGGCTAGGCTAATTTCAATGATCAGCAAATAATTTTCGTTTTTAATGTCATATTTTAGAGCCTCGTGTTCCTGATAATAGCAGACAGTGAAAAAACTGAAGTAAAGGACTTGGAGAATATGATTAATGCTACAGGTGCTAAAAGCTACTTTGCAGAGATCCTTGTTAACGGTGAGTTAAAGAAGGACTACTCTCCTGTTCGGGGTGAAAAGATTAAGAATAAGTAAGCCATAGGTTCACTAAATTTGAGGAGATTGCACTTGACCCTGGTATAGCTAGGTTTGAGTGCAATCTCTTTTTTTAGCCCTTTGAATAAGCTGATGATGCAAGAATCCATTGATGATGCAAGAAACTTATTAAACACAAAAGACTTTGGAATCCTTTCTACCCTGTCTTTAAAATTGGGCGGATTCCCTTTTGGCTCTGTTGTTCCTTACTGTCTCGATGGTGAGGGCATGCCTGTGATTCTTATCTCAACCATTGCGGAGCACACCAAGAATATACTCCATGATAACCGCTGTTCTATCACTGTGATTTCAGAAAACACAGACGTGCAGGCCAATGGCAGACTCACTGTTATCGGAAATATGGAAGCTATAACGGATGAAAAAGATGTCAGCGAACGCTATTATCGTCACTTCCCAAAGTCAAAGGCATATGGGAATACGCATAACTTTTCCTTCTATCGCCTACGTCCGATTGCCATCAGATTTATTGGAGGCTTTGGGGCAATACATTGGCTGGAAGTTTCAGACTTTCTATTCAAAAATCCTTTTCATGGGGAAGGAGAAGTGAGCATTGTTGATCATATGAATGCGGATCATCACAAGGATCTTTTGAGTTATTGCACCTTTTACAAGCGAATGACAATCAAGCCAGAAGACACTGTGCGTATGGCTGGTATTGATGGTTTCGGTTTCGATATTTTCGTCAATGATCAAAAGGTCAGGTTTACTTTTGACCAAGCGATTAGCAATGCTGGAGAAGCTCGAGCTGCAATGGTGGGCCTTTCTAAGGGTGCTAAATAGGGGTGCTGTTTATTGATTGGGGATTAAAAACATGTCTCCCTTCATTTTTGGCTTGAACCAAAAACGAAGCAAAAAATTCAAGGCGGTGTCGAAAATGACTAAAATTCAATGGTTTAACGCTCAAAACCTTCAAACTCGCTGCGCTCAAACAAGGAAGATTTTTTAACCGCTTTACCCATTGAATTCCTTAACGCATTTACGCCAATGCCCATACGGAAGCTCAACTTGGAACAAGCTATTAGCAATGGTGGGCCTTTCTAAGGGTGCTAAATAGGGGTGCTTTCTTATTTCTTAAAAGCCTTGAATCGTTGATTCGACCAGTAAACGACTACCCCGCCTGTCAAGAACATCAGCAAGCCATAAACAGCAGGTGCGATGGCAAACTCTGAGTTATTGAGCAAGACCACGGCTATGGAAATGGCCAAGGTACCGTTCTGTATGCCTGACTCTATGGAAATTGACACCGCGGATTTATCGTTAAGGCTAAAGAGTTTGGCTACGCGATAGCCGATAAACATAGTGACTACATTGAGCACCAAGGCCACTAAGCCTGCTTCCTGTAAATAAGGAATCATGTTGTCTTTTTCTTTGATGCATAGACCGACAATCACCAACATAATTACAACCCCCGAAGCGATCCGCACCGGTTTTTCCATTTTTAGGGCAAAGGCAGTTTTGTATTTACGGATCATCATGCCTATGAGTATAGGTATGATAATGATGACCATCACTTGGAGAATGGTTTGGACTACGTCAAGTTTGATGACCTCACTCTTATCCATAAACTGCTCTAAGGCAATATTCACAATAAAAGGGATGGTCAGAATGGTGATGAAACTACTGAAGGCGGTTAGGGTAACTGACAAAGCCGTGTTGGCCTTAGCCATATGCGCGATCAAATTAGAAGTTGGACCACCAGGACAGGCGGCTAAAATTATAATTCCTACAGCGATTTCAGGTCGTAGATCGAATATCGAAGCAATGCCGAAACCAATGAGTGGCAGTAATATCAATTGGCTTACCAGTCCTACAATAACCGCTTTCGGATAAAGTAAAACACGCTTAAAGTCATCGGTAACAAGGGAAAGTCCCATGCCGAGCATAATGATAAACAAGGAAGCGGCAAGGATAATGGTTGAAAGTTGATCCATATAGCAAGAGGTTGAATGCCAAACTACCAAAAATCAATCAGGAATCGAATCCATTCAACATAGACCAATAGATAAAACATCAGCAATAATCCATTATTTTTGCATCACCATTCATGTCAGAGCTCAAATCCACCCGTATCAATAAATACCTCAGTGAAGTTGGTTACTGCTCACGTAGAGCAGCAGACAAACTCATCGAACAAGGTAAAGTCACAATCAATGGCAAGGTTCCCGAAATGGGCACAAAAATCGTTGAGGGTGATGAAGTCCATGTCAATGGTCAATTGATCTCTGAGCCGAAGGCAAAAAAGAATGTGTATATCGCCTTTAATAAGCCTGCTGGCATTGTCTGTACCACCGATGTCGGGGTGGAGAAAGATAACATCATTGACTTTATCAACTATCCTACACGCATCTTCCCTATCGGGCGACTCGACAAACCGAGTGAAGGCCTCATCTTCTTAACTGATGACGGTGATATAGTAAACAAGATTCTCCGCGCTCGAAATCACCACGAGAAGGAATATATGGTAACGCTGAGCAAGCGCATCAGACCTGACTTTGCCAAGAAAATGAGTAATGGAATCCCCATTCTAGAAACCGTGACCAGAAAATGTGAAGTAGAAGTACTGAGCGACTTCCGGTTCCGAATTGTGCTTACGCAAGGCCTGAACCGTCAGATCAGAAGAATGTGTGAGTACTTGGGCTATCGTGTGACGAAGCTTAAAAGAACTAGGATCATGAATGTTGGTCTAGATATTCCTGTTGGGAAGTGGCGTGACCTTACTGAGAAAGAGTTGAGAGAAATCGATCGACTGGTTTCTGACTCTGCTAAGACTCACGATTAGTGCGCTAAGTCTGCGCGTCATTTCGACCATAGAGAGAAATCTACATCCCATGTCATTGTTGGTGTTATCACCCACTTCATCAGAGTCGCCTGCGGAAGACTCTGATGGCGATGGACGCTTGATATTTTTGATCAAATAATCTTCAATATTGTTTTATAACTAAAGATTTAGTCATAGTTTCACAATTCATCAACCAAATGACTTTAAGTCCATGAGAATCCTTCAAACCATCGCAATCAGTATAGTTCTTTTAGTCGCCTGTGCTGTTCTATTTATCTTAGGCGTTACTAGTGGGAAACTACCTAGAGCTATTTCGAGTGACAGCCCAAATGAGTTCATTGAAGCTTCAAAAGGCTTAATGGAAGATCAATTCGTGGGTAACCTGGCACTTGTGCTCATTGAAGATGGAAAGGTTGCTGAAGAGTATTTCCATGATGTAGAAACTACCATCGATCGCAATACAGGTTTTCAAGTAGCTTCGGTCAGTAAATGGGTAACTGCCTTTGGTGTATTCAAATTAGTCCAAGACGGAAAAGTAGATATTGACACCCCTATCGATGATTACTTGACCCGGTGGCACCTTCCAGAAAGTGAATTCGACAATAGAGAAGTAACTATCCGAAGACTCCTGTCACATAGTGCAGGGCTTGTCGATGACCTTGGCTATGACGGATTCGATCCAGGGGAGCGCATTCAAACCATCGAAGAGTCCCTGACTAAGGCTGCAGATTCAGATTATGCCGAGGGCGTAGCTAGAGTGGGCATCGAGCCGGGCACTCAATACATGTACTCTGGGGCAGGCTATACTATCCTGCAGCTCTTGATCGAAGAGATTTCTGGCCTCTCCTTTCAGGAGTACATGACCGAAACTGTCTTTAAACCCTTGGGCATGGAGAATTCCACCTTCGACTTATCGACTAAGCCCAACATGAGAATGGCGACCTTTTATATGACTGATGGTAGCATTGCTAAACCGAGTAAGTTCACCGCTTTGGCTGCGGCCTCGCTTTACACCACCGCAGCTGATTTATCAAAATTTATGATCGCGCATGTCTCAGCTAACCCAGTCCTCAATGCCAGTACAATCGAGACCATGATGGAGGCTGAAACCTTTATCAACAATACCCCAGTATATGCGCTAGGCCCACATCTGTATAGCCAAGGGGACACGGGATCAAAGGTTATTGGTCATGACGGTAGCAGCGGAAAGCCTAGGATCAATACTGCCGCACGGATCGATATGAAAACTAAGGACGGTATTATCGTGTTGGAAATGGGTAGCCCCAATATGGCTTCGAACATTGCCGATGAATGGTTATTTGTAAAAGCAGGCATTGCGGACTTTGTGGTCATTCAAAGAAATATGAGTTACCTCATTACCATTTTTGCAGTTGGCTACCTAGTGCTTCTTGCCTTTCTACTCAGGTGGAGACTTAAAAATAAATAGCGATTGTTGCTGACTATTCATAAGTGCCTCCTACAGAAGACTCTACCTTATTCATCACTCTACCTTATTCATCAGAGTCGCCTACGGAAGACTCTGATGATGAGAAGGACGGCTACGGAAGCCGCTGATGGTGAGAAGAGCGGCTACCGAAGACGCTGGTGGTAAAAATTCATGAGTTATACAAAGGGAACGACCACTTCGTAGACAACCCACACGACCAGTGCAATCATCATTACTTTGAAATTACAGCCAGTGCCCTTTTGGAACTTACTTACTTTGGGATAGAACTTTCTCATATCATTTCTCCTTTTGCTTGACTCAAGATATTGATTAACTAGTCTAAAATGAATTAAAAGGCATTAAGAATAATTAAGAGGAGCACTCAAGATGATCCCTGCCATTCTTGGTGTTTAGATCTCTCATACTTCGAGATGACACAAATCGAGTATATCAGCCTTATCTACAAGTCATTTCGACCATCGGGAGAAATCTATACCCAGTAACCCGTTCAACACCTGCTATTGTTGGTGTTATCACCAAAGATGAATATCCGTGAAGAAACTCACACAAGCTGCTTGGGATGATAGAATAACCTCAACCTTGTTCATCAGAGTCGCCTACGGAAGACTCTGATGGTGGGGTAGTCGCCTGCGGAAGACTCTGATGGTGAGAGTACCCAATTTACCTAATCACCATTCACCAATGACCATTCACCAATGAC
>ENA-OUOG01000656-OUOG01000656.1-marine-metagenome-genome-assembly--contig:-NODE-656-length-44445-cov-5.492472_pt1 | contig 44445 bp, 23 predicted proteins | sample MGYA00248635_ERZ508505 | MGnify/ENA primary metagenome ERZ508505 (study PRJEB26176, sample SAMN06267871) | marine metagenome | isolation source: Saanich Inlet, British Columbia, Canada | place: Pacific...
AGCTCCTCCGCGCCGTCGAAGAGAGGCTGGAGAGACGCTTCTCTTTCTTTTTCCATCGCGGAGTCCGACGGCGATCGTTGAAACGTCTCGAACGCGCGTGACGCCGAAAAAACGCTCGTCTCCGCGCCGGCGGCGCTCCACAAGCCGTCGCCCAAACGGCGCCACTTTGTCGACGTCTCTGTCGGCGCGGACAAAACGAGGCTCGCGAGTGCTTTTTTTTCGTCAGCCGTCTCTTCGACGTCTCTCCTCGCGTCCGCCGCGAGTTCCGAAGGAGAGCTTTTGCCCGCGTTTTCACAGTGCGTCACCGCCGAGACGCGGTCCGCGGTGAACCGGACCCAGTCGCCGGCGATGTCGACACCCAGAAACTCGCCGAGCGGGAACGGGTTCGACGCGAACGCTCCGTTTGCGACGCGCACGGGGTCGTACCGGTCCACGATCGCAACCGTCTTCGTCGCGGCGCGTTCGTTAACAGCGCTTCTCGCCGGCTCGTCGAGTTTAGGAGACTCGCCATCCTCGTTCGCGTCGTCCTCCTCCTCCTCGTCGTCGTCGTCGAAGAGATCGTTCAGCCGCTCGTTGACCGGGAGCGCGTTTTTCTCGGGCGCTTTTTTGTCGTTCGAAGCGTTTGTCGAAACGGACGACGGAGAGATCCACGAGCCGTCCGGCGCGAGGCCGACGGTGACGGGCGCCGGCGGGGAGCGCCGCGTCTGTGACGATTTCTCGCGACTCATCTCCACTGACTCGAATTCGTCCACGAACACCTCCACGAACACGAAATCCTCTCCCAAATCTTGCCACTCCCCTATGGCTTTCCGCGCGCCCTCCGCGCGCGACTCGAGCGTTTGCCGAGCGACGGTTTTCAGTAACCGGCGCTCTTCTTTTAACCGCCCGTCCAACTTCGTGAACCGCGCCCACTCCTCCGGCTCAACCTCCGACGCGCCGTTCGCGATTTGCTCTTGAAGCGCGTCGCGTTGCTCTCTCAAGCGCCTCAACTCGCGCGTCTGGTCTCTCCGCGCGCGGCCGCCCAGGTAGTTGCCGAAGGACCGCTCCACCGTCGCGCGGACCGTCGCCAAATCCGAACCGCTCTTGACCAAGTTCAGCACCATCCCGTACGACACGCTGAAACGGCTGCGCAAGTTCTCCGGGGGACTCGTGACTAAGTTAAACGCCTCCTCCGGGCCCTCGAAAGGGCTCTGCAAACAAACGACGTGGCCCACAGTGTCGTACCCGCGCCGTCCCGCTCTGCCGGCCATCTGCATGAACTCGTTCGAAGTTAAACTCCGAGGTCCGGAATCGCCGCGTTTGGAAAGCGCGGACAACACGCTCGATCGCGCCGGCATGTTCACGCCGGCGGCGAGCGTCTCCGTGGCGAACACGACTTTTAATAAGCCCCGCTGGAACAGCGCCTCGACTAAACCTTTCCAGCCGGGTAGTAAACCAGCGTGGTGGCTCGCTATGCCCAGCAACAACGGCTCGATCGCCTCCGGCCTTACCGCGTCGGGGTTGGCGAGCTGAAACGCCGCCAAAGCCTCTTGGATTTTTTTTCGCTCCTTACCCGTCACCAGCGAAGCGCCGCACTCGCATAAATAATCGGCGGCTTGGTCGCACCCTTTTCTTGAGAAGATGAACCACACCGCTGGTAATAAATCCGCGGCGACGAGCTGGCCGACGACGGTCTCGACGTGCGGCACCAAACGCCTTTTCGCCTGCCGGTCGTTCTCGAGTCGGTCTCGCGGGGAAGGCGCGTACGACGCGTAGTCGGAACCGCCGTCGCGACCGCGTCGGTACCCGCGACCGCGACCGCGGAAGCTCGAGTTATAACTCGATCCGCCTCTCGCGCGGTTCCCCCTGTCGCGCCGACCGAAGTTATCGTCGTCGTCGTTCACCCACCGTTCGTCCTCCGAGGTCTCGAAGCCCTCTCTTCTGCCCTCCTTCGTGAACGGGCGCAGGTCGGCGTGCATCCGGTCGCCGCGGCGGTTGAGCAGGGGGCCTAATCCAGGCCACATGCGCCCGGGGCGCATGGAGAAGTGCCACCGCAGCGGCACCGGCCGGAAATCGGACACCACCGTCCGGCATCGCGCTGATGTCTCGGCGCAGTGCACCTCCTCGATCCACCCGGCGAGGTCGTCCGGGTTCCCCACCGTCGCGCTGAGGCACAGCAGCTGGATCCGTTTTGGCAGGTAGATGATGGTCTCCTCCCAGACCGTGCCGCGGCTGGCGTCCGCCAGGTAGTGCACCTCGTCCAGGATCACCACGCCGACGTCGTCCAAGCGGTAGTCGGCGTCGGAGCTCGCGTCTTTCCCTTCACCGTCTCCTAAACTCGCCGCGCCGGGGTAGAGCATGTTTCTTAAGATCTCCGTGGTCATCACCACCACGTCGGCGTCCGCGGCGTTCACGTCGACGTCGCCCGTTTTCAGCCCGACTCTTCGTACGCCGAACTTGGCTTGAAACTCGCGGAGCTTCTGGTTCGATAACGCCTTCAAAGGCGTCGTGTATATCGCCTTTTGGCCCCGCGCCAGCGCCGCTACGACGGCGGTCTCGCCCACGAGCGTCTTTCCCGAACCCGTCGGCGCCGAAACAACCACGGAGTCGCCGTCGAGGAGAAACTGCGTGGCCGTTTTTTGAAACGCGTCGAGCTCGTGTTCGTAAAGCGTCTCGATCTCCTCCACGCTCGGCGTCGCGCCGAAGAAACCGTTCGGAAGGTCCGGTCTGTGACGCTTGAGCAAGAGCTCCAGAGACGACGACGACGACGAAGAAGAAGAAGAGTCGTTTTCTTCGTTTGACGCGTCGCGAAGACGCTCATCGTCGTTCGACGATGACTCATTCTCAGAGTCGTCTCCGTACATTCGTTCCTCCTCCTCCTCCTCGTCGTCGTACGCCAAGCCGTACGTCGCGCCCAGGTTTTTTAAACACCGCGTCACGACCGCGTCCACGCCGTGGTACTGCCTGGCGATGTCCAGCGGGGTCTTGCCGGACTTCGCGATTCGATCCATTCTCGCGCCCGCCTGGACGAGACTCTCGACGCACTCCGCGCTCCCCGCCTCCGCGGCGCCGTGCACGGCGGTCCAGCCCGAGTCGCTCGCGAGGTTGGGGTCCGCGCCGAACGCCAGCAGGAGCCGCACGGCGCGCGAGTCGCCCCGCTCCGCGGAGACGATCAGCGCCGTCTCCCCGCCGAGTTCCGGATCGCGGAAGTCGACGTCGCGGCCGTCGGGCAACAGAGCGTCCAGCGCCGAACGCGCCGCCTCTCTCGCTTCCGTCGCGGAGGACGCCTCGAGGAGGGCGTCGCCGTGGGGGCGTTCCGCGAGCGGCGCGGCATCCCGCTCGTCGCCGTCGCCCGCGACGCCGAACCCCCGGCCCGCGGCGCGTCGCGCGGCGCCTCCGCGGAACGCGCGACTCGACCGCGCGTCGAGGCGTCCCGCGGTGTGGGCACCGAACGCGTCGGCGTCGGCGCGCGCGCCGACGCGCGCGCGTCCGCGAGACGCGCGGGCGACGCGAGCCGCGGACGCCCCCGCGACCGCGGAACGCGTCGCGGACGCCATGTCGCGAGTCGACCGGAGCGCGTGCACGCAGAAGCGCGCTTTCCGGAGTGATGAGACGCGCGGTGGGCGCGTAGGCACATCTCGATCGACGTAAGTTTCAAGTACACGTCGCGCGACGACGCTCTCTCTCACCGGGGCAAACCCAAGGCTTGCTTCACCGGCGCGTCGCGCGTTCGACCGGTGTTTCCACCGGTGTTTCGAAACGCGCTCACCGGCGATCCCCGATCGATCTCTCCCTTTTTGAAGCCGAATGACGGAGCGCCTTTTTTGTTTTTTCGGTAAACGTTTTCCACGGCTGTGATTCGGACGTGCCCACCGAAATCCCCGAATTTTTTTCGTGACTGAAAACTCACTGACAACTCAGCATCCGGATCGAAAATGCCCCGATCGTGACGGAAAACCCGCCGTACCTGATCCGAGAACAGGTCGAAAACGACCGCGCGTTCGAACCTGAAAAACTCCAAACCTCGAACCGTCGCGGTCACTCTTCGCCGATCAAACGCCGCGTCGAACGCGACCGCGAAACGCCGGTCGGGGGCGATATTTCCGAAAGCGGGACCGCGCAGATCCGGGGTGCTTTTTGACGAGGAAGGGGAAAAACTAACGCCGTCGCGCGCGCGTGTGTCACACAGCGCGCGCGCGAGCACACGCGGTCAGACCCGGAGAGAAGCGTCCGCGCGCGCTTTCGGGAACGCAGAAGCGAGCGCGCGCGCCTTCCCGACGCGCGCGTCTCGAACGGAGAAGGTACGCGCCTCGACATGAGAGATCCGCCCGTCCGGGTGCCATCACGCGCGCTTTGCCGCCCTTTCCCGCGCGCGGCGCGGGGGGCGCGCGGGGGACGCGCGCGCCGGGAGCGGCGTCCGGCGAGCCAGTCGTCGCGCACCTCGCCGCCGTCGCGACGGCCGCCGCGCGCGTCTCCGCTCGGAGCCGCGCGGAGGGTCCCCCCCGCGCCGTTCGCTCCGCCGCGCGCGCACGCGGTCCCTTTTTCACGCCCATAGACTTGATTGACTACGTCAAAGTGACGGCGGATGGACGCGCGCGAACGGCGCGCTCCGCGTCCGCACGCGGCTTTTCGCGCGCGCGCGTCCGGCCGGGCCCGCGCGTCCTCGCTCAGACCGCGCGCGCGCGCCCCTCGCGCCGCCCGACCTCGGCCCCACGAACGCACGCGCCCCGCTGACGTTCGGCAACCTCGCGCGCCACCGTCCCCGTCATCATCTCACCGTCCCGCTCCCAAACGATCTCGAACAATCAAAAAAGCAGGCGAAGTCGGTTTTCAAACCGAATTTCACCGGAGAAGCGGGAAAACCGCGATCGGCCGTTCGCGAGCGTCCGAACCGCGTCGCGATCGGATTCGGAGTTTCCCGCGAAAAGTTTGGAAACGAAAGGCGCGGGCGCATCTCTGTGACCGAGGCGACGTTCCGTAGTCGTTCGTTTTTTTCGGCGCGTACCGCGAACCGTCCCCCACACCAAGTCGGCCGCGCGCGTCGGAGGACCGCGCCGCGCGTCTAACATGTCGGGCCCTTTGGTGGTGAACGCGGTCGCGGGCGCCGTGGGCGCCGCGCGCGGCTCGCGCGTCGACCGCCGCGCCACGCCGGTGGCGGCGCACCCCCCGCTCGCCCGCGCGGACGCGGGCACCGGAACCGTCGGACGAGTACGACGATCTCGGATCCCCCCGAAAGTCGCGCTCGCGGCGCGGCGCGCGTACCGGCGCTCCGGGGTTGTCCCCGCGGCGATCGGCACCACTCCCAGCGACACCTCCAGGGGCACGGGCGACGGCGACGTCGTCGAGGCGTCCGCCAAAGAGCGCGCCGCGCGAGGTGTCACAGACACCTCCGCGACCGAGAGAGACGCGCCCTCTGTCGTGAAGCCCACGACGTACGTTTCGTCTTTGGCGAGCAAGAGCGCGCAGATCGCGGGTAAGCGGGAAGTGTTCTTCGAGGAGAGCTACGACATCGCCATCCGCGAGTACCTCCCCGCGGATGTGAAGATCGACGTGCAGTCCAACGGCGTGAGCTTCAAGGTGACGGTGGAGACGGATAGCGCGGCGGATTTGGTGTTGCACTGGGGCGTCGCGAGCGCTAAGGCGCCGGACGCGTGGACCATGCCGCCTTCCGCGATCCTTCCGCAAGGGACGGTGGAGTTATCGGAGGTGTGCCAAACGCCTTTATCGCGCGTCACGGTTCGCGACGTGGAGTCGGAAACCGAAGGCGTGACGAAGGAGATTGCGAAGGTTGAGATCGGTGGATCGGTGGTCGACGCGCCGTACGCCATCAATTTCGTCTTGCACGACAAAAAGTACAACCAGTGGTACCACCAGCAGAGCGGGGACTTCTTCCGAGTGCTGTGCCCGGCGCTCCCCGAGCCGGAAGAGCCCGAAGAGGAAGAGGAGGAGGAGGAAACCGTCGTGGACGGGATCTCGAGAGGCGCCGAGTCTGACGCGAGCGAATCTGACGAGGATTCCTCGGCGGATTCGGCGGCGGAGGCTGACGCGCTGGCGACGGCGATGCTGGAGACGCCCATAACCTCGCGCAAATCGTCTGACTCGGATTCCTCGGCGGACGCCCCGAAGGGCATCGCGTCCCTGCTCGGCACGCTCTCCGGGTTCCGCCGCCCCGCGGACGTCGAGAAGGAGAAGAAGGAGAAGGCGGAGGCGGAGGCGGCGGCGGCGGCGGCGGCGGCCGCCGCCCTCGAGTCGGATTTCGACGACGACGAGTACCGCATGCCGCAGAAGGAGAGCCCCGAGAAGAAGGAGCAGAAGCGCCGCGTCGCGGCGCTCCTGCAAGCTCGCGCGTCAGGGAAGGACGCCAAGAACGACGCCAAGGCGAGCGGGGGCAAGTGGAAGCCTCGCATCGGCCTTTTCGGGCTCAAGCCGAAGAAGCCCAAGAGTCTCAAGACGAGCGCGACCGCTCACGCGAAGGCGTCTCCCGTCGGAAGTTCTTCCGCCAAAGACTCTTCGGGAGCCTCCGTGACGCTCCCGGACCTCCCGGAGGAGGTGCCTTGGTTCTCGTTCCACGACCAGAAGCACACCGTGTTCACCGAGGTGGACGTGCACACGCGCGTGGGCATTTTAGTGGACGTCGAGAGCGATTCGCCCGGCGCCTCGGCGCGCGTCCGAGTGGAGACGGATCTGCCGGGCGACACGCTTTTGCTGCACTGGGGCGTCGTGCCGAGAGGCGCGCGAGCGGACATGTGGACCGTCCCCGCGCCGCCCATGCGCCCCGAGGGCAGCAAGGTGTACGGCGACAAGGCGCTGCAGACGCCCATGACCCGCTCGATCTCCGGTTTGGGCGGCGAGTTCTGCCACGTCGAGCTGGACATGGGCAGCGCGCCGGGCGGTTTGCGGTTCGTGATCAAGGAGAAGGGAGGCAGAGGGCGGTGGTTCGACAACTACGGCGGCGACTTCGTCGTGCCTCTTCCCGAGCAAGCGATGATGTCCTCGTTCGTGTCCCCTCCCAGCGGGCGAGCCGGCACGTCTTCTCCTTCTTCTTTAAGCCAAAACGCGACCTTAGGGGCCAACAAGGAGATGTCGCTGGAGGAGGCTCAGCTCGCTTTGGGGGGGGCCACCGCGGCGACGTACGCGGCGAAAGAAGGGGAGAAGATCGACGCGCACCTCGAGGAGTGCATCCGGTTAGCCTCGGTGGCTTTCGAGGCGGCAAGGGAGGCGACCAAAGCGGCTGAGGCGGCGACCGCCGCCGCTAAGGGCTCGCCCGAGGATGGCGTCGCGAGCACGAAAGCGCGGAGACTCATCGCCAAGGCTGACGAGGCGCGCCAAAAGGCTCGCGCGTCGGCGCGATCGGCGCAAGCCGCCGCGCTTCGCGCGAAGATCGAAGCCGCCTCCGGGTCGGACGACCCTGAAGGCGGATGGTCGGAGATGGTCGCCGAAGCCACCGAGGCGGCGGAGATGGCTTCCAGGACGTGGGCGGGCGAGACCGCGATTGAGATCTCCGACGAGACGTTGCAGCGGTGGCGCGACGACATGGAACTCGCGGTGACAAAGGAAGCGGAAGCGCAAGCCGCCGAGGCGGAAGCCGCCGCCATGCGCATGCGCGAGCAGTTTCTGTCCAACCTGGCGGAGCAGGAACGACGCGAAGCCGCCGTGCGCGCCGCCGCGGAGGCGGAGGCGGAGTTACGAGTGCAGAAAGCGCTCGAGGCGGAGGCGGAGCGGCTCGCCGCCGAGGCCAAGGCGCAGTCTGCGAAGAAATCCGCCGCCGAATCCGCCGCGCGGTTAAAGGAGAGCGAGCAGAAGCTTCAGGAGATCAAGAAGCAAAAAACCGCGGAGCCCCCCGCGTGGCTGTCCATCGACGCCGTCTCCGCGCCGGTCAAGAGTTCCGCATCGAAAACGGTCGTACCGCCTCCGGACGCGGCGCTCTCGACGGGAGCGCCTCCTTTACCGAACCAGGCGGGCTTCGTGCCGCCGAACACGGTTGCGCCGGGCGTGCCCGTTCCCGCGACGCCCGAGCGAGTGGCGGAGGTTTCTCCCGACGCTCCGCCGGCGCGAAACGTGGGCGACCGCGTGCAGACCCCCACCGGCAACGGCCGCGAGCTTCTGATCCAGGGGTTCAACTGGGAGAGCGCGCGGAAGCACGGAACGTGGTACCAGACGGTGACTGATCTGGCACCGAGGTTGAAGTCCCTCGGGTTCACCACCATCTGGCTCCCGCCCCCCACGGATTCCGTCTCGGAGGAGGGGTACATGCCGCAGGATTTGTACAACCTCAACTCTAAGTACGGCACCATGGAGGATTTGCGCGCGTGCGTCGCGGCGTTGCACGCGTGCGGCATCAAGAGCCTGGGCGACGCGGTGTTGAACCACCGGTGCGCGGGCCTTCAAGGCCCGGATGGCTTGTGGAACCAGTACACGGGAAAGCTGAACTGGGACGCGAGGGCTATCGTGAGCGACGATCCGCATTTCGGCGGGAAGGGGAACGCGTCGAGCGGAGACTTTTTCCACGCCGCGCCCAACATCGACCACTCGCAGGATTTCGTGAAGCGGGACATCGTGGAGTGGATGCAGTGGTTACAGGCGGAGGTGGGGTATGACGGGTGGCGCCTGGATTACGTCCGAGGGTTCTCCGGAACACACGTCAAGACGTACATGGAGAGCACGGATGTGCACTTCGCCGTCGGCGAGTACTGGGACACGCTGGCGTACGACTACGACCAGCCCCAGTACAACCAGGACTCGCACCGGCAGCGCATCGTGAACTGGATCGACGACGCGGGGGGTTTAGCCGGGGCGTTCGACGTCACCACGAAAGGCATTCTGCACGCCGCGTTCGAACGACAGGAGTACTGGCGTTTAAGCGACGAAAGAGGCCAGCCCCCGGGGGTGTTGGGCTCGTGGCCCAGCCGCGCCGTGACGTTCATCGAGAATCACGACACGGGCTCGACGCAAGGGCACTGGCGCTTCCCGGGCGGGTTCGAAGAGCAAGGGTACGTGTACATCCTCACGCATCCCGGGACGCCCACGATTTTCTGGGACCACATGTTCGAGTGGGAAGACGACCCGGGTCTCAGCGTCACGATCGAGAAGCTGATTCGGTTCCGCGAGGAACGCGGCGTGCACTCGCGGTCGAACGTCAAGATTCTCAAAGCCGAGCAGAGCGTGTACGCGGCGCAAATCGACGACAGCCTGGTGATGAAAATCGGGCCTGGCGCGTTTTCGCCCAGCGAGGACGACTGGGAGTACCACACGCACGGGAACGAGTGGTGCGTCTGGAGGAGGCGGGGGACGTGATAATAAAACGACGGTTACGAGAAGAGAGCGTTTCCTTTTTGCGGGGTGAGGAGGAGTCAGAAGTCCCCTTCGCTACGTAAAAACGGGCGCGTCGCTTCCCTTTGTAACGCGAGGAACGCGTGATGTGACGTGTTTTGTAATACTCGCACCGGAAATATGCATACTAAAGCTTACCGACTACCGACCCGGCGGCCACCCCAGCGCCGAGACCACGACCCCCGCGCCGCCGGCGAACGCGACCGCCGCGTCCAGCGCCGGGTGCGTCGCCGTCTTCTTCTTCTTAACGAAAAAAGACGTCTTCGCGTCTCCGCCTCCTCCGTCCGCGCGTTTCGTCTCGTCAGGGGAGTCGTCGTCGGTATCCCCGCGCTTTTGTCGCGGAAAGAGCGTCCACTCCGCCTCCGCCGTCGCCGCCAGCGTCGCGGCAACCGCCGCCGCGAGCGTCGCCGCCGCCGCCGCGCCCGCCCACGCGCCTTGGTGTGAACCGTCGTCTGAGGAGGAGTCAGAAGAAGATCCAAATGAACCCGAAAACGAGGGTCCGGAAGAGCTTTTGTTCGCCCTCGCGTCGACCCGCTCCTGCGCTCGCGCGCGTTCCAAGCGGCGCGTCTCGAGCACCGCCGCGACGCGCGCTTTTTCGCGCTCGTACTTGATGTGCTCCTCGGCTTCCGAGCCGAGCCGGAACGAAGACGGGTCGCTCCACGAGACGGGAGATGCAGAGTTAAAGTCAGCGTTAAAGTCACGCGAGAGCTCCGCGCTCTCTCCGTCGCGCGTCGGAGAGAGCGCCGTGAGAGAAGACGAAGACGCGTCGGCGTCGTCCGAGGCGACGAGCTCCTTCGCGGCGAGCTCCGAGACGACGTTTTCTTTGCGCTGCGCCTCTTTCTTCGCCGCGCGGCTCCTGGCGCGCGCCTTCGCCGCGCCGACGCGCTCGCCCGCGCGACCGTGCGCGCTCTGCGAGTAGAGAGCATACGCCGACGACCCGAACGGACGCGAAGAGAAACGCAGAGAAGCGCCGGATGCCGAAAAAGACGCGAACCCCCGCGCCGCCGGAGCCGACGCGGCGCCAGAAGGAGCGATGGAGGTCTTCGGCGCTCTCGAATCTCTCGAATCACCGCGAAGGCTCTCCGCGCGCGCCTTGAGTCGAAGCAGACGCGCCACCGCGTCGTCCACGTCCTTCTGCTCGACGGCGTCGTCCCCCGCGCCGCGGCGAGCCTTCAGCGCGCGCACGACGTCGCCCTGCGCCGCCGCCTCCGCCAGCGCCGACGCGGGGTCCGCGAAACGTAATTCTTCATCTTCGGAAGACGCCTCCGGGTCGACTTTGTCGTTTTTGTCGCCGCTCGAAACCGCTCTTGACTGGATACCCGTATCCGCCTCTGATTGAGAGCTTTTCTTTTCTTCTCTTGTCTTCCCCTTTCGCTTCCCCTCGCCTCGCTCTTTCTCCGGCGCGAGGGTTATGGTCATGTGGTTCGGGCCGACCATCTTGCCCTCCTGCGCGACGACGTGCGCCTTTTCGAACTCGGTTGATAAAACGCCGCGGAACTCGTCGAAGAGCACGGCGCCCGCTTTCGGGCGCAGCGATTGCTTGACCCCGTCGTTCGTCTTGAACTCTACGCGCAACGTCACTCTGTGGCCCGCGGTTAAGAATCGCACAGCTTTGTCCGCCTTGACCCTCAGGTCGTTCGCGCTGATCCGCGCCGTGAGCTTCAACTCTTTCACCGTGTCCGCGCGTCGGCGCTCCATCGCTTTGCGCTTGCCATCCTTTTCCTTTTGCCGCTGCGCGTACCGAAACGAATCGTACCGCATCAAGCGGCACACCGGCGGGTCCGCTCGCGCGTTCACCTCCACCAGATCTAAACCCGCGAGTTTCGCGCGACGCAGCGCCACCAACGTGCTGACGATCTCGTGCGTGCTCTTAGTGTCGTTCGAGTCGGTCTCGTCGGTCTCGTCGGAGGTCTCGTTTGGGCGATCGCTCACCAGCCGGATCTGTCTCGCGGTGATCTGGTCGTTCACCCTGTGCGATGGCGCGTCCCGCGAGACGACGTCGTCCCCTCCGCCCCTCCGGCCGGACATGCGCCGGAAGATGACGTGCTGAGAGCCGCGAAGCGCGAACGGGGTGGCGGGGTCCGGATCGACCGACCGACACCGGTCGGTCGTCGGTCCGACGACCGACGAGGTCCAGCCGGACGACGCCGAGCGCACGCCGCGATGCGCACCGCGCCGGTAAGTGAAGCACAGCAGGTTCTCCCCCGCCGCTGCCGGCCAGGCGCTTTGCCCGAGCCGGGGCGGCCCCGACGAGACCTGCCGCGCGCATCGCAGCAGCGCGCGAACCGTCGCGGAGACCTCGCGTCCCATCGCCTCGTGTCTCGCCTTGTGCGGAGGCGAGTTCGAGGGGCGATCCCGAGAAACCTGTCGCGGTTTGGCTTTCCCGTCGACCGGGGAGCGATCCGAACCACGAGTTTTGTGCCGCGCGATCTTTCGCTCTCGACGCCAGAAGGCGTCACGCGCGGCGCGCGCGTCGACCGCGTACGGTCACGGGGAGACGACACTCGCCATCCTGTCGGCGGCGACCTCCTTTCGCAGGCGAAGATGGTGAAGATCGTGGAGCTCGACGAGACGGAGACCGTCGGCCTGGCGAGCGCCGGGATCGGCCTCGCGGGGAGCGAGCTGCCGAACAAGAGGAAGAAGAAAAAAGCGCGGCCTCCCTTGGATCCCCTCGGCGGGCTCGCGGGGATGGGGAACGGGACGGTGACGGGGGGACCGTCCCCGGGGACGAGCGAGCCGCTTCCAGACGAGGCGAAGGTTCCGGAGCGTCCTTCCGCGAATCTCGCGACGACAGAAGCTCGGAGCGCGAGCGCGGCTCCCGGGGTTGGGGATGAGACGATCGAGACGACGAAAATAAACGTCGCGGCGCCGTCGCGCGCGTCGATCCTCCTCACCGCGCTCGCGGTTCTCGCGACCGCGTCGTTCGCGTTCTACGTCACGCGGACGCTGGCCACGACGCTCATCGCGCCGTACGAGAGGGAGCTGTGACGACTTTTTGACGAGGGTCGGTTGAAAAGAATAGTACGTCTCCTCGTTGAAATCTCGCCGCGAAAGACTTCTCCTTCTTCGCCGCGAAGAAAAAAATATACGGACCCGCGTCTCTTCGGTCGAGCGGACAAAGCTCTCTTGGTCACACCGCCCTTCCAGTCACACCGCTCGGACACACACACAAAAGCAGCTCGCTTTTTGTCGCGATCGCGTCATCCGGACATCCGATGTCTTCAAAAAACATCCATCCATCGTCATCGCCGTCTCCTCCATCACATCGCCTCGAGTTCCTCGACGAGCTCCTTCTCTCTTCCGGAAACGCTTTTGGGGATGGTCACCTTGACCGTCACGTACTGGTCGCCGCGCGTGTTGGGCTGGCCGAGCTTCGGGACACCCCGCTTCGCCATCAGAAGCGTCGCGCCGGGCTGAACACCCGCGGGGATCTTCAGATCCACCTCGCCGTCCACCGTGCGCACTTTCTGCGTCGTGCCGAGAATCGCGCGCGTGTAGGGAATGGTCACCGTGGACGACACGTTGATGGACTCGAACCGCTTCAGGTCGGGATCCTCCTTCACGGCGACGAAGACGTACAAGTCACCCGGAGGCCCCCCTTTGCGACCGGCGTTGCCCTCGCCGCGGACACGCAAACGCGAGCCGCTGTCCACCCCTGCGGGAACTCTTAACGAAATACGCTTCGAGCGGCGCACGCGGCCGTCCCCGCCGCACTTCTCGCACGGCGTAAACGTCTGGCCCGACCCGCCGCACGCTTGGCACGCCGTTACTTGTTGGAAGTTCCCGAGCGGCGTGCGCACGGTCGCGACCACTTGGCCTTGGCCGCCGCACGTGCCGCACGACGCAGGACGCGTGCCAGCCTTGACGCCGGAACCGGTACACGTGTCGCATTCTTCTAAACGAACGCAATCGAGCTCTTTTTCGCACCCGAACACCGCGTCCAGGAACTCGATTTGTAAATCGTAGCGCTCGTCGTCCCCTTGCGTCGGGCGATTCTGACGCGCGCGCTGTCCTCCGCCGCCCATCCCCCCGCCCATACCCCCGCCGAAGAAGCTCTCGAACAGATCGAACGGGTTGCTGAACGGGTCGCCGCCCATCCCGCCCATGCCTCCCATGCCTCCCATGCCGCCCTTCAGACCGGCTTCGCCGTACTGATCGTAAATCTGCTTCTTCTGGTCATCGCTCAAAACCTCGTACGCGTTGGAGATCTCCTTGAACGTCTCCTCGGCGCCCGCCTCTTTGTTCACGTCGGGGTGGTACTTGCGCGCGAGCTGTCTATAAGCGCGCTTCAGCTCCTTGCCGTCCGCGGCGCGGCTCACGCCGAGAACCTCGTAGTAATCGCGCGCCGCGCGAACCGTTACAGGACGACCGCGACCGCCGCGTTTGTTACCGGTCGCGCGCGGCGGCGCCTTGGACGCGCGCAGCGAAGCGCCGTTGAACGCGCTGCGAACGTCGTTTACAGTGTACGATTTTTGAAAAAAGAAGAGACGGACGGCACACGTTAGCGACGTATTCGACACGCGCGCGATCGTGAGTATGTAGGAGGCGACGCGGCGAATCTTGGCGTCTGAAACAGACGTCGTCTTCGCGTCATCGCTTGGAGAACAAAAAACCTCTTGGACACACGGTTTGGTTTTTCGCGCCCCCTCGTCAGCGTCGACGAGAGAAAAAATGCCTCGCCCGGGTGCGCTCGCAGTCTCGAGAATCGCGAAAAGGAGGTTCGCGTGCGTGGCGGCGGCAGGGAGCGGGTGAGGCGCCGGGAGGCGTACCTGGAGCGCGCGCGCGTCGCCTGGGCGGCGGGGGCGGAGGCCGCGCGGTGCATGGCCTGTTTCCGTCGCGGGGGTGCGGGAGACGGAAGGAGAGGGCGGAGAGAGGTCAGGTGTCGCTCGCGGAGGCGTCTGCGGGACGGGCGTCGCCGCGCGCGACGAACGCGAATCTTGTGGCGCACAGCGCTCTTCTCGGGTGACGTCGCGTTCGCGACCGCCGAAGACGGTCCGCGATCGGTGCGCGGGGGTTTGTCGGGAGAGGGCGCGCACCGACGAAGCGTGCATGCTTCTCGACTCGCGGAAGCGTACGGACGACCCTTCGGGTACCGGGTACTCGCTGCGCGCGAGGCGACGCGGAAGAATGGCCGCCAGCGCGCAGAAGGCACGCGAAGATGCCATCGATCGAGTCGACGCCTTTTTCTAACCCTGAAACCTGAACAGCGGCTCGAGTCGCGGACGGTCGGTTCGGCCGGACGTCGGAAGCGCGTTTCCGCGACTCCGCGAATTTCGCGACGCGCGAGATAAGCTTTCGCGTCGTCGTAACGACCGCGATCCTGTCCGGCGCGTCCGCCAGTCCCGACCCGCGCGTGAGAGTCGGAGTCACGCAGAGACGCGGAGCATGCTCGCGATGTCGCTCTTCACGTCCGCGACCCCGCGCGCGTTCGCGTCCGGCGGCGGCGCGACGCGCGCGCCGAGAAGACCCGCCTCGCGAGGCGTCGTGTCGAGGAATGCGCTCTCGACGTCGACGTCGCGCGCTCCCGGGGCTGTGTCCCTCGGACGCGCCGCCGCGCCCGGATCCCCCTCCGCGCTGGCGGCTCGCCTGCGTCCTCGCGGGGCCGTTGTGAGCCGCGCCAACTCGGGCGACGCGGACAAGTACCAGCTCGCGGCCGCGGTGGTCCGCGCGCGCAGCGCGCAGGACGATTGCCTCGAGATGCTCCTCGGCGAGATGTCGTCTCTGAGCCGGGAAGTGGAAACGCTCCGCGCGGAGGTGGAGGCGCTGCGTTTAGGCGGGAGCGGAGAACCGCGACTCCCGGGAGACTCTTTCGAGTCGAACAAAACGAAGGAGACTTACCGCGACACGAACGACGACGAGGCCGTGGTGCGCCAGATGATGAGCGCGCTCGGAGTCGGGAAAGATGACGAAAAGACGGAGACGCCCCCCTTAACGCCCTCCGATTCTCCGCCTCCGCCTTTCCCCGAGGAGGACTTCTCTGAGGTCCCCGTGGCGGTGGACGCCGTTAATTGGCGCGGCGACGGCACGGACCGATCCAGCCTGTGGCCTCTGTGCAAGCAGGACGAGGACGACATCTACCTCATGGCCACCATGCAGAGTTGCATGAACGACGCCGGGTTCTGGGCGGGGGAGGAGGATGAGGCTGATTTCTACTTTGGACCGAGCACCGTCGACGCGCTGTGTTACTTCCAGGCCAGCGCGGGTCTGCCGGAGACGGGCGTGTGCGACGCCGCGACGTGGCGGGCGCTGCTGGGTGAGGAGCGCTTCCAGTGGGGGCCGCCCCCGGGCGCGGTGGGCTTTGAGGAAACATCCTCGGATGTCGCATCCGCGACTCAAAAAGTGGGAGCGACTCAAAAGGCTTTTGAGTCGACGGATGCCGAGGCGGAGCCGCTCTCCGCGGCGGCCAAGGCCGCGAAGGCGTGGAGCGAAACCGCGGTGACTGCGCTGGTGGAGGACGAGGACGCGTCCGCGACCGGGCGGGAGGACCTGTGGGGGGACGAGAAGTCGCGGAACAAAACGGCGTTTGAGGAGATTCGGGTACGCGAAACGCAGAACCCCGACTTGGCGAAGAAAAACGCGAAGAAGTGGCCGGTGCTCCGCCCCGAGGACGGCGGCTGGGAGACGCACAAGCTGCAGGTTTTGCTGGACGAGCAGGGGTATTACTCCGGGGAGGAGGACATGGAGTACTGGTACTTCGGCACCACCACCGAGAACGCGCTCGGGACGTTCCAGGCGTCCAACGGGATCCCGGACACCGGGCTGACCTGCGCCAACACGTGGCGCGCTCTTTTGGGCGAGGAGCGTTTCGCGATGGACGCGAAGGCGGCGCTGGAGACGGTGGGCGACGGCGACTACCCGCTGGACCTGTCGCGGCAGGACCGCGTGTTCCTGCTGGGGGAGAACAGGTTCGAGGACAGGAAGGTGGCGTAGCGAAGAAGGGTAGGGTAACGAGGTTGGCGCGTTTTTGAAGAGCGTACTGTAGTTTGTAACTCCCGCGACGGCGTTCCGAGCGCGGAAGAAGACGGTACTCGTCCTAGTACCGTGTCACTAACGAACTACGTAGAACTACGCGTATTTTACGGATCAACGCGACGGAGAAAACGCCTCCATTACAAATTGTACTGCGGATCACGGTGGTTGTTGTTTCTTCCCCACGAACTGCGGGTGTTCCGGGTTGAGGACCGATAAAGGCGTGTGCCTCGTCTCCGACCACCCTTTCTTTACTAACTTCTCCACAAACATCTCCGGAAACGCGCGCTCGACGTCGGTGCGGTCATCCGGCACGCGTTTCGCGAACGAAGTCAACACGCCGCCGTCGGGAAGCGCGACGCGAAGCGAACGAAGGTCGTGAGGGTTTTTTAACGCCTCGAGAAGCGCGTTTTCGTCACTCGGGAGAACGTCGTGAGAAGAAGAAACGCCTTCTTCTTCTTCGTCCAAAACATGGAGCGCGTTTTCGTTTTTCGTCTCTTTTTCGAGAAGAAGCTTTTTCGCCTCGGAGACCAACACGGGGTCGACGAAGTCGTCGTCCACCCAGCTCGGGTGCGGGTCGTCGACGCGCATTCGGCCGTCGATGAGCTGACGTAAGAAACGCTCGTGCCTCCCCGCGCCGCGCGTCTCGCGCTCCGTCGCGCAGGCCAACAACGAAACCTCCGCGGAGGGTTTAGGCGGCGCGGTCAAGGCGAAGAGTTTGAAAGAATCTTCCGTCTTCGTCTGAACTTCCTTCCCTTCCGATCCCGAAGCGCGAACGACGGCGTTGTCGTCGCGAAAAGAACGTGGCGGTGGTTTGAATTCTTTCCACAGCGCGGCTCGAAACGCCTCGACGGGAACGCGCGGGGGCGGTAACCCGCGATCGACGAACTCGCGGACGCGTCTGAACAAATCGACTCGGCGAACATCCGCGGGCGACGAAAGATCCAGCCATTGGTTCTCTTCGCGTCGCGCGCACACCTCGATCCAGTGCCTGGCGTCGCGCTCGCCCTCGCTTTCGCAAACGAGCTTCTCCACGGCTCTTCCCACGAAGAACACCGACGCCGCGGCGGTGCGCGGTCGGCCGACCGCGAGAGAAGGCGGGACGCGATACAACGCGTTCGCGGCGGAAAGGTCGCGTTCGCGGCTTCCGACGTCAGTTGCGCTTCTGGCGAAGCGCAACTGCGCGTGCGCGTGCGCGTTCGACAGGCCGTGCTCGTGCCTCCAGTACGCCTCCGGTACGAACAGCGCGTCCCCCGGGTTGAGAATCGCGACACACCCGCGCACTGTAGAGGCGTGTGGGAACCGCTCGTAGTCCACGTCGGACCAGTCCACCGCGCTTCGTCCGTCCAGCGGGTGCGACGTCTCGAACGGGTACATTCCAGAATACGTCATCGACGGCGATACCAACGTCACTCGCCGGCGACCTCGTACCTGTACCTGAACCGTCTCGAACCCGGAATCGTCGTTCGCTTCGTCCAACGCTTCTTTCGCCGCGCAGTCGGCTATGATGTCGAACTCGGAAACCTCCAGGCCGTGCGTGTCCTTCACGACTCTACTCGGCTTTGCGTCCAGTAAGCCGCTTTGCGTATCGGGCGCGTGCGCGTTGGCGTTTTTTTGTAACGTCTTTTTTTTATCAGTCGTCGCCGCGCCGCCGCGCAAAGAAGAGGTGAGCGGCACGTGGAAAGGCAAGACGGAGTCTTTCGTGCCCGCGCCGAGAAGCACCGATTTCAGGGTTCCGAACTTTTGAGGAACCTGGATCAAATCTCGAACCGTATTCCAGTCTATCGCGTCGACGGCGGCGTCGCCCAAACCTTCGCCGCCGTCCACGGCCTTTACGACTCCGTCTTGTCCGACCTCCGCGACTTCGTCCTCGAAGTACGCGCCTCTTTTTTTCCACGACTGCGCGCACTGCGCGAACTCAGCCGCGGTGAGTCTGGTTAAACAAGTCTCGGGGTTTCGAACGCGGTACGGATCGCCAAACGCGTTTTCGTTACGCAAACTCGTCGCGTCGCTCGCGAGCGGGTAATAGCGGTTTTTTTTGTTCGCTCGCGAAGAAGAGAGCATCACGCGCCACGCTCTTTCGTCCCTTGAACCGGAGGCGGCGAAACCAGAAAGCGATAAGCTGACGTCTTTTTCGTGAGGCTCAGCATCGCCCCAGCCCGGGATCGAACCCGGGACTAAAAGGGAAGAGTTCCGCAGCAACGCGGGCTCGCCGCGGCGCATGGCGGCGCGCGCGGCGTCCCTCGCGCTCGCGTCGGAGCAGTCGAAGATCGGAACGCATTTGATTTGTTCCGCATCCGACTCATCCTCGGTGACGTAGTGCGGGTACGCGGGAGGCGGGTCATCCAGGCGCTCGTCCGGGTGCGACGATTTCGGAGACGCGCGCGAGGTGGCGCGAAAGGACGCGTCTGCGTGTGGTGAGGTCTTTAGGGGTCAGCGTCGTCGTCCGGTAGCTGTCACTCGTCGATGAGACCGATGAGACGGGGGCGCTCTTTATGCGCGAGGGAGGTGAAACGTCGCGGGGTGGTGAGACGGCGCGGCGCGCGTACCGTCGACTCGGGGCAGGTCGGCGAGGGTCTTGACATCCCCGCACGTCTCCATCTGCGCCTTGCGGGGTTTCACGCGGCCTTTGCCTCGCGTCGCGGTCGCGACATCTCGGATCACCAGCCGCGGGCGGGTCACCTCGTCGTTCGTCGATTCGGATTTCTCCGAGGCGTCGCCGTCGCCGCGGTCGGACGACGGGGGATCCGCGGGGGCGTTCGAGGCGGTCATCGCGTGGCGGGAAAGCGAAAGCGCGCGCGTCGTGTCGGCGACAAAAAAGGCGGATGCGACCTCGGGTGTCGGCGCGCGCGCCTAGGCGTAGTGGTGCGCTCCTCGGAGCGTTTCGCGACTTTATTATTCGAGCTCTGTCACCCTCCGATGAGATCGCGCGACTTTCACTCGCTCCCGACGACCTCGCGTCGATCAGACCCCCGCGCGCGATGCTGCGCCGCGCGGCGCGTCTGTGCGCCGCGCGCGGGTGGGTTTCGGGACGATGGCGGGTCGATCCTTCCGGTCGAATAGCGCGGACGTCGCGTTCGGGATCCCGGCCTCTGCACGCGCGCGCCGGGGACGATTCCCGCCCGGGCGTGTACGGCCTGCGCGGCCTGCACGCGCCCGAGGATTTCGCGCGCCTCGCGTCGGCCGCGACCGCGACGAGCGAGTCCATCGCGCGCGACCTGCGCGCCGGTGTCAGGAAGGGCGTGGACGTCATCGACGACCTGGACGACATCTCCGACGCGGTGTGTTCCGTGGTGGACGTCGCGGAGCTGTGCCGCAACACGCACCAAGACCCGCGATGGGTGCGTGCGGCGGAAAACGCCTACGTGGAACTGCAGGCGTACGTGCACGCGCTCAACGCCGACCGCGGTCTGTACCTCGCGCTCAAGACGACGCACGAGAAGCACTTACACGCAGTGGAAGAGAGTCGAAGGAGGGCGAACGGGTTGAGGTCACGCGCGGAGGCGGAGGCGTCGAACGCGACGAACGGGACGGGGACCCCCGTGGTGGTTCCGACCCATAAAAACGATCTTCTCTCTCCCGAAGCCGCGCGCGTCGCGTTGACGCTTCGCCGCGATTTCGAAAGAGGCGGCATCCACCTCGACGAGAATAAAAGAGTAATCCTGGAACGAGCGTCTGGCGACGTCATAACGCACGGCATGGCGTTCCAGCGCAACCTTGTGGACCCGAACAAACTCGGGTCGCTCGACGTCGCGAAGAGCGAGCTCAGAGGCTTGCCGCCGAACTTCGCGGCGAGGCTTTTTAAAACAAGCGGAAGCGGCGGCGCTTCTTCTTCTCACGCCGCCGGAGAGACACCCGGATTGAAAAACAAACAAAACGTCCGCGTCCCGCTGGACCAGCGGACGCTCGGCGCGTGCATGCGCTGGGTGGAGAGCAGCGTGACGCGCGAGAAGGTGTACAAGGCGGCGTACGTAAGGCCCGCGGCGAACCGGGAGACGCTTTCAAATTTGATCCGCGCGCGAAGCGAAGTCGCCAACGTTCTGGGATTCGACTCGCACGCCTCGTACGCCACGGCGCCGCTCATGGCCAAAACGCCCGAAGCTGTGCGTTTGACTTTGAACGCGGCGCGCGACGCCACGAACGCACGTTTAGTGCGTGAACTGGAACACATGGCGAAGTTCTTCCCTTCCGGAAAAGAAACAAAAGAGGCTCAAAAAAAGAGGCCGGTTCGGTCGTGGGACCGCGCGTTTCTCGCGGGACGCGCGCGCGACGCCGCCGTGACTAATTGCTCACTGTCGTCGTCTTCGTCCTCCTCCTCCTCCTCCGCCTCAAATTACTTCAGCATGCGCGGCGTCGTTTCAGGCGTCTCGCGACTCGCCGAGCGGGTCTTCGGCGTTACTTTGACCCTCACTTCCATGCTCCCGGGCGAGGCGTGGTGCGACGACGCGAGCAAAGTTTCCGTGACGGACGCTTTGACGGGCGAACCGTTGGGCGTCGTCTACCTGGACGTCGCGCCGCGGCCGGGGAAGTTCCCGCACGCCGCGCACTTCGTCGTGCGATGCTCGAGAAGCGTTTCGAAGAAGAAGAAGACGAACGTGGGTCCCCTAGGAGACGGCGTCGACGGAGAAGACTCGTCGGAACGGACGTTACCTTCCGTGGCGTTGGTGTGCAACTTCGGTTCCCCGGGCGGGTCGTTCGACAAAACGCACCTGACGCACTCGGAGGTGGAGACGTTCATGCACGAGCTCGGGCACGCCATGCACAGCGTGTTGTCTCGCACCGAGTACCAGCACCTGTCCGGCACGCGGTGCGCCGCGGACCTGGTGGAGGTGCCTTCGCACGTCTTCGAGTACTTCGCGTGGGACCCCGACGCCGTCAAGCTCCTGAGTAAACACAGAGTCACGGGCGACCCGATGCCGAATGAGCTGTTGCGGAACCTGAAGACGCACAAAGACCTGTTCGCGGCGACGGATCTGCGGCAACAGCTCGTGTTCGCGAGCGTCGACTTGGAGACGCACGCGATGGGAGCCGACGGTGGCGAAATACACATAACGCACGAGTCCATTCGGGACATCGCGGCTCAGCTCAGCGAGGAGGGTTTCTTCCCAAACGGCGGCGGCTCAGAAGAAAAAAACGCCAACGCCGAACAAAATTGCGCGTGGGAACTTCGGTTCGGGCACGTCGTGGGGTACGCTTCGACGTATTACTCGTACGTCTACGCGCGGCTCATCGCGGCTTCGATCTGGGAAAAACACTTCGCGAATGGTGCGCTCGAACCAGGCGCGGGTCGCCGTTTGACCGAGTGTTTGTTTAAGTTTGGAGGCGCGGTGGCTCCCGAAACGCTGGTGCGCGATCTGCTCGGTCCGACATCGCTCGTGGACGTCGGGGGGGGGATCGCGCCGGACAACGCCGCCGCGCTGAGGGAGCTGGAGAGCGGCGAGAGGGGTTTTTTTTAGTTTTCTTGTAGTGCCTATAGTCTACTTTCGTCTTTCGTGACGTCTCGTCGTCCGTACGATCGCGTCTGTCGTTACCGTCGCGCGTTACGTAGACCGCCCACCAAAAAGTGTCTTTCTGAACCGTCGTACGAGACGCGTCGCTCACGCGTGCGCGTGCACGACCCGGTGCACCTCGAAGACGCCTTCGTAGAAGTCTTTTTGCGATTTTCCAAAAGTCGCGACTGGATCCGCGAACGCGGTCGCCTCGAGCCCGATGTCCACCAGCGCGCCCGGCTTCAACTCCGCCTCGCCGCGGGGTTTGAGCCTAAGCCCGTCGACGCGGACGGCGCGAGGCGCGATCGCGTCGAGACGTTCGTTTTCGGTTTTTTTTTCCGAAGTCTTCGGCTGCGCGCTCTTCGCGGCGGGGTAGAACTCAAACTCGAAGGGGTCCTCCACGCCGCACACGACGTCGCCGTCCTCCAGAATTTCCTCGGCGAGGCACAACGCCTCGTCGTCTTCCTCGACTTCGATGAACGAGTCGTACTCGTCGCGGGAAGGGTCGAGCGCGGCGCGGCTCGAAGCCGCGAAGCTTTCGCTTCGCGAAGAACGCTCCTCCAAAGCCTCCAGCTCCGCCGCGTGGGTGTTCCGGACGAACAGCCGCCCGTCGCGAACGGCGAAGGACGCGGCGCCGACGACCGCCTCGTCGCTCGACTCGCACAGCGCGCCCAGGTCGATGGGGCGGGGGGGGCAGCGGTGCGAGTTCTCGACGCCGACAGCCTCGCTGTCCCCGCTCCTGTGGCCGCTGCAGCCGGGACTGTCGAGAAGCCAGTTCACGTACGCGAACGCCTTCGTGGACACCCTCGTCCCCGCTCGGGACGAGGGGAGCCTGGCTCGGGGTCTCCGCGCGACGCGCGCGCGCGCGGACAGCGCGAAGACGCCTCCGGGCGCCGCGCGGGAAAGACGGAGCGCGGAGGACATGCGGGAGGGAGGACTGAGCCGGACGCGCGCGCGGGAAGTGAGGGTCGTGGCTTCGTCGTTCACCCAAGCTCGTTCCGAGAAAAAAATCGACCAAAGACTGCTGCCATCCGGGACGATCTGGTGAAAACGTTCCAGCCAGTTGTCGTCGCGTCTCGACGTATCGATATCTGAACCCACATAGCAGATAGCGCCGGCCGTGTCGCCATGACGGTCCTCTCGGTCGCCCGCGCGGCGTCGATGCCCACCGCGCGTCTCCCCGCGGCCGCGCGCGCGCACTCGTCGCGTCGAGCCTCGCCTCGGGTCCCCCCCCGTCTGGCGGGCGCCGCGCGCGGAGCCTTGATGGCTCCGTCGTCCGCGACGTCCGCGACGCGCGTCCGATCGTCCGGTCGCGCGTCGTCGCTCCGCGTCCGCGCCTCCGACGAGAACGCCGCGCCCTCCCTGAGCGTCGCGGACGACGAGCCAGATACGCCGAAGCGATCCTTCAAGCCCCTGGACCTGGCGACCATCCCCCGCCCGCCCCTGCGCCTCGCCGCGGGCCTCGCCGCGGTGGGGTGCGTCGAATCCTCGTACCTCGCCTTCGAGAAACTCACCGGCGGCGCCGTGACGTGCCCGCTGACCGGGTGCCAGACCGCGCTTTCGTCGGGGTACTCCATGCTTTTCGGCGTGCCTCTCTCGGCGTACGGCGCCGCCGCGTACGGGCTCGTCGCCGCGCTCGCCTGGTGGGGAGCAGGCATGTCCCGCGAGATCTTCGACGTCGACGCGAACGACGCGGAAGTTTTGGCTTCGACCGAAATCCGCGAAACCGCCGACGCGTACTCCAAAGCCCGCGCGCTTTTGTGTTTCTCCGGCTTCGGCCTCGCGGGTGTCTCTACGTACCTGCTGTACGTGCTCGCCGTGCCTCTCGGGGGCGCGGAGTGCGTGTACTGCCTCACCTCAGCGGCGCTCTCCTTCTCCATCTGCGCGATAGCCTGGTCGGGCCTCGCGCCGAAACAAGCGTCGTCCACGGCGCCGGCGGCGGTGGCGCTGTACGCCGTGGTCGTGTTGTCGTGCTACGTCGTGATCGGATCGAGCGCGGCGAAAGAAGACGCCAAAGCCAACATGGCGAACCTCCAGCTCCCCTACGCCGCGCCCGTGATCGACAACAAGAGCACCGCGTACAGCCGCGACTTGGCTTTGTTCTTGAAAGAAAAAGGGGCCAAGATGTACGGCGCGTTTTGGTGTTCGCACTGCGAGGACCAAAAAGAGATCTTCGGCGCCGGCGCGGAGATTCCGTACGTGGAGTGTTTCCCGGACGGGTGGCAGAGGGGCGCGCCTTTAGATGCCGCGTGTGCAAACGTCGACATCACCGGGTTCCCCACCTGGATCCTGGCGGACGGACAGAGGCTGGAGGGGGATAAGAGTCTCAAGGAACTCGCCGAGAAAGTCGGGTTCAGAGCGCCCCCCGCCGAGGACGCCGCCTCGCAACTCGACGACTTGCTAGGCTGAGGTGATTAATTAGTCCACGGTGTCGCGGAAAATGTGCGCGTACGCGCGGCGGATGATGTGGTGTCTTTTCATTATATGCTAGAGCGGTGTTCAGTAAACCGCGAACGGAGAAAAGCGGTGTGCGTGACGAGCGACGACGCGTTACTCGGTTTCTGAAATGCGATGTTTTAAACTGTACACTCCGGACGACGCTCGCTCTTTTACCTTCGCAAAGGCGGTACTTTCCGAACACCCCTCCGGTGCTCGAAAGTCACGCCTTGCTCCTGGTCAAGGCGCTCATGAAGCTCGGCCACGGCCGACGCGCGCGGCGCAAGGGGAGGCTCGCTTCTTCGGCGTCGACGGTGCGCGGGTCTGCATCTGCGTTCGCCACCGAAGTGGCGAGTCCGGACGAGCTCGGCGGCGGCGCGCTCAGACGCCGCGCGCCGCGCCTGAAATAAAATCGCCCGGACGACGGAGCGTTCGCTGTGTTCTCGTCCGGATCGGATACTCCCGAGCGGAATCCATCCGAAGCCGCGATCACGGAACCGTCGCGAAAGGCGATCGAACCGTCGCTCCGTCGTGTCGAATCTAACGAGTTCCGGCGCCTCTCCGCGCGCGTCGAGGTTGCGTCGCAGCCGCGGTACTCGAAGCGCCCGCTCTTGCCGGGTGACGCGGGCGCCGCGGTCGCGTCGAGATCCTTGCCGCGCAGTTTGGCCTTTCCCGACGCCTTGCTGGTCTCGCCGGAAGACTTGTCGGACTGCGATCCGGAAGACGAGCCGGGCCCGCCCGACGCGGGCGCGGAGGTCGAGACACCATCCTCCTTGCCGCCGTTCGCGTCGCCGTTCGGATACGCGGGAGGCTTACCCTCCGCGGAGGCGCGGCGGCCGCCGTCGCGCGACGCCCTCCTCCTCTGTTTGATCTTGTCCTGCGCGGCGGAGCAAAGCACCGCCGCGTCGAAGGCGCTCTCGTTGACTCCCTGCAAAGTCATCTGTGACCCGGTGTTCGGGTCCTTGCACCGGTAGGTCAGGTTCAAACAACGCATCTTATGCTCGGGGATGCCGCACTTCTCGCGAATCTGCTCCATGAAATCCTCCAGGCCTTCGTGCCCGGTGCGCACCTTGCACCGGAAGCTCATGTTATTGAACTTGACGATGATGTCCCCCTTGACGTCGCCCATACTCGGGGAAGAGTCGTTCGCGGCAGGCGAACCGTCCACGGAGGACCGGCGCGACAACGCGGCGAGGCGGCGGCGCTCCGCAGTCGCGGCGGCGCTCGGATCAATCGGCTCCGGCCTCGGGAGGAAAGACGACGACCCCGGCGTAGACGACGCGGAAGACGAACCGCCATGCGAACCGCCACTCGAAGAAGAGATTCTACGCCCGTCGCTCGTGTCCCGTGGCATCGCGGTGCCGTCCGCGTCGACGGACCCGTCCGAGTCGCCATCCTCCAACCCCGAAGCTTCAGCCGCTTCGTCGTCGTGCTCCAGCACATCCTTGAACAGCGCGGCGCGCCAATTCGGGAGCTCCGCCTGGCAAAACTTGCAGCGGTTCTCCTCAGACTTGCCGGAACACTGGAGTTGCCACCGTGCCATGCACCGCGCGTGCACCTGTGAAACGCGAGTCGAGACGGAGATGGAAATCGAAATAGCATCGCGAAACGGACCGTTTTGGTTTTTCGGGGGTCAGTCATGTCAGTCGCGCGTCGTCTCTGACAGGTTCGAGTAAAAATCTCGGACGCGTTCGAGCGTCTCGTCAGTCTCGCGTTTCGGGAAAAGACGTTTGACAAGAAAGCGCGACCGCGTGTGACAAGACGAGTGACGACGTACCCAGCGCGGGCACAGGCACGGCCTCAGCAGGTTCTGCTTCGCATCGTCCAAGCAGATCCAACACACTTCTTCGTCTGGTGTTTCGCGGGCGGGGACGCGTTTTGGTCAGCGGCGCGCGCGGATTCGCGGGCGATCGTGTCAAGAAAAAGACGCGACAGAATGTCGACGCGGCGGGCGCGGTGGGCAGATTGGGTCGTCTGGGGTGTCTCGGAAGGGTCCGCGGTCTTCGCGGCGCGCGCGCGCGACGCTTCCGCGCGACGTACCTCCGGGGTCCGCCACGCGCGCCTCCGACTTGGTGCGTCGGGGATCCGAGCCGGACACCATGGCGCCGAACAGGCTGGCTTGCGTGTAAAGATGCGTCGAACGGCGTTGGTGTCAACGCGCGATGCGACGCGGGGTGGACGCGCGAGTTCCGGGTCGCAAACGCGCTCTGGCGCGTCGCAGAGTCGGTCACGCGGGCGTCCGAGTCGACGCGGGCGATACGCGCGAGACGCCTGACGTCGCGCTTATCGGTCGCGGTCGCGCGTGGGGGTGCGCGCGAGGTGTGGTAGCAAGAGGGAAAGCTTTGCTTTTTCAAAGGTGTCCAAGTCAGAACCGAAATATCTGCGGTACACTGTTCGGTTTCTCTAGACTGAGATGGCATACGATAATCGAAACAAATATCAGAATCGCACCTATCGAGCTGGCACAGGATCGTCTCCCGCGGCTCTCCGATTCAGCGGCGAGCGCTTTTTTCGACGAAAAAAGCGCTCGCGAGCGCGTTTCAGCTCAAAAACGATGGCGCGCCGACGCCGCGTCGCCGTGCTGGTGGACGACTCCCCCGGCTCGATGCGCGCGTGCCGCTACGGCGCGAAGCACCTGCTCGACAAGGACACGGACGTCATGCTCGTGACCGCGGTGCACGACTCCGCGGACCCGCCCGCGGTGCGCACCGCGTCCCTCGGAACGTCGGAAACGCCGAAAGCTTTTCGCGCGAAACGCACCGCACCCTCTGTGAACACGTCCGACTCGCCAACCTTCGGTTTTCTTGGAAACAGACGCGCGCGGGGCGTGACGAGAAGCGCTCCCCGACTGACGCGCGGACCTTTTTTCCTTCGTCCCGACGAAAATCATCATCGCCGCCGCGCTCTCACAGGAGTCGTCCTCTTCGGAAGGCGAGCGCGTGTGCGAGCACCACGCCGTTTCGCTGTTGGGTTGCCACCTCCCCCCCGAGCGCATCCAGAAGGTGATCGTGGTGGCGAACGGGAAAAAGCGGGAGACGATCGCGGCGGCGGCGATGCGCGGCGCGCGCGGCGCCGACCACGTCGTCTGCGGCACCCGGGGCTTGGGCGCGGCGCGCGGCGCGTTGATGAAAGCCGTCGGATTAGGGGGCGTGTCGCACGACGTCGTGCGCCACAGCCGCGTCCCCGTGACCGTCGTGCCCATCACCGCGCCCGTGCCGGAGATGATCACCGTGCGGGACGCGCCGAGACGATGAGTGAAAAAAAGATGAAGAAAGATGCGGACGAGAAGAGCGACGACGACGGCGAGAGACTCGCGACCGCGTCGGAGAGAGCTTTGCTTTTCGTCGCGTGCTTTTCGAAGGACCGTCGTTTATCGCGACGACAGACGAAAGACGTATGAATGATGTGTTCAAATCGTTTCAAGCACGTTTTTACAAGAAGGTACACATCTTTCACCTATAGTAAGCAAACTGAACCGTTAAAGCGTGTGCGGCGGTTTCGCGCGGACGCGACGAACCGCCGTAGCGTTTTCAACTCGTCACTCCTCCTCTGTTTGGCGCGTCGTCGACGGAAGAGCGCGAAGAGCGTTTCTCCGTTCGCGCGATATCTCCGTCACGCGCCGAGAGCCTTTCGTGGCCCCCCGATAAAAAATGGACGGTGGCACACGGCCACCGAACGCGTCTGTCGTCTTACTTACGAGACTCCGTTATGATTTACTTCTCGCCGACGACGACGGAGACCTCGGCGCCCTCCACGGAGTGCTTCTGCTTTTCCTTGGCGACGAACTCGGGCATCTCCCTGTGGTAGCAGCCGTACATGATGGCGGCGAGCACGAAGGCGCCGATGAAGTTGCCGAAGGAGACGGGGATGAAGTTGTTGCCGAGCATGTCGCCCCAGGTGACGTCGCCGTACTTGCCCGCGCCGATCATCATGCCCAGCGAGCACAGAAGCTGGTTCACGACGATGTGCTCGAACCCGGAGGAGATGAACATCACGATGCAGATCCAGATGGAGAAGATCTTCGACACCTGCTCCTGCGAGAGCTGCGCGAGCCACAGCGCGGTGGACACGAGGAAGTTGCACGCGATGCCGCGCGTGACGGCGATGTCCCAGTCCATGTTCAGGCGCATGACGGTGGACTTGATGAGGAAGCAGGCGTTGGAGTTGACGAAGTTCCCAGTGGTGCACCAGTCCTCCGCGAACGCGGCTTTCGCATCCGCCGTAGTCGCAAACACGGGTTCGCGGTTGTCGAAGTCGGAGAGGACGGTTTTCACGACGCCGCTCTGCCAAGCGAGGCACGAGGCGACGAGCAGAGTGCCGCACCAGTTCCCGTACCACGAGACGATGAACGATCTCATTGTCTCGTAGAAGTTCTTCTTGGTGGGCTCGTGGATCATCAACAGCGAGAACACGAGGTAGTTGCCGGTCACGAGCTCGGCGCCGGTGAAGACGATCATCATCAAGCCGAACGGAATGCCGAACCCGCCAAACATCAAGTTGTTCTGGCCCGTCGTGCCTCCGAACCGGCCGCCGACCTGCGAACTCATGGTCGCGCCCAGGCCGAGGAAGAAACCGCCGAGCAGGGACAGGAAGAAGAGCTTGAGGTGGCCGTACTGAGACTTCTTCTTGCCGGCGGCGAGGAACTGCTCGAGCACCTCCGCGTTGGTGAACTGCGCGCGACGCGACAGGTGCATCGCGATCGTGCCGGGCTGGATGCCGGACATGTTTGCGGTCGGAGGCGGTGTGTGTGGACGGTGAGGAGGCGGAGCGCTGCTGCTCGGTGCCTGTGGAGGGGGAAGGTGGACGCGGTCGAGGTGACGCGCGTGCGGGTGCGGGGAGGAGTGGCGCGACCGACGGATCGATTCGCTTTATCCAAGAAGAAAACGCGCGCCCTTTGGCGGAAAAGCAACCTGCAGCCTCAAATTTTGGCGGGTGGGTTCAACGAGATTTTTCGAAGCGGCGCATTTTCGCGTGACTGAAAGCACACGCACACCGACGTTTCGCGCGGTTATTTTCTCAAAAACCCGCGCCTTTTCGCGCGCGAGTTTCGCCAAAAGGCAATCACGAAGTTTCCGACGAGAAGACAGGGTCGCCAGTTGGCGCGCCGCTCGGCACCGCGTTTGACGACAGTGCCGAGTCGCGGCGCCGACGCGTGGGCGCGCGGCGCGCGCGGATGCGCCACGGACGCGCCGAGCCCCGATCCGGGTCCAGGCGCCGCGCGCGTCCCGCATCGAGACGCGCGGCCGTCAATCGCCCATCGCGAAGCCATTCATCGACGCATCCGAAGCTTCGGCGTTTGCCGACTCGATAGGGCGCTCGATCGAACTTGCAGACCGTGACCGACTGTTCGGCGCGTTGACCGACGCGGAATCGCAAAAATGCCGTTCCGACTTTGACTGAAACGAAAAGACGGTCGGTCAGTTTTCCGTTTTCGAAGAGTTTTTTACCTGCGAACTTTTCGGCGCGACAGACGCGGGGACGAACGGCGCGCCGCGGCGGAGAAGGAGGAACAGCGAGAAGAGAAGCGCGTTTTTTCTTACAGATGTAAACGTGACACATTACAACCAGCGCACGAATATATACAGCGCGCGCGTTTTAAGATACGCACGCGTTTTAAGAACAACGCTCGCGGCGCGGCGCGTGAATGAATGAATGAATGAATCGACGAACGTGTCATTCGATGCCGTCCGACCACACTTAGCATCCCATGTTGGTCGGCACGGGGTTGACCCCTTGGAAGTGCGGCGCGGGCGGCGGCATCGGGTACGGCTGCGCCATGTTCGCGACGGCGCCGTTGGGCATCTTGAGCTGCGCGTTTTGCGCCACCCTAAGCGCGTGGTACGCCTGGCTCGATCCTCTGCGCGAGCCGTCTTGCTGCACTAACTGAAACGCCGCGCCGTACTGCGGGTAGGGCGGACTCTGTCCGAAGTTCGCACCGTCCGACCAGGAAGGCGTCCTTTGTAACAAATGGTACGCCTGGTTCGAGCCGTGCGCGCTGTTGTCCGGCGTGTTCTTCACCGAACCGCCTCGTGTGGAGTCGGAATCCCGCGACGCGTTGTCCACGCTCATCACGCGCTTCATGCCGAGCACCTTCGGCACGGGAACCTGCGAGCCGATGAGCGACATGTCCGTGTACTGCCTGTTGGTGATGGCGAACGCGCTGCCTCGAATGCGCCCGGCGCGGTGAAGCGCTAATTCGTCATCCACGAACCGGATATCCAGCGTCCGCTGGTGCGTGTACAGACCGGCATCCTGCATGGGTAAAACCCACGCGACTTCGTCGCTCTCGTTGTGGTGCGAGTGCCACCACCCGGGCGGCGTCACGAACACGCCGCCCGGGGTCCAGTCGCACCGAATAGGATCCACGATGTCGCCGTTGGTGTCGATCTCCTTGCCCATTAAGGTATAGACACCCGGTTTCGCGGCGACCGCGAGGTCGAGCGCGACGGAGTTGTGCCTGTGCGGCCTCTGCACGTTCTTCGCGGGGATGGAGTTTAACAGCGACCATAACACGTGCGTCAAAGTTTTGGTTTGCGGACACGCGACGTTCCCGAGTAACACGCCTAACCGGTTCCGTTCGCTGCCGTCCTCGGTGGGCGTGTGCTTGATCTCCTCCACGGTGGCTAACAGGTCCGCTTTTTTGTATAAAGTCGGTTCGAACTTCTTCACACACGGTTTACACCCGATGTAGTCCATTAAAGGCTGGTCGTGGACCCAGTAAATCGCCGCGCCGGAGTTGCCGTCGCCGTCCACGCACGTGTGCTGCATCGCGCCTTCCGTGACGGGGACGACGAACAGATCGCCGGTGGACCACGTGATGGAGCCGTGCTCGCCGGAAGTGACCCCCGAGCCTCGAATCACGTAGAACGCTTGTGAGGAAGCCACCGCGCGCGTGTCCAGCGTGTCGCCTTTCTCGACGCGCAGGAAAGACGCCATCAAGTTAGGGCTCGTGCACTCGTGGTCGATCTCGAGGTAATCGTCGATGTCGAAAGGAATCACGCGCGTCGGGCCGGACTCGTGTAAGCTGGGGGGGTGCACCAGGACCGGAATGGGGGCCATCTCGGGGTTCGCGGCGGAGCCGTACTCGTACACGTCGCTGCGGGACGTCCAGGCGGCCTCGGTGGCGGCCTGTCTCGGTGGCGTGAGGGGGGGGAAGAGGGAAGTTGGAGCTCCGGTGAGTCGGAGCTCTCTTCCCGGCGCGGAGAGAAAACAAAACAGCACAGCGGCGACGCTCGAGAAAAAGGATGCGCGGGAGTTTCACGAATCGCGCCAGTTGGCGGACACTTGGCCCGAATGCGTCGAGTCCACGTGGGTCCCGCGGGGTCGACGCGCGTCGCGGCTCGATTCGCGTCGGTATCGCGCCGGCGAGCCCCCCGAACCGAGGGGAACCATCTCGCGCGTACCATGTTCTGCATGACCACCTGGGCGGCGAGGTCTTTGTCCACGGCGGCGGACGCCATCGGAGAGTTGAGGGGGCTGCGAGGGTGGGTGGAGAAAAGGCGGGTGAGCGCTGATTCGCAATCTGACGAACCCCCTTCGCGTCTCAGAGCGCGCGAGGGACGGGGGATACGCGCGTCTTCCAGCGCGCGCGCGCGCTCGGACGACGGCGATGCGTACCTTGTGGGCGGGAGCTGGAGTGCGTGGAGCGTTGTGCGTCGACGCGCGGGCGCCCGCGAGGAGAGGAGACACGTCGCGGGTGCGAAGAAAGCGAAACTCCTTTCGCGAACAGTCGCTCGACCGGAGCCACAAGATTCCCGAACTTCCCCGAACTTGTTTCGCGCGAAAAGTCGCGCGCGAAACGACAAACGTCGGCGTTTCGCGACAGTCTCGAACGACGTTTCGGTATTTTTTCTCGAAAGGACCGCGGCTTCGCTCGGGCGCGCCACTTCGCGCCGCACGCACGCCTCCACCCACTCCCCCACCCCCACAGAGCAATCATGTCCGCCTTCACCCTCTCGTCCACCGCCGCCCCCGCGTCCGCGCGCGTCGCGATGCGCGGCTCCGACGGCGCCGCGCTCCGCCGCGCCGCGGCCGCGCCTGCGCGATCGGCGACGACCGCCCGGTCCGCGAGCCTGTCGGTCAGGGCGGGTCCTCTGACGCGCAACGACGTGACGGAGACCATCGTGTTCAACCGCATGAAGAAGGGGATCACCTGGGCGAGCCTCGCGGAAGCGGTGGGCAAGTCCCTGCCCTGGACCACCTCCGCGCTCCTCGGTCAGCACCAGATGACCCCCGAGCAGGCGAAGGCGGCTGGAGACATGCTGGGCCTGAACAAGGATGAGCAGATGCTGCTCACCTACGTCCCCTACAAGGGCTCCTTCGGCAAGCCCGGCGAGCTGGTGCCCACGGACCCGCTGATCTACCGCTTCTACGAGATGGTCATGGTGTACGGCCCCACGTACAAGGAGATGATCCACGAGGAGTTCGGCGACGGCATCATGTCCGCCATCGACTTCGACATGGACTTCGCTCGTCTGCCCAACGAAGCCGGCGACCGCGTCAAGATCGTCCTCACCGGAAAGTACCTCACCTACAAGTCCTTCTGAGGAGAGATCATCCAGTTTCGAACAGCGGCTTTCGGGTTGAAGCGTAGAAGGCGCGGTGTGTTTACGTAGTACTATTCGCATTCTTTTCGTTCGTGTAGGTTGTAACACGTCACGAACAGCTCTTGTATGTTCTCATCTCACGACGTTAGACGTACATAGATTACAACTCAAACGCGCGTTCACTTCAAAGCCGCGCGGTCGTCTTCGTCATCAAAAAGTCACTCACTTGCGCCCGTACGCGTAGAAGTGGAGCCCCGCGACGAACACGGCGGCTGCGAAGACGTTCCCTAACGTTACGGGGATGATGTTGTTGAGCATCATGTCCGCCACGCTCACCTGCGCGCCGCACAGCATGCCGTGCGGAATCAAAAACATGTTCGCGATGGAGTGCTCGAACCCGAGCGCCACGAACGTGCTGATGGGCCAGAAGATGGCTAAGATCTTGCCGGCGACCGAGGTGGACGCCATCGTGCCCCAGACCGCCAGACACACGAGCCAGTTGCACAGGACGCCCTTGAAGAACGCGACCGCGAACGGCAGAGACGCCTTGGTGGTGGCGATCCCGACGACAGCAGCCTTCGCCGCGGGCGCCGCCGCGGTGGCGGCGCCGAAAGCGAGGTACGCCATCACCACGCTGCCGATGAAGTTCCCAGCGTACGACAAGACCCAGTTCTTGAGCAGCGCCTTGGCGTCGATCTTCTTGGTCAAAAAACCGCTGAGCATCACCATGACGTTCCCGGTGAAGAGCTCGGCGCCCGTTAAGATCACCAGCGTCAGACCCGCGGGCAGACCCACCGCGCCTTTCAGGAAGTTGCACAAGCCGGGATTAGCGGTCGCGAGCGCCGGCGACGCCGCGCCGATGCAGCTCATCAGCAAAGCGCCGATGCCGATGAGCGCGCCCGCAGAGAACCCGAGAGCCAGCGTGGTGGTGGGATCCTGCGTGGCCTTCTTCTCCGCCGCGCCGCAGACGGCGTTGAACACCGCGGGGGGGGGGAGCGCGTCGCCCGCGGGCGGCGCGGCGTTCGCGACGACGCGCACGCTTCGCGATTGCCGCGCCGTGCGAAACGCCGCGGCGCCTCTGAGCGCGACGGGCGCGCGCGCGACGCTGGAGAGCGCGGCGGCGCGCGTCGAGGCGCCGCGGGAGGGCGCGGCGCGGCGCGAGACGCGCGCGCGCGCGGAGACGGAGACGGTGGCGATGGAGCTCATGGTTCGAGGCGTACTGTGCGGTGGGCAGTGTCGTCCGGAGGGGTCGCGACGACATCGCGTCGGACACGCCGAAACCCGAGAAAACTGCACGAAACTCGAAAGTACGCTCGACCTTTGGATTTCGCGCCATTTGGCACGCGCGCGAGCGAAGCCTGTCTGTGACACGTGGCGACTCTTGGATGTCGATTCCGAGGATTTTTGCCGACGCGAAGTGTTTTTCGACTTCGAAGAGACACTTCGTTCGATGTTGACAACGCACCGCGCGCGCGTCTCCGACCGCGGCGCGAGGTGTCCTCTCCGCACCTTCTCCCCGCGTCGCGTCCTCCCCGACACCGCGCCTCCTTCGTTTTCGGCCTCCCGACGGAGGCGTCTCGACGCCTTACGCGCGTTCGACATGCACGACCGCGTGCTCGAGTGTTCCGACGAGTCCTTCGGCGACTCCGCCGAAGCGTCGGGAAGATGCGTTCGACATGGACACGGGTCGGTCTCCGGCCCCGCGACCCCCCCCGGCGGCGGCTTCGCCGCGTTCATGAGCATGCGCTTAAGCCGGGACGACGCGGTTAAGGACGACGCGAAGAGCGAAGAGCGCGTAGGACACGCCGTTCTCGTGCGCTCGTTCGAGCGCGCGTACGTCGAGAACGACGTGCAAGCCATGGTGGCTCTGTGCCGCGAAGACGCGGACTGGTGCGACGGCTCTAGGCTCGTGAAGGGCCGCGGAAGAATCGCCGAGTTTCTGAAACGGGAGTGGGGCGCGCAGAGCCACCGCGTGCAACGCACGAGAGTGTTCACGAGCGGCCAGAACAGGGTCGCCGCGTGTTTCGAGCGCGAGTACGTCGTGGGGGACGTCCCCGGGGACGGGGACGAAGACTTGACGGGGGACGACGCCTCCGCCGACGGCTTTTTCGACGCCGAGAGGAAATCGAAGCGGGTTCGAAAATTCGTCGCGCGCGGCGCCGAGTTCTGGGACTTCGACGAAGCGGGCTTCGTGCGCTCGCGCGTCGGTATCGTCACGCAGACGCCGGTCAAATGCGGCGAGGCTGGAATCGTGGGATCGAGCTGGTCCAACGAGTGACGGAAAAAACGTATCTCCCCGTGAGATTCCGGTTTTAGAGATTACGTCTCGTTCTCCTCGTTCAGAGGACGCTGTTCATTTTTGAGCCGCCGAAAGGCGGTACTTTTTCTCGCGCGCGCGCCGAATAGGCTTAGGGCTAGACCACGCACGTCATCGTGCGTTGTACATCATTACCGAACCTTCGGTGGTCTACTTTCAGTACGTCGTATTCGTGGATACGTCCTAGCTCGCGCCTCGTTCACGCGCCTCGTTCTTCCCCGTTTTTTTTCGCCGCCGCCGCCGCCGCCTCCAGCAGCGCCTCGGCGGCGAGCGCCTTCCTCGTCTCCGCGCGCGCGCCGGCGAAGACGCGATTTTTCGCGTCATCGGAAGCGTCCAAAGACGTTTTCGGCACATCGACCGCGGATTTTTTTTCCGTCTCCTCGGCGTCTTTAGACAGCGAAGCGTAATCCTCCGGGAACGCGAATCGGCTCTCGGCGAGCCAGCACCCGCCCACGCACACGCCCCACCTCGCCGCGCCCGGCGCGCGCGCGAAATGTTCGCCGACCCTCTGCACGTGCCTCTGTACGACGATGCGGTCCCTTCCGTGTTCTTTCTCCGCGTTCCAACGCGCGATCGCGCCCGGGTCCAGCCAAAGCCCGGGCGATCGCAAGTCACACGAGTCCGCGTCCAACAGAGACCGAACATTGTGAGAGTGACTTTCGCCATTTGGGCGACGTTTCCCGCGGGAAGCGTTTTCGCTTTCGGCATTCGCGTCGGCATCGCTCACCATCTCGCGCAGGTACTTTGCTAACTTCGGGACGTCGCTTTTCGCAACCGTGTACCACACGAACCCCGTGGCGTCTAGCACTTTCTTCGAGTGCGTGTCCGTCTGGTACACGCGCTTCTTCTTCGCTTTCGTTCCGGCGTACGCGTACGCCACCTCGCTCAAAGCGAAAGGCCGCACGCACGACAAAGGCACCAAAGCGCCGGCGGCGAAGAAGCGGAGCGTCGGAGCGCCCGCCAACTTTTCGACCAAGGCTTCTTTTTCCATCGAGACGGTGGACTTGTGAACGTCCTCGAAATACGCCGTAGCGACAACCCGCGCGACGTTTCCGGGTCGAGACGCGATTAAACGAGGGTCCCACGCGTGAGTCGGCTCGTCCCGCCGCTCTTTCTTTTCGGCTTCGACGCCGAAAAAGCGAAGCGCCTTATTTTTTCTCGTCGCGCCAGAGTTGCCAGAGTTTGTTTTTCCCTTCCCCGTCGCGGGGGCCTCTCCGCGATCGTCGTCGTCGGAAATCTCGCGTCCGTCTTTCTCGGCGGACGCCGAGGCTTCCGTCTTCTCAGCGTCCGTCTTCTCGAGCCCCCCGCGCAGATACAGCTCCCTCCGCCGCGCGATCGCCTCGAGCTTCGCGCGACACAGCGGGACGTCGAACTCGAGGTACCGGAACCTAAGCGGCATGCCCGAGCGGTTGTGCATCAGCGAAAAGGTCTCGCGCTCCGCCAAACGCATGTCGCGCATCATCTCGCTCCCCTGCGCCGCGGCGTCGAACAACACGTCGTCCAAAGACAAGACGGAGGCGTGGAAAGCCTTCGTTGATTCTTCTTTGGTTTTTTCTTTCGCGACAAGTCGTTTCTTCTCGTCGGAGGTCTCGTCGTCGCTCTTCGAAACGACACCGCTCGTCACTCCGCGAAGAAGTTTCTCGGAGAAGAGCGAAAACGTCGGCGTCTTGTTCCTGTTGAGTCGCTCGGCGTCCGACGCGTTGGCCGCGTACAGCGGTAAACCAGACCCTTCGTTTTGTTTAATCCCCAAGTACGCCACTTCCGTGGGCGTTTTCAGCAGAACCGCCGGGTCCGTGAAAAACGAACCGGCAACCTCCACATAACCGAGCGTCTCCGACGGAGCCACCGCGTCGTCGTCCGAGTCGTAATACGTCTCGTGTTCGTTCGTCTCCACGGGATTGCCGTCGGCGTCCTTCGGCAGACGCGGAATTTGTCTCCGCCTCGCCTTGAACTTCGGCACTAAACGCTGCGAGACGTAGAAGCACGTCTCGCTCACGGACTCGCCCTTGTGCGCGCGACGCAGAGACGCCAACCAAGGACCGAGATCCGGTGCGGGTTTCTTTTTAACAGGTCTCGACGAAGCCATCGGAGCCGACTTCACCGTCGTCCGGCGGCCGCTCCACGTCGTCCACGTGTCCGTCTCGTGTTCGGTCGCGGCGCTTTCGGTTTCGGCCCCGACCTGAGGAGGACGCCGCGTCGCGATCCGCGCGGCGGACCTTTGAGTCGGAATTTTTCTTTCCGAGTCGCCCGCGTCGGTCCGTCCTGGAGGGTCTAAACCAGACGCGCTCTTCTCGTGCCTTCCGTCGTCGGAAGGCACGAAGTGCCTGACCACCATCCCCCCCTGCGCGCCGAACGCGTTCGCGAACGCCGTCGCCTCCTCGTCCGTCGCGTCGGCGTCGCCGAAAGTAAAAAGCGAAGCGTTGAGCGCGCGCGTCTTTTCGTGCTTGAAAAAGTACGAACCGCACTGCGTTCCCTTGAGTCGCAACAGACGCTCGGGGGTCACGCCGAGCGCGATAGAGCAGAAACGCGCGGCGCGTACTTCGCCGTTATCACCGTACCGCGTCACTTGAAAGTCAGACACGCGTTCGCGGTCGCACTCGAAAACCGCGCATTTGTACCGCTTCGCGTCGAAACGTTTTTTTTCCAATTCGCGCGTTTTCCGCTCGGACGAAGAGACTTTAGAGGCCGTCTCTTCGAGAGACGCGGAAAAGGGAGACCCTTTCGGCGCGGGAGCCATCGTGAACGGCGACGTCGGGTCGCGCGCCTTTCGAACATGCGCCTTCGAGAAAGACACGCGCTTCGGTTCTCGTTCGGTCGCATCTTTCGGAGGGGGCTTCGGTTCTTTCCCGCGGGAAGGGCGTTTCTTCCCGCCCGAGCGCCGCGTCGAGAGCGGCTTCGCGGCGGCGGCGGAGGTCCGCGCGCCTTCGTCGTCGTCGTCGTCGACGACTCGAGGCTTCTTCTTAAACGCCGAGAGCGAAGGCTCGGAGGGCGAAGGCTCGGAGGGCGAAGGCTCCGCTGTCTCGCGGCGGCGCGATGCTCTCCGCGGCGGCGCGTCCGAGCGCGTCCGAGCGTTCTCGATTCGCGAGGCTCGCTCCGAGGTAAGGTCGACCGATACCTGCGAGACGGATTTCCGAAGCCTTTTGCCCCGCGCGTTTCGCGTTCCTTTGCTGGGCAAAAGTGCCCAGTCCTCGCCGTAGACGTCGCGCAAAAGCCGAACCTTCCTCCCCGGGGATCCCGCCGGGGATCCCGCCGGGGATTCCGCCGGGGATCCCGCCGGGGATCCCGGGGATCCCGAGACGCGTCTCTCGTCCTCCGCCTCCTTCCCCGGGGACGGCGACTCGCTCACAACGCCGCGCGGCTGGAGGGGGAGCGGGTACGCCTCAATCTTCGAAAAGTCCGGAGCGAACTTTTTGTCAAACCGCGGCGGCGGCGCGTACGGTTTTTTCGGAACTTTTGAGGTCTTTTTAGGAACCGTCCCGACTTCCGTTCGGTTCAGGGTCGGTCCTCCAGTGCTCGCGCTCGCGTCCATCCTCGGCGCGCGCGCGAAGGCGGCGCGTACGTTCTTCGTGCGGAGGGTCCGGTGACGTTCCGGAGCCGGAGCCGGAGCCGGAGCCGTTTTTTCGTCGGAAGGGCGTTCCGTCGGAAGGGCGCCTCCCACGAGTCGCGCGATGACCCGCTGCGCCTCCTCCATCTCCAGAACCGCGAGGCGTTCTTCCTCCTCCTTGCTCGCGCGTTCCGGCGCTTCGTCGTTCGCCTCCTCCTCGGTTGCGGAACTGGCTCGTGATCGTTTTCGTTCGCCTCGCCGCCGCGCCTCGTGTGGGAAAACGGTCGTCGCCGCAACCGGCGGAGACTCTTCTACATTTTTTTCGACCTCGGCTTGGGCTTTGTTCTTCAAGCGACGAAGGCGGTCGCACTCGCGACGCTTCGCCTTCTTCGCCGCCTCGGCGTCCTTCTCGGCGTCCTTCTCGGCGTCCTTCTCGGCGTCGGGCGAAGGCGTCGCCGCGCCGTCCGCAACCGCGCGCTCTTCTACATTTTTTTCGCGCTCGGCTTTGGCTTTGTTCCGCAAGCGACGAAGGCGGTCGTTCTCGCGACGCCTCGCCTTCTTCGCCGCCTCCTTCGCCTCCTTCTCGGCGTCGGGCGAAGGCGTCGCCGCGCCGTTCGCGCCCGAGTCGTCGTCCGAACGAGGCAAAGTCGACGGTCGTGCCGCAGCTGCCGTCGGCGGCGCCACAGGCGGCGCCACAGGCGGCGCCACCGGCGCCACCGGCGGCGCCACCGGCGGCGACGTCAGCGCCGTCGCAATCGCCGCCGCCGCGCCCGCCGCGCCAAAGAGGTTCGCCGCGAAAAACGCGGGGTTCGGTCTTGACGGGGTTCGATCTGCATCGACGGGCGCCTTGGGCGACGTTTTAGACACGCAGTGCGCCTTCGGAGACCCCACCTTGTCGCCCTCGTCCAGCACGTCGTCCGCGTCCTCGATCTTCAGACGGGACGCGACGGCGACGGCGGGCGGCGTTTGATGTACGCGTCGCGAATCAGACGCGCATTTGACGCGCGGAGACGCCGACGCGACGCTATGGGTATTTAGTCTCGCCGACCCGAACCCGAACGAAGTCGAAGCGCCCACCGGCGTGGCGCCTCCCGCGAGAAGAGCCGGGAGCCCGGTCCACTCTCGTGACAGGGACAAAGAGCGTCTCTGCGGGACCATCGGGATCTCCAGCGGGTCGTACCCCGCCGGCGTGGCGAGGAACGGCGTTTGTCCGAGCGGCGCGGCGCTCGATAGAAACGCGGGACTCGCCGCCGCCGCCGCCCCGCTCGCGAGAGGGATCGCGTTCGCGTTCGAGAAGTGGCTTACGCTCGACAGGGGGCTCGCGCGCGCCTGCGCGTGCGCGATCAAGCTGGCGAGGCCGGTCGCGCCCACCGCCGCCGGCGCGAACGAGGCGCGCGCCGCCGGCGACGGCGCGATGGAAGCCAAAACGCGTCCGAGCGCGCGCGATTCCGAGACGCCGTCGATCGCGTTCGCTCCGGGAGCCCCAGCCCCTCCCAGCCTGAGCGGCGAAACGGCCGCGACGGCCGCGCGCAGCCTGTCCCACTCCGCCTGTCCGGCCGCCTGCTCGGCGCACGCGCACGCCGCGGCGACGAGAAGGCGCGCGGGATCGTCGTCGTCGAACCGATTCGACGAATCAATCGGGTCCGCCAACGCGCTGCCAAACGCGTTTGGCGCGTGCTCCTCCCCGAGGAGCGATTGCTGCGAGGAAAAGTCGTACTCGACGTGTTCCAGGCTCACGTTCCTCTGCGCCAAAAACGCACAAACGCCACCGTCGTACGGCTTCACAGTCTGAGAAATCTCCGGACCGAGCGCGGCCTTCGCGGCGCGCCGCGCTAGGGCGAGAAAACGCAACCGCAGCGACCTCGTCTCCGCGACTGTTTGGCGGAAAGCCAACCTACTTGTGGGGGTAGATTCTTTTTCTTTTCGCGTCGTCGGGAACTTGTCCACCATGCGGAACGCGGCGTCCAGGCCGTCCGCGGCGACGAGCGGGTCGCCGCTCTTCGCGCCGGCTTCCACCAGCTTTTTGCAAAAAAACGGAAGCCAGTTCTCGAAGGCGCCCGCCGAGAAGCGCGTGACGATTCCGTGCTCTCCTTTCGAGACGTATCGGAACCACTGGTGCTCGGAGTGTCTCCTGGTGTCCCCCAAGCCGAGAAGCATCACCGCGACGTGCGTGTCCTTGAACTGCGGCACGTGGAACCCCTTGGGCAGGAAGTGATTTTGGGGGTCGGGAACCACCAGCGCGGGCCACGGGAAATCCCCCACGGCTAAACCCGTGGTCATCACCCAAACGCGTTCCGAGCCCCATGACTCGAGGTTGTATGACACGTCCTTGTGCCGCTTCGCGCGCTCCGCTGGCGTCTCACCCGCGCGCCCGAGAAAGTCGACCGGGGAGAATGGCTCGGACCCGAACCCCCCACTTGGGGGGGCGTGCGGGTCCATCGCGAACGCGGCGGGCGGGCACGCGCGCGCCGAGATGGACGAACGCTACGCTCGGAGACGACGACGACGCGATATCGCGTCGCGCGCGGGCGCTCCCGTTCGAGGGGGACGCCGGACCCGCGTCACGGGTCCGACAGGTCCGACCGACGTGTGCGTTCGGAGCGGTTCGGTTACCGCATCGGGCGCGTCAGCGACGATGCCCGTGGACGCGCGCCTCTCGCGGGACGCGCCAGCCTTAATGCGTCGACATCGGACCGATCGATCAACATCGTTGTCACGTCGTTTTCCGGAAGAAAAAAAAATCGCGCGCGGCTCATTTACGCAATTCGGCGCCTCCGCCGCGCTACCGATCGCGGCGCGGCGCGCACGTTCGCCCGCGGAAGCCTCCGCGATGAAGCTCTCGCCTCTGGCGCACCAGGCGGACGCGCACGACGACGGCGCGTGGGCCGTGGCGTGGTGCAAGTCGAGCGATGGGGACGACCTGCTGCTCACGGGATCGGTGGACGAGTCCGTGCGATCGTGGCGCGCCACCGGAGACGGACTGGAGATGGTCCACGAGTACCAGGGTGCGTGCGCGGGCGTTAGTCGTCACGAAGCAAAAAGTTTTCTTTTCGTCTCCCGTCGGAAGAACGGCGCGATCGAGACGGTCGCGATCCGACCGCTCCGACGCGTCGTGACGGCGCGTCCGACGTCGTCGTCGTCGTCGTCGTCGTCGTGTCGCTAGGGATCGCCCATTCGATTCGCGAAGAAAGAAAAAATACTTTTTTCGAATCTGTACGTCGCTCACCGTCTCTTTCCCTCTCTCTTCGTTCGTGTATCACAGGCCACTCCTTGGGTGTCGTTTCGCTCGCCGCCTCCCCCGACGGCGCGACGGTCGCGTCGTCGGCGTTGGACTCGCAGATCCGTGTGTGGGACGCGCGCACGCACGAGACGCGCGTGATCATCGCGTGCCCCCCCGCCGAGAACTGGCACGTGAAATTTGTGCCAAACTCCCCCGACGTGCTTTTAGTGGCGGGCGGCGCCTCGAAGAGTGTCAAGCTGTACGACGTCTCGAGCGATACCGAAAAAAGTGGTACGGAAAGAGGCGTCTTAGCGTTACCGAATACTGCGAACGAGACGTCCGAGACGTCATCCCGGTTCGCGCAATCCGTCGCTGTTTCCGACGACGGCAAACTCATCGCGTGCGGCGCCGCCGACGGCGCCGTCGCCATCTTCGACGCTGTTACCTCAAAGTTTTTGCACTTTCTAGAGGGACACAACGCGCCCGTGCGTGGTTTGGCCTTCGCACCAGACAACAAGACGCTGTACACGGCGTGCGACGACGGGCACTGCCACGCGTACGACGCGGCGAACAAGTCTCTGTTAGACGCTCTTCCGGGCCACAAAGGATGGGTTTTAGGCGTGGCGTGCTCAAAAGACGGATTCGGCGTCGCGACTTGCGGCGCGGACGCTAAAGTTAAGCTGTGGGACGTGCGTTCGACTTCACAGGCGGAGAAGTGCGCGCAGACCGCTTCCGCGCAGACAGAAGCGGTGTGGGGCGTCGCGTTTTCGCCCTCCGACGACAAACTCGCGAGCGCGAGCGACGACAAATCAGTCGCCGTGTACCAGTACGTGCCGTAGAAAGGTTTTCTTCTCTGTGTGCATGGAATGGGAGACGGACAATGCGTATATAGTCTGTAATTTCAGACAACACGTATCGGTAGACTAAATACTCGTAGCGCATGCGAAGCGCCTCCCCGACGCCATTTACCCTTCGCCCCGCCGCCGCTCTTTTCCGCCGCCCCGCCGCTCCCGACGTTTTCAATCGGCTCGCGGCGGTCTTCGCGCCACTCTCCGCCGCGTCCCGGACGCCCGGCCGACAGCACGCACCATGGGAGAGAAGAAGGAGAAGAAGGAGAAGAAGGAGAAGAAGGAGAAGAAGGAGAAGAAGGAGAAGAAGGAGAAGCGCGACCGCGACGACGAGGATGGGGGCAAGTCCAAGAAGCCCAAGGGGAGCATCAGCCACGCGGTGCACGACGGGCGCGTGCTCGCGAACGTGGGCGACCGCGACCTCGCGGCTTCCGCTACCAAGTTCCCCCGCGTCTTCTACAAAGCCGCGAAAACCATCGCGAGCATGAGTGAGTCCGAAATCGCGACCCGACGCGAGCAGCTCGGCATCACTCTCGAGGCGGCGCCGCCCGGGGAGACATTCACGCCTCTCGCGTCGTTCGACGAAGCGGGTTTCCCGCCGGATGTCCTAAAAGCAACAGCCAACTTCCAGAAACCGTCCCCGATCCAGTCCCAGAGCTGGCCCGTGGTTCTCAGCGGGCACGACATGGTGGGCATCGCCGCGACCGGGTCGGGGAAGACGATGGCGTTTGGGTTACCCGCGCTGACCCAGATTTTGGCGCGCGGGAAAGACAAAGTCGAGCCGGGAAGGCCGATGGTTTTGGTTTTGGCGCCCACCAGGGAGTTGGCGCAGCAGACCGCCAAGGTGTTCGACGAGGCTGGCCAGTGCTGCGGCGTGCGCACGGTGTGCGTCTACGGCGGGTCACCCAAGTTTGAGCAGAAAAAACTTCTGACGCAGAACGGCGGAGCCGCCGTGGTCGTCGCGACGCCAGGAAGGCTTCGCGATTTCATGAACGACGGCGACGTTAAACTCGATCGCGTGTCGACGTTAGTGCTGGACGAAGCCGACCGCATGCTCGACCTGGGGTTCGAACCGGAGATCCGCGAGATCGCCGGCGCGACACGCGCGGACCGCCAGACGGTCATGTTCTCGGCGACGTGGCCGCAAACCATACAGGGCCTCGCGGCGGAGTTCATGTGCAACCCGGTGAAGGTGCGCATCGGCGCCGAGGGGCTCAAGGCGTCGCATTCGATCACGCAGATCGTCGAGGTGGTGGAGCCCAACGACAAGGACGCGCACTTGTCGCGCGTTCTGAAGAAGTACCTCGGGAGCGCGGAGAAGAAAGACACGCCGAGGACGCTCATCTTCGCGCTGTACAAGAAGGAGTGCGCGAGGTTGCACGAGAACCTGCGACGCCAAAACTGGCGGTGCGCGTGCATTCACGGGGACATGACTCAACGGGACCGCGAGGATTCCGTCGCGAGGTTCAAGAGCGGTACGAGTCCGCTTCTCATCGCCACGGACGTCGCCGCCAGAGGGCTCGACATCAAAGGCGTCGAGTACGTCGTCAACTACACGTTCCCGCTGACCACGGAGGATTACGTGCACCGCATCGGAAGAACCGGCAGAGCCGGCCAGACCGGATTGGCGCACACCTTCTTCACGCAGCACGACAAGGCTCGCGCGGGTGAGCTGGCGAACGTGCTACGCGAGGCGGGCGCGGAGGTGCCCGCCGCGCTCACCAACTTCGGGACGCACGTCAAGAAGAAAGAATCGAAGCTGTACGG
>ENA-OUOG01000657-OUOG01000657.1-marine-metagenome-genome-assembly--contig:-NODE-657-length-44344-cov-5.331782_pt1 | contig 44344 bp, 24 predicted proteins | sample MGYA00248635_ERZ508505 | MGnify/ENA primary metagenome ERZ508505 (study PRJEB26176, sample SAMN06267871) | marine metagenome | isolation source: Saanich Inlet, British Columbia, Canada | place: Pacific...
GACTTCCGCCGTCGGTGCAACGACGACTTGCGTCGTGGTGCCCGCACCCCCTCCGCCGACATCGCCCGCGTCGCGCGCGCGCTGCGCACCCGACGCGGCATCGCGCGCGACGCTCGTGCGCTGCGAACCCGACGCGCCCGCGTCGGTCGCGCGCGCGTCGGCCGGGGCGTCCCCCGCGCGCCCGGAGGGGGTGCCAACAACGAGCGTGTCGTGGTCGGTGCGCGCCTCCGCGGTTTCGGTGGGCGCGTGCGCCGCGCGCGCGCGCGACGCAGCGCCGAGCATCATGGATCTCGCGCATAATGACATCTCGACACCGGAACCGCAGCGCTGGGGTTGGTGTGTGTGCGTGCGTGCGCGCCCACCGCGCGGCCGTCTGTGCGCGAGGGTGCCGAGGAGAGTTGTTTTCCTGCGAAGAGGGGCCGGATCACCATCGAGGTGACAGGGTGATACGGGGGGAACAAATCGCGCGAAACTCGAACGTCGAACTCGAGACGAACCTCGTCAGCCGACCGACGGTGACGAACGGCGACCGCGCGCGCACAGGTCGGGCGCGCGGCGACGGCGACGACACGCGCGGCGATCTTCGCGCGAGCGCGCGAGACGGACGAGCGGCCGCCGCGACGTGTTCCGGCGAGCGTCTCCCGTTTCGGTCCGCGGCAGTCATCGGCGCGTCGAAAGGAAACGCATCATCGACGCAACGTCTCTTCGGAAGTGCCGAGATGTTGGCGGGCGAGACCGTCGTGGCTTCGGAAGCCTCCGAGCCTTTGCCGTCCACCTCCGCCGCGACTCCGAAGGTGGACCCCCCGAGGAGCGCCGCGACGCCCTCGCGGACGCCCGCGGCGGGCTCGCGGCGCCTGGTGTTCTCCACGCCCATCAGCACGCCCTCGGCGCCGGCGTCGAGCATGCGTAAGAACCCGCGCACGCCAGCCTCCGGCTACAAGATGGGCAACGAGGAGATGTGCGCGGTGTGTTTCTCGCCCCTCGAGCGCGACCGCGACCGCCGCCGGGACTTCTTCGCGGAGGCGCTCTCGACGGACGCCGACGCGTCCGCCGCGTCCGCCGCCGGGGAGCGGGGCGAGCCGCGGGACGGCGTCTCGGCGGTCGAGACGCCGAACGTTCTCTCGAGACGAGAAAAAAACGAACACGACGACCCGAAACGCGTCTTGTTCACCACCGACTGCAACCACGTGTTTCACCGGTGCTGCCTGGTGAAGTGCCGCGAGCAGGATTTCTCGACGTGCCCCATGTGCCGCGCGGCGCTGCCCTCCGGGCTCACGCCCGAGCACGTCCGCGAGAAGAACGCCGCGAAGCGCCTGGCGGACCAGGCCAACGCGCAGCAGAGATCCATCGTCGGCGCAGCGCAGCGCGCGCGAGAAGCTGTTCGCGCGCAGTACGTCCGCCGGATGGTCAACAGGCCTGTTTCAAACGGCGGCGCCGGAGGACAAGGCCACGGAGCGCACGTCAACGTGCCCTCCGTGATCGAGGAGGAAAGCGAAGAAAGAGGCTCGCCTCTCGGAGAGATGCCGCCGTGGATGTCCCCGCCCAGAGGCCGGCCGAGAGGCGGGAGCGCGCCGGCGACGCCCGCGCGGACGGTATCGTCACCCGCCGAGCTCCGAGGCGTCGATATCTCCGGAGAGAGCGCGTTTGTCCGTCGGGACCCGGACCCGTCTCCCTTCGTCACCGCCGCCGAGGAGCTCCGCGCGCGCGCGGCCGCGTCCGCCGCGGTGTCCGCGGCGTTCGCCACCGCCTCGGCGCCGTCCACGCCCGCGCGGACGCGCTCGCAAGAACACACCACCGGGACGGTGTCCAGCCTCGTTTCAAACGCGACGCGCGGCCCCGGGAACGCGGGGACGCTCGACGGCATCGCCGCCGCGGAGGAGGACCGCGCGCGAAACCGGGAGGGTTCCCTAACGGGCTCGGGCTCGTCTCTCCAAGGAGACGCGGGACGCGGTGGATCGGACGCGTTATGTGACACGCAAACGGTCACGAGCCTCGCCGCGGCGCTGGGCGCCGCGCTGGGGGACGTCAGCGCTTCGGCGGATCGCGGCGGGACCGGGACCGGGACGGACCCGCTCGTTTCCCGGGAAGAACGCAACGGCGCGTTTCGCTCGGCGGCGGAGGAGCTTCGCGCGGCGGCGGAGCGTTCGGCGTCGGCGCGGGACGCGCTCGTCGCGCACGGCACGGCGTCCGCTCCGGCGACGCCGATGGCGCACAGGCCGGCGGTGGCGGCGGCGATGGCCGCGGCCGAGGCCGCGGCGGCGGAGGGCGACGAGAGGGGGGGGGAACGCGCGCGCCGCGTCATGCGCAGGCTCGCCGCCGAGTAGGCGCCTCTGCGTTTTTTTCGTTTCGCTTCGCCTGGCTTTTTTTTCCTGAGCGCGACGGGGAGACTTTTCGCGATTCTTTTCTCGAGACGACGACACGGACTCGTGTGCTTTCTCTGGACGCTGTCAGACGCGACGTGGACGATCGACGACGCGCTGGAGGAGTTTGACACGAGCGACATCGACATCACGACATAATACATCTTCAATCACGGAAAAACCGTTCACCGTCTCTTCGCGTTCGCGACGGTCGCGTTGGGCGAGGGCGCCGCGTTTTCGTCCCCGACGGCGTCCTGCTTTCCTTTCGCGCCCTCGGGGCTTCCGCGCGACCGCCGCTTCTTCTTCTTCTTCTTGGGGGGGGTCACCTCCCCGCGCGCGTGCCTTTCGGCGCGCCGCGCCGCGTCGGACGCCTCGCGCCGTTTCTTCGCCTCCGCCTCGAGCGCCGCGGCGCGCTTCTTGAGCTCCCGCTTCATCGCAACCTGCTTCGCCTTCTGCCTCTGCTCCATCTCCGCCACCGTCTCTTTGTACGCTTTCACTTTTTCGCGGTTCGCGACGCGCTCCTCCTTTTTCGCCGCCGCGCGTCGCTCGCGATCCGCCGCGCGCGCGTCATCCACCGCTCGGCGGTGCGAACGCACCTCCAGCGTCAACGCCGACCCCGCGTCGTTCTCGGAGCTCATCATCTCCGCGTACTTCGCCTCGCGCGCCTTCTGCTTCTCCCAGAGAGCCTTCATCTCCCGCTTCTTGAGCACTAAGCGCTCCGCCTCGAGCGCCGCGCGACGCTCGTCGCCCTCCGCCACCTCCGCGCGCCGCGCCGCCGCCAGCGCCGCAAACTTTTCGTGCATCGCCGCCTTCTGCGCCTCGGCGGCTTTCTCCAGCTCGAGAGCCTTCTCCCGCTCCGCGAGCGCCTTCGCCTCGCGAATCTCAACCGCCTTTTGTTCCACCATCAAACGCTCCTCTCGCGCGGAACGCAGACGCACGCGCATTTGGGCTGTCTTCTCCGCCTCCGACGCCTCGCGCGCCTCGCGGTACGCGCGCGCGGCGACGGCGGAGGCGGCTCGCTCCGATTTTATTTTCTCTCTCGCGCTCGTCTTGAGCGCTCTCGCGGCTTCGAGTTCCCTCTCCGCGATTTCCACGAAATCGCTCTCCATCGGGATACTGGGCGTGTCGTCAATCTTCAAAAGTTCGCGTTCTCTTGAACTTAAAGGCCGAAACGTGGAGAGGTACAGTTCGTACCGCTCGGCTTTGTGCACGGCGCGTTTGGCGGTTTCGCCGTAAAACTGTTTCACGAGGTTCGCGACGCGTTCGCGCTCCGGAACGACGGGCGCGGGCTCGAGCTCCCCGCGGAACTCGTCGTGCGACCCGGTGTACCGCATGATGCCCGTGGGAAGACGGTCTGGCACGGAGATCGCGGCGCGGTTCTCGACGAACGCCGCGGCGTCGCCCGCTATGCGCTCGAAACCCTCGTCCAGGCGCGACGACGGAAGACGACCGCTCCAGCGCGTGCGCGGGACAGGCGCGTCGGCGATTTTTTTGTGCGCTTCGTTTCGTCTCGCGGCGTCCGCGAAGAGACGCGCGCTCTGCGCGTCTCTTTTTGACTCGCTCAGGCGCGTGTCGCGCCAACGCGAGGGCGCGAGGTGCTCGTAGAAAGGACGCATCGCAACCGGCGCGTTTTTCGGGGGATCGTTCCAGGGATGACGCGACGGTAAGTAACCGTCTTCGCGCGACGTTCGGCTCGTCGACGGACGCCGAGGCTGCGAAGACACCGAGCCCGGTCGCGCGTTCGTCCCGTTGGGGTTCCACGCCGCCTTGAAGGAAGACGATCCCGCCGCTCCTCGCTTCGATCGTGACGCACTCTGCGCCGCGCTCAACGGACGCGTCGGCGCTTTCGGAGACGACTTCTTGAGGGGCGGCGCGCCGGCCGCGGCGCCCGCGGCGCCCGCGGCGTCCGCCGGGTTTTGATTCTCCCCGTCCGCGGCGGTCGCGTGGGAACCGGACGACGGCTCGCGCGCCTCGACGGGCGCGTCCTCCGCGTGAACGATCTCCGCGGTCGGGTCATCGGCCGCCTCTGTCGGTCCGCTCGCCTCGGGGGGAGCCTCCGGCGCATCGGGCGCGGGCGGCGCGTCCGATGAATTCCCTTCCGGGCCGGCGTCATCGCTCCTCCTCTCGAACGCGACGACGGGGCTCGCGGAGACGTCGCCGGCCGCGCCCGCCGCCGCGGGGGGCGCCGCGGTGGCGTCGTCGGTCGAAAGTGCGGCGGCGTCCATCGCGGCGGTCGATCACTCGATCGTGCGTCGGCGGACACTCGGCGGGGACCTTCGGGGGACGAGACGCGCCGATTTCCTCGGCCGTTTCGAGGCCACGCGCTCGTGACGCGAAACGCTCGAGCGGATTTCGAGACGCGCGACCCTCCGAGCGCCGAACGACCTCGCGGTAGACGCGCACGCGCGTGACGATCGCGCGGGGCGTGCGATCACGAGCCCGACGATGCGAGCGGGTCACGGAAGCCCGACGACGTGGACGTGCCGCCGGCAATGGTCGCGTCGTCGCCGGCGTCGATGTATATTATCGGACCCCTTTTGGCGTTGACCCCCGGATCGATCGAGATCGAAACGAACGCATCCGCAAAAGATCCCGCGCCTGCGGTAACAACGCCGTGACGCGCTTTTCCGAGCGCGTGGGTCGCCACACTCGTGCGCGTCAGGACGAGGCGCCGGACTCGGTCGGCGCGGGCGAGGCACGGGTCGAGCCGCGATGGCGTCGTCGTCCCGCGCGGGCGACACCGCCCCCCCCGACGGCTCGGACCCCGCCCCCGCGGGAACGGAAGCGGAAAGGCGGCCGGAAACCGAGCGGGCCGGCGCGCGGACTTCCGAGGGTGCCGCATCCTCGGCGCAGCAAAGACCGGCTTCGTCGGGCGCCGCGAGCGCTCGCGCGTCCGGGGACACGATCACCCTGACCACCTGGGTCGGGACGTGGAACGTCGGCAACGTCGCGCCGAAGATGGACGCCGTCACGCAGTGGCTCGCGCGCGCGCGCGGCCACGACCTCGTCGCGGTCGCCGCGCAGGAGGCGTCGTACCCGCACAGCCGCGCCAACCTCAAGCCCGAGGCTGTGTGGGCGGAGACACTCGCCGCGCGGCGCGGCGGCGACGCCGAGGCGGAAAACGCGCGCGACGCGACACGGCTCGTCCCAGAGGCGGGCTCGACCGCCTCCGACTCCGACTCGGAGGAGGCGCAGACCTCCGCCGCGGGACGCGCCGCGTTGGACGAAGATGGAACCGATGCGCACTCGGTTAACGCAGACAAAAGCGCGTCCGTGGGATGCGACTCTTCCGTCTTCGCGAAGAAGAAGCGCGGCTTCTTCGGGAGCTCCAAGTTCGCGCGCGCTTCCGGCGCGCTCGCGGGCGCGCTCGCCGGGGGCGTCGCCGCCGGTCCTCTGGCCCCGTTCGGCCTGGTCGCCGGCGCCGCCGCCGGGTACTACAGCAGCGCGCGCGTCGCGGCGGAGCTCAAGTCTAGGAGGCACTGGTTCGACCTATGCGCGGCGGCGATGGGCCCGGAGTACTGCATGGTGCAGACCGCGACGCTGTTACAGATGCGCCTAGTGGTGTTCGCGCGGAAGAAAACGGTGATGGATACGAGACTCATTCAAAGTACAAGGGTCGGGTACCAAGCCACCGGTTTACTCGGCGCGGTGGGGAACAAAGGCGGTTTAATGGTGCGTCTCGGTTTTTCGCACGGCGGCGCCGTCGCGTTCGTGGCGTGCCACCTCGCCGCGCACGAGGGCGAGAAGCACGTCACCGCGCGCGACGAGAGCGTCGCCGCTATTTTAAGGGGGTGCTGGGACGGCTCGGTGGAAAAAGCCGTGGGGGAGACGGACGTCGGGTCCGCGCAAGATCTCGCGCGAGATCGAGATCGAAACGACGCCGACTCGGGCAAGACGAGTACGGGGGAATTTTCGCAGAAGTCTTCCGGTCCGAGCGTACAGAAGCGACCGACGAGAAGCGACGCACACGAAAACGTCTCATCGAACACGACCGAAACCCGTGAGCTGCTGGCGTGCACTGACCACGTGTTCGTGTTCGGGGACCTGAACTACCGCGTCGACCCCGGCGCGGTGGAAAACGATTCGTCGTCCTCCGCGGAGAAGCGCTTGAAAAAACTCGGCTGGGGCGCGCGCTGGAAGAAAACCAACGACGCGCCGAGCGGGTCGCTCGTCGCCGCCGTCGCGGGGCTCGCCAAGAAGACGGAGAAGAGGAAAAACGCCGACGCGGCGTTTCGTCGGAACGCGGCGAAGGAGGTCGCCACGCCGAAAAGCGCGGAAGGCGTCGAGACGGCGATGCATCCGGCGGACGCGTCCGAATCGGAAGAATTAAAAAACGACTCGGAAGCCGACGACGTCTCCGGCTCGGCGGCGGCGATGACGCGTTGGGTCGAGGGGTGGCTCGCGGTGGCGGATCTCGCGGCTCTCGGCCGATTCGACGCGCTCGCCGAGGGCGACCAGCTGCGCCGGGAGATGTCGCGCGGGCGCGCGCTGCGCGGCTTCGTGGAGGCGCCCATAACGTTCGCGCCCACGTTCAAGCTCGAGACGTCTTCGAGTCGTGAGACTCGCGGAGCCGAGGAGGACTTTGGACGACGAGGAGACGTCGACATCGGCCTTCCGCGTTCTCTTTCGTCGCGCGAGTACTCTAAAAAACGCATCCCCTCGTGGTGCGACCGCGTGTTGGTGCGCTCGCTGGCAAAAGCGTTTACGTGTCGCTTCCTGACGTACCAGTCGTGTCCGGGCGTGCGCTCGAGCGACCACGCGCCCGTGTACGCTTCCGCTGAGCTGGACTTTTCGAGCCGCGGAGTTCCCGGCGCGTTTCTTCTCTCGTCGGAGCGCGAGAGCGTCTTCACAAAAAACGTCCGACGTCCGACGTCCGACGCGTCGGAGACGCGGAGACTTGTCGCGTTGCGCGTCCGCGTGTCCTCCTTCCGCGTCGCGCTGGAGGATGACGAGGACGAGGACTGTTCAACGGTCTCTGTTGAAAAAACCAACGACGACGACGACGACGACGACGACGACGACGCGTCGTCGGACGACGGTCGGTACGACGTCCCCGGGACGCCTCTGTACCGCGCCGGGTCGAGGACGGGGCGCGAGACGATGATGGAGAAGCTCGTGGCCCGCGCGGCGAGTCTCAAGACGAGCTCTGAGACGAGCGTTTGCGGTAACGCCGAGACGTCAGTCGCTCAGAATCTTAAACGTTCGCCGAGGCCATCCGGCGCGCGCGACGCTTCCTCCGGCGCGCGCGCCGCGATGGAGAAGCTGCAACGCGGCGCGACGGCGACGGCTCGGTTTTCGTTTCCGTTCTCGGAGAAGGAAAAACAGAAGACCGTCGAGCTGTTCGCCGCCGCGGGCGTGACGTGTCGCCCGGCGCAACCCTTTGTTCGAGACGTAAACGACGACGCGACGAGTTCCGCGGGCGAAACGAACGGAGACTCAAACGAGCGTGATTTTCGGGATGGAACCGGAACCGACTCGCGCTTCACTCCCGCCACCGTCACCGCGCACTGGGCCGCGGCGTCGCTCCCGGTGGTCGAGTTGGGCGTGTGTGACGTGACGAACTTGCGAGATGTCGTTCGCGAGCTCGGCGGACGCGTCGCGGTCGCGTCCGTCGCGATCGACAAGGAGCACGCGGGAAGCGCGATCATTGATCTCGGCGAGGTGTGTTTCGCGTTTCGCGGCGCGGCCGAGAACGCCGAGAGCGTGTTCGTCGAGAGTCAGTCTCCGCAAACAGTCTCCGCCGCGTTCGACGTCCCGTTCGACCGGTTCGCGCGGCGCCGCGGCAGAGCGGAGGGCACGCTGACTCTGGAGGTCGTGCCGGTCGGCGAGGAGGAGTAGGAGTCGCGACTTTTCGTAATACGTTTCGTAATACGTTTCGTAATATGTAGAACAACTCGGTTTCGCGTCTTTTTGTGTGCGAGCATCTTGCGTCGCGCGTGGTATGAGATACCTGATACGATGTCTACCACGGAGTAGGCTCAGCGCACTCCAGCGCACTCCCGATCACTACGCCGCGGCGGCGGCGAACACCCCGAGAAGCGCATCGTCCTCCTCGTCAGGGTCGGGCGAGTTACGCGGCGGCGCGTCGTCGTCGTCCGCCGCGCCGCCGCCGGCGGCGGGACTCTTCGCGTCTGCGCTTCCGCTCTTCCGCTCGCCGTCCGCTCGTTTCGTGTCGATGTCAACGGCGCGCGTCGAAGGCGCGTCGTCGTCGTTCGCGCGGGGCATGAGCAGGATCTGGTGCGCGACGCGCCCCGCGTCGACGTCCAGTCTGAGATTCTCGTGCCGCACGCGATTGACTAAATTCTCCATCAGCTGGATGTTCTGCAGTGTCTGCGCGCGATCGGACCACAGCGCCGCGCACCGGTCCTGCAGTTCCGCGACGCGCGCGAGCTTGCGCTGGCGCGACCGCCGAGCGCTCTCGCGGTTGCTCACCATGCGACGCTTGCGCTTCTCTTCCTCGTCTTCCTCACTCGCGTCGCGCTTAAAAAACGCCTCGTCCTCGTCCTCCTCGAACTTGGTCGCGACCGCGCTCGTCTCGCGACGCGCGAAGGACGCGTCGTCGGTGTCCCGCTTCGCCGCGCGCTCGAACGCGCGGCCGCCGGCGTCGGTCGGGGGGGGGTCGATCATGGCTTCGCGGGTCCGCGGTATGGAGATGGCGCCGACTTGCTCGAAATCGACTGAACCGTCGTTGTTACTCGGCGCTTTTCGATCGGCACCGCGATCGGTCCGCGGCGCGTTCGAGACTGGGCGACGCGCGGGAAGACTCAGCGTGCGCCTCTGGGCGCTTCGGTGGACGACGCGTGCGCGCGTGGGGCGTGGGGCTCGCGAGTCAGCCGTCAGGGTCCCTCCACGGCGTCTCCACGACCGCGCGGATGGATGTGCGCGAGAGATGCATCCGACGATCCGAGTCAGAAAATGACGCCTCTGACTCGGATCGACGATTTCCTCGAGTCATTAGACCGTCCTCACGGAGAGAAAAAATCCGGTCCTCCACGCCTTGATTTTCTCTCGCGAAGAAACGCTCCACGATGATGCACTTCGAAGGGTGCGTCCGAGGGATCGCTTTTCCGCGCACTCGCCGCGGCGCATGCTGCTTCGAAGGCCGGGGTGGGCCCGGGTTTTGCTCGGCGCGCTCGCGCGGGTCCTCTGGTACCTGTTCGGCGTGCCGTGCGCGTGGAGCCTGCCGCGCGGCGCGGAGAGGGAAGGCGCGAGGTGGGGGACTTCGGGAGACGAGGAAGAAGATGAAGCGCGACGGCTCGACGACGACGGCGACGGTTCTTCGCCGCGAGCGTCTCACGCGTCTCGCGTGGACACGCTGCGGCGCGCGTTCGCGCTCGCCGGCGCGGCGGACGTGCGGCACGTCGCGGGCGCTTTCGACGAGCATCTGGCGGACGTCTCGCGCGTGCTCGCGTCGTGGGACGTCCCGGAGCACGTCGCGCTCGCGGGGTACGGACACACGCTGTACGGCAGCGAGCTGTTTCCGTACGCGCTGGGGAGCTTCTCTCGCGCCGCGCGGGCGGAAGTGCGCGCGGCGGTCGGCCGCGACGCCGAGGAGCTGATGTTTCTGTACGGCACGTGCTCGCAGAAACGGTGGTACAGGAGCGTGCTCGAGATCGTTCTCCCGGACGACGTCGTGAGTAACGGGAGTCGTACCGGAAACGCGGAGTTCGTTGTTCCGGAACAAGTCAACGCGTACACGGGCGAGTCGCGAAGACTCACAAAGACACTTTTCGCGTTTCTCTGCGCGATGCACGCCGCCGACATCATCTCGACGCTTCCGGAGGGAAGAGGGAAGCGTCGCGGGGAAACCACCTCGGTGTGCAAAAGCGAAAAGAAAAAGAAGCAGAAGAAGAAGAAAGCTCAGGTTTCCGCGGAGGTTTTTTGTTTGCGTCTGTTGCGCGTAGCGGCGGCGGCGACGCGATCGGACCCCGACGCGACGAAACGTTTCCCAAATCTCGAAAGAGCGTTGCTCTTCGCCGCCGGCGACTGGGCCACTGACACGGGCAGTGACGTGTGTGTCGAAAAAACAACGCTGGAGGGGTTACGGCGGTGCGCGTCGGACGCGTGGCTCGTCGCGCGCGCGACGGGTTTAGCGTGAGACAATCTCTAAGGGAGACGATATCGGTAGTCGGTAACGTAGTAGTAGTATTCTCTTTCTCGTTTGAACGATACGGCGAAGAAAAGCTCCACGCCCATCGACTCTTCTCTCAACCGCTCCCGCCGCTCACGGCGCCAAACGCCTGGGGTCGCGAGGGAACATGCTCGTCTTTCGGATGTTCCCCAGCCCCAGGAACAGCATGACGACGCGCTCGAGGCCGACGCCGCACCCGCCGTGGGGAAGCGCGCCGTACTTGAACGCGTCGATGTACGCCTGGATGGTGTGCACCTCGATCCCGCACTCCACCGCACGTTTGGTCAGAAGCTCCACGTCGTGGATCCTCTGCGCGCCGGAGATGATCTCCTCGCCGCGGATGAAGATGTCGAACGAGTTGGAGTAATCGGGGTTCGACGGATCCGGCATGGTGTAAAACGGCCGCGCGCCCGCGGGGTACTTGTGCAGGATGTAGAAGTCCGTGTCGTACTTCTGCTTCACCAGCTCACCCAGCGTGCGCTCCTGCGCCGTGGACAAATCGCCCAGCGGGTCCACGTCCTCCACGCCCGCGTCTTGCAACATCTTGATGCCCTCCGGGAACTCCAACCGAAGCGTCGGTCGCAGGTACTTGAGCGGCTCGTACGGGTACTGCTGAGAGACGACTTTGAGTTCGTGCGCGAACCGCTCGTTGAGCCCGTCGAACATGTGCAGGAACAGCGCGTCGAGCACGTCGAGCACCTCGAAGTAGTGCTCCTTGATGGCCATCTCCATGTCCAACCCGGTGAACTCGCACAGGTGGCGGTGCGTGTTGCTGTCCTCCGCGCGGAACACGGGGCCGATCTCGAACACGCGCTCGAGGTCGGATTCGATCGCCATCTGCTTGTACAGCTGCGGCGACTGCGCTAAACACGCGGGCTGGCCCATGTAATCGAGCTTGAACACGCTCGCGCCGCCCTCAGACGCCCCCCCGATGAGTTTCGGGGTGTGGATCTCCACGAAATCGCGCGCTCGCAACGCGTCGCGGAACAGCTCGCACACCGCCGACTGCACGCGGAAGATGGCTTGGTTCGCCGGCGTCCTCAGATCGATCACGCGGTGGTTCAAGCGCGTGTCCTGTCCGACGCGCACGTACGTCGAGTCCTCCGCCTCGAACGCCGTCTCCGAGCGCGCGGCGTCTTCGAGCTGGAAGGGTAAAACCGGAACTGAGCGCGAGATGCACCGGATGGACGAAGGCGCCATCTCCACGTCCGTCTGCGTGCAGCTTAACACCGGTCCCTCCGACGGCTTCGCCACGATCCCGACAATGTCCACCACGCTCTCCTTGGTGAGGTTGGAGACGTACTTGACCATGCCCTTGCTGACGTTGACGTCGTCCACGAAGAACACGCACTGCACGGTGGTGGTCTGCTGCCTGAGAACCAGAAACGCGCTCTTGCCCTTGCCGCGCACGGCGTGCACGCGCCCGCGGAGCGTGATAGTCGAACCGATCTTCGACTCGTCCACGTCCTTGACGTGCGTCCAGACCGTTCCGGTCTGCGCCTGGGACATGATCAAAGGCGCGTCGCCGTACCGGTCCGCCAAAGGGTCGGGGCCGCCCTGCTGCGCGAGCTCGCGCGCGGCAACCTCGGCCGCCTTCGCAGCCTTCTTCGCCTCCTTCTCCGCGGCGGCCGCGGCCTTCTTCGCCGCCTTCTTGCTGATGCCGCCGGACTCGGCGGTGGCCGCGTCGCCGCCGCCGGGGGCGGACGCCTCCGAATCGGCGGGGGTGGGGGGGGGGGCTTCCGGCACCGGCTCGGACATCTTCTCGCTCTGGTTGCCTATGATGCGCGGAGGGGCGAGGTCGCGGCGTGCGCGCGCGAACGACAGTGGGGAGGGGGGCGGCGCGCGATCCGCCGACGGAAGGATCGGGTCGGCTCCGAAACCTCCGTCGAAGCGCGCTTTATCCAGTTTGACGACGTTCCCGTATGGGCATTCAGTCAGAACCAATCGGCGACATTCGGTGTCCGCGTCGGAAAGGACGCGTTTTTTTTTCGAGAGTCTTTTCACAAGTCTCACCGTGCGAGAGAGCTTCCGCGATTGCGATTGCGATTGCGATTGCGAAAACGAAAACGAAACCAAACCATCGTTCTCGTCGCGTCTCCCGGCTACGAGCACACTCCGTTCTACGCGGCGTCCGCGGCGTTTAGTCCCCCCGCCGCGAACACCCTCGCCCCCCCCGCGCGCACGCGCACGCGCGTGGGTCCGTACGGCACGCGCCAACTCGCGGGGCTTCCCGGGAGGAGCGAAACGCGAGGTTCCGAGTTATCGCGAATCGAAACATCCGACACCTCCAAACGCGACGTTTCGCGCGCGGTCGCGACGAGCTCGCCGTCGACGGCGACGTATCCCCCCCCCCCGTCCTGCGCCGAGCCGGGCGTGAGCTCGAACGCGGAGCACTTCAGGTAGGTCACCGCGGGGTGCGAGACGTGCCCCCCCGCGTCGAAAGCTAACAACAAAAACAGCATAGCCAGTCTCGAAGTTCCGCGAACGACGATGACGTCGTACGCGCCGTCGCTCGCCTCCGCCGCCGGCGCGGCGTGCATGTCCTCCGCGCCCCACGGGACGTTCAGAGCCCACACACCCCGGATATCGGATTTGTCGCGGAGTTCTCTCCACCCTTGTTTCGCGAGAACAGGGTCGTCGCAAGGCACGGAAACGGAAGACCCGAGCGATCTCGCCGCGGCGTTTCTCGCCGCCGCGCGCGGAGCGGTATTTTTTAAAAAACGTTCGCCGTCGGGAGACCCGTCGGGAGAAGCGGAGAGCGGCTTGAAGCGCAGCTTCGCGCCTTCGTACCTCCGGGGGAACAGGATTCGAACCACGGCCTGCGCGGTGAACCGCGCGCCGCCCAGCCACCGGAACCGCTCGGACTCGATGTCGATGTCGGCGAAGAGGCCCCAGGAGAGCGACAGGAGCGAGCGCATCGCCACCGGCGCTGGCGCTTTTTTTTTCCCTTCGCGCGCGGAGGTCTCGTCTTCGACGTCGACTTCGACGTCTTCGACGTCTTCGCCGCCTTCGCCGAGACTCGTCAGACTCGTCGCACTCGTCGGCACGAACACGTCCGCCGCGTCAAGTGAGCGCGTCCCGCCTCGCGCCACCGCCAACGCGGCGGACGCCGCGTCGCACGGCTCGTTCGCGAAGAACGCGAGCGACTTAGCGATTGCGTTTCCCGAACCCGTGGGCACGACGCCCACGGGGAAAAGCGAAGCGCTCTTTCGCTCAGCGCCGCGTTCGCCGTCCACCCCTCCGCGGCCGGCGAGTCCGTTCCGCACCTCCGCCAGCGTTCCGTCGCCCCCGACGCACACCACGCCGGCGTACGCGTCGAGATCCAAACCCGAGGCGACCGCGTGCGCGTCGCCCTGCGCTTTCGTGACGACCACTTCGAGGCGACGAGTGTTGGACGACTCGTCCGTCGTCGACCCGAAGGCGCATCGCAGCACCGGCTCGACGTCTCTCTCGTACAGCCGCACGCCTCTGCCGTTCCCCGCCGCGGGGTTGACGATCACCATCACCTTCCGTTCGTCGTTCGCGGGGTCGAGCCACATCGAGTTCGCGGGGAAGCACTCGCCACGCAGCCTGTCCCGCGCGGCGATGAGGTCCACCACGGTCTCGAACGAAACCTCACGATCCACGCGTTTGCCCCCCTCGCGCCTGCGTCGTCGCCACAGCCCGCGCTTGGCGGGGAACGTGTGCACGGTGAGCGTGAGCGCCTTCGGGCCCACCCCGCGGGTGATACCCGCGACGTCGCGCGGGTCCACCCACGAATCGCCCACCGCGACGCGAGGCGCGGAGCCCATGGCGACGGGTCAAACGCGCGAGCGGATGTGTCAAACGTGCGCGCATCATTCATCAGTTTCTCGGAGGAACTCGCAAGCACACAAAGCAATGAAAATTTCGTGATTTCGGTACGCCCGCGGTACGCGTACTACTACAATCGACTTCACCGCCAAACCGTCACTGCACGTTCGGCAACTTATCCCCCGGCCGAATCACCATCGGCTCGCCCTTCCAGTCCATCACCACCTTGCTCCCGGGCTCGAACTCGGAGAGGTCCACGCCGTCGACGTCGTTTTTGTCGTCGCTCGGCGGAAAAACCAGACTGGTTTCCCCCGCGGCGTCGCCGAAGTCGTCGATGTCGTACACGGGAACCTCCGACTGTTCCTTCGTCAAACTCCGCGGCGCCCTCGGCTTCGTCCGCGGCGGCACAGCGTGTGTCACTCGCTCGACGTCCTGTTCCTCGACGGCGTACAGCCCGTCGATCAAGCCGCCGGAGTTGTACGTGACGTCGAACGCCGCCGCCGCCGCGACGGCGGCGGCGACGTCGGCGGCGTCGTCCACGAAGGAGAGCGATTTTTCTGTTTCGTTTGGAAACGTTTTTTTTTTCGATCCTCCGCTCGGCGCCGCGCGCGATTCGTTCTTCGATCGTCTCTCGGCGTCTTCGGTCGCTCTTTGGGGAAGCGCCACGGGCACCGCTCTCAGCACGTGCCAGGTGGGCGAGCCGTCCACGACGTGCTCGGCGAACTTCTCGCCCCACGCGCGGTGCTTCGCCAACGGCAACGCGGCGAAGAACGCGTCGAGCTCGGCCAGGTCGTCGAACTGCTCGCAGTGCATCTCTACGCGGGACTCGGGACAGCCCAGCTGGCCGGTGAACACGGAGACGCGCGAGGCGTCCAGGCCAGCCTCGGCGCCGACGGTGTGGATCCACTCGCCCAGGAGCGATATCGCGGAGGCTTTGTGGCCGTAGCGCGTGTCGATGATCCAGCGCGCGCTGACGCGCCCGCGAGGGGGAGGGGGCGCCGGGGAGGCGGCGGCGTCGGTGGCGCGAACCTCGAAGCGCGCGCGCCGGCGGGCGGACGCGCGGCAGGGGACACGCGCGTCGGTTCCTCCCGCGCGTGACGCGTGCGCACGCGCGAAGGCGCGCGCGGCGCACCCGGCGTGCGATGTCGAGCAGGACATAGTGCGCGTCGGAGTGCGCGCGACGCGAGCCGGACACGCGCTCAATTCGACGCGTTCGAGGATGTTTCTCGAAGCATCTTCGTTAATGGGTATCAGGAAAGTTAGCGCTCTGCGTCAGAATCGCCCACATTCTCACTTTTCATCCATGAACTCTTGACGAATCACGTCAGCGAATGAAAGCTACGGGTAACAACCAGTTTTGCTGCACGCCGATGGGGAGCGACGATTGCGCCAATTGGCACTCGTCGCCGCGCCCCGCCTGCGCGTATGGGGAAGAAGGATAAGAAGAAGAAGAAACCTCCCGCCGCGGCCTCGATCGCGGCGCCCGCGGCGAGCGCCGATGAGCCCGCGGTCGCCGAGGCTGAGGCGGAGCCGGTCGATCCCGCGCCCGCGGAGGATTCGTCGAGCGACAGCAGTCGCGACGACGAATCAGGCACCACCGGCGAGAGCGAGGAGCCGCGCGATGGGGCACCGAGCCAGCCTCGGCCGCCCGCGGTCGAGGACGCCGACGCGCCCGCAGACCGCGACGAGGACGCGCGCTCATCCGAACAGCTCGCGATGGAGCTCGCGCGCCTGCGCGCGCGTTGCTTGTCCCTGGAGGATGAGGCCGAGGCGGCGTCGAGCGCGCACGCCGAGGCGCTTCGTTCGCTCCGCGCGGAGAAGGATGCGCTCGCGCAGTCGCACCTCGCCGAGCTCGCGCGCGCGCGCGAGTCGTCCGACGCGCACGCCTCCTCCGCGAAGAGCGAGCTGGTTTCGATGCAGGCCATGTCCTCCGCGCAGCGCGCGAAGATCGACGCGCTGACCGACACCGTCTCGGAGCTGGAGGAGCACATCGAGCGTTTCGAGCGAGAGCGGGATTCAACGCGCACCGCGGCGACGGCGGAAGCCGTGGCGCTCGCGCTCGCCGCCGCGGACGCGAAGCACGAGGAGGCGTTGCGGGCGGCGGTCGATGCCAGCCGCGAAGCGTTGCGCCGCGCGTACGTCGTGCACGCCGCGGCGAAAGCACAATGGGCCGCGGAGAAGATCGGTTTAGTCGAACAGAGGGGAGACGCCGTCCGAGCCGAAATCGCCGAGGCGGCGCGGATCGCGCGGTACGCTCGCGCCGCCGTCGGGTCCGGGTCCGACGTCACACAAAGCGGAAAGTTCTTCCCGCTGACGGAAGAAGACAAAGACGAGGCGCTCTTGTCGCCTGGCGCGGCGCTCCGCGCGCTTTTCGCGGCGACGACGCCGTCGCGCAGCCGAGCCGCGCTCGCCGCCGCCGAGGCGGATGCGAAGCGCGAGCGAGATGTCGCGTCGGCGTCGGCGAGCGCCGCCGCCGCCGCCGCGGATGCGGGCGAAGCGCGAACGCCGGGAAAAGAACACGAGCGAACGGACCCTCCTGTTCCGTCGCGAGGCGAAGACGAGCGCGTCTTGGACGAAAGCGACGAGAGCGGGTCTACCTCGAGTTCCTCCAGTTCAACCGGGAGCGACGAGAGCGGTTCCGCGAGCGACGAGACCTCCGCGCCAAACGAAAAGGACTCGTCGCCGCGCGAGGAAAAGGAAGTCGCCGGCGGGCGCTCGCCGCGCTCGCCGCGCTCGCCGCCCCGTTCGGTCGGCGGCGAGCTGGCTGATTTGCTGGACGACGCGATGGAGGACGAGATCAGCGCTTCGGTGGCGCGCGGGTACTGCGTCGACAACGAGACGGGCGCGGTGATCGTCGGCGCGAGCGCCATCGTCGAGAACGTCATGGCCAAGTACCGCGGCGACAAAAGCGAGTCGTCGAGACGGAAGCTCTCGCCGCTTTTTTCTCCCGTAAACGCGGGCGCGCCGAACGCCGTCGTGACTGGGGACGTTTTCGCGCGCGCCGCGAGCGGCCAGGGCCCCGCGTTCGAACGCGCGATGCGTGAGGCGAACGAAAGAGAAAGAGACGCCCTCTTCGGGTCGGAGGACTCCGCGTTTGGCGACAAACGTTACGTGAGCCAGTCTGACGTTTTCGCGCTACGGCTCGAACGCGAACAAACGCGAAACGAGCGCGCGACGCTCCTCGCCGAGCTCCAGCGTTGCCGCGCGGAGCTTTCTTTGGCTAAGCTGGAAGCGCGGAGCGAGAAAAAGAGACAAGAAACTGTCGATTTCACCACTTCTTCGTACGAGAAGGAAGAAGAGGCGTGCGTGAGACGCCTGGCGTTGGCGGCGGACGTGCGCGCGCGCGAGGCGGAGGCGTCTCTGAAGGAGGCGCGGAAAAAAACCGCGTCGCCTAGCGCGCTGCGCGCCGTTCTCGCCGAGCTGGGAGAGCTTCGCGCGCGTCTGGCGCGCGTCCGCGAGGCGCAGGAGACGAGCGCGCGGCTCGTCGCGCCCACCGTGGCGTCCGCGCTGGCGTGTTTGCGGCTCTCGGGAACCTGAGGGTGAACGAGCGATTTTTCGCGTTTTCGTATCTTTGCGTTTTTAAAGAAGAAAGCGAGAATGCGTGACAACGTCCCTTCGACAGCGCGCCTCTACGTCGCGCTCGCGTCGTGTCACTCACGATTGAATCGTGGTACTACCCTCGTTCGTCTCGTGCGTCTCATCATTTACAGGGAGAGGCCGGAGTCGTCATCCTTGCCGCCGGCCATGATGTTCCCGTCCGTGGTGTTGGCGACGTAGTAGAGGCCGAAGATGAGCGTGGGCACGGTGAGCAGGATGAAGCCGAGGGACTCGTCGTTGATGCCGAAGATGAGGCCGGTGCCGTCGCCGTTGAGGCGCTCGTCCACCACCGCGAGCGCGGGGAGCGCCTGCGAGGCGAGGGAGGTCACGGCGGCGGAGAGCACGGCCTTCTTGGGCATCGCGGGCATCTTGGCGACCACGGACTTGGAGACTGTCGAGCGATGCGATGCGGAGGCGGGGAAACGAGGGGAAAAACGCGTCAGCGTTCGTTCTGTTTGTTCGCGGCGCCGTCGTTGTCGGGGGCTAACAAGTGTTTGTTGTTCGTGGCGGTGGGTTGGTGCTCGCGCTCCGACGGCGGGAGGGCGGCCGGTCGAGGGCGCCGCGCGGCCGTGGCGACGGCGCGCGAGCGCTCGGCGGGTCGCGCGGTGCGAACGACACCGTGAGACGCGCGACGCCGGGGCCGGCGCGCGCTCGCTCCGGCGCGTCGGAGCCCGTCGTCAGCCCCTCCCGATCATGGATCGCATCGACGCGATCGGTCGCGAAATCGAGGGATGAGGACGCACCAGTCTTGCGGGCCTGGACCTTCTTGGCCGCGGGCTCTGCGGGTGAGAGAGGAGGCGGGGCGACGCGGAAAGAGGTCAGCCTTCGGATCTCGCGTTCGCTGCGTTCGGACGCGTCGCTCTCGCCCGCGCGCCTCGCTCCGCGAGCGCGCGGCGAACGCCAAAGTCGCTCGTCGGACGCGACACGTGACTCGACGCGCGCGGTCGCGGAATGGCTCGAACGCGCGCGCGGGGACTCACTCGCGGCGACCGCGACCTTCATGGAGAGAGACATGCAAGCCATTTTGACGTTTGGGTGGGTGTGAGCGGAGGCGTAAACGCGTGTGCTGATATGCCGCGGAAGCGCGCCCCGCGCGGCCAAAGCCATTCTCCGCTTCTTCGCGTGGCGTCTTTCCGGGCGTTTGATTGGCCGAGGGTCGGCGTCGGATCGCTCGAATTTCAGATGTCGAGAAGGTGAACTCAAGATTGACGGTCTAAGATTCGGATTTGTTTTTCGTTTCCACACCCATCGCCGAGTGCGTGGGCCAGATCGGCGAAATTTCCACACTGCTCGCACGTCAAAAACAATTTCCGCGCGAAAGCGGAAAAAACATCGATCTCTGTCGTCCACGCGCGTGATTCCAGAAATCTCGGTTCGTCTCGCCCGACTCGAGCTCGGGTCGGGTGAGTTTTCCAACGAGAACCGGAGCGACCGCGGCCTCGGGAGAAGGGCGCGTCGCCTCGCCGACCGCGCGCGCGCCATTTCGAAGCACGTCGACGGACCGACTCCGCTTCTCTCTCGCGAACGCGCCGCCGAGCGACCCGCGCGTCATCACCGGGGTAGCCGCGCGAATCGAGAACGCGTCGCTCCCCTCCTCATTCCGAGAAAAAAAGTGCGTTCTTGCGTGGCGTGACGAGGCAAAAAACGAACGCAGCTCCGAACATCACGCATGGCGTCGAGGCACGCGAAGACGGCCGCGCCGCTCGTCTCGGGGAAGCCCTCCCCGCCCCCGAAGTGGCACGCGCTGCTTGACCGCATGGCCGCCAATCCGCTGGACGCGGGGTCGCGTCGCGCTCACCCGACGCGGCGCGTCGGCTCGGCTCTTCCGGTGAAGGTCGACCGGGGACCCGATCGACCGAGCGCCGGTCGAGCCGGTCAAAAGCGCGCGACCGTCGGTCACGATCCCACGATCGAAAACGCGCTGGATACGCTGCGCGCGTACGAGTGCGAAAAGAGTAAAGCGCGCGCCGAGCGCTCGAAACGGCGCCAGAGCGTGAAAGACGAGGCCGCCGTCTTAGCGGAGGCGCGCTCGTCGACGCCCGCGAAGCGTGGCAGGGAGAACACCGCTGAGGAAAGCCAACGCGATGACCATCACGAGCACAAGCAGCACAAGCACAAGAAGAAGAAGCACCATCATCATCATCATCATCGGCGTCATCATCATCATCATCGTCATCGTCATCATCACCCGAGGCTGGCCTCCTCTCCTGACTCAGACGAGTCCACCTCCGACCACCCGGAAGAAGACGTACCACACGCCTCCGACCCTTTGCCGCTGGGTGGCGCGGATAACCGCGCCAAGCTCGAGTCCGCGATCGAAAGAGCGCGGCGCGTAGAGGCGGAATCCGACGACGCGCGCCGCGCGGATTCGGAGATGACTAAAAAGTCATACTCAGATTCGTCAAAACGCGCGTTCGGGGAGTTTCTGTGGCGCCGATCGTGCGCCGACCTCGTCGGGTTGCTCGACGACGCCTACGGGTCGTTCCTGGGGAAGAAAGCCACGACCGCGTGACCGTTCGAACGGCGTACATTTGATACATAATGTACGCACTACTACAAGTACTCCGCCGCGGAGGAGACGCTTTTTTTCGCGGTTTCTTCCTCGCTTTCGCTTCTTTTCGCTTTAGCGCGCTCCTTCGCGCCGTACACGTCCCTCAGGAACGGCTCGGCGAGCAGAAACGCATCCTTCGTCTCCGCTGCGTTTTCGGACTGCGACGCCATACGCGCCGCGACCGGGCTCTCCAGCCCGAACAAGTGCGCGCCCAAAAACGTCTCCGTGCGATCTAACTCGAGCCGCGCGTCCAGCGCGCCGGAAAGAACGAGCGCTCTTCGTTCATTTGGCAGTTTCGCCCAAACTCGGTCGGGACACCGGCCTACGACTCTTTTGACCGCCGCGCCGTCGTCGAAGACGGTCACCGCGAACGCCACACCCGCGGGAAATACCGAGGACCGCACCACTTCGCACGCCGCCGCCATCCCGGAAAAAAGCGGGAACGTCACGCGGTACCCGGGGAGGAGCGGGAAGGCGCCGAACGAAGAGCGCCACTCCGCGACGGGAGACTCGTTTTTGTTTTTGTTCTTGTTCTTTTCGTTTCCTCGCGGTTCGGCTTCGCGTGAGAATGGCGCGTCGACGCGGAGCGTCGCCAGGCCGACCCCGTGCGGCGCCCGCAGCCTGGCGACGGCGCGCCCCGCGCAGCAAACGTTCTCGGCGAGCGTGTCCGCGACGGCGCTCGACGAAAAACCGAACAGGGACTCGGCGGTCGGTAATAAACATTTCGCGCGCGCCGAATTCAAATTCGCGCCGCGCCGGAACGGTTCGCAAAGAGCGAGCGCGCGTGTAAAGCCGTCGACGGCGTCGCGCGGCGTCGCGCCGAGAAACGGCTCTCGAGGAAACCCGTTTTTTTTCGTGGAGTTCCCTCCTTTTTTTTCGCTGGAACCGAGCCACCTGATGGAAAACAAAGGGCCTTCCCAAGGTCGACCCGCGCGCCGCTCGCGCACGGAACACTCGACCGATCCCCACACGGTCGCGCCGGCGTCGGCGGAGTTCTCGTCGGCGCCGCGCGCGACGACCCTTCCTCCGAATCGGTTTCGGTTTTCCTTCCCGCCGTCTTCCGCCTCAGAGCCTCTCTCTCTTCTCAGTCTCAGACTGACACGCGTCGTGAGCCCGACCGGGAAGGGCGTCGGCGCGGACGTCGCTGAAGACGTCGACAACGCGGAAGCCACCGCGTCGGCGTCGTCGTCGGACCACCACAGATGCGCCCAATGTCCAAAGTGCTCGTTGTCGGTGAGCCGACCGTAACTCAGAACTTCCCGTGCGTGTATCTCGAGGCGCGAAGCCGATGAGTGGTGTTTCTTCGCGTCGTCGCGTGAAGACGAACCGACCGAACCTTTCACGAACGACGCGCGCGTGCCGTCGGTACGCGTAGAGTCGCGCGCCGCGCGTCGCGCCGCCGGCGGCCGAGTCGCGCTCGCGCCGCGCCGCGCCGAAATCGTCTCGCCACCAAATGCTCGTTCGGCGTTTCCGCGCGTTCTTTCGGCGCGCGCGCGGACGTCGTAGCCGCCGCCCGTGCGCACGGGAAGCGCGAAGTCCAGCGGGTCGCGAGGCCGCGAGGCTCGCGCCCCGAAAGGAGAGGGACGAAAGGAGACGCTCTTTCGAGCGCCATCCGCCGAGACCTCCGGCGCTTTCCCGTCGTCCACGTCTATGCCGAGCGCGGCGAGCGCGGCGACCAGCTCGGGCGCCGCGGGCTCCATCGCGCTCGTGGAGGACATGCTCGCGAGCACCTCGGTCAGAGAGGGCGTCGAGCCGAGGCGAGAAACGCCGCGTGTCTCGAGGGGGGACGCGGAGCGCTTCGTCTCTCGCGGCGGCGAATCTCCCGAAACGTCCCCGTCCCCGCGTGGAGCGGGCGGCTCCGAGGATGCTTCGCCGCGCGCGTCGTCACCGACCGCATCGTCGTCACCGACGGCGTCGTCGTCGGACGAGTCCAGGACGGTGTCTCGAGGCGCGGGGACGTTCGAGGCGTCCTTGTCGACAGCGTCGTCGCCGGTCCCCTTCGGCTCGAGCCGCCGCGCCTGTATCGACAGCTGCACCATCTCGCGGAAGTGCGTCTCCTCGTCGCTGTCATCCGAACTCCAGGCGTTGGACGTGTCCAGCGCTCTCAGCACGTTCGCCATGGCGGCCGACGCGCGAGGGCGCGGGCGCCGCTCGAGCGTGCGCGCTCGGGAAGCGCGAGCGTGCCCTGACGACGGCCCGGCGTCGGGCACCGCGCAATGCCGAGCGCGGACCGTCCGAGGCGGAAGCCGAGCGCTCGGCTAGTTCCCCCGCCAAACAAAACGCCGCTCGGCGAATTTCGCCGGTGCCGTCTCTCGGGTTTTTCGCCACGTGTTCGGCCTTCCCACGCGCCAGTGGGCTCGGCGCTTTCTGTCAGCCGACCGCGAGAGGCGACCGCGGGAGGCGGCCGTCACGCGGCGATCGAAGGGACGGTCCCGCCAAGCGCCTTCGACCTCCTTGCGCGCGCGCGCGGCTCCAGAGCCGAGCCTCCGCCTGCTCTTGCGAGACGATGAAAATCTTGGACGAGAGTTTCTCGAAGGGCGGGTCCGGCCACGTGCGTGTCGTGCCCGACACCTCGGAGGACATGTGGCAGCTCTTCAACTTGCTCCGCGCGGAGGACCACGTCGAGGCTGTGACCTTCCGCAAGGTTTCTCGGAGCGCGGGCGCGGACGGCGTCGGGCCGGGCGAGTCCGAGCGCATACGCGTCAAGCTCCGCGTTTCGGTGGAGAGCGTCGATTACGACGGCGAGGGCGAAGCCGTTCGCGTCAAGGGCCGCAACACGACCGAGACCGAACACGTCAAACTCGGGGCGTACCACACGCTGGATCTCGATGTGGGACGAGCGGTGAAGATCGAGAAACACGAGTGGGACGCCGTGGACGTGAGGCGACTGCGCGAAGCCGCGGACCCCGCCGCCGACGCCGACCTGGCGGTGATGACAATAGACGAGGGCCTGGCGAATCTGTTTCTGGTCGGCGCCAGCGTGACGTCGCATCGCGCCAAGGTGGAGAAGTCCATGCCCCGCAAGACGGGCGCCGCCGCTTTGGGGTACGACAAGGCGCTCACGACGTTCCACAAGAACACGTTAGACGCGGTGTTGAGGCACGTCGACCTCGAGAAGGTGAAGTGTTTCGTCGTCGCCGGCCCGGGATTCGCCAAAGACGCGTTTCTGCGATACGCCGACCTCGAGTGCGCGAGGTTGACGAGTTCGGACGACACTCCGTCCGACAAGAAGTCCTCGAACGGAGAGAGAAAGATCGATCAGACGTTACACGCGTTCCGGGTACATCGAAAAAAAATTGTGGAGACGCACGCCAGCACCGCGTTCCGCGGCGCTCTGCGTGAAGTGCTCGAGTCGCCGAGCGTCGCGAGGCTCATCAAAGACACGAAGGCGTCTTTGGAGATTGCCGCGCTGGACGAATTCTTCCAGACGCTCGCGAATAAACCCGAGCGGGCGTTGTACGGGCCCGCGCACGTGTTCGCCGCGCACGACCTGGGCGCGATCGACACGCTGCTCATCGCGGACGGGCTGTTCCGATGCGCGGACGCGAACGCGCGCAGGCGGTGGGTAGCGCTCGTCGAGGAGGTGGAGGCGGGGGGCGGCGTCGCGCGCGTGTTTTCTTCCGCGCACGAAAGCGGGAAGCAGCTCGGCGAGCTCACGGGCGTGGCCGCCACGCTGCGGTTCCCGCTGCCCGACCTGGTGGACGCGGATCTGCCGCCGATCGAGGGCATGGCTGGTCTCGCCATCGACAGCCTGAACGCGTGAGCGATCGTGTCGAGAGGGGGGGGGAAGGGAGCGAGCCGGCGAGGCGAGGCGAGTCGAGCCTCCTGATGTGATGATGGAAAAAAAAAGCATCCTCGATCGCCGTTTTCCCTCCGTCCGCGCGACAGCTCTTCTGAGTTCTCACGTCGTGCCCGCCAACCAGCCCGATTCCGCGGCTCAGAACGAACGCGGCTGCTCGTGCGTCTCAGATCCCAGCGCGCAGCGCGCGGCGGACGCGGCAGGGAGGTTCGGCGGACGCGGCCTCTCGGCGTTCCGCGAGCATGTCCACCACCAACCGGCTGAACGTGGTGCCGACGGTGACGGTGCTGGCGGTTATCAAGAACCGCCTGTCCGGCGCGCAGCGCGGGTACCGCCTTTTGAAGAAGAAAGCGGACGCGCTCACCATGCGGTACCGGAGCATCTTGAAGAAGATCGTCGAGGCCAAGGCGAAGATGGGCACGACCATGAAACACAGCGCGTTCGCGTTGACCGAGGCCAAGTACGTCGCCGGCGAGGGCATCAAGCACACGGTTTTGGACTCCGTGGGCGTAGCGAACGTGCGCGTTCGCGCCTTCACGGACAACGTCGCGGGCGTCAAGTTGCCTCGCTTCGAACACCGTCTGGTGGGGGTTGAAAACGCGACGGCGTCTATGACCGGGCTGGGTTCGGGCGGGAAGCAGTTACAGAACTGCAAGAAGGCGTACCTCGAATCTATCGAGTTGCTCGTCGAGCTCGCGGGGTTACAGACGGCGTTCATCACGTTAGACATCGCTATTAAAACAACCAGCCGACGAGTGAACGCGTTGGAAAACGTCGTCACGCCGCGTTTAGAAAACACGGTGGCGTACATCAAAGGCGAACTGGACGAGCTCGAGCGCGAGGAGTTTTTCCGGCTAAAAAAGGTGCAGGCGAAGAAGAAAAAGGACATGGAAAACGCGGAGGCGACGGTACGTGAAGTGGCGGAGTCGAACGTGAACGTGAACGAAAACGGAAACGGAAAAGATCCGTTCGCCGCCATTCTCCACAGCGGCGTCGACGTCGGGAACGTGTTGGAGCCCGAGCGCGACGACGACGTGCTGTTTTAGGCGAGACGCGAGAGACGTAGTCGATCGATTCTTTTTTGTTTTGGTGTTGAGTCGAAACGCGGAGAGCGTCTTCACTCGCCGCGCGCCTCTCGCGGCTCGCGGACCTTCGTCCTTCTCGCGCGCGCGCGGTACGTGCGTGGCGTCAGTACAATCATCGCGTTCGCGTCTCTGTCGCGACGCGGACGCTCTCGTTCGGCGTCGTCGTCCGCGAACGTTTCCCGACGTTCGCTGAACCGACTCGCCGGACGACGTTTTTGTCACTGACTGTCGGTGTCCGAGTCAGTGACGACTCCTGTGGGCCGCGGCCTTCGGACCTTCTCGTTTATCCGAGGCTGCTCGTCGCGTCGATGAAGCTTCCGCGTCGTGCGCCTCAGAGTCTCGCGCGCCCGAGCCGGTTTCCCGGGCGCCGCCTTCGGAGGCCTCCGCGATGGAGCCCTCGCGCCGCGGGGACGCGCGCCTGAACCCGCGGGACGTGTGGGTGTGCGTGACGTACATGTTCCTGGCGACCGCCATGTGGGTGGTGAACAAAAAAACCGTGAAGCACCTGCCCGTGCCCTTTTTCGTGATGCTCGTGCAGACGGTGGCGACGGTCGCGCTGCTCAAGCTGTCGCAGGTCTCGGGGTTCATCCGCATGAAACCGTACCGCTGGGAGATCTTCGGCCAGTGGCTGCCCACGGGGTTCGTCTGGGCCATCCCGCTCGCGCTCAACCTGCGCGCGCTCACCAGACTCAACCCCGAGACGCTCATCGTGTTCCGGACCGCGACGCTCATCGGCGTGACGCTGGGCGACAGCGCGTACGGGAAGAAGTTCACGTCGCGCGAGATCGCGTCCATCGCCACGATCCTCACTGGTTGTTTCGTGTACGCGTGGTACGACGCGCAGTACGACGCGGAGGGGTACATGTGGGCGAGCCTGTACTGGCTCGCCATGGTCACCTCCATGCTCTACGTCAAGCACGCGTTTTCTAAAAACAAAAACCTCAACGTGTGGGAGAAGACGACGTACCTCAACGCGACGGCCGTACCACCCCTCGGCCTATTTTCGCTTCTCTTCGAGTGCACGAGCTCGAGTTACGCCAACTTAACAGGCACGGGGTCGTTCTGGCTGTGCGCGTCGTGCCTGATGGGCGTCGCGCTGGCGAGCGCGAGTAACAAATCGAGGGACTTTTTATCCGCCACCGCGTTTGACGTGATGAGCACGGGGAGCAAGTTTTTGACCATCCTAGTCAGCGGTTTGATCTTCGAGTCGCTGTACACGCCGCAATCACTCAGTGGGTTACTCGTCGCCATCGCCGGAGGGTCGTTGTACTCGCCCGTGGGCGCGTGGTTCCTGCGATGCGTCGGGTTAGGCAAGTGGGTGCGCGACGACGAAAACGAGCGCCGACTGCCGACCAGTCACGCTTCTAAGCCGGCGGACGCCGCCGCGCCTTTCGGGTGGTCGGGCGGCGCGAAGAACGTCACGTGGGCCAAAGGTTTAGGGGGGGAGGACTCGCCGAGTCGCCGGAATCACGCCACATAGCCAACGCGGTATTTTTTTAGCGACACAGCGCGTTGTTGTACGCATATCTCAACGACATAGTATGTCATATATTCTTACACGCGACAGTATGTCGGTTCTCAAAAGCGCCGCCGTAAGCGTCGACGACTGGAATCCGAGAGACGTAAAAAACGCGTTTTTCTTCACCCGCGTTCGCCTCCGTCGTGACGTTCGGCGGCGTTCCCCGCGTCCCGGCTGCCCTCCTCCAGCGTGAACATGGGCGTGATGTACTGCCTGTCCACGAACTTGAACGTCTCGCGCACGTCGATGCCGTACGGCCCTAAAGTCGCGTCGTCCTCGTCGAACGAACCGAACGTCTTGTTCCCACCGCCGTCGCGCCGGTCGCGCCGCGCGCCGCGCTTCGCCGCCGGACCGTCATCCTTCTCCGAGCGCACGAGAACCGCCGTCGCGTCCGCGTCGTCGCGGTCGGCGTCGTTCGGTTTAGATTCGTCGGAGGGTCCGCCGCCGAGACCGGCTCCGACGACGACGCCGGTACCGCCGTTCGAGTTTCCGCCCCGCGCGGTGAAGAGACCTCCTCTCCCGCGTCGCGGTTTTTGATCGACGCTTCTTTGCGAAAAATCGACGTCGCACTCGACGCCCAGGCGTCTCAGCGCCGCGGCGGTGAGTCCCCCGACGACGAGCACGGTGAACAGCACCGCGCCTAAGGTGCTGGTGAGCATCGCTCTTCCGTCCTCGCCGCGCGTCGCCGCAGCCTCCATCGCGAGCGCGAACGCCATCGCGCCGCGCAAGCCGGAGAACCAAAGCATCGAAGCGTGGCTCTCGGGGATGGGCGCGCCGCCGCCGAAGAGCGTAAACACGGCATCCGCGCACCCGACTCGCGCGAATCGAAAGCACTTGAGCGTTTTCGATGACCCACCGAAGAAACCGAAGAGACTCCCTCGAAGACGCGCGAAAGCGCTCTTCACGGAAGAAGCGTGACCACTCAGAGTGGTCGTCTCGGAGGCGTCCCAGACCCCCCCGCTCTTCTCGTCGCCTTTCTTGAAAAACCAAGACGTCTCGGCTCGTTGCCCGTCCGCCGCGTTCGCTTCGTTCTCAAGACGCTCGCGCGAAACATGAGCCCCGCGGCGCCCGCCGCGGTTGATCATGGACACGCCCGGGAACACGACGAGCGCTCGGGAGACCAAGCACAAAACCACGGTCCAGCCCGCGGTGACGAAAAACCGAGGTTGCGCAAGGAACACGGACGCGCCGCAGTAGATGAACACGAACGTCTCGCTCAGTTGCGCGGTGAGCGCAAACGCGCCCGACGACAGCGCCCTTCCGCCCTCGCTTAAATTGCGCTTGGTGTAGTGCCCCATGACGATCCCGCAGAACAAGATGGAGACGATCCCGACCAGCTCCAGCGCCTCCGCGAGCATGTACGCGATCCAGGGGAACAACGCTACGACGGAAGCCTCGAGCGTGGCGCCTTTGATCTTCGCGTCGAACGACGAAGACGAATGGCTCGCGCGATACACGTTCGTCGCGACGTGTTCGTCCGCGGAAGTCGCCGGCACGCCCGGCTCCAAGTCAGACGCGTCGGAAGGCGTTTGGCCTTTCGTGTTTCCGACCCCGGAGCTCATTTGCGATCGGTTCGGCGCCTCCGGGTGTAAAACGTGCGCGCCGTCGCCGCTGAGCTTGACGCGTTTGAAGAGGAGCGCCGAACAAAGCGCGACGCCCACGCCGACGGCGGTGGAGCCTAAAAACGCGCCCACGAACGCCCAGACCGCGTGTAACACGTTTTGAAGCGTGAACGCATCCTCCAAAGTTCGAATCGCGCGGTACAACACCACGGCGACGGCGTCGTTCAGGACGCTTTCGCCGAACACCACCGCGAACAAGTCGGGGTCTACTCTTAAGTCGGCGAAGATCGCGAGCACCGTCACGGGGTCCGTCGCGCCCATGATGCTTCCGAAGAGCATCGCGTCGACGAATTTGAACGAATGAGACACGCCGATCGCGCCCAGCACGTACATCCCTAACCCGAACGCGAAGCTGCCAACAAACGTACCGATGAACGCGAAGTACGAGATCTTCCCCAGGTTGCGGAAAAACGGCTCGGCGTCGATGCTATAGCCGGATTCGAAGATGATGGGCGGCAACAGGAACAGGAAGAAAAACTCCGTGTCGAACACGAGGTAATCGCCGTACGTCAAAATCCAGTTCTTCTCCCCGCCCAGCCCGTCCTTACTGCGCATGTCCTGCGCGATCGCCTGCGAGATCATGTACACGCCCCCGCAGACCCCGAGCAGAAGCGCCGCGCCCGCCTGGTGCAGCCATAAAACTTTTCTTTTCTTCAGCCAGCTGCCCAAGATGAGCGTCGCCATCAACACCACGAGCAGCGACGCGACGGCGGCGCCCGCGACGGTCTCTTCCCCGTCGTTTCTTTTACTCTTCGCCTCGATTAAAGCTTCGGTGGTTTCCTTTATGCCCAAGTCAGACGATGGAGGGGCGGGAGGGGCGGTCATCACGTCCCACTCCGTCGCCGAGGCGTCGATCCAGCGGTCAGCCTCGGACGCGTCTTTCACGTCGGCGTCGTCGCCCTCATTCGTCGTATTCGTCGCGTCGTTCCCACTCAAACTCCAGCTCCAGTCCTTGCCCATGAGCGTGTCCTTGAGCTCCCCGAGCTCCTCGTTCGTCAACGGCGCGTTGGGGTCGACGTGTATGCCCCGCCACGACCACCAGTACTGACGCTCGGCGTCCTTCGCGACGGCGCTGCCCCAGCATCGCGCGCCGCCCCCGCCCTTGGGGTTGTAGTACTCGCGCGCGCGCGTCTCCGACGCCGACGCCATCGAAGCGCCGGACGCGCGCGAGACTCGCGCGCGCCGAACGCACGCGACGTGGCGTGCGCCTCGGGTGTCCGCGAGCGAGCGAACCGACGCTGCGCATCGTTTGTTACGGTCGTTTTTTCCGACGTGGGAGCGTTCGATTGTCTTCACCAGTTGCCATCCGCTGGCACGATAAGTAGTCCGCAAAAAAGAGAAATTCGTGAATCGGTGACTGAAACGGCATACGACCAGAAACGCGAAACAAGCTTGCGAGCTCGTTCCGCGAGTCCGCGAACGAGTTTTCCGTCGCGCCCCATCTCCGCGCCCGAGGACGCGCGCCGTCCCTTTTAAGCTCGCGCAAGCAAGCAGAGCTAGGTTCGGGAAGAAAAGATGGTACGTCCGCCATCGCCGTCCGTCCCCGCGTCGCGTCCGACGTCGCCGTCGGTGCCTTTCGCCCGTCTCCCGGCGGAGGCGTTGCCTCGCGACGCCGTTTAGGGTTTGGCTCGGCATCGCGCGATGCGCGAAGCGTGCACCGCGCCGGATCTCCGGCGTCGGGACCGCGTCGCGACCCGCGAGCGGGGGGAAACGGGCGGGCACACCTCGAGCACGGTCTCGGGCGTCCGCTCGGCGGTCGCGCGCGTCATCCCCGGCGCTCGCGGCGCCGCGACGCGCCAGCCGCGCGCGTCTGCCAACCCTATTTTCGCGGAGTTTTCTCGTCATCGCATCGGCGTTTCTCATTCGCACAAGTGCTCCGCGGCGCCTCCGTCGCGCGCTCGCCGCGCTTTTCGTCCCGACACGGCAGTTCCTGACCCACCCTCGTGTCTCCCTTTCGTTTGTTCATCTAACAACAGCCTAAGCAGATCAACGAGATCAAGGATTTCCTCCTCACGGCGCGCCGCAAGGATGCGAAGAGCGTGAAGATCAAGAAGACCGGGACGCGCACCAAGTTCAAGGTGCGCTGCTCGAAGTACTTGTACACGCTGTGCGTCGACGACGCCAACAAGGCGAACAAGCTCAAGCAGTCCCTGCCCCCGGGTCTGTCCGTCGAGCAGATCAAGTGAAGTGAGTGACGGACGACGAATGGACCGTCGTGACGCGCGCGTCGACTCGAGAGACGCAGATGCTGCGCTTCTTTTCGACGCGACGCGAGCATTGACGGTTTGGCGGGTGCGGACGCGTCGGCTTCCGGGACGGAAGCTTTGGCGTCGCGCGCGCATTAGGCGCGCGCGGCAGGAACTCGAGTCGCGCGTCGAGAGGGTGTTTTTTTGCGTGCGTTTGTGATTGAATGACGGAACGTAAGCGCGTACTCGCTTCGTCGGAGAACTTCGTCAGTCGACTCGAGTCTCGGGAATGGCGTGCGCCACAGCGTGTACCCGGTACACGGCGTGTTTCCGAGCGTGCTGTTTTCGCTGTTTTCCGACCACCGGCTCGATCGAGCGCGACGATTGGCGATGCCTGATGGATGAATGGTGCCTGATGAACGCGACGAAGCGTACCGCATAAAACGCGTCAAGCACTTCCGACGATCCATCCACGGCTTTGTGTATAACCGCCCGTCTACTACCGTCGTATGTACAGTTAGTTACACATCGTCTCTACGCTTCCTGCAGGATCTTGAAGAAGTAGTGCGTCTCGAGCGCGCCGTCCTCCGGGAGATCCGTGCAGTGCACGGCGTTTCTTACCTTGTCGAATCCAAACGCGGCGCGCAGCGACTTCGGGCGCACGGCGCGCGCCATCTCCGGGTCCACCGGCCCCGCGAGCTCGCGGAATCGCGACACCACGTTCCCGTCTCCCGCCACCTCCAGCGCGACGAACGCGCCCGAGGTGATCTCGTCCACCATCATCGAAAACTCGGGCGCGACGCCCCGGTACACCTCGTAAAACTCCAACGCCGCGACGCGATCGAGCGCGAACGTCTTCGCGCCGACGATAACAAACTCTCGCCCATCGCCGTCAGTGGCGGATACGATTTTATCCATCACCAGCCCGAGGTGCTCCATCGCGCTGGGTTTGACTAAACAAAGCGTCGTGGAGCCGTCGAGTTTACAACTCGCGGGCGCCGTTTGAAACTCCGCTTCCATCGTCGCGGCGGCCTCGACGCTTTCCGACACGGAAACGCACTCCGCGCCGAAGTGTTGTTCGAGCTCGGGGAGCATCGACCGCAGTTTCTCGACCGCGCCGTCCGCGACGAGCGCTAGGCCGGTGCCTTTGCCGGCGACCATCTTGATGGCCGCCACGGAAAAGCCGCTCTTTTGGAACGCGTTGATCGTCTTGCCTAATTGTTTGGCGCATTTCTCAGAAACAACCGCGTACGCGCGTTGGCGCGTCGTCGCGAACCGTTGCTCGGTGAACGCGTCGCCGAACTCCACCACCTTGAGCTGGCGCGCGTAAACTGCGACGACCGCGCCGAGGAACAGGTCCTCCATGGCGAGGGTCGGGATGGGGGTCTTCTTGAGGAACGCGCGGCGGTTCTTGAGGTCGAACATCTCGACGTCGCGCGTGGCGGGCCAGTACAGGAACTGGTACCGACGGGTCAACCCGCTGTGCGGGTCGAGCCACTCCACGATGAACGCGAACTTCTCGGTCGGGTCAGCCTGCGGAACGAGGGCGGCGCGCGCGCGAGGTGAAAGGGGCGCGGGTCAGCGGACGGCGAGAGAGGGGCGGTGACGTGAAGGTGGCCTTTCACGACGTTCGCGCGCGTTGCCGCGATGCCAATTCCGTCTCCGAGGCGGACCGTGGCACCCAACGGTCCCCCGCGAGATTGGGGTCCGCGGAGGCCGCGCGCGGGGGCTCGAGACACGCGGGGGGGATCGATTCGGGGAAGACACGCACCGCTGAGACCATCGCGGCGGTTGGCGGGGTCGGGGTCCGCACGGCTCCGGCGCGGGCGACTCTGGGCGCGCGGCTGGGACGGGCAGAGATTTTTCGCGGCAACGCGAACGGACCGGCCACCGGCGAAAAACGCGCCGAGGCGCACTACGGGCTGCGGGCGTTTCCGAGCCTCGCCTTTTCGTCTCGTCACTCCTCGCGTCGCGAGAGTCCGGGACGGGGCGCATGTGCGTCGCCTTCCTGTTCCTCAAGGCGCGCGGCGACGCGTCGCGCGCGCCCGCGGTCGTCCTGTGCGTCAACCGCGACGAGGCGTTCGGGCGCCCGACGCTTCCCTCGCACTGGTGGGAGGACGCGCCCGAGGTGTTCGCGGGGCGGGATCTCGAGGCCGGAGGCACGTGGTGCGGGATCTCCCGAACGGGCCGGGTCGCCGTGCTGACCAACTACGCGGAACCGGCGGAGGTAGGCACCGCCCCCTCCGCAGTGGAACAAACGCGCCCGTCCCGAGGCGCGCTCGCGGCTGATTTCCTCCGGGGGGGAACGAACCAAGGCGAACCTCCGGCGAACCTTCGCACGCCGTCGGCGTACGCGGCGTTTGTTACACAAACGCGCGACGCGTACGCGGGATTCAACCTCATCGTCGGCGACTGCGTGACGAACGAGTTCGCGTACGTGGGAAATCGAGGGGACGCCTCTGGGGACGGCTCACCCGTTTGTTTACACGAAGACGCTTGGACGGAAGATGTTTCGTGTACGTCCGTTCAGTCGGAGAACTACGCGCGCGGCGTGACGCTCGGCGTCAGCAACGCGACGCTCAAAACGCCGTGGCCGAAAGTCGTCGCCGGCGCGGCGCGGCTCGCGGACGCCGTGGCGGCGTACGCGCGCGGATCGAACCAACCACCTTCGGAAGATGGTGACGAGAGTGTACCGACTACGGAGGAGACGTCGGACGACGCGTCGGACGACTCGCTGTCGGCGTTCGCGGAGACGTTGGTACAAACGGTGCTGCAGAACGACGGGACGTGGCGTCCATTGTCGGAAAAAGAACGACGCGAATCCTCCGCGTTGGCGACGAGCGCGTCGGCGTTTGTCGCCCCCGGCGCGGCGCCAGGAGCTCGCGCGGTGGCGTACGGCACGCGGTGCTCCACCGTCGTGGCCGTGCGCCACGACGGGAAGGCGGCTGTCGTCGTGGAAAGGACGTTGGCGTGGAGCGCGGAGCGCGGAGGTTCGAGCGCAGCCGGAGACGGCGCGTGGAGCGCGCCGAGGACGACGGCGTTCGCGATACGAAAAAAAAGTCGTCGCGAGGGTGAATAGTCTATAGAATCACGACCGTCTCGTCACACGCATCACACCTCGCCGCTCTTGACGCCGTCTCCGACTGTTTCCTCGAGCGCGTCTTTGCGCAGCTGCAGGAGCACGCGCGCGAGCGCCTCGTCCTCGCGCACCTGCAACTCCGCCGCTAACACGGCGTCCGACCCGCCGAGGTTGACGACGTCGCCGACAAACTGCGGCGCGGCATCCGCCTCTCCGCTGTCTTTCCAGGCTTCGTACTTTTCCAGGTGTTCCAGGGCTTCTTTTCTCTTGCCGTCGTGGAACTTCAAGATCCCGAGGTCTCTCTGCTCGTACCCTTTCCCGCCGTCCAGCTCGAGGAGCCGCTCGGTGGCCAAGATGGCCATCGGCAGATCGCCGAACGGCCGACCGGTGGGCTGGATGATCCCCACCACGCCGGCGGCGGTGTTCATGCGGTCGCTGCCTCCGTACGCCGCAGCCTCCACCGCGAGAAGCACGCCGGAGTCCCTCGCGTCGTCCCACTCCCAGGGCCAAAAAGCGCGCTTCAGCGCCTGCAGCTGCAGCGTGATGGCCATCTTGGGCGTGCACACCACCGCGCCTCGGGGCCGATCGCGAGCGGAAGAGCGGACGCTCCCCCACGGCGCTTTGGGCGCGGTGACTCCAAACGCGCCGGACGCGCCTTTGGCTTTCTGCACGATCATCACGTCCACTTCTTCGCGCAACGCGCCTTTGGTTTTGAGCCGTTCGACACATCCGATGTACAGCGCCGCGAGCGTGGCGGGTATGCCCACCTTCTGCGCGACGACGTTGTGGAAGTACGTGCGGTAGGGCGAGTACGCTTCGCGCCAACCCCCGGGAACTCGATAGTCGTTTTGCGAATACAGGTACTCCTCGAGCGCCGCGACGACGTCATCCGCGGAAGGGCCGTCGCTCCCCTCTTTCACGGGAAGTTTCGGGAAGTCCCGTTGCATGAACTCGTTCACGAGCTTGTCCACTCGCTTGACGTACGCGTCCACGGGTAAGCACACCGCGGTTCTTGACTTGAACGCGTCGTCCTCCATGGCGACGTACAGAGAGGTCATCACGAGATCCGCCTCGCAGGCGGGCTTCGCGGCGCCGTCCGCGCCGCCGAGGCACGCCTCGATGAGACCGGCGCGCGCCGTGCGCTGGAACGGCTCCCACGTCTCCTTCGAGGCGCTGGGCTTGCCGAACGCGCCGTCCAGCTTGACGGATTTCTTCACCGACGCGGTCGCCTCGTCGTCCTCCTTCGCCTCGCGGAACGTGCCCCGGCGGCCCATCAGCTTGTCGCCGCGGTCGGCGCCGGACTCGGCCGAGTCGTCGCCGGTCTGCGCGCGGCGCTCGGAGGCGCGGAGGACGTGCGACGTCCGCGCGCCGCGGCGCGCGCGGGGGGGCGCGCGCGGCGCGACCGAGGGGACGCCGATCGTGGAGGCCATGGCGAGGGACATGGCGCGTGAGGTGTGCGCGGATGACGTCGCAAAAAACCGATAAGAGAGGCCAGTTGGCGGAACGAAACGCGGCGATCAGCGGAAGCTCGCGCTCTTTTTCGGACACTGGTTCCACTCGGCCGGCCGGAAAAGTGCTCGATTTCTCGAACTGCGGTCCGACCAAACGACTGAGACCGAGACGTTCTTCTTTTCTCGGACAAGGGGCGCTTTGCATTTGTCGGTGACGCGCGTCGGACGACCGGCGCGGGGTCGGACGGCGGGGTCATGAAGATCGCCGTGGAGGGATGTTGCCACGGCGAGCTTGATAAGATATACGCCGCGATGCGCCACTTGGAGCAGCGCGAGGGCATAAAGATCGACCTGCTCATCTGCTGCGGCGATTTCCAGGCGGTGCGCAACATCGACGATTTGGAGTGCATGTCCGTGCCGAACAAGTACAAGCAGCTGGGGACGTTTCACAAGTACTACTCCGGCGAAACCACCGCGCCGTACCCGACGCTGTTCATCGGGGGCAACCACGAAGCGTCCAACTACCTGTGGGAGCTGTACTACGGCGGGTTCGTGTGTCCGAACGTGTACTACCTCGGGCACTCCGGGGTTATCAATTTCGGCGACCTGCGCGTCGGCGGGCTCAGCGGCATCTACAAGAGCGGAGACTACAAGAGGGGCCAGCACGAGCGCCCGCCGTACAGAGAAGGTCAAGTCAAAAGCGCGTACCACGTTCGCGAGTTCGACGTGAAAAAACTTAAATCCGTGACGGAACCTTTAGACGTCTTCTTGTCGCACGACTGGCCGAGGAACGTCGCGAGGTACGGCGACGTTCAAAGTTTGACGCGCAAAAAACCGTTTTTGAAGTCGGAGATCGAGGATTCCTCACTGGGCTCTCCCCCGGGCGAGGACTTGCTGCAAACGCTCCAGCCGACGTACTGGTTCTCCGCGCACTTGCACGTCAAGTTCGCGGCGCTGGTGGACCACGGGAACGGGCGGAGCACCAAGTTCCTCGCGCTGGACAAGTGTCTTCCGAAGCGCGACTTCATGCAGATCATCGATCTGCCGGACAAGAGCGCGAACGACGGGTTCTGGCTCGATCCGGAGTGGCTCGGCATCTTAAAAGCGAACCACGGTTACCACCCGATTTCAGAGACGCGGAACGCCAACGCGCGCGTCGCCGATGCAGCCGATCGCGAGAAACACCGTTTGTGGGTCGACGCGCGGCTTCGGGAGAAGAGCGACGAAAAAAATAAAAATAAACACCCGCCGTTTCCGTTCGCGCCGACGGCGAATCCGCACGCGCCGAGCGACCGTCGTCGCCCCGGGCAGGGCGACGCGCCTTGTGTCGTGCCGCGCAACCCGCAGACGGTCTCTTTGATGGACCTGCTCGATTTAGACTTCAAGCTGGACTCGAACCCGCGAGGAAACGGCGGGAGCGTCCAGACGTACCCGTTGCCGCCGCGGCAAGGGCCGTTCGGAACCCTCGTGCCGCGAAATCTGCCGCCGCCGCCGCCGACGCGAGACGCTAACGAGATCGACCTCCCGGGAGACGAATGAGAGACTCGGGTGAGAGAGATATAATACGTTCGTAGTGTAGAGTCAAAAAAGCGTTTTACGTGTTACGTATATGAAAGACTCGACTAAAGACTCACTCCGAAAACGCCGCCGGTCTCGTCTCGAGCCACTCGAGCACGTCGTCGTTCACGCGCGGCGGCGGCGGCTCCGCCGCGACCGTCGACGCGACTTCCGCGTCGCCGACGGGCGCGCCGCCGTACAGCGTCCCCCACCCGTTTTCGTGCGCGTCCACGAACGCGTCCAGCACGGGCGATCCTAACACTCGCTGCGCGTTCGACACGCCCCACGGACCGGACGCCAAAGGCCAAGGCTGCTCCGGGTTTTCGCGCAGCAATTTGAGCCACGTTTGACGTTCCTTTCCGCCGGCGCGCTGAACCGGCACCTCCGGTCGCGGCGAGTACGCGCAACACACGTCCGGGAGCGTCACGCATCCGCGTCTGTTGGAGTTGACGTACTGCCCGGGGTCGCTCGCGTCTTGTTTGTACCACATCAGCAACGCGAACGTCGCGGCGTGGGGCTTGTACGTGACGTCCATCTTCTTGACGATCTTCGCCGTAGCGCCCTCGGCGCCGATGCCGTACGAGTTCACCTCGTTTTCGCGAACGGGAATGGGATCGCCCCTGAGCGCGGCGTGCGACTCCGATACGCTCGCTCTGTACCGCCGGTTCGTGTGCGCGATCACGTGCACCAGGTCCGCGGCGATGTCGTGCCGCGCGCCGGGGGTCACGGGCATGGCCGCGAGCCGGTCGCGCAGCCACAGCAGACCGTCGCGCAAGGACATCGAGGGGGGGACTTGAAGAGGTTCGGCCGATTTGTTTTTGCGCTCAGAAGCCGCCGCGTCTTCGTCTTCGTCTTCGCCCTCCTCCGCGACCGCGCCGTCGTTGAGAGCGCTCCCGCACACCTTCGCCGCGACCGTCTCCAGTTCCTCCGCGAACGCGGCGTGCGCGACGGCGGCGTCGCCGTGCCTGGCGTGCGGCGCCATGCACTGCAACAAGACGCGCGCGAGCGCGTCGCGTCGCGCGCCGAAAAACAAAGCACGCGTCTCGGCGTCGTCGTCGCGGAGGCGTCGAAACGGCGGCGGCGCTTTCTTCCGCGGCGCTTTCTCCCCTCCGCGCCCGAGAAGATACCGCACCTTGCTCAGGCATATCGCCACGGACTGCGCGCGGTTCTCGCGGACGCTCAACGCCTCGATCTCAGCGTCGCCCAAACCGAACGGCGGCGGTTTCCACGCGCCTTTGCTCTTCTTCACCTCACGAGCGGTCGACAAACGGTGCTCGGCGAGAATGTCGCGCGGCAGCCGCTTTAATTCGACCCGCATGAACAGCGCTACCGCGGCGACGTACGAAACGAGCCAGTCCGGAACGTCGCGAAGCAAACCGCGTTCGGGCCGTAACCCGATCGACTCGAGCGCGTCGATGGCGTCAGAGGACAAGACATTATCAGTGACCGCTGAAAACTCGTTCCGATCGCCCGCGGAAAACAACGCGGCGTGTCTTTCGACCAGCCGGTGGCATCGCGTCAAAACGTGGTTGTTGCTCTGCTCGCCCACGAACGCCAAGTAAGACGCGCGGCACCGCCTCGCGCCGCACAGGCAAAACGCCGCCTCGACTTCCTTCATGCTGTCCGTGCACGAGTGGTAGTTGTAGCACAGCTCCTCCCCGGGCCGTATGTCGCGCTTGGCGTAAAAGTTTATGCAGTACTTCCCGTCGATGGCCCTTAAACTCACCTCGACGTTCGGGTCGCAGCTGTGGCTTAACCGCGCCGCGTAGTTGTTGTGGTGCATGGCGTCGACGAAAAGCAACGCGAAGCCCTCGGCGTCGCCCGCGGGGCGCTCGAGCTGCATGTTGTAGAACTCGGGAGGGCCGCTCTCGCGCATGCCGCGGAGCTTCTGCGCCGCCTTGATGGCGTCCTGCTTCGCCGCCCACGCCCACGGCGGGTACATCTCGCCTAAAAAGTCAACCACCAGGTCGCCTTTTAAAACGCCGTTCGGGTCCAAACAAGTAACGCCGAAACCTTTGCGGTGCACGGCGAACATCTCCGGCGCTAAACGCGCGTCCGCGGCGAGCGCCCACAGCGCTTTCGCGCCCGCGCGCGAAAACGCTCTCACCTTTTCATCTTTACCCAGCAAACCGTCAATCTCCAGTACCTGCGCTTTGTCCTCAGCCGCGAGCGCCAACGACTGCGTCGCCGCCGTGTCGATGGGTAACGCCCCGTACGAAGCGTTCACCTGCATAAGAAGCTCGTCGCTGAGGCGCCACAACGCGTCGTCGTCCCACTCCGGGCAAACGCGTTTGAACGTTTGAACGACGTCGCGCGCGGTGACGTAGTCCACGCCGTAGGTTTCCTGCTCGCGGACCTGCTCGTGCATGCGTTTCTGGCGTTGCTGCGTGCCGGTTTTGGGGTCGACGGGCCACGACGCCGGCACGGGCCACCACCCTGGGGGTTTGCTCGGATCGACGACGTCGCCGTTGGGCGCGATGGACGGAGGGTCAATCGCGGGATCGATAATCGCCGCGCCGTTCGGCTCGAGCCACTCGAACGTCTCCTTCGACAGCGTCACGGACTCGACGTCGCCGTCGTCGTACGTCACGACGTGCTCGCCGCTCGCCGCGTCGAAAGACGTGACGATGCCGGAAAAATAAGCACCCTCCTCAGGCCAAAAGACGCGCACGCGGCGGTCGAGCGCGTCGTCGCCGGGGTGCTTCGCGGAGACGTGCGCTCTTTGCTTTCGTTTCGAGTCGGTCGCTTTCGAGTCGTCCTTCGCCGCGAGCGAAAGCGCGCGCTCGATGCGCTCGCGCGTGGGCTGCTCGGGCGCGAGCGTCACGGTGCGCTCGCGAGCCACCTCCTCGGGGTCGCCGCGAGGCACGTACTCGGTGATGGCCTCCAGCTGCGCGCGCGTCGCCGTCAGGTCCACCTCAAACTTTTTGTCGACGTACCCCTCCTTTTGTCGACGCGCGCGGTCCTTCTCGCGGCGCGCCTCGCGCTTCGCGAGCGAAGCGCGCTCCGCCTCGCTCAGAAGCGGCGACGGCGGACTTCCGGGTCCTTCCGGGTCCTGGTCGGTGCGCGGTGGGACCGCGAACGCATCTGCGGACGCGGGAGCGACTGCGTGGTTCCCTTCCTTCGCGTCGAGAACCGAACTCTCTCCGCGGTTCTCGGCGCGTTCGTCGTCCGGCGGACGCTCGTCGTCTTCGTCCCGCGAGCCGTCGCCGAGCGCGCCGGGTCTCGCCGTCTCGCCCGTCGCGTCGCGCGCAGCCTCGAGCGCGGCGAGCGACCGCCCCACAGGGCGCCACGCGTCCCAGCCCTCGGTCTTCGTCACGGTCTTCGCCGCGCACGCCCAGGTCTTGTTCACGACGCACAGGCGCGCCAGCCACCGCCGGCGCTCGGCTTCGGAAGCCGTCGAGAACCTCGTCTCGACGTCCTCCGTCTCCTTCTTCTCGCCGTCTCCTTCTCGGTCGTAACCTTCTTCGTCCAGCGCCTCGTCCCTCTCCGGGCGCGGCCCGGCGAGCCGAAGCGCGCGCATCAGGAACCGCAGCGGGAGCTCCTCCATCGGCCCCGGCACATCGGGCTGCCACCGGGTATCCGGCGCGCGAACGCTCTCCTTAGACGAGTGAAGCGCGAGTTTATCTTTTTTAGCGTTCGCGAAAGCCTTCTTCTCCTTGTCTTTGTGCTCGGCGCCGGGCCCGCCGCCCTTGCCGCGCGCGACGTCGACGCCCACCTCGTCCAGCCACTGCCCGATCTTGACGCCCACCGGCCGGTCCGAGCACACCACCGAAACACTGGTGCGCCAGTTCTTGCTCTTCTCCATCCCGCAGTGGCGCTCGAACGCCGTGGTCGTAAGCACGTTGCCCTCGCCCACCCCGCTCACGGCGACGCAGTTCTCCAGCGATAAATCGCACATGCACCGGAACATCGCGCGGCGCGTCAGGAACACGCCGGCGACGCCGCCGCAGCGCACGGGAACAGCCGCCGCCGGCTCGCCGCGAGGCAGAGGCGGGGGCATCGTGCGCGGCGCGCCCTCTAAACGGTTCGGATCATCGTGCGCCTCCTCGTCCGCCTCGCACATCGCCTCCGCCGCGAAACCGGAAACCTCGCCGCGAGGAAGGTCCTCCTTTATGCCCAACGTCGCGCGGCGACGACGCGCCTGCTCCTCCGTCTCGCCCGCCGCGATCGCAATCGGCAATTGCCGGCGAGGACGAGACGCACTACTCCCGCCTTTCGTCTTCTTCTTCCTTCTCTCCACTTTACCGTGTTCGTCGACGATCTCCTCTTCCTCCTCGCCGTCGATCACGGCGCCGCTCGCGCGCGCCTCGGCCTCCTCGGCGGCGTGCGCGACGCGCCACGCAAACACGGCGGCGTCGTCCGGCCACTCCTGCGGGAACGCGCAGCTCCGCTGCTCGAAGGGCGCCGCCGCGTTGAACGCGCACACCCACCTCTTTCTCGGGCCCGCGTGGCTCTCCGCGACGTCCCGCGAGACCCGGCGCCACTTCCCGCACGCCTCGGACTCGCACCGGATCGCCGCGAGGGGGTAGAAGGTCGGGGGCGGAGGGGGAGGCGGCGGAGGAGGCGGCGTTTCTTGCTTCAGTTTCTCCGCCTTGACGAGTTTCTTCGCCTTCTTCTCCGGCGGCGGCGGCCGCGGCGGCGAATCCGGCGGCAAACCCGCGGCGACGCGCGCGTCTCGCCTCTCCTGCGCTTTCCGTAGCCGCTTCCGGTCGCGGTACTGCTGGTCGTGCTTGCGTTTTCTCTCGCGCCTCTCGACTTCGCGCAACCTCACGCGCTCCGCCTCCGCCTCGGCGAGTAACACGGCGCGCTCCGCCGCCGCCGCGTCGTTGACTCGGCGGTCAATCTCGTCGTCGCCGAGCTCCTGCGGCAAGCCGCACCCCGCGAACCTTTCGTCGCGGTTCTCCGAGCACCGCCACTCGTCCCCCTCGCCGAGCGCGCGCGCCACCACGGAAGGCACGCGGCGCCACTTCCCGCAGTCCGCGGCGTCGCAGCAGATCCAAGCCTCGCGCGCCGCCGCGACGCCGTCGACCGCCGCGTCCAACGGCGTCGACGAGTGGTTCGCCCACGCCGCGTCGAGCATCCAGCCGGGGGGAGGCACGCCGGGAGGAAGCAGGTTCTTCGAGGGCGTGTTTCCGGTGGTGGGATTCGGATCCGGGAAAGAATCGCGGTTCGGCCCGTCGTCCGCGCCATCCGCGTCGTCGGAAGCCGACTCGTCGTCGGACGCGCTTAATGGCGGATCTGCCATCGTCGCGTCGTTCCCGAGCGGAGGCGCGCGCGCGAGCGCAGCCTGCATCCCCAGCTCGTGGCGCGCCACCGCCGCCGCGAGCGTGCTCTTGAGCGTGCGCTCGGGCGCCGCGGCGTCGCTCGCGAACGACATCGCGGCCGTCGGCGGCAGCGCGCCGAGCGCGCCGGGCGCCGGGCCCGCGCGAGCGGCAGCCTGCGCGAGCGACGCCGCGGTGGCGAACGGCGAGACGGGCGACGTGGGCGCCGCCGCCCACGGCGGCGGGGCGACCGCCGCGGGCACCGCCGTGGGCACCGCCGCGGGCGCGACCGGCGCGTCACCCGCGGTATCCGCCCCGGGGGCCGCGGTCGCGCGACCGTCGTCCGCCATCGAAGTGCCTTTTTTTCGCGCGCCGAAGGGCGAGGCCGACGACCGACGATCGCGCCCAAGCGCGAGCCGTCCGGGCTCGAACCGAGAGTCAGACGGATCAGGCGCTCGCGACGACCGCGACCCTCGTTCGACGCGCCTCCGAGCGACGCGCTTCCCCTCCTCCCGCGGACGGCGACGGCGTTTCCAACCACGCGCGCGCCTCGGTTTGAATCCGAGCGGAAGTCAAGATGCGCGAAGTCAAAAGCGAGTTTTTCCGTGCCGCTCGACAGGAAGATAATGCACTCCTCGAGGGCGGTGGCCACCGGGGCAGGGATGATGGCGGCCGCGCTGGCGCTCGCGCGGTGCGGCCCGTCGCAGCACACGCGGCGGCAGTGCCTGCTCGCGGCGTCGCGGCGCGCCAGGTCCGCGAGCGCGTCCACGTCCGGCTCGTCCGTCGCCCCCGCGTTTCCGCGACACGCGCTCGCGGTTCCTCGCCGCGGCGCGCGCGCGCGGCACGCCGCGCCTCGCGCGTTCGCGTCCTCCGCCGCGTCGGCCGTCGACGCCACGGACGCGGATCTGCGCCTACCCTCCCCCGGGGACGTCCACCTGTGGCTGTTCGACCCCGACGACGCGGACGACGCCGCGATCCTGTCGCGCTACGAGACGGAGGTGCTCTCGGCGGATGAGCGCGAGAGCGTCAGCCGTCCTCCGTCATCGACGGCGATGACGGACGGCGCGCGCGCGCAGGTGGTGCGTTCCCGAGCGTTGATGCGGTGCGTCCTGGCGCGCTACTGCGGGAAGAACGTGCCCCCGAGCGGGTTGCGGTTCGAGCTGGGCGAGCGAGGCAAGCCCAGCCTCGCCGGGTACGTCGAACGCGACGACGATCCGCGAAACGTCGCGCCGCCGCCGCCGCTGCGGTTCAGCCTGTCGCACACGAACAAGCTCCTGGCGCTCGCGGTGACCTCGGCGCCGAACGCGGTTGACGAGCGGTCGAACAAAACGACGAACGGTTCAAACCGCGTCGCTTCCGTTTGTCGCCCGTTCGACGCGCGTCACGAGATCGGCGTCGATTGCGAGGACGAAGATCGACGCACGAGCGGGTCCGCGGATCGACTCGCGCGGCGATGGCTCAGCCGAGACGAGCACGCGTTCTTAGCGTCCTTTCAGGACGACACCACCAGAGCTTCGCGTTTCATGCGTCTGTGGACGCTGAAGGAGGCGTACGTCAAGGCGTTAGGGACGGGGATCGCCGCGCACCCGTTCGCGCGCTTCGACGTCTCGATGACACCCTCGAACGACGAGACCGAACCGGTCGAGCGCGTCGAGCTGCGCGAGCGGTCGGCGTGTCCCGGGTCGTCTCGAGAAGACGAAGTCGAAGACGAAGACGAAGACGACGACAGAGACGCTCACTCGCGAGACGCTGAGACGAAACGACGAGACGACTGGTCTTTGAGCGCGCGCGGGTGGCGGTTCACTTTGATCCGCGTCAAGCGCGGCGAGGGGCTCATCTGCGCGGTGTGCGCGTGGGCGGGTCTCCCGGGATCGGACGGAGACGCACTCACGGCGCGTCGCTCCACAGGGAGCGTCTCCGTTCGGTGGACGGTCCCTCTGCTCGGGGATCTCGAGCCCGAGGCCAAGCCGCCGCCGGAGATGGTCGCGGCGAGCGCGCGCTGAAGGTAGACTAAAAACGTTTTCGTGAAGAACAATATTTAGTCTACAAAACACTCAGGAGAATCCCTAGTACCAACGCCGTCAGGACTGAAACCCTCCCAGCAGAACTCTCAGCATCCACCACGACACCCCCGGGTGAGTTTGTATAAGGAGGATGCGGTGGGAACGGTGGCCATGAAGGAGGAGGCGGAGTCTTAGCACCTGGATGTGGAGGAAACGGTGGCCACGGGGGTAATCCAGAAGTGGCGTTTGGTGCTGATGATGTCGTCTGAGGAGACGGTGGTGATGCTGATGATGATGTCTGTGGAGGCGGTGGTGATGCTGATGATGATGTCTGCGGAGGCGGTGGTGATG